>Ga0207674_10002138_pt1 | contig 24965 bp, 20 predicted proteins | sample KBSCornC72_FD_184303 | JGI IMG/M metagenome (GOLD analysis project Ga0207674, IMG submission 184303) | Corn rhizosphere microbial communities from Kellogg Biological Station, Michigan, USA - KBS Corn C7-2 (SPAdes) (version 2) | ecosystem: Host-associated > Plants > Roots > Rhizosphere > Soil ...
TGCAACGCCAATGTCATCCGAGGTAACTTTTGGATCCCATTTGAGTTCCATAAGCACGCTATTACGAATTTCATCGTCACTGCGTACTGGCGCTTTTGCTGATGCACCTGTTCCCATACCGAACCTTCCTTTCTCGACTGTCTTTTCCAAGTGTGTGCTTTATAGCTCGGCAACTGATGTGCCGTCTCTCCTTAACGGACAGGAGTGCAAAAGCTCTGCATAACCCAAATTCCTTTCATACTCCCTTGTGACAAGAGTGGATGAATTAACCCTGACATGGCTGGGTAAAAAACCCAAAAGTGGTTAAGCGCCCTCGAAGTTACAGAAAATGCTGATTGGTCAAAATCAGAATCTGAATCAGAAACGATGTGGAGAAAGAAAGTCCATCTATTCCACGGATTGAGTTTTGGAACGTTTCGATCTGCTACGACGAGGACGTAGTGCTCGACGATGAGCTTCGCCGTTTGGCCCGCCGAGTTGAAGTTGATGCTTGGAACACTAACGTAAGGTGATTGGGAGAATCTAACCATCCCACGATGACAGTCCTTTATCGCGAGCCGAAGTGAGTTTGAGCGAGCGCTCGCTGCGCGGAAACCTGCCCCAGGCTTAGTCCCTTCATTCCGATCGCCGCCTGCAGTACGCCTCAGCCGAGTACATGCAGGTATCGCGAGAACGCCAGATGATCCCCAGCATGAGTCGGCCAGCGAATCCATGCGACAATTCGAGTTGTGAGAGCTTTATGAAGACGCTCAAGCGCGAAGGGATCTATGCCAACGATTATGTCGATCTCGAGCACTTGCACAAGAACGTCGAGGCCTTCATCGACGATTACTATAACGCTGTCGCTTGCATTCCGCGCTCGGCTATTAACCGCCTGAGGAGTTCGAGCAGCAACTAAAAACCGCGACCACTTTCGCGGCCGCGACGATGAGTTTTTCAGGCATGGGGAGGACTATCGACCCGATTAAATCTTCAAAGACGATGACCGGCCAGACCGCCCCTCTATCCATCGGTTTCGATGAGTCTGCGGCTGGTTATTCCTTGGCGAGTTTGCTTTCCAACAAAGCTCGCCTCTGCTTCGCCAGCCCACACAGATTCTGCAACAACAGGGTGTTTGAGAAGACGAAGATTATCTAATCGCAAGTATGGCTAATTCAAACTGTCTCAATTGAGGGTTCACCCCAGCAACGTGTGGCCAATTTGTGGACAGAATTCTCAGCACTCAACCAGTAACCGATAGTAAAGAATGGGAACGAATGTAAAAACCCTCCAAATTTCTTGGTGGCTGCAACTTTCGAAAAGGCAAATACTTACTGTTTTGCCGCGCCTATCATTCGGGACCGTGAGGTCGGAGGTTCGAATCCTCTCGCCCCGACCAATTAAATCAACAACTTACGGCTGCCAACACTGGCGGCCGTATTTCATTTGTGGCCAATTTGATAGGGATAGCTGGCGACATTCTTACCACCGGTATGATATGCAGCTTCCAGTGCGATTCGAACTGTTAATAGAGTGATTTACGAACGCCCCGTGGACCGATAGATCCACGGAAGTCTTGTAAACAACCTTTTTGTCCGACCGGTGGTATTAAACCTGACCAGATCAGCGAGTTCAAACAGTCGATCTCCCGATTTCCGAAACTCATTGAAGTCACCGCCAATCAAATATGTCCTGGGGCGTTTGAAATTAACTGCCCTGAAAATACCAATCGACCTGCACGCAGATGATCGATGTTCGCCTGTGGTCCAACTTGTGCTCTGCGATTAGAAATCCTGGTCCTGCCGGCAGGCGAAACCTTGAGCCTCCTAACGACTTCATCTTTATCATGTAATCATATCCTGACCCGCAGGTTGCCAAGTGTTTATAGCGGAGTTGGCCCAACTGCATCGCGCGCCCCCGGTAGGGCCATGTTCATTTGCAAACCAGGTGCTCAAACTTCTCTTCCATTGGACTCTGTCATTCTTTTTCTACTCCCCGTTCAAAACAGGAGCTTTACGAGACCCCGAAGAATCACGTCCAACGGGATACGGAGCAAGGCTAAAGGTATAAACGGAAGCATTGCTGAAACGCCTATAGGCCCGATCAAATGGCGCAAAGTGAAAGGAACCTCTCGCATCGCTGAAACGTTCTTCACCACCGAATAGAGATCGGTAGTAGCCGAGAAGTCCAGGACCTCAAGTGATTGTTGGTCTAAGGCATTCCTTTGGGGAAGCCATTTCGCTTCGAACTGCTTTCCGACAGTCATGGCTAGAGAGCCGTATTCGAATGTGCCGCGTCTTTTTGTTTCCCGAAGCTTCTTGAGAAATATGATCATGGGTCCGGCAAACAGAATGACAAGAAACACCAATAGGCCGATCACCAGATTCTGAAACTGGAATGGTTGAGATTCTTGATGCACTTGGCGGTTCAGTATGGCGCCCGCTACAACAGCGCCGCACGCAAAGCTGATCAGCCGAAAGCCACGCAAAGAGGACGTCACAAATTCCAATCCTCCGACACGATCTGGATGGGCAGCAATTAGGTTCAGATCCAGCCGGCTCATCAGAAAAAGAAAACGCGACCAAAGTGCGAGTCGCCAGATCCAAACGAAGAAGAGAATGAGCAATAGAGGAAGACTCACGAGCGCGTGCCACCAACCAGCCGGTGAAAGATGTAGTGCATCCGCCGATCCTCGACGGTGCCACGGAACTACCGCCCCATTCGAAAAATAGAGAGCTGCGGCCGCCACAACCACATATACCAGCACCACCAGAACTAGATCGCCTATACTCGAAGCAAGCAAACGTCGCGTTGAGGAAACCGCCGTCCGAAAGCGAACTATATCTGGTCCAGCCACCAGACCCGTCTGTTCAAAGTGGGTTACGATCTTTCCTAACCGTGGCAGACATTCCCCTTCGGCCAAGATCAGAGCCGGCACCGCCACCAGAAAGCGAGCGTGAACGGCGAAGTCAGAAAAGAATGACATTGCTGACTGATCCCAGAAGACTAGAAGTTGGACTGCGGACAGCACGGCAAGTGGTAGCCAACCAATTAGAATTGCAATCAGCGTCCGTCTGACGACCAATGACCGACCAGGCTTGAAGAGTCCGAGCGATCGCTCCCACCGCATTAGCGGTCCACCATCAAATACTTCCTCGTTAAGATTCGCAGTCATGTGTCACACTCAGCTCCTCTGTCTCGTACACTACTCGAATGTGACCGGCGAGCCACAGTTCTCATCCAGGACACATGGTCCGATCATAGGCGAGTCTCGGGCGCTCGATAGCGAGCGTTGTCGAGACGTCCAGTTTAGGTTTTTCATTTCGCACATGCCTTCACCTGCTTACCGTCAGTTTCTTTCCTGCGCTGAGTCCACCAAAGATAAGGGACCGATGCAACCGCATTGACGAACAGATAAAGGATCACCGCCGCCATGACGAGTTTCTCCTGCGGAAAGTTTGCTGCGGCCAACGCGAGCGCGATTCCTGGATGCCTCGAAGCAGTTGAGATTGCAAGAGCCGTGCGATTCTCGCTTCCTGGTCCACCAAGCAAGTGGCCTATCGCTAAGCCGACAAGTACGAAAGCAGCGAGTGCGATGACAGTGCCATTGCCGACTAGTGTCCAAATGGGCGGCGCCGCGGCAATCAGAATTGCGAAAAAGCTGACTAACAGCGCGATACCGGCGATTTGCGAAACGGGTTTCGCCGCGCGTTCAGCCAGGTGAGGCAGGACAGAGTGCACCGCCATACCAATGCCAAGTGGAAGCAGGGCTGTTATGAAGACAACTTTTGCAATTGAAGAAGGCTGGATATTCAACGGCACCTTAAGCACTAGTTCGATGATCTCGAGTGCTATTGGCACGATGACGAGAGCCAGCAGTGCTAAAGCGACAAGCATTCCTATTGCGTATGAGTCCGTCGCGCCCTTTTTCACCAGTTTATTTGGTAGCAATGGAGGGATCGGCGAAAGGGACAACGCTACGAGTGCAATCCTAACCGCTGGAGTCAAATCAAATACTGATATTAAGAACACAGCGAACAATGGCATCAGCACGTTCATCGAGATCAGCGCACGGATTAGTTTCCCGGGCTTGTGAAACATATAAGTCGCATCCCGGAGACTTGCTCTTAGTCCAATCGCGAAGACAGTTAGTAAAACGCTGACCTGCAGCACGAGTGGAATTAGTTTTTGTAGATTCATTACGAAACCTCTATGTGTTTGTGCTTTGCACGTCGCGCTGACATAGAATGCTCCCTTCCTCTTCAGCACCTAGTTCATCAATGATTTCGGATTATTTTTTGGGAAATAGCGCCGTAACTGTTATGCGCAGACCGCAGCCCTCGGGTCCGCCGGTTGGCGTGGTAGCCCAACACTTCAAGCCGCCACCAAAGCTCATCGGCTGTTTGCCAAACCTGACCAGCTTGGAAATTGTTGGATTGATCGGGATGGACCAACTGCGCGCGTTCCAGTCGTAGGTGGATTCCGTGTTTATGGCGTAAGTCCAGGCCTGTTTGGTGGTGTAAGAGAGAACGGGCTGAACAAAGGTCGCATTCACGTCCGCACGATTCGCCTTTCCCGCAACAGACCAGATGTGATTAGCGAGTATGCCGACGGTCCATCCGCCGCTTTGTTTCAGTAGCGCTGCGGTCGGACCAAGCCCCCACTTCTGCGCCCCCAGGCTGGCATCGGTTGCCGTGGGGAGCAGCACTACTGGACCAACAGCCCAAATAAACGGTTCCGACTTATTGGGAGACAGGAAAAAACTTTGAACGGTGTCCCCTAACCCCGACTGACTGGTGTTGGGACCAGTAACATTCCCCTGATGGATGATCGGAAGAATGGTGCGCGAGATCAGGTTCCACTTCGGACTCAACGCGATCGGAATAACAGGCTGAACGTTGAGTGTGTAACGCCAACCCGATCCGGTTCCCATGCCAAAGTCGAAATTGCTCTGCAGGGGAAGACTGATTAGCGAGGCCACTGGATTATTGAGCTTCTTCGCCAGTTCCTGCGTTTCCGAGGCGCTGTCCTGTACCGCTTGCGCGGATTTACCTGGGACCGTACGAGTTGTAGATGAGGATCCGGTTGTTACTCTCGACAATTCAAAGTTAACCGCCTTCCAATTCCGAACCCGACCACTCTTGTCTTTGTCGAGCGGCATCACACTGCTCGAAACTAGAAAGAAGTTGCACTTAGGTTTCCCACGACTCGGAGCAACAGAAAAGACTTTAGCCCTGACGGGCTCTGAAATTGGACGTTCATCTAAGGTACCCGATGATGGGTCACTAAAGTTCCGTTCACACAGCGTAGTTGCCTTGGATTGCTGAGAGGCTTCCTGAGCAAAACTGCAGATCGCGAAGAGCACGATCAACATCGCAGCGTTTGTAGTGTTTATTGCTCTGCTCGATGCAGCGGACCTCATTATTTGTATCCTTCCAAGGCCACTGGACTGGGCCGCGATCTGACAACCAATTTCATTCGAACCTCGAACACTTTCGTGTCTGACTGGTCAACTTTTTCTTAGCCCAGGGCGAAACAACCCTGGGCTAAAATCCAGCCAACACCTTCGGCTTAAGTCCTCCCATGTGAACACGTTCATTCACTAACCGCGTTGCGAGATCATGTGGTCTTTACGAATGCGATGTTGTCGATAAGTACGTTCTTTGGATTGGTCGGGACCAGATCCGGATTCTCGATGTCGAGCGTCGTGAATGAGAGCTTCTTCGACCAAACACGTCTCAGGAACTCTTTCATGAACTCGACAGTCATCAGTTCGCCGGGGCAGCGACGGTAGCCAAAGCCGAACGGCGAGTAGCCTGCGGTATCCGCCAACGGATGCGCGACACCGTCGACAACGGGATAATCGGCGCCGAAAGGAGAGTTGGTTATCTTCACGTCACGGCCGTCTTTGACAGCAAACTCTGAATGGTCGAACGGGCACTTTGCTAATCCCGCGGCCTTCGAGCGAGTCTCGCCATCGTCGGAGGTCAAGGGAACAGTTTTGTAGCGATCGGGATCGAACTCAGCCGGATTTTTCCAGTGAAGCGAACTCATACTTGCTGGTCCATGAGGTGTAACAACGCCATTGAAAGTACTGTCATCGAGCTCACGGCGCACATTCATTGGCACCGAACCGCTGCCATCATTTGCATTGATCACGCGGAACAATTCCATTACGAACCGTTCGAGCGGGGTGAACGCTCCGCCATCGGACGCATCGGGATTCGCCAGCGACATCGTCTTTTCGAGAGCCGCGCGGATCGGAGCGTTTTCCTTTGTCGGTTGCAATCGCTTCGCGGTGTTGTAAATAACATTTCCCCACTGACTCAATGCGACGAAGTTGTGGAAACACTCGAACACGATATCGATACGCCGGAAGTTTTCACCAAGTCCGCCGTTCTTAAGCCAGTAATAAACCCATGTCGTAGCTGCATCGGCCAGCTTGCCGTCGAGGATTAACTGCACCCTTTCGTCGAGCCACTCCTTTAGAGCCGTGCGTGTTTCACGGCCCTTCATGTAGGCGTCTCGTACCTTGGGCATGGTGGGGAAATTGAACCCGAGTACGATGTTAAAACTCCTGCTGAACTCCCTCACTGCTTCTGGGATCTCATCTCCAGTCGCACCAACGTGAAGGCCCCAGTAGAGATCGTAGTAATTGTCGAAATAGTGCTTCATCATCGGCGTGCCAGCGTTGGCATCATTGAGGAACCGATCATAGAAGGTGTTGATCTTTGCGCGATATTTCGGGAAGAGGTCCGGCGTGACCGCCGACTGGTAGATTCTGCTGCGCTCGTTGTTGGGTCCGCGATTCTGGTACCCCTGGATGAAGACCGATAGACCCTGATTCTCGAAATCGAGTTCATAGTTTTCGTAAAGCAGTCCCCACAGATTTTTAGAGACGGCTCCTTCTTTGGACATCTCAACACCGATCATAGGCAGCAGCGGTGCTTCGCCCAGGTACATGGCCATGTTCATGAACGGGATAACAGCGCCCGTAACATAGTCGTGATCGAAATCAGGCGGCATAAGCGGCCCGAGTTGTTCGTCTGATTTTTTTTCTGACATTTTTGGTCTCCTTGTATAGATTGCTGTATCCGTTATTGGACCGTTACGCTTCAGGCAAAGCCGGAACCCTATTCAGAATTACAACGGTTACTCACCGGTACACGGTTAGAATGAAGAGAAGAATTCAAACTGGACCAGTAACGGCGCTAACTGTCGGTTTTGACAGGTAGGCATATCGCAAATTTCAATCGCTACTACCATCTCCTACCCACTCGGCAGTTTCGAGACTTAAGTTTCTACAGATCCTCCTGGCGGCTATGCCGATAGCTTCAGTAAACGTAGGAAAGGCCAGTTCCAGTTCTGCAATTTGAGTCACCGTCATTCCCGCCGCGATGCAGGTGGCGGCTACCTGGATCACCTCGGCTGAATATGAACCAAGAACGTGAGCGCCGAGCAGTTTGAGGGTTTTGCTATCGAAGATGAGCTTGCACATACCATCCGTTCGCGCGTCCATGACAGCACGCGGGAGCACGTCGTAGTTAACTACTTCGACGATGCAGTCGTGATTCTCACGCACCTTGGCCTCAGTTAAACCCACCGACCCGTACTCCGGTTCGGTAAAGCTGCCTGTCGCGACGGCGTGCGGAATGTAAACTTGGCCAGCCCCGAGTACGGCGTTATGGGCTGCAACGCTTCCCTGCTGCAATGCGCTTTGAACGAACATGCTCACGCCATTCGCGTCACCCGCGACAAAGATCTCCGGTACGTTAGTACGCAAGTGCTCATCGACCTGAATGTAAGGGCCACGTAGCGTTATACCTGCAGCCTCAAGATTCAATGACGATAAGTTGGCCGGCCATCCAACCATTAAGAAGACGGCATCCGTCTCAAGCGAACCGGTCTCCTCGCCCCGCGTATACGAGACCCTAAGTCGCGCGTTGGACGCCTCAATACCGTCGGACCGCGTACCGGTCAGCACGTTCATTCCGCGTGCTTTGAATGCTGCCTCTAACCCGTGCGAAATATCCACGTCGCTCGGAGGAGTTAACCTATCGGCAAATTCGATGATGTCGACCTGAGCGCCAAAGTCGATCAGGATCGAAGCCAATTGGCAGCCTGTGGCGGATCCTCCAACGACAGTGACTCTTCGGGGCAACTCTTCCATCTCCCAAAGATCGTGAAAAGAAAGTGCCAGCTCGTTGCCTGGGATAGGAAGCTTGCGAGGGGCGCCCCCTACAGCCAAAATGATCCGGTCGCCTTGAAACTTGCGACCATCTGCAGTCTGGAGCGTCGTCCTGTCAACGAAATGTGCTGGGCCAACCTCGTCGACAACTTCAATTCCCTGTTCCCTGACCTTGGCCGTAACGTGTCTTATTTCGTTCGCGTAGGCAGATACTCGATTAGCGTTTTTGATAACTTCCTTGAAGTTCACGCTGGGAGCATTTCCTTCCAGACCGAACGTGGAAAACAAACTGGTGTCTGCTCGTAATCGCGCAGCTCGAGCGAGCGTACGAACGGGTGCCGGACCTTCATTAAAGGCCGTCCCACCCAGGCGTTTGCTTTCGATAATCGTTACATCCGCGCCGAGTTCTCGAGCACGCAGCGCAGCCTTAACCCCAGCAGGCCCGCCTCCGACAACAATGACTTTCATAAGGTTCTCTCCTGCTTATGCACTTAAGCCGTCGGCCTTGGCGGATATGGCGGATAACGAATCTCGCCGTCGACGGAGGTGCCGCGGTATAAAACACCGCGAGCGTTCGTGTAGGCTCGGAATCCCCACTCGCCGTGATATTTACCCATTCCGGATTCGCCGACACCGCCGAATGGCAGTTCGGGCATTAGTGGTTGGATCGTGCAGTCGTTAACAGCGGCGTCGCCTGATTCAGTCGCATCGAGAATGCGTTCAGCAACCTTCATGTCCTCGGCAAAGACGTATAGGCCAAGAGGCTTCGGTCCAGTGTTCACATGATCAATCACTTCCTCAACACTGCTAACCTCTAACACCGGTAGGACGGGACCGAAGATCTCTTCCTTCATCACCGGTGAGTCGCGCGGAGTATTAACGAGGATCGTCGGTGCGATGTACTTGTCGTTCACATCATGCTGCCCACCAGCATAAACATCGCCATACTTGATCAAGCCAACTAGCCGTGCATGGTGACGCTCATTAACAATGCGAGCGTAATCGGAACTCTGGCTTGGATCTTCGCCGTAGAACTGTGTGATGGAGTTCTTGAGAAGTGAGAGGAATTCATCTTTAACATCCTTGAAGACAAGGACGTGATCGACGCCAGTGCATGTCTGACCTGCGTTCAGCCAACGACCCTGTGCGATACGCCGAGCTGAGACGGCTAGGTTCGCCGACGAGTGCACTATCGCAGGACACTTGCCGCCAAGCTCAAGAACGACTGGAGTTAGATTTTTCGCCGCAGCGGTCATGACAATCTTGCCGACCGTCGCTCCGCCCGTGAAGAAGATGTGATCCCATTTCTGCTCGAGTAAAGCCGTCGTCTCTGGTACCGCACCAAGCACGACCGAGAAAGCTTCTGGATCCATGTACTTCGGAAAAAGTCTTGCGAGGAGATCTGCCGATGCCGGCGCGAGCTCTGAAGGTTTTATGACAGCGGCGTTCCCCGCAGCGATCGCTGCTATCAAGGGCGACAAGGTGAGCAAGAACGGGTAATTCCAAGCACCGATGATCAATCCCACGCCCAGCGGATCGAACCTCACGCGCACCTCGCTCAGTTGGACGATGGGCGGAGTGGGGTCCTCAAGTGGTGTCATCCACTTCCGGAAGCTTGCTCGCGCGTGATCAGCTTCTTTCGCAATTCCTGCGACATCAACCAGGTCCGCCTCAATCCAGTTCCGCCGAAGATCTGTCCATAATGCTGCTCGCATTTCATCGCCGTTTTCGGTGATCATTGTCGAGAGTGCTTTCAGCTGCTCCTCTCGCCATTCCGGCGAACGCGTTTTGCCTGACATGAAGTAAGCGCGATGCTTGGCAACCATGCTCCCGAAATTGGGCTTAGATATTGGTTCTGCTTTCATAACTAGCTCCGTCGAGTGTTTTCCGGTCTACTTCAGATTGTCCCGGAAAACATCGAGATGGTTCCGGGGTAGGTTGTACGTGGGTGCCTCTCGTTACTGGCAGAGATAGGCACCGTCGACCGGATAATAGGATCCCGTAATGAAGCTTGATTTCTCACTACTGAGAAACACCACTAGCTCCGCGACTTCTTCGGGGGTTCCCAGGCGGCCGATCGGGTGTTTCGTAATACGCTCCTGGCTTTTAGCTTCATCATCCGCGTTCAAGAGCGGCGTTGCGATGTAAGCGGGTCCGACCGCATTGACTCGCACACCTCGCGCGGAGTATTCAACGGCTCCTACCTTCGTTAATCCGACCACGCCGTGCTTTGACGCTACGTAACCGGAAATATTCGGAGCACAGATTTGTGCGTGGATCGAGGCCATGTTCACAACTGATCCTCCGCCCGACTCCAGCATGCGAGGTATCTGGTAGTGCATTGCGTAGAAGACTCCTGAAAGATTGATCCTGATGGTCCGCTCCCAACCTTCTATGCTGGTCTCAGCAATCTCCTTGTATTCGCCAACGATGCCGGCGTTATTACAAGCGGCATGCAAACCGCCGAATCGTTCCATCGTGGCCGCAACCAGGGCCTCATTGTCCGGCGCACTACCCACGTCGGCGCGGACGAAGATTGAAGGAGTCTTGTATGTGTCGCCGATCATTTGGACTGTCTCTTGGCCGCCCTTTTCGCTGATGTCCGACACCACCACGTTAGCTCCTTCGCGGGCATACATAAGAGCGATGGCTCGTCCGATACCCGAACCAGCACCGGTGACGATGGTTGTCTTGTTCTCTAAAAGCATTTTGTCTGTCTCCTTATGATTTCTAGGACCGTTATTTTCCGCCCGCGCACTTCGCTGACGGTCTTGCATTCATCGCAGCGTCCCTAAAAAAGCAGAGAGGCGAGTCTGATAGCCACAGAGCTGTTCCGCTTGTGATCGTTCGCCTTCGTCGCTGTGTTTTCGTAGCGCACCGTTATTCGGAAACGCCCGAGCACCCGGCTATACGCCACCATGGGTCGGAGGCCGTTTGCAGTATTGTTCTGAGCAACGTTATTGATGGACGTTTCGCCGCCGTAGTCGTAGCTTGTTCCGATTGAAGCCCACGCTTTCTTTCCGAGGTTATGACTGTAGTGGCCCGTGAGTGTCAGGATCGGTTTTTGCGATAGCTTGTTGCTGCCCTGAAACTCATTGTTGTCCGTAAAAAACTTTCCCGCAGCGTACACTTCAAACCATGACACGCCTTTATCCCGGGTGATATTCAGGTTGACCAGAGGAGAAAATGCCCAACGATTTCCGCCCATGTTTACCGGCTTGTTGCGATCGTAGGAACCGATTGGAACGTTGACCTTAAAATGGACGCTCATAAGGTTCTGCGGAACAAAGGTGGCAATCTCTTCCCTCGTGACGGCTGGAAGTCCGAAGAGGTTCATATGGAAGGCGAAGCTGGGATCGCTAAATCCAGTGGTTTCAAATAGACCATCCGCGGACCTGACCTTAACGTAGGGAGTTGTCACGTCCACACCAGCGTATTTCTTGTTCAGTGGAAACGAATAAAGCAGGTAAGGCACCGTGACATGGCTGAAAGTGAGGTCGTTTGCCAACGGTAGATCCGCCGAGGTCGCGCTTTGCGCTTGGCCGATAGAGTATTCGATGAACCCCGCGAATTGTTTTACAGGGGTTTGGAGATATTCGCGAGCCATCTGCGCATTGGCTGTCAGGGGCGCGATTAAGATGACGGCCCCGGCCAGACACAAAAAGCCGCGGAACAACTCAGGCAATCTCGCCAGCCAATCCCAAATCGCTTTATGTCGTTGCATTTATCCTCTCCGAAATCAGCCCGCTCGTTCTAATCGTGTCAGTCCGATACCGCCGAATACACAAGTGGCGTTGAAGTCCGAAACCTCGCGCGTGTCCGACATGCTTTAGCTTGTCGTTCGCCTTAGCAACAGGCATTTCACTGTTCAATCTCAACCGACAAGCTAAAGCATGTCGGACACGCGAGACTTCAACGCCACTTGAGTCAGCTATTTTCTAACTACGGCCGTCGCCGTCTTTTCACTCCACTGTCACCTCATTTTTGAAAATGCCAGTCCACTCGTAGCCGTTCGGATTCCAGTAGATCTTGCCGTCCAACGGTTGACTACGGCCGAGAAGGTCTGTGGCTCGGGCCCAGATCTCGTGTGTACCAGGTCCAAGCGTTTTCTCTGTTTTCCACTCGTACCAACTGTAGGGACTGGCTGGTATCTCGAACTGGGCCGGTGTCCAACTCTTTCCTTTATCAACTGACACTAGCACCGCTTCGATAGCCGCCTTGCCATCGTTGTAAGCGACGCCGCTGATAGAAACCGGACCCGCTTTCAGCTTGGCTCCAGGCAATGGGTCGAGGATGTAACTCATCAACTTGATATCCCAGGTGGGCCTGCTGTTCTCGAGCGTGAATTTGAACTTTTCTCCCGGTTGGAGGAGCGTATATGGAACACGATACTCGGTCGCATGAAAGAAGTTGGGAGACTCTGCCGTCTCGAATCTCAATCGAGTAACCCATTTGATCTGCATCGTGCCGAATAATCCGGGTATCACGAGACGAACTGGTCCACCGTGAATGCCGGGTATCGGCTCGCCGTTGAGCCTCAACGCGATGATGCCTCTTTCGAGGACGTCGGCGATCGGAATACTGTGCTCGAGATCTGGTTTTTCCGTCCCCATTGGACCATCCTGACCCTCGGCTGTTATGTACTTGACCTGTGGATCTACCTGTACGTTGTGCCTGGCGAGTATTGCTTTCATTGGAACGCCGGCGAACTTCACATTTCCCACGCCGCCCTGGTTCCATGGAGTTCCCTTAATACCTCCATACTCATTGCGACCGTTGCCTGAACACTGAAGAATCATCTCGTACTCGACCTGTTCCATCTCGAGTAGATCAGTAGCCTTAAAAATTACTCGATAAGGAAAAATCAGCCCGGTCAATTCGATCTCCCAACCTTCTAAGGGCACTGGCTCCATCGTCATTCCTTTATCAAGGTCCTGGATATTGCGAATGAACAGATATTCTTTTGGAGTGATACGATTTTCGGCGAGTAATGGAACCGGCGTTGACAGCACCAGCGGAACTGCGTTCATTACTTCGAGGCGCGGGTCTACTCCTTCGATCCAATTCTCTTGTGCCTTCTTTGTTTGCTCGTCTTGTGCCTGCATCTTCGCGTCGCTCATTTCCTTCTCCTTGTATCTATTCCTCTTTCGACTCGTGAGCGGAACTCATTTCTCAGTGAAACCTCAGTGTTCTCCGTGTCTCTCTGGTGGAATTAATTGTTAAGAAAACACTAACCAGAGAGTCACAGAGAGCTCAGAGGAAGCACAACGAACTCCGGCATTGCCTCCTCGATATCTTGAAACAAAGGGTGGGCCATCAGGCGCGCTCCCCTATTTCTTCAGCATGTCGTCTAAGACAATCATGTCGCTGAATTTGAGAGTCATTTCTCCGGAGAAGTACATTGCTCCGAGAGTCTTTAGATTTGGCAATTTGTAAATTGGATCAAGATCCGATTTGCCATAAGCTGCTGAGGCTCCGGCGCCGCCGTGAAATGTCCCCTTCATATGCCACGGAGCGCCGATGAGACGAGCTAGAGAAGGTTTACCGTCGCCACCTACACCTGGAACGAACTTGAGAGTCGACGTCGGGAACGGAACGGTTTCCTGCTCCTTGCCCGTCGGTGGAGGAAGCGGCATCGTCATGTTATAGGGGTACGAGAGATGTACCGGTTTGTCTGCGGGCAGCGGTGTTGAGAACAGCTTCCCGCCGACGTGCATTTTTGCCGAGGCGATCCGTTCACCGCGCCTGTCGAGAGTGCAACTGTAGTCACTGCCGACACGTTCCATGGTGATCTTGCCATATTTCTTTGGCCATCCGCCGATCTCGCGCCCACCTACCATCGCTGAGTCGTTGTCGACATAAATGTAAGGTACGTAGAGAAACATCTGACCGTTGAAGAGACAGGGGATTGTGGCGATGAACTCGTCATATGGACCAAAGCTACTGTCGCGGTAGTGGGCCCATACCTGTTTGACAGCCGAATATCCAGGCAGCTCAGGAATCGGGAGAGTAGTCAACTGCGCCGGCAGCAATGCGGCTGCTGCTTCGTTGGTGGTCAGATGGTCTATGATGACCACGTCAATGTCGTGCCAATACCACTCGGGTGCATTTTGGTAGAGGTCACCCATCGCGAACGGAAGATTATCGAGCGTGACCTTTCCCTTTGTTGCAGTCGCGACAGGTCCGACACCCGGCAGTTCAAAGGTCGGATCCGGAATCCATTTGAACTCTTCTTCGCTGAACCCTTCCGGTAAGGCGCTCGGAGACAAGGGAGCATCGCACTCGATGTACCATCGGGTGATGGTCCACTTGCCATCACGCTTTTCGAGTTCGGCGTTATAAGTACCGGAGGTCAATATCGTCATCTTGTCGGCCGCAGGCACGCTCGAGATAAAAAGATAAGTACGAACCTTCGCGGTTGTAGCGGTCTGTTCGGCGACGTGGACATTGCCCTGTGTGTGACGGCGCACACCTTTCGCATTGACCTTCCCAGGTTCAATGTACCGGGTCCTAACTAGCTCCTTGAATGCCGGCATGCCCTTGATAAGGACCGTGCCAAGTTCTGGCGTGGAATTCTCAAAGACAACGTCATCTGAGAATAAGGCGAACCAGTCATCCCAACGTCCCTCATCGATCAGGTATGAATAGGCGGTGACGTGGTTGATGATCGCCTGCTGGTCAGCTATATACTGCGGGTCGGTATGGACCACGCCCGAGTTGTCAGCCTTAGCCACTTCCAGAGTTGCCGGTCGTGGTACGCCAGCGTGTGGCACAAATGCTTCTTTTGCTGTTGACATTTCTACTATCTCCTTAAGAATTATTTGGTTATCGGCCTATTCGCTTGGTGACAATCGAAGGTCACTCTGAACGGGAACGCACGCCCCTCAGCGAGCGAAGAGTTGCGAACGGAAAGCTATCAGTGTTCGGACTGCGGTTCTTGCGTTTCTCCACGCTCGGCTGTTTCAATATCCCGCACCGTTTCCTGAATAAATTCAACGAGCTCCTCCACCGACCCGAAGCCATCCGCACGACCACTGTCAACATGCTCAACCCTACCTGCGAACCTAATCGGGTAACGATCAGTCTCTGAATGAAGCTGTATGACAAAGCCGCGCCGCATGGTGGTGACTATAGGTAAAGCGATGATTGGTTGCGTGAAAGAGTGGTGAATTTTTGGTGAATCTGAAAATTCTTTCACCGCAGACTCGGAGGCCCGGACCAAAAAAAGCTGCCGCAGTTAGCGAGTTGCTAACTGCGGCAGCCATTAGGCACCGCGATTAAAAACGTTTCGCTTCCCAGCTTACTGACCGGTCATTGCGATCCCCTTGTTCTGCAAAATCCTGATCTCAACTCGCCGATTCTGCGCTCGACCTTAGTTCCAAAACGATCTGTAATGCTACGTACAGTAAGGAGCACTTACTAATGGTAGTTCTGAAAGGGTAAAGGGACTTTGTTTCCGGTTACTTCTTGCCGGGAGTAGGTGGAAAGTTCTTAAACATTTTCGCCAACGCCTTCTCCAATTTCTTCTGGTTCTTCTCTGGCTGGTCGCTGAGAGTGTCGCTTGCAGTGCCCCGCCATATAAAATCTTTGTTTTTAACATCAGCCATATCAACCACCCTGTGGCCGATCGGAATCTCCTGCACCGTAGTGGTCGAAGTGCCGCCACCGTAACCGCCCCAACCCCAGCGGTAGCCGCCCCATGGCCCACCAGTATCAAAAGTATTAATCTGAGTCTTGCTACCTGTCGGAGCGCTGTAGATCACTACGACATCCGGATTGCTGTCGCTTTTTGCCAACCCTTGGCCGCAAGCTGAGCGTCGATACCCGCAACGATCCGTTGATGACCAAGCGGATTTTTTGCGTTCGTTCCCTCGCCCCAGGAATAGGCTTTATACGACGAGAAGTTCGCATTCTTGTCGTAGTCAATGCTGACCTTTTGCGCCTGGACCATCGCAGAGAACACAATGGTTAGCACAACAGCTGCATAGAATTTCATTCGGATTTCGTTGTCTCCTTCTTCTCTGTGTGGCCTCTGAGTTCTCCGTGTCTCCATGGTGAAATCTTTGGCCGTCTTCTAACCGCAGAGTCACAAAGAAACACAGAGATCGCACAGAGAAATCCAAATCAAGCTTTACCACCCGTCGTCAGTGCGACGCCAGGTTTTGTCAGGGTTGTATAGTTCCATCTCCTTGGCGATGTTCAGCGAGTCTGGTCCAAGATCTTTCTCGTACACAATTCCGTCATGGCTAACGATGAAAGTCTTCACACCAGTGACCCGGTATTCCGCCGGAACAGCGACCAGGGCAAAACCGCCTATCATTATGCCCTTCACAACAAAATCAATTCTTCCAAGAGGCGCGGCCGGTCCCTGCCCTTTCAGAATCTTGAAGTAGTAACCGTGATAAGGTTCTGCCTTGCTTGAGTAACCTTGCTCGAGCGCCTTTGCTATCCCTTCACCGACTGGACCAGCCCAGGTTCCATCGTCATTTTTCCAAGCAAGCCCATCCTGTTTTCCAAGTGTACTTATGATTCGCTGTGCGTATTGATTAACTCCGTCATGAGCCTGAAGCGAATATTCTTTTTGCACGTCCACATAGCCGCGACAGATAGTGATCGCATCTAGTTCGTTAGCCCCAATGCGGCGAGCCAGTATCTCTTTGCGGCCAGTTGTGACATCAAAAGACCACTTGCCGTTTCGTTTCACGATAGGAACTGGATAGGGCCAATCCTCATTGCCGACGGAAAGGATCGCCCGGTTAGGATTCTTTGGATCCTGCGCTACCGAAGTCTTCTCCTGTGCCTTGGCGGAGAACATCGCCGCTCTCTCTTTGTCTTGCACCTGGTCCTTCGTTACCACTAGGTCGGCGCCATTTGGACCAACGATCGCGAGGAGTTCCGACACATCAAACTTCGCCGCCGCTTGAACGAGGGCATCTGCTGCTGCTTGCGAAGTGGGGAAAGTCTTCTGCCTGACCGTTCCAGTCCCTGTGGCGTTCGACTTGGCTTGAGCGAATATGTCGTTGGCGATTCCGAGAGCCCCACTCAAAGTGAGCGCGATTAGGAAACTTTCCGACACCACTGAATTGTTAGATTGTGCTTTCATTTTCTCGTCCTCGAAATAGTTCGTTGCTTAACGTCTCCGACCGCCGCCACCGCCGCCGCTGCGACTGAAGCCGCCGCCTCCTCCACCACGACCGCCGCCCATACTGGAAGCACCTCGCGAGCTACTGGTCCTTGCAGAGCCACCACCGAAGCCACCGCCACCAAAAGATCCACTACCTCGTTGACCGCCGCCGCCTCTCGAGACGTCTCGACTACCAATTCGATCGCCACCACCACCACCAAAACCGCCCGAGCGATTACCCGCGGCGCGATCCATATTGGCGACTCGATCACTTGCACTCCCGCGATTACCCGCGGCTCGATCGCTCACACCGGCACGATTTCCGGCGCCGCCACGATCCCCGATATTGCCAGCCCGATCACTCACGCCTGCTCGATTTCCAGCGCCACCTGTGCGGTCACCCAAGCTTCCTCGATTTGCGTCGCGAGTACTCGGAAGATTTCCGCCTTGCCGGCCAATGTCCCGCTGCGCAGCTCTTTGCCGGTTCTGTAGCGAATCACCACGCGCAGCGCCACCATACTGATTTGCGATGTCCCTGTTTGCATAAGGCGCTCCACCGCGATGTTGTGGATTGTGCTGCCATTTGTTACCACCTTGAATGTTATTCCGGTTACCGCCTTGAATGTTATTCACGCGATTACCACCGGAGATATTCGTATTGCGATTGAAATTGTTGTTGACGTTGATATTGACGTCATTGTGTCCCCAACCGGTATTCCAGCCCCAACCTCCACCACCCCATGCCGCTCCGATCGCAACTCCGACCCCGAATGAGATCGCGCTTGCCGCAATCACAGCGCCCGTTGACGGCGGGTAGTAAATCGGCGGGTACGGATAAACGGGCGCACCGTAAACAACCGTGGGATTATAGGATGGCACATAGACCACCTGTGGATCTGTCTGCTGTACCACGATGACCGTCTTGTTCTCAACGGTTTCGGTCTCAACCCTCATCTGCTGATTTGACTTTAACGCACCGGCACTCTGCGCTTTTTGTCGCATGCGTTGCACGGCGTCCATCACATCACTTTGTTGCCCGAGAAATGCGTTGCCCAGATCGGTGGCCCATTGAATGTCGTCCGCCAGTCGCTTCACCACGTCGGGCAGCGCCGCCATAGCCTGAACACTCGGATCCCAGGGTTGCTTCGATACGGCCTCAGTCAGTTTGCTGTCTTTTAGATTTTTGTTTTTATCCAGCCATTGCTGAAGCTGAATGATCTCGAGCGGATAAGTTGAAGCCACGAGGGTCTGCGTCAATAGAGGATCTGGGTACAGAGCTATCGGCGCTACCAGAGAGTCCAACTGATCATTCGGAATCTTTGGCGCTGACACTTCCTGAGCCGGCGTTGAAGTCGCTTGCGGATCCCGTCCTGACTGTGCAAAGACTGTAAGGTCGCTGAAGACTAGCGACGTTATGAATAAAAGCGCGACGAAGCTTCTTCCGTATTGAGTAATCGCAAGTGAGTTGTGGAGTTCTGTCTTCATTTCTTTTCCTTCAAGCATTTGTTTTCCTATCTCCGACGACCACCACCGCCTCGCATGCCACCGCCTCTCATTCCGCCACCAGCTCCACGAGTGAAGCCACCCCCGCCACGATTGAATCCGCCTCCACCCATGCTCGAGGCACCTCGCATGCTACTGGCTCTCGCAGAGCCACCTCCGAAGGATCCGCTTCCCCAGGATCCAGTATTTCTTGCACTTGGCCCTCGCGAAATATCTCGAGTGCCAATGCGTTCTCCACCGAAGTTCCCGCGGCTGCCTCCAATGCTGCTCAGATCCCGAGATCCAATGCCGAAACTGCTGCGGTCCAGAGTACCGGCTCGTGGTTGACCTGGACTCTGTCGCATGTTTGCACGATTTGAGATGGAATCACCGCGACGTGCACCGTTGTAGCGATTCGCAATTGACCTATTTGCGTAGGGTGCACCACCGCGATGTTGTGGGTTGTGTCTCCAGGTTCGATCATTTGTATTGATCCTGTTCCCGGATCGATTGATATTGTTTCTGTTGTAGTGGCTTACGAAGTTGTTGTTGTGGTTGATGTTGATATTGTTGCTGCCCCAACCACAGCCCCATCCCCAACCACCACCCCAACCAATTCCAATCGCGATGCCCGACCCGTACCAGATCGCCGCACCACCGTAATAGCCTCCGTAAAAAGTTGGATATGGATAAGGCCAAGCTCCCCAAACAAACATTGGATCATAAGAAGGCACATAGACCACTTCCGGACTGGCCTGCTCAATCACCACGTAGCTCTTAGTTTCGACTTGCTTTGTTTCGACCTTGACCTGCTCATTCGATTGCAACTTGCCAGCTTCTTTCGCTTTCGCACGCATGCGCTGCACTGCGTCCATCACGTCAGATTGTTGGGCCAGGAAGGCGTTTCCGAGGTCTGTGGTCCAATTGATATTCTCCGCAAGTCGCTTAACGACTCCAGGCAAAACGGCCATCGCCTGGACACTCGGATCCCAGTCCTCTTTTTGAACTGCTTCCGTCACGGCTTTTTCACTTAGGAAACCGGCAGTCTTGTCCAGATACTGCTGGAGCTGGATGAGCTCGAGCGGGTAAGTCGAGGCTACTAATACCTGGCTGAGTAACGGATCGGGATAGAGCGCAATTGGGGAAACCAGGGCGTCTAACTGTTCAGTAGGGATCTTTGGCGCATCCTGCGCTTCCTGTACTGGAGTGGAAGCCGGCGCTGGTTCCTGAGCAAATGCACTCACGTTGCAAAATACAACAAGCGCGGCCAGGACGGAGGCGCTTAGGATTCGCGCCGGACGCTGCTTAAGTAATGACCGAAACAGTTTCGTGTTCATCGTAATTGCCGGATTCACATCGCGGGTTAAAGAGAACTATTTCAACAAGACCCGTTTGTAGGGTGGTGACTATAGGCAGGTCGCGAGTGAAGTGCGTGAAGATGAGGTGAATTTTTGGTAAATCTGTGGGATTAGAGCATCCCACAGATTGCACCGATTACGCAGATTCAGATCCAAATGCAAGGTAATAGAGAATAGTTAAGGCTTGGTTCAGCCATCTCGTTCTCCCAAGCTTCAGCTTGGGGTTAAGAGACAACAGTTAGACACGAACTCTCGGTGACTCTGTGGTTGGTGAGAACGACGACCCAGGAATTCCACCACGGAGTCACGGAGAGCACTGAAATCGCAGAGAGAGAGAGAGAGAGAACAAAAATACGAAGGGTAAATGCCTAAATCCAACATGTCGGTTAGTTGTTAGTTATCTTGCGGCCCAGCAACCATCAGTGAACACCGCCTGCCGCTTTTGCCTGGCGGTGGTTCCCTGAACGCTTGAATAAGGTAGTTGAGCTTATTAGTTGCCCATGATCCTGGTCCAATAGAGCGGACCCGTCAGCAAGACTTTTGAGCACTACTCTTGATTGAGTTTTATTGCCCAGTCGACGCCGAACATCGGAGAGTTGCTTAATCACTTCCCGCTCAGTCTCACGACGACTATCCAACGGGAGCTTGTTGACGTTTTCAAGCGCGCTTTCCAAAATCGCAATTGCCTCACGGTAAGCGCATCGTTGCGCGGCGTTCTCAGCAGCCTGCTGGAGATATTGCACGGCGCGAGCATAGTCGCGTCCTTCTTGAAAATGGCGCGCAAGTTCAGAGGCCAGGGCGGCCTGGTCTTTATTGCACAACTGTTCGAGTGTTTGGCCGATACGTAGATGGATTCGCACTTTAATAGCTTGACTGCAATTGCGGTAAAGGACCTCTCGATAAAGAGAGTGAGTGAACTGATAAACCGCAGAAACTGTACCGTTCGGTAACTCCACCAGCCCCACCGTGCGAAGCAGTAACTGTCTCCGTGCCAATCCGTCACAGCAGTCCTCAACAGCAGCTTGGTCCAATACGCCTCCGGCGACAGCAAAGGCCGGGAATTCGGAACCTACGACACTCGCCACATCGAGGCAGGAGCGTTCTTCAGCAGTAAGCTGCTCGAATTGAGCCTCGATGATTTGTTGCAAACTCTTAGGTACAGAAGAATTGACTTGTTCGAGAGTAGCGTTCAATTGCCAGGTGTGGGTTTCGACCTCCTCGCCGAGCAAACTGTGTCGTAACAGATCATCCGCCAACGTGACTACAAACAAGGGATTACCTTCAGTTCTGTGATAGATGAGCGAGGAGAGATTGGCCGGAAACGAATGACCGGGAAAGCGTGATTCCAGATATTCGGTCACCGCAGCCTCGCCCCATAACTCAAGCGGAAGTTCCTGACAGCGATTATGTATGTGCAGTTCGTGCTTTAACTGTTTAAGCGGGTGTTGAGCAAGAATGATTTCAACCGGACGGTAGGTTGCTAATAACATCAAGCGGGCTGGTTCAATTCGTCTAGCCAACGCGGAGATCAGATCGACCGTGGAATAATCGGCCCAATGCAAGTCTTCGAGCACTAGCAAGAGTGGGGTCTCAGATGTGAGCGCTTCAAATACTTCGCAAAGCTCGCGAAGCATCCGGCCGCGCGTTGCACCAAGCATTTCGCGCTGTAACGTCGCTCGATGCGCACGCGTTACAAGACTTGGAAATTGTATGAGCCAGGTCGGCGCGTGCTTCGCCAGTAATTCGATAATGGTTTCGCCACCAACACCGCGGCACAACTGGGCCAGCGCTTCCAGTATTGGATAGTAGGGTTCCTGCTCGCGATAGCTCGCAACACACTGCCCAGAGGCGGTGCGGACCTGAGATAGCGCAGCAGTTCGAGATAAAAAGGCCTCGGTCAGCGCCGTCTTACCGATGCCCGCCTCGCCACTTATAAAGATTAGCTGCCGCTCGCCACTCTCAGCCTTTTCGTACCAGTTTTGTAGCTGACGCCACTCGTTTTCCCGGTCCACCAAATGAGGAGCTCGTATGTCGGAATCAAATGACTTATCAAATTCCTCTTCCGCGACCTGAGCAATAAAACGATAGCCACGGCCTTGCTGTGTTTCTATAAATAAGGGGTCTTGAGCATTGTCTCCGAGGGTCTGACGAAGTTTCCGGACATACGTCTTAAGGATCTCTTCCTGGACAAAGGTCTCGGGCCAGACCGCTTCCATCAACTCTTCTTTGGTAACAAGGTGACCTGCTTGTCCAATCAAATGATTTAAAACAGCAAAGGCTTTTCGCGTGAGGGCTAGCCGTTGACCGTCTCGCCAGAGACATTCGTCATTTGTATCTAGTCGAAAGGAGTGAAACTGTTTCATCTTTAGTTCTCGCTAAGTTCGCGGATAGCCGAGACTAACCTGCTATCCTAAGCGGTTTGGAACTGGGGAGCCCCATTTAAACTTCTGAATGATCAATAAGTGATGCCCGAGCGAGCCGCCGTTATCGCCTCAATGCCGGCAACATAAGAAAGGATTTTGAAATCAACACTCGCCGGCCGGCAAAGAATCCTTACGGCGCCCAGAAAGACTGCACAATCTTTCGAGCGTAGGTGCGCTTCCCAATCCTCCTCGGCTTCCCACTCCTCTACGAGGAGCACGGAATTAGTGTCTGACGAGTCCAAATAGAAGTGAGAACTGAGACACCCTTTTTCCTCCTTCAAAGGCGGCAGTAGGGTCGAGATAGTTTGCAGGAGTTCGGTCTTATTGCCGGAGGAAACTGTCATTCTAGTCGTAGTCACAATCATGATTGACTGACCTGTCTGGCGGTCCGGCCATGCGGCTCTCCGCGCCTTGCAAAAGCATGTTGGTGTCCAAGCGAATCGAATAGGATGATTTCTCAAGGTCACTACATTGCAACCGGTGTGCACATCGGGTGAGGCGCATTTCGGAGCTACAGTAACTGCCGTGTTTGCAGTCACTTCTAGCTAATTCTCACAGTATTTTAAAAGGAGGCAGGTCTCGCATTTTTCGCTGTATTCCGCGAATATGTGTTATGCCGCGATGGGGGTTGGAAGTATCCGTAAATCATCAAGGCCGCTCATCACGGTGCCACGAGCGCAGCGACCGTCGCGTCCTACTTTTATGTGCACTGTCGAATCGGTAATCTAGAAACAAACAATCGTGTTTTTCTGACGATGTTTTACGCGAGAACATCTTCAGAGGGCAGTAGGCTCTATCGGGCAGTGTGAGGCCCGGTCATCTATGAGTTGTGATCTTAAGTACCGAAGCGCGGTAGCGTCGGGTGAGCTCTTGGGTAACCTCAAGCAGCTAAATAACACGAGGCGCACCCGACGCTACCGCGCTTCGGCACTGACCGGTCTCGCACTTTATCGTTTGGTTGCGGCCCAAGCCGCGCTGAGTAATCTGTGAATCTCTGGGGGGAAATATCCAGAGATTCAATCGGCGACGGAGGCCAACGTCTTGCTCGCGGTTTTTTGAATTCCCATTTTGATCATGCGAGTCCGAAGAGTACTCGGGTTGAGTCCGAGAATCCGCGCGGCTCCTTTGGCGCCATCAATTCGCCAGCCTGTACTTTTAAGAATCCGAATAATGTATTCCTTTTCGATTTCTTCAAGAGTCTTGTCTATCGGCGCTCGTTCTACTGCGTTAGGCTGCTCGAACTGGTCGACCATGCGCAACACGGTTCCAGTGGTGTTGATGACGGCACGTTCTATAACGTTCGCAAGTTCCCTGACGTTCCCTGGCCATGAGTATTCTTGCATTGAGCGAAGACTAGCCGGTGAGATGGAAGAGATGCGTTTACCCACCTTCTGAGAGAATCTATTAACAAAATGTTCGATGAGACTCGGGATGTCTTCTTTACGATCTCTAAGTGGCGGCACGGTGATCGGAAAAACGTTTAGTCGATACCAAAGATCTTCGCGAAACGTGCCCTGTTCGACGGCCATCTTCAAATTGCGATTAGTGGCAGCAATGATCCTGGTGTCGACCTTAATGGTCTTCGAACCGCCGAGCCGCTCAAACTCGCTTTCCTGTAGTACTCGCAACAGCTTCGACTGAAGCTCCAACGGCAATTCACCAATTTCATCGAGGAATATCGTCCCTCCATTCGCCAATTCGAAGCGACCCAACTTGCGAGCGCTGGCGCCCGTAAATGCGCCTTTTTCATGACCAAACAATTCACTCTCGATGATTGTTGGTGAAAGAGCTGCACAATTGACTCTTACCAACGATCTTCCCTTTCGGACGCTCGAACTGTGTATAGCACGAGCAACGAGTTCCTTTCCGGTTCCTGTTTCCCCCGTTATCAACACAGTACTGTCGGTTGTTGCAACTTGTTCGATCTTGAATAATACGTACTTGGTGGCATCGCTTCGTCCGATTATTTCGGTAAAGTTGTGCGCCAGTTTGATCTCTTCCTGGAGATAAACATTTTCTTCCTCAAGCTTGTTCTTTAAGTAGCTCACCTCTTCGACCGCTTTTTGTAAGGCCTCTTCTGCGTGTTTGCGCAACGTGATGTCCTGGAGCGTGCCGCGAAGCTTGATGATTTTTCCCTCAGCATCGTGCAGCACTTCACCGCGGGCGTTAGTCCAAACAAGTTTTCCGTCTTGACGGATCATCTCTAGCTCCAGCTCGAAAGCTGTTCCGCTCCGCAAGGCCTTGTCCAAGGCAGACTCGATGCGATGCCAGCTCGCAGGAGTGTAAAACTGCTCACGTTCAGGAGAGGTTGGCGCAGGTAGCGCAGGATCGCGTCCCACAATACGAAACATCTCTTCGGACCAGGTAACTACATTAGTACCTGGTTCCCACTCCCAACTGCCCACTTTGGC
>Ga0207674_10002140_pt1 | contig 24960 bp, 26 predicted proteins | sample KBSCornC72_FD_184303 | JGI IMG/M metagenome (GOLD analysis project Ga0207674, IMG submission 184303) | Corn rhizosphere microbial communities from Kellogg Biological Station, Michigan, USA - KBS Corn C7-2 (SPAdes) (version 2) | ecosystem: Host-associated > Plants > Roots > Rhizosphere > Soil ...
GACTTGCCGACGCCGCCCTTGCCGGACGCGACGGCGATCACCCGCGTCCGCGGCGACAGCGAGATGGTCTTCGCCTCGCCCTCACCGGCCGCGCCGGCGCCGCCCTGCAGCCGCTGGCGGAGCGCCGTCCGCTGCTCGGGCGTCATCACATCGAAGGCAACCGATACCGACTCGACCCCGTCGAGTGCGCCCACGTGGTGCCTGACCTGGCCCTCCAGGTTGGCCTTCATCGGGCAGCCGGGCACCGTCAGGGCGATCGTCACCGACACCGCCGGCCCGGTCACCGTGACGTCGCGCACCATCTCGAGCTCGACCACGGAGCGGCGGATCTCGGGATCGATGACGGCGATCAGCGCCCGCCGGATGTCGGCCTCGGAAACCATCTGGTCGGATCGTAGCTGCGGCCCGTTGCTACGGTGCCGCGGTGCAGGCCATCCGCGTCAGCGAGCTGCGAAAGACGTTCCCGGCCGGCGGCCGGGTGCGCCGCCGGGACGCGGTCGAGGCGGTGGCCGGCATCAGCTTCTCGGTTGCGGCCGGCGAGCGGCTTGCCTACATCGGCCCCAACGGCGCCGGCAAGTCGACGTCGATCAAGATGCTGACCGGCATCCTGCATCCGACCTCGGGAGAGGCCACCGTGCTCGGCATCGTCCCCTGGCGGCGGCGGCGCGAGCTGGCGGCCCGGATCGGCACCCTGTTCGGCCAGCGGTCGCAGTTGTGGTATCAGCTGACTCCGCGCCAGACCTTCGGCCTGCTGGCGCGCATCTACGGGGTGTCGAGGGCCGACGAGGCGTCGCGGGTGGCCTCGCTGGGCGAACTGCTCGACGCCACCGAGCTGTTCGACCAGCCCGTGCGCAGCCTGTCGCTGGGCCAGCGGATGCGCTGCGAGCTGGTGGCCAGCATGCTGCACGAGCCCGAGGTGCTGTTCCTGGACGAGCCGACGATCGGGCTCGACCTGGTGGCCAAGACCCGGTTCCGCGACCTGATCGTCCGCATCAACGAGCAGCGCGGCACCACGATCCTGCTGACGTCGCACGATGTGTCGGACATCGAGCAGGTGGCCCGGCGGGTGATCGTGATCAACCACGGTCGGCTGATCTACGACGACCGGGTGTCGCGGATGCGGCGCACCCTGCTGGGCACGAAGGTGGTCGACGTGCGCTTCGCCGATCCACCGGCGATGGTCGACGTGGAGGGTGCGATGCTCGAGAAGCTGACCGGGTCGGGGGCCAAGCTGGTGGTCGACACCACGCAGCGGCCGATCAGGGCGGTGCTCGACGACCTGCTCGAGCGCTATGACGTGGTCGACATCTCGGTGGCCGACCCGCCTCTCGAGGAGATCGTGTCCCACATCTACACCCGGCCGTTGTGAGGCCCTACCTGGCCGGGTTCAACCGCGGGCTGCGGGGGGCGGTGGTGGTTCCCGGCGACCTGACGGTGCGGATGACCTTTCTGGTCATCGTGGTGCTGGTGATGGCGGCGCTGTGGTCGGCGGCCGTCGAGGCGAACGGCGGCTCGATCGAGGGGTACACGCGCGACAGCCTGCTTTGGTACGTGATGGCCGCCCAGGTGGCCGTGATCGCCGTGCGCCCGCGCACGGTGGAGGAGGTGGGCGAGGAGATCGGGTCGGGCACGGTGGCGGTGCAGATGCTGCTGCCGGTCTCGGTGGCCGGCCTGCGGATGTCGATCGAGGCCGGCGAGGCAGCCGCCCGGCTGGCGGCCGCACTGGTGGTCGGCGGGGCCGCCACCTGGTTCCTGGCCGGCGCGCCGCCGTCGGGCGCCGGCATGGCGATGGCGGTGCCGGCGTGCGCGCTGGGGGCGGCTGCAAACATCGCCTCCCAGCACGCCTTCGGCGGCATCGCGTTCTGGCTGCTCGACGCCAAGTCGACCTGGTTCGTGTACCAGAAGCTGGTGTTCATCCCCGGCGGCATGCTGATCCCGCTCGAGCTGCTGCCGGGCGGGCTGGAGGCGGTCGCCCGGGTGCTGCCCTTCGCCACCATGGCCTATGTCCCCGGACGGCTGGCCTCCGGGCACGCGGAGCCGGCGCTGCTGGCCTGGCAGGCGGCCTGGCTGGTGGCGCTGGTCGGCGTCGCCCTGGCGGTGTACGCGGCCGGGCAGCGGCGGCTGGAGGTGCTGGGCGGGTGAACGCCGTGCTGACGACGATGCGCACGGCGCTGGCCGACGGCTGGGCGAACCGCCGCTCGTTCGCGTTCCAGGTGCTCCTGATGGTGGTCAACGACGTCACCTGGGTGCTGTTCTGGGCGCTGTTCTTCAACCGGGTGGGCACGGTCCGCGGCTGGAACCCCGACGATGTGTACGTCCTGTTCTCGGTGCTGCTGGTGGCGGCCGGCATCGCCATCGGCCTGCTCGCCAACTCCCGCAGGATCGGGCAGTTGGCGGCCGACGGCGAGCTCGACGAGACGCTGGTGCTGCCGATCGAGCCGTTGCCGCACATCCTCACCAAGCGGATCGATGCCGCCAACGTCGGCGACCTGCTGTTCGGCCCGGTGCTGTTCGTCCTGGCCGGGAACCCGACGCCCGAGCGGGTGGCCGTGTTCGTGCTGGGCTCGCTGGCCGGCACAGTGGCGCTGGTCGGGTTCCTCGTCTTCTGCGGCGCGCTGACCCTGTTCGTGGGCGGTCGGGGGGAGCAGGGCGACCTTGGTTTCAACGCCATCCTGATCTTCGCCTCCTACCCGCTCGACCTGTTCGGCGGGGCGACCAAGGTGCTGCTGTTCACGGCCGTGCCGGCGGCCTTCGTCACCGGCCTGCCGGCCCAGCTGGTGCGCGACTTCGATGCCCAGCGCGCCGCGCTGCTGGTCTCGGTGGCGGCCGGCTTCGCGCTGCTCGGCTGGGTCACCTTCAGCCTCGGGCTTCGCCGCTACAGCTCCGGGTCGCTCTGGAGCCGGTAGACCAGTCCGGCCAGCTGCCGCGCCATCGCGTCATCGCGGGCAACCGTCACCCGCGAGCGCGAGACCAGGTCGAGCGCCAGGTCGGGATCGTCCGGCAGGTACACCGCACCGCCCGCCTCGCGCACGATCAGGCCGGCCGCGGCGATGTCGACCGACCGCGACGGCTTCAGCGAGGCCACCCCGTCCAGCCGCCCGTCCGCGAGCTCGCAGAGCGCCAGCGCCAGCGCCCCCAGCACCCGGATCCGCCCCACCTGCCCGTCCAGACGGGCGGCCGCCTCGGCGATCAGGGCGGCGGTGGTCGCCTCCAGGTCGACGATGCCCAGCAGCTCCTTGGGCCGCACGCCGCCCAGCCGGCGACCGTTGACCGTGGCCCCCTCACCCCGTTCGGCCACCCACTCCTCGCCGCTGCCGAAGTCGTGCACATAGCCGAACCGGACGTCACCGATCGAGGGCCCGTCGGCGATCGCGATCGAGATGCAGTAGAAGGGCAGGCAGCGCTTGGCGTTCAGCGAACCGTCGATCGGATCGATGACCACCACCCAGGGGCTGTCCGGGTCGCCGAACCGGCGCTCCCCGAGCTCCTCGGATACCAGCCGAAAGGAGACGCCCCGGTGGGCCAACTCCTCCAGCCTGGCCACGGCCGCCTGCTCGGCGTCGCGGTCGATCACGGTCGTATCGTCCCCGCCCTCCCCGTGGCCGACCACCGGCTCCCGGTCGTCGCGGCTGGGCAGGCCGGCCAGCACCGCCTTCACATCGGCGGTCACCGCCTGACAGAACGCGAGCCAGTCGGGCCGTGTCACTCGTCGGCGAGCGGGTTCAGGAGGAAGCCGGAGAAGAGCTTGGGAAAGAAATAGGTCGCCTTCTGCGGCATCACCCGGCCGGAGGCCGCAACCGCCTGCACCTGCTCGACCGTGGGCGCCCGCAGCAGGAACAGGCTGCCGGCCTCCCCGGTGTCGACCAGCGACGTGGCCGCATCGAGGCCGCGGACGTACCGCACCTGGTCGGTGTGCAGGAACTGCTCGCCCTCGAGGCCCAGCAGCGGCGACAGCACAAGGGCCTCGAGCACCGCGGCGTCCACCGACCGCACGGCCTTGGGGACGCCGGGCATGGCCATCATCACCCGGGTCGTGTCCCGCAGCTCGCACAGCAGCGGCGGGACGTCCATCCCCCGCCAGAGCGCGAAGGCGACGATGTCGGACGGGATCTCGTTGAGCTCCGCCTCGACAGCCGCCGCCGGTGTCCCGGCGGGCATCTCGCGATAGTCGAAGGCGGACATGAAGCCCTTCTCGACATCGCGCTTGGACATCACCACCCGGTGGGTGGGAAAGATCGTCAGCCCCTCGTCCCTGAGGTTCGCGAGCGCCATCAGGATGAAGTCGTAGGGCCGGTCCCCTTCGGGATCGCCCTCCCGCTGCCGCTGCTCGTCGCGGTAGGCCAGCGCCGTCTCGTAGCGGTGGTGGCCGTCGGCGATCAGGATCTCGCGGTCGGCCAGTGCAACCTGTGCGGCGGCGATGGCGTCGGGGTCGGTGACCGCCCAGAAGCGATGCTCGGTGCCGTCCTCGTCGGTGGCCGCCATCTCGGGCTCGCCGGATGCATGGCCGGCCAGCGTCTCGTGGGCCGTAGCCTCGGGGTCGTCGTAGAGGCCGAAGATCGGCGACAGGTTGGCGCGCGTCGCCCGCATCAGGTCGAGGCGGGCGCTCTTCACATGCTGGTGGGTCTGTTCGTGGGGACGGATCCGCCCCTGCTCGTAGGGGGTCAGCCGGACCGCGGCGAAGAACGCCGAGCGGGTCCGATCGACGCCGTCCGGGCCGGTGAACCGTTGCTCGTGCCACCAGATGGTCGGCTGCTCGTCGCGCTGCAGCACGCCGTCCTCCCGCCAGTCGTGCAGGAGGCCGGCGGCCTCCTGCGGCGAGCCCGGCAGCTCGAGCCGCACCACGCAGTAGTCGCAGCGGCGCGCCAGCACGGCCCGGTGGGCTTCGGTGATCACGTCGTAGGGCGGGGCGACGACGTCGCTCAGCGTGACCCGAGTCTGGTCGTAGCGGAGCGCCCGAAGCGGCTCGATTGAGGTGCTGGTCGCGGCCCCTTGGGACATCGCGGGCAGTCTAATAGACTGCTCCCAGATGGCCGGAGCTACCTATGTCGCCGATCTCAAGGACGGTCAGGTGGTCGACGCCACCTTCGCCGTGCAGACCAAGCGGCGCCGGCGGACGCGAAGCGGCGACGCCTTCCTCTCGCTCGAGCTGGCCGACCGCACCGGCCGCGTTCCCGGGGTGTTGTGGACCGACGTGCACGTGATCGACCAGCGCTTCGCCGAGGGCGACACCGTCCGCGTGCTGGGCCGGGTGGGCAGCTACGACGGCCGCCTCCAGATCGAGCTGCGCGACCTGCAGCGGCTCGAGCAGGGAGATGCGCTCGAGCTCGTGCCCGGCTCCCGCCGCGACGCCGAGACGCTCGACGGCATGATCGAGTTCCTGGCCGGAGAGATCCACCATGAAGGGCTGCGCGAGCTGGTGGGGACGTTCCTCGACGACGCCGCGTTTCGCGACCGGCTGCGCGCCGCTCCGGCCAGCGAGACCCATCACGCCTACGCCGGCGGCCTGCTCGAGCATACCGTCGCGGTGGCCTCGATCTGCCGCGAGGCCGCGCAGCTCCACCCGCGCCTGAACGGCGACCTGCTGCTCGCCGCTGCGCTGCTGCACGATGTCGGCCGCACCGAGACGTTCCGGCCGGGGGTGACGATCAGCGTCTCCGATGAGGGCCGGCTGATCGGCCACGTGCTGGCCGGCGTGCGAATGATCGACGCCGCCGCGGGCCGCCGGCGGATCGACGACGGCAGGCTGCTGCCGCTGCTGAACGCTGTTGCCGGCCACCACGGACCGCTCGAGGGGCGGCGGCTCGAGACCCCGGAGGCAGTTGCCCTCCACCACGCCAACTCGCTCGACTCGCGGATCGCCGAGGCGCTCTAGAGGCCGAGCATCCGCCGCCATAGTGGCCGGCGGCTGCCCTCGGTGGGCGGTTCGCCGTGGCGGTCGAGGAACGGCGAGACGTCGCCGTCGGGCTGCTCGGGCGGCTCTGACGGGTGGCTGTCGCTGCCGATCTGCAGGCTCGGCACCTCGCGGTGCTCGGGCAGGTTCTCGATCCCGGCGCCCGTCAGGCCCAGCTGCACGACGCCGGGCGAGACGCGGATCACATGCTCGAACGAGACGAAACGGTCGGGCCCGCGACCGGCACGGATCTGGAAGCCCTCGAAGATGTCGACGTCACGGTCGCCGACGGTCTGCCTGACCGTGCCCACCTCGCCGCCGTCGGAGTCCAGCACGCGCCAGCCCGGCTCGACCTCTGTCCAGGCGATCTCGAACACGGGTCTCTGCGGCTGATCGGTCATGGTGGTGCGCCCCTCCCGACAACAGGCACACTACCCGCGTGCGCGAGTACTACAACATGCGGGCGCCGGAGTACGACGACTGGTACCACGGCACCGGGCTGCACGCCGACCGTCACCGGCCGGGCTGGGATGCGGAGCTGCGCGAGCTGCAGGGCAAGCTGGCGGCGCTCCCCCCGGTACGCACGCTCGACGTCGCCTGCGGCACCGGGTTTCTGACCCGGATGCTGGCGGGCGACGTCACCGGCCTCGATCAGAGCGCGGAGATGCTGGCCATCGCCCGCGAGCAGGCCCCGGACGCGCACTTCGTCCGCGGCGACGGCCTCGAGCTGCCGTTCGCCGACGGCGAGTTCGACCGGGTGTTCACCGGGCACTTCTACGGCCATCTCGACCCGCAGGAGCGGGCCCGGTTCCTGGCCGAGGCCTCCCGCCTCGCGCCGGAGCTGGTGGTGGTCGACTCGCATCTGCAGCCGGAGCAGCCGGCCGAGCTGATGCAGCAGCGGCGGCTGAAGGACGGCTCGCGGTACACGGTGCTGAAGCGGTACTTCTCGGGCACCCGCCTGGCCGCCGAGCTGGGCGGCGGCGACGTGATGCATGACGGCGACTGGTTCGTGATGGTGCGGAAGAGCCGATGAGGCCGCCGGGGATCATCGCCGGGGGCGGCCTGCCGGACGGCGGCGGCTGGCGCGGCTGGCTCAAGCGGATCATGGCGCTGATCTTCCCCCGCCCGCCGAAGTCCTAGACCGCGGGAACCAGCCCGGCCGCGAACCGGTCGAACGGGTGATGAAGGCCACCCTCCTGATCGCCCTGGCCACCGACGGCACTGTCGGCGCGCAGGCCGATGGGCGGCTGGTCGTCGCCGAGCAGGGGAAGGCGCCCTGCTGCTACGTCGAGGGCTACATCCGGTTCCTGCCGCATCGAGTCGGGCTCGGGCACGGTGTTCGACGGCCGTTGGAAGGATGACACCGCGTTCGCCCGCACGCTGCCGGCCGTGAGTACCGGGTCACCCGCTATCTGCGCCCCTGCGACGGCAACTGCACGCTGCTCGACCCGCCGCCGGAGCGCTGCTCGATCCGGATCCCGGTCGGCGGGCCGGGCGAGACGCACGTTCGGGCCTTGCCGCAGGCCCTGGACACCTGCCGGCTGACCGACGCCGGCCAGACCTAGTCGCCCTCGGCGCCGACCGGGATGCCGGCGGGCGCCTCGCCCTCGTGCACCGGTGCCCCGGCCCTGAAGCCGGCGGCGCCGACGATCGCCGCCGCCGCCGCAAATGCCGCGCCGGCCAGGAAGGCAGCGTGATAACCACCGTTGAGGGCAGCCAGCTGCGTCTCACCGCTGGCGACCAGGCTGTCGGTGCGGGAGGCCGCCAGGCTGGCCAGGATCGACAGGCCCAGCGCGCCGCCCATCATGAAGGAGGTGTTGACGACCCCTGACGCCAGGCCGGACTCCTCCGGCGCGACGTCGCTCATGGCGGCCAGCAGCAGCGGGTTGAAGGCGATGCCGGCGCCGAACGCGAGCAGCACCATGCTGGGCAGCACGTCGGTCACGTAGCTGCCGCCGACCGGCGCCCGGGCGAACAGCACCAGGCCGGCGGCCGCGATCAACAGCCCCACCGCGGCCGGCCCGCGGATGCCGTACCTCATCACCAGCTTCGCCGACAGGCCGACCGAGAAGGCGCCCATGATCAGGTTCGGCGGCAGGAAGGCCAGCCCGACCTGGAACGGGCTGTAGTCGAGCACCAGCTGCAGGTACAACGCGGACATGAAGAACCAGGCGAACATGGCGGCCGCCCAGAGGACGCCGACCACGTTCGACGTCGCCACGTTCCGCAGCCGGAACAGGCTCAGCGGCATCAGCGGAGACGCCACCCGCGACTCGATGACCAGGAACACGCCGAGCAGGACGACAGCGGCGCCCAGCAGGCCCAGCGTCTGGCCCGTCAGCCAGCCGGTGTCGTTGCCGTTCACGATCGCATAGACCGCGAGCATCAGCGCGGCGGTCACGGTGACCGCACCGCCAACGTCGAGGTTGCCGCCGGCGGCGGCCCGCCGGGTGCCGGGAAGCAGCGTCACGCAGAGGGCGTAGACCGCGACGCCGATCGGCAGGTTGACGAGGAAGATCCAATGCCAGGACAAGAGGTCGGTCAGCACGCCGCCCAGCAGCACGCCGATCGTCCCGCCGCCCGACATCACGAAACCGAAGATGCCCATCGCCTTGGCCCGCTCGCCCGCCTCGGTGAACATGGTCATGATCAGCGACAGCGCGACCGCCGAGACCACCGCACCGCCAAGCCCCTGCACGGCGCGGGCGGCGATCAGCTGGTTCTGCGAGGTGGAAAGGCCGCAGGCCATTGACGCGATGGTGAACAGCGCGATGCCGGCCAGGAACAGCCGCCGGTGGCCGAACAGGTCGCCCAGCCGCCCGCCCAGCAGCAGGAACCCGCCGAACGTGAGCAGGTAGGCGTTGACGACCCACGCCAGCGAGGCCTGGGTGAAGCCCAGGTCGTCGCGGATCGAGGGCAGGGCGACGTTCACGATCGTGGAATCGAGCACGATCATCAGGTCGCCCAGGCAGAGGATGTAGAGCGCCAGCCAGCGCCTTCGGCCCTCAACGCTCATGTCTGCCACCTCCTTCGATCTCGTCGCGGTCTGCGTTCGATGCAAAGACCCGCCCATGCGCCGAAACTCATCGGCCGCTCAGACGTTGAACCGCACATTCAGGGTATCGCCGTCCTTGACGACGTAGTCGCGTCCCTCCACCCGCACCCAGCCGCGACGCTTGGCCTCGGCCTCCGAACCGGCCTCGACCAGCCTGTCCCACTCGATCACCTCGGCCCGGATGAACCCGCGGGCGATGTCGGTGTGGATCTTGCCCGCGGCCTCCTGGGCCGACTGGCCGCGACGGATCGTCCAGGCCCTGGTCTCCTTCGGCCCGGTGGTGAAGAAGGGGATCAGGTCGAGCGCTCCGTGCGCCGCCAGCGCCACCCGGTCGGAGGCCGGGCGCTCGACGCCCAGATCGTCCAGGAACCCGGCCCGGTCATCCTCCTCCAGCTCAGCGATCTCAGCCTCCAGCTTCGCGTTCATCGGGATCACCTGGATGCCGCGCTCGGCGCCGAACGCGCCCAGCCGCTCGACGTCGTCGGCGTTGCCGGTCTCGTCCACATTGGCGATGTACAGCGCCGGCTTGGCGGTCAGCAGGTCGAGCGCCTCCGGCAGCTCGACGTCCAGCGACCGCGCCGGCCGGCCCTCCTCCAGCCCGGCCTCGAGCGCCGCCAGCACGTCGAGCTCCGCCGCCGCCTCCTTGTCGCCCGACTTGACGGTCTTCGCGATCCGCTCACGGCGCCGCTCGACCGCCGCCTGGTCGGCGAAGATCAACTCGAGCTCGACGGTCTCGGCGTCGTTCAGGGGGTCGACGGCGCCCGAGGGGTGCGGCACCTGGTCGTCGCGGAAGCAGCGGACGACCAGCAGCACGGCGTCGGTCGCCCGCATATGGGCCAGCAGCTCGCCGCCCAGACCCTCGGCCCGCTTGGCTCCGCGCACGAGCCGGGTCAGGTCAACCACCTCGAGCGTGGCAGCCACCACCTTGACCGACTCCGATACCCGCGCCAGCTGCTGAAGCCGGGGATCGCGGACGTCGGCAACGCCCTGACCGCCGTCCTGGGCTACCGACGTGCCGGCGATCGCCCGCAGGGTCGAGGTCACGCCCGACCACTGGAGGCCGAGTAGCCCCAGCTGCGCCATCAGCCCCTACCGATCCACGAGCGTGAGATCAGAAGCCGACCCGGCCGACCGACGTCTCGATCTTGACGTAGCAGACCTTGGAGGCGTCGACCACGTAGCTGGCGTCGTCGCCGGTCAGGCTGACCCGCCCGCCGCCGTCCAGGGCGGTCTCCAGCTTCGACCATTCGTCGTCGGCCAGGCGGACGACCAGGATCAGCCCGCCCTCGAACCCCATCTCCACGCGCCGGTCGGCATCAGCCATGTTCAGCTCCATTCGTCGGTTGCACGAGCTCCACCAGGACGCCGTCCACGCTGTCCGGATGGATGAAGGCCACCCGCAGTCCGAACAGCCCGGTGCGCGGCGTCTCGTCGATCAGCTCGGCCCCGGCCGCGGCGGCCAGCGAGAGCGCCCGCTCGATGTCGTCAACTCTATAGGCGACGTGATGCATGCCCGGCCCCCGCTTGGCCAGGAAGCGGCCCACCGGCGTATCCTCCCCAAGAGCCGCCAGCAGCTCGACGCGATCGCCGCCGAGCAGCATCGAGGCCGCCTCCACGCCTTGCTCGGGAACTGTTTCGCGATGCTCGCAGCGGGCATCAAAGAGACGTTCATACGTGGCGATGGCCGCGTCCAGATCGGCTACCGCGTGGCCGATATGATGGACCTCCGAGACACGCATTCCGCCCGGCAGCGTAGCGAATCGGCCAGCCGGGGCCTACCGAGACGAAGGGATCAGATGGGCTTTCTGGACAAGATCAAGCAACAGGCGACCGATGTCGCTTCGACCGTGGTCGAGAAGACACAGGAGACCGCGAAGACCGGCCAGCTGCAGATGCAGCTGCGCAACCTCCGCAACGAGGAGAAGGAGGCGTTCGAGGCGCTCGGGCGCGCGACGCACCGGCTCCACCGCGAGGCGCGGCTGGGCGAGGATTCCTCCGAGCTCGACGCCGCCGCAGGCGCGGTATCCGACGTCCAGTCGCGGATCACCGACAAGGAGGCCGAGATCGCGGCGGTCAAGGAGGAAGAGGCTCCCGCGAGCGGCGATACGGTCGAGTCGAGCGCCGAAGAGGTCGTCGACACACCGCCGCCTCCGCCCACTGACACGAACGCCACCGCCGGCGGCGATCGGCCGACAGCTCTCTAGGAGCGAGGGGCTCGGGGCGGGACAACGGGGTCCGACCCCGTTGTTCCGTCTGGCTGCTCCGAGCGCAGCACGATCTCGGGCAGCCGGTCGTCGGCCAGGTCGCGATCGTGCGGCAGCTCGACGCCGACCAGGCCAGACGCGTTCGACTCCGGCTCGAGGCCGAACAGGATCTCGTCCACCTCGGCGCGGTCGATCGTCTCCTTCTCGAGCAGCTGGGCGGCCAGCACGTCCAGGTACGGCCGATGGAGCTCGATCAGGCGCAGCGCCTCGCGGTAGGCGGTGTCGGTGATCTCGCGCTGCTCGGCGTCGCGCAGCCGCTTGGTCTCCTCCGACAGCGAGTAGTTGTCGGCCCGCACCTGCTGGGAGTGGGTGGTGCGGCCCATGCCCCAGTCGAACACCATCGAGCGGGCGATCGAGGTCGCCCGGTCGAGATCGTTGGCGGCGCCGTTTGTGATCCGCCCGAACACGATCTGCTCCGCGGCCCGTCCGGCCAGCGTGACCTTGAGCCAGTCCTCCAGCTCCTCTTTGGAGAGCACGTAGCGGTCTTCCTCCGGCAGGCTCATCATGAAGCCGAGGGCGCGGCCGCGGGGCACGATTGTCACCTTGTGGATGTCCTCGCTCATCAGCCGGGCGACCAGCGCGTGGCCGGCCTCGTGGAAGGCGATCACCCGCTTCTCCTTGTCGGTGATCAGCTTCCGCTGCTGCAGCCCCGCCACCACCCGCTCGACGGCGAACATGAAGTCGGCCTGGTCGATCGAGTCGGCGTCCCGGCGGCCGGCGGCGATCGCGGCCTCGTTGCAGATGTTTGCCAGATCGGCCCCGGTCAGGCCGGAGGTCTGACGGGCGATGTCGTGCAGCTGGACGTCGTCGCTGAGCGGCTTCCCCCGCGTGTGCACCTCGAAGATCGCCTCGCGGCCGGTCAGGTCCGGAGTCGAGACGTGGATCTGGCGGTCGAAGCGGCCGGGACGCAGCAGCGCCGGGTCGAGATCCTCCAGGCGGTTGGAGGCCGCCATCACGATCAGCTGCTGGCTTTCGTCGAAACCGTCCAGCTCGACCAGCAGCTGATTCAGCGTCTGGTCGTGCTCGCGGTTCTGGCTGTTGCCGCTGCGGGTCGTCCCCACCGCGTCGAGCTCGTCGATGAAGACGATCGCCGGCTGGTTCTTGCGCGCGGTCTCGAACAGCTTGCGGATCCGCGAGGCGCCCAGCCCGACGTACATCTCCACAAACGACGAGGCGCTCTGGAAGTAGAACGTGGCGCCCGACTCGTGGGCCACGGCCTTCGCCAGCAGCGTCTTGCCGGTGCCCGGCGGCCCGTACAGCAGCACGCCCTTCGGCACCCGCGCGCCCAGCCGCTGGAAGCGCTTGGGCTCGCGCAGGAACTGGACGATCTCCTCCAACTCCCCGCGGGCCTCCTCGACACCGGCCACGTCGGCCCAGCGGACGCTCGAGTTCGAACGGGGGTCGATCGTCTTCGGCTTGGTGCTGGGAACCGCCCTGACCAGCTTCCAGGTCAGGTACAGCAGCAGCGCGAAGAAGATGAACAATCCCCAGGTGAGCAGGAAGTCATGAAGGAACGAGAGGAACTGGCTCACCATGTCGCCCATCGCTTCCCAGAGTACGTGTGCTCACGCATTCCGCAAACTACGGCCGCGAGCGGCCTTCGAGGTCGAGCACCGCATCGAGCGCCGCACGGGCCACCGCCAGCTCCTCGGCGGAGGGCTCCCTGGTACCGGCCACCCGCTGCAGCTCGTATCCCGGACGGGACAGGATCCGGGAGAAGATATTGCCGCGGTGCCGCTGCATCCAGCCGAAGGTTTCGGTGGCAACGCCGATGGCGGCCACGCCCACGGCGAGCCTGGCGGGGCCTCGGCGAGCGGCCGGCAGGCGGTTGACGGCCAGGTTGCCGGCCGCGGTGGCCGCCAGCAGGGGGCCCACCAGGTGGGATCCGCAGCGCTCGTGCTCCTTGGTCGCGTCGACATCCTCGGTGCCCTGCTCGTAGGCCCCGATCGCCTTGTGCTCGGCGCCGTGATAGCCGGCCAGCCGGGAGCCCCGCAGCGAGATCAGCGCCGGCGCCAGGGAGATCCCGGCGCCCAGCAGCTCGGCCGGCAGCGGCCGCAGCCTGCTGCTGCGAAGCGCACGGCCGAGCACCACCGACGCCGCCATCGCGCCGGCCGCGGTCGGGCCCTCGATCGGCAGCCGCGCCTCCGGCAGCCTGCGCTTGACGAGCGGCAGCAGATAGACCGCCTCGGCCACCCGGGCCACGCCGCGCATACCGGGGACGGCGAGCGCCCAGGCGGGCAGCTCCGGCTTGCGACCCGACGCCACTCGGATCTCGCCCCCGTCCGTGCGCACGGCCGCAGCCCAGTGATCGAGGCTCTGGACAAGGATGCCGTTGCGCATCGCCATGCCGCCCAGGCGGACCGGAGCCTCGCTCTCGGCTGGGCGATCGGCCGGGTCGTTCGGCTCTGCCATGACCGCAGTATAGATTTCACGCATTAGCAGCGATCTTTTCGCAGACTCGGCCGCAGTCCGGCTCGGCTCCCAGGCGCCGCTCCCGCAGCGCATGCGCCCGCACGAGCTCGACGAGTTCGAGGGCCAGGCCGACATCGTCGGCGAGGGCAGCGCGCTTCGCCGGGCCATCGCCGAGGACCGGGTGGTCTCGATGATCTTCTTCGGCCCTCCCGGCACGGGCAAGACGACGCTGGCCCGCATCGTCGCCCACGCGACCCGGGCCTGGTTCGAGGAGCTGTCGGCGGTCCAGGTCGGCATCAGCGAGGTGCGCCGGGTGCTGTCCGAGGCCGAGCAGCGACTGGGCCAGAGCGGCCAGAAGACCATCCTCTTCCTGGACGAGATCCACCGGTTCAACAAGGCCCAGCAGGATGCACTGCTGCCGGCGGTGGAGTCGGGGCTGATCACGCTGATCGGGGCAACCACCGAGAACCCCTACTTCGAGGTCAACTCGGCACTGCTCTCGCGCTGCCAGCTGTTCGAGCTAAACCCGCTGAGCCGTGAGGAGCTGACCCGGATTGCCCGCCGCGGCGAGGCTGCGCTGGGGCTCACGCTGACCGACGAGGTGCGCGATGCGATGGTCGCCTCCGGCGGCGGCGACGCCCGCAACACACTCAACATCCTCGAGGCCGCGACCGCCGCGGCGGGCGGCGAGGTGACGGTCGAGCACATCCGCGACGCCGCCCGCAAGCGGCCGCTGCTCTACGACAAGAGCGGCGACCACCATTACGACGTCACCTCGGCGTTCATCAAGAGCATGCGCGGGTCGGACGCGGATGCCGCGATCTACTACCTGGCGGTGATGATCGCCGGCGGCGAGGATCCCAAGTTCATCGCCAGACGGATGATCGTGTTCGCGTCCGAGGATGTCGGCAACGCCGACCCCCGGGCGCTGGAGGTGGCCGTGGCCGCCGCCCGCGCAGTCGAGTTCGTGGGGCTGCCGGAGGCCCGGATCAACCTCTCCCAGGCGGCGGCCTACCTGGCCCGGGCGCCGAAGTCCAACGCCTCCTACCGGGCGATCTCCAAAGCGCTCGCCGACGTCAAGGAGATGGGTGCCCTGCGACCGCCCAAGCCGATCCGCGATGCCAGCTACAAGGGCGCCCGCGAGCTCGGGCACGGCGTCGGCTACCGCTACCCGCACGACTATCCCGGCGGCGTGGTCGAGCAGCAGTACCTGCCCGACGAGCTGGCGGGCACGCGCTACTACGAGGACGACTGACGGTTCCTCAATTCGGCGACCTGGCCACCGATGACCCGCGGAAAGGTCTTCGAGCGAGGAGCGGCTGAACTGTGGAGCGATTGAATGGATGGTCCCTCGGCAAGCGCCTGGGCACGGGCTTCGGGCTGGTCGTGGCGGTGTTCCTGCTCGCGCTCGGACTGACGCTCGTCTACTCCGCCTCCGCCCAGAACGCGTGGAAGCAGACGGAGCGCTGGCAGGCCGCGACCAGGGGCGCGACCGACCAGGTGCACGGCACCGAGGTGCAGATGATGGCGCAGGCAAACCTGGTCGCCACCATGGATCCCAGCTGGGAGGCGCGCTGGGAAGACGGCGTCACGATCGCCAACCGCGCCTCGGAGGCCGTATCCAGCCTGGGCGATCCGGTCATCACCAAGATCTCCGAGGACGCCAACACCGCCGACCACCACCATGACGCCGCCGTGCACGACGAGCTGTTCCCGGCCGTCGAGCGGGGCGACCGCAAGGCCGCTCTGGCGGCGCTGCAGCGCGCCAACCGGTTCGTGCAGGTGCCGTTCGAGGCGCTGCAGAAGATCACCGCCCGCGTGCAGCAGCTGCGCTCAGCCGATGTGGCGCAGGCCAAGGCGGCCGCCGACCACGCCCGCACTTTGGGCATCGCCGCGTGCATCCTGGGCACCCTGCTGGCAATCGGGATCGCGCTGCTGATCATTCGCTCCACTCGGCGGCCGATCCTCGAGCTGATGGCGGTCAGCGAGCAGGCCGCAGCCGGTGACCTCACCGTGCGCGCCGCCGCCACCGGCGACAACGAGCTGGGCCGCCTGTCCCAGAGCTTCAACGCGATGATCGAGAGCCTGGCCGGGCTGGTCGCCAGGATCGGCCAGGCCAGCGGCACCGTCTACGAGGCGGCGGAGGAGATGGCCACCAGCTCCGGCGAGACCGGACGGGCGGTCGACGAGGTCGCCCAGGCGATGGGTGAGGTCGCGACCGGCGCCGAGCGCCAGGTCGGGATCGCCGAGGAGGCCCGCATGAGCGGCGAGCGGGTGAGCATGCTGATCGAGCAGGGCGCCGCCGACGCGGTGCAGGTGGGCGAGCGCGCGCAGCAGGCGCGCACCGCCGCCGATGACGGCGTCGGCTCGGCGGCACAGGCGGGCCAGGCGATGGCCGCACTGCGCGAGTCGGCCGCCGACGTCACGGCCGCGATTCAGCAGCTGGCATCGAAGTCAACCGAGATCGGCGGCATCGTCGAGACCATCACCGGCATCGCCGAGCAGACCAACCTGCTGGCGCTGAACGCGGCCATCGAGGCCGCCCGGGCCGGCGAGCAGGGCCGCGGCTTTGCCGTGGTCGCCGAGGAGGTGCGCAAGCTGGCGGAGGACTCCCAGGAGGCCGCCTCGCGGATCTCGCGGCTGATCGTCGAGATCCAGGGCGAGACCACCCGCGCGGTGGAGGTCGTGCAGGAGAGCGCGCGCCGCTCCAAGGACGGCTCCGATACCGTCGACGCGGCACGCGAGGCGTTCGAGCGGATCGGCGTGGACGTGCAGGACGTCACCGAGCGCGTGCTCGAGGTGGCGAACGTGATCGGCGGCGTGCGCGAGGATGCCGAGCGCATGCGCGACTCCCTGGGCGAATCCGCCTCTCTGGCCCAGCAATCGTCGGCGGCGGTTGAGCAGGTGTCCGCGGCCAGCGAGGAGACGACGGCCTCGGCCGCCCAGATCGTCGCCTCGGCAGAGCGCCTCAAGCAGACTGCCGGCGAGCTCGAGTTGGTGATCTCCCAGTTCCGGATCTCGGCCGTCTGAGCGGCTAGAGGATCGTCGAGCCGAGCGCCGAACAGACCAGCTCGACCGCCAGGCTGCCCGTGGCGTTGCGCTGATCGAGGATCGGGTTCACCTCGACGACCTCGAGCGAGGAGATCAGGCCGCTGTCGGCGAGCATCTCCATCGCCAGGTGAGCCTCTCGATAGGTGATACCGCCGCTGACAGCGGTGCCGACGCCCGGCGCCTGGTCGGGGTCGAGCACGTCCATGTCGAGCGAGACGTGCAGGAAGGGGCCGCCAGATGCCAGCCGAAGCGCCTCCTCCATCACCTGCCTCAGGCCGCGGCGGTCGACGTCGGCCATGGTAAACACGTGCACGCCCACCTTGCGGAGCTGCGAGCGCTCGCCCTGGTCGACGCTTCGGACTCCGACCAGCACGGTGCGGTGATCGGTCAGCATCGGTGTCGGCCACGGCAGATCCTCGAACCGGGGGTCACCGGTCAGGCCGAGCGCCACCGCCAGCGGCATGCCGTGGACGTTGCCGCTGGGCGAGGAGTTGGGGGCGTTGATGTCGGTGTGGGCGTCCAGCCAGACCACCCCGCCAGGCCCCTCGTGCGCCCTGGCCAGTCCGCCCAGCGTGCCGATCGCGATCGAATGGTCGCCGCCCAGCACCAGCGGGAACTCGCCGTCGGCAACGGCCGAAGCGACGTGATCGGCCAGGTCCTCGCAGGTGCGGCGGATGGCGCCCCAGTAGCGGGCCGAGGGATCGCCCTCGTCAAGCGCCTCGACCATCCCCGTGCTGACGTTGCCGTGGTCGTGCACGGTGTAGCCGAGGCCCGCGACCCGCTCGCCCAGCTGCGCGTAGCGGATGGCCGACGGGCCCATGTCAACGCCGCGGCGTCCCGCGCCGAGGTCGAGCGCGGCCCCGATCACGCCGACCGGCGGCCGGTCGCCCCGCGATGACGGTTCAGCGGTCACGAGACGCGAACACTACAGGCCGTGCGACCGCGCGGCCGATCACCCCCTAAAGGGTTATCGATCGGCGGCCGATAACGCAACGAACCTTTGAACCAGGCATCCCCCGCCGCTGCAGGAGGCACGTACACATGGTCGATCCGGCGAGCATCCGCAACGCCTCATTCACGCTCACGCCCACCGGGTACAACCCGGAGGAGGTCGACCGCTACCTCGGCGAGCTGGCCGACGATCTCGGCGCGGATCCCGGCGACGTCCGCAACGCGTCGTTCTCGCTGACGCCCACCGGGTACAACCCGGAGGAGGTAGACGAGTACCTGAGCCAGGTCGCAGACACGCTGGCAGCCGGGCCTGTCACGGCGGCGGTCGAGGAGCATCCCGCCCAGCCGTTCGCGACGACACCCGCCGAGGACGCGCCCGGGCAGGCGTTGGGCGGGCAGGAGCAGTCGGAGGAGCAGGAGCAGGATCACGAGCCGGTGGCGCAGGAGATCGAGCCGGTCGCGGCCGAGGATCATGGGTACGAGTTCGGCCCGGCCCCGGAGCCGCCCGTCCCCGTACAGGCACCGATCGCTGAGCCGACCCCGATCGCCGAAGAGACGCCGATCGTCGCTGAGACGCCGATCGCCGAGCAGCCCCCGATCGCCGAAGAGCTGCCGGCCGCCCAGCCCGATCCCGTGCCGGTGCTGCCGGAGGCGACGGTGATCGAGCGCCCGCACACCAACCTGGGCGGCTTGGGCACGGCCGTCGAGGATGCCATCAGCGCGCTGCAGGCGTTCCTGAACAACGAGCTGACGTCCGTGCGCCAGGCCAGCAGCCTGGAGATCGACGACATTCACCACGAGCGCCAGCGGCTGATCGACGAGGCGGCCGACGCCGGCCGCCGGCACCTGGACGAAGTGCGGGCGCATGCCGATCGGCTGGTCGCCGATGCGGAGGCCGAACGCAACCGCCTGCGAGGCCAGTTCGAGTCCGAGCTCGAGGAGCAGCGACGCCAATTCGAAGCCGAGCTCGCCGGCAACCGCGTGCAGGCCGAGCAGCAGGCGGGCAAGATCCTTGACGACGCCGAGCAGATCCGCCGCGAGGCTGAGCAGCTGCACGCCAGCGCGGCACAGGCGCAGGCCCAGATGCTGGCCTCGTTCGAGCAGGCCCGCAACTCGCTGATCCAGGGTGCCGGCTCACAGGTGCAGGCCGTCTCCCCCGACGCGGGCCACGGTGAGCACGACGCCGCGAACGCCGCTTGATACGACGGTCGCGCCGTTCCGGCTGACGGAGCCGGACGGCGCGACCGGTGTCGAGCTGGCCGACCTCCTGACCGGCGGCGCCGCCGTGCTCGTGCTCGTGGATGACGGGGCCATCGACGACGCCCGGTCGGCGATGCTTCGCGAGCTGGGCGACCGGCTCCGCGACGGCGGCTGCCCCCTGGTGCTGGTGACGCCGGGGGAGTCGGACGCGGCTCGCAGCCTGGCCGCCGTCCGCGCCGTACGCTGGCTGTGCGACCCCGACGGCGAGGCCGCCGCGGCGTTCGGCATCGTCGAGCGGCGGAAGCGCCTGCGCAAGGGCGGCCACCGAGGACAGGGCGTCTTCATCGTCGACCGGGTTGGCGTGCTGCGGCTCGCGTTCCAGCCCCAGGAGCCCGGCCAGTGGATCCCGGCATCCTTCGTCGCCTCCCGACTGTCCCGGCTGGGCTCTCACGAGGCGACCGCAGCGCGTGCCCGGCAGACACCCGCCGAGCCCGGCCCTCCCGTGGCGTCCGACGAAGAGATGGACGACCTGGTGCGCACTCTGGCCAGGGCGCTCGGCGTCTCCGGCACCGCTCTCACACAGCTGGCCACCGCCAGCCGGTTCCGCGACCTGGGAATGACCGCGGTCCCGGACGAGATCATCACCAAGAGCGAGCCGCTCACCGACGAGGAGTGGGACGTCGTCCGCGCCCACCCCGAGCGCTCCGCCGAGATGTTGGGACCCAGCCCGCTGTTCGCCGACGTGCGCGCCATCGTGCGCGCCACTCACGAGCACTACGACGGCAGCGGCTACCCGCAGGGGCTGTCGGGTGACGAGATCCCGCTGGGCGCCAGGATCGTGCTGGTCGCCGAGACCCACCTGGCACTGCGGGCGATGGGTGACACCGACACCATCGCGCACCTGCGCGAGCGCGCGGGGACGCTGTTCGATCCGGCTGTGGTCGAGGCGCTCGCCGCGATCTTCGGCCGGGCCGCGCTCCGCGCCCAGCAGGCGGGTTGAGCCGGGGCCCCGCCGGCTTGCCCGCTGGTCTACCCTGAGTTCATGGAACAAACCCGGACAGACGTCGCACGCGTTCGCCTCGAACGCTTCTGCGTCCGTTGCGGGCGGTACGACCTGCGGGTCGAGCTGCCCGAGCCCGAGACGGCGCCGGCGAGCGACCGCGAGCGGTGGATGGCGGGACAGCGGCGCAAGGCGCTCGCCCTGCGCGGCGCGCCCGAGCCTGAGCAGTGGGTCTGCACGATGTGCGGCTGCGGCGAGTGCGCCGACGCCGGCGCCCCGCAGCGCTGACCGATATCCCCGGCGGCGGTGCTCTCGCATCGCCGAGAACAGGCCGTATGATGGGTCGACGGTGTCTTCGGAAGCGCTCATGAGCTTCGATCTCGTCGCCGTGGGTACCGGGCCCGCGGGCCAGCGCGCCGCGGTACAGGCGGCCAAGCTTGGTAAACGCGCGGCGGTGATCGAGCGCGCAAACCTGGGCGGCGTCTCGACGAACTTCGGCACCGTCCCATCGAAGACCCTGCGGGCCGCGATCGTGGAGCTCACCGGACGGGCCGCGACAGCCCAGGGGCTGAACGCGCGGATCAACCACGCCGTCACCATCGACGACCTGCGAGCGCGCACGCGCCAGGTGATCGAGCACGAGCGGGAGGTGATCCGCGACCAGCTGCTGCGAAACGGGGTCACCATCATCGAGGGCGACGCCTCCTTCGCCGACCCGAACTCACTCGAGGTACGGACGGACGCCGGCACCAGCCGGGTCGCTGCCGAGCGAATCGTGATCGCAGTGGGCACCGTGCCGGCCCGGCCGCCCGGTGTCGAGTTCGACGAGAAGACCGTGCTCGACTCCGACGGGCTGCTCCGGATCGCCAAGCTGCCGGGCACGCTGACCGTCGTCGGCGCCGGGGTGATCGGGCTCGAGTACGCGTCGATGGCGGCCGCCCTGGGCGTCCACGTGACGCTGGTCGAGAAGCGGCCGCGGCTGCTCGACTTCGTCGACGACGAGATGGTGGAGGCCCTGCAGTACCACCTGCGCGGCCTCGGGCTGTCGCTGCGACTGGGCGAGGAGGTCGACGCCGTGCGCCGCACCCCGCAGGGCGTGATGACGCATCTGCGCAGCGGCAAGCGGATCCCCTCCCAGGTGGTGCTGTACGCGGCGGGCCGCCAGGGTGCCACGGCCACCCTGAACCTGGAGGCGGCGGGCCTGGAAGCCGACTCGCGAGGACGGATCGAGGTCGGCCCGGACTACCGCACATCCCAGCCGCACATCTTCGCGGCCGGTGACGTGATCGGCTTCCCCAGCCTCGCCGCCACCTCGATGGAGCAGGGCCGGCTGGCCGCGCTGGCGGCGTTCGACCGGCCGGCCAAGTCGATGCCCAACCTGCTCCCCTACGGCATCTACACCGTGCCCGAAATCTCGTTCGTCGGCCTCACGGAGCGCGAGCTGACCGAGTCGGCCGTGCCGTACGTGGTCGGGTTCGGCCGTTTTCGCGAGCTGGTACGGGGAGGCATCGCCGGCGACCGCACCGGCGTCCTGAAGCTGCTGATCCACACCGACACCCGCAAGGTGCTGGGCGTCCACGTGTTCGGCACCGCCGCCACCGAGCTCGTTCACCTGGGGCAGACGGTGATGGCCGGCGACCTGACGGTCGACTACCTGGTCGAGGCCGTGTTCAACGTGCCCACCTTCACCGACGCCTACAAGGTGGCGGCGCTGGACGCCGCCAACCGCCTGAACGAGATCGACGACCTGCCGGTCGCTCCCGGCGTGTGATCTCCACTCCGTAGTTCTCCGACGCAGATCCGGGGCGGCGCGGACGGCGCCGCCGGCCCGCCCCACGAGACTGGTGGGCGTCGAGTGGGAGGAGACAATGGTGGCCCAGGATCGCGACCTAATTGTTCAGGCAACGGCTGTTCGGAAGGTCTACGACACCGGTACGGTACGGGTGGACGCGCTTCGCGGAGTCGACCTGTCCCTGGAGCGGGGCGAGATGGTGGCCATCATGGGCCCCAGCGGGTGTGGCAAGACCACGCTCCTGAATTGCCTGTCCGGGCTGGACGCGATCGACGCCGGCGAGATCCTGATCGACGGCACAGCCCTGACGGACATGTCCGACCGGGCCCGCACCGACTACCGAGCCCGCCACATGGGGTTCGTGTTTCAGTTCTACAACCTGATGCCGGTGCTGACATCGGTCGAGAATGTCGAGCTGCCGTTGCTGATCGCACGGGTGGGCGCGGACGAGGCGCGACGGCGGGCGCTGGCGGCGCTCGAGCTGGTCGGCCTGGCCGACCGGGCGGCGCACGTTCCCGAGGCGCTGTCGGGTGGGGAGCGGCAAAGGGTGACGATAGCCCGGTCGCTGGTCAACGACCCCGCCATCGTGTGGGCAGACGAGCCCACCGGCGATCTCGACTCCGAGAATGCGAGCGAGATCGTCGCTCTGATGCGAACGCTGAACGTGGAGCGTGGCTTCACGTTCCTGATCGTCACCCACGATATCTCGGTCGGCCGGAAGACCGACCGGATAATCCGGATGCTCGACGGCCGGATCGTCGAAGAGCAGCGACTGGAGGCACGCCATGTACTCGCGAGTCACGCTGCTTGAGGTCGACACTCTGCGCACGTCGATGGAGAGCGCCGAGATGCTGTTTTGCGACCATGTGTTGCCCGGCCTTCAGGAGCAGGAGGGGTTCGAGGGCGTGCTGGTGCTGTCGACCCCCGAGGGCCGGGGGATGATCGTCACCCTGTGGGCCACCGAGGAGGCGGCCGCCGACCCGGGGGGCTTTTCCACGGAGGCGCTGGAGCGGTTCGCGACCCTGTTCCGGTCGCCGCCCGGCCGTGAGTACTACCGCGTGGCGGTGGCAGAGCTGCCGCACTCGCTGGCGAGGTAGGACTGTGCACGAGCTTTTCGGCATCCCCATGGACGTGCTGCTGATCATCCTGCTTGTCGGGCTGGGAGCGGCGCTTGGGCTGACGGCGGGGCTGGCGGTGCGCAACCCGATCCTGGTCAAGCTGGGGACACGCAACGTCGGCCGGCGCCGGGGCCGCTCGGCGCTGATCGTGGTCGGCTTGATGCTGGGCACCACGATCATCGCGGCGGCGCTGGCCACGGGTGACACCATGAGCCACACGATCCGCCAGACCGCCGTACGCTCCCTGGGCAACACCGACGAGGTGGTGTCGGCAAAGGGAGCGACGGATGACATCGCCGGAGAGCTCGGCCAGGCCACCGGCGTGCGCTACTTCCCCGCCGACACCGTCCAGCGGGTTGAGCGTTCGGTGCGCGGGACCGGCCTTGTCGACGGGGTGACCGGCGCGATCGTGATGCAGGTCGCCATGCAGGCGCCGGCGGCACGGCAGACGGAGCCGTCGGTGACGCTGTTCGCGCCCGACCCCGGGCGGATGGCCGGCTTCTCGGAGATCCGCAGCGACGCCACCGGCGACGCCCTCTCCCTCCGCAGTATCCGCCCGGGCGAGGTGTACCTGAACGCCAGGGCAGCCGACCGGCTGCACGTGTCTCACGGTGACACCGTCACCGTGTTCGCTCAGGGGGCGCCGATGAGTGTGCGGGTGAGGGACGTTGTCCGCTTCGACGGCGCCGCCACCGCCGACGCCGCGGTGCTGATGCCTCTCGCCTCGGCGCAGGCGATGCTGCAGCGGCCCGGGCAGGTGGCGGCCGTGCTGGTTTCCAACCGGGGCGGGGCGCTGGCGGGCGGCGGCCGTTCGGACGAGGTGCGGTCGGTGCTGCGGAGGGCGGTCGCCGGCTCCGGGCTCGAGGTGGCCACCGTCAAGCAGGACGCGATCGAGCAGGCCGATCAGATCGGAAACGGGTTCATGACGATGTTCACGACGTTCGGCTCGTTCTCGATCGCCGCCGGCATCCTGCTGATCTTCCTGATCTTCGTGATGCTGGCCGCGGAACGGCGAGGTGAGCTGGGGATCGCCAGGGCGGTGGGAACGCGGCGCGGCCATCTGGTCGAGATGTTCGTGTTCGAGGGCGTCGCCTACGACCTGATCGCGGCACTGGTCGGCGCTCTGCTGGGCGCCGCCGTGGCCTACGGCATGGTGCTCGCCATGGCCCGGGCGCTGGGCGCCGAGGACGCGGACGCCGGACTTCGGGTGCAGTACGCCGTGACGCCGCAGAGCCTTGCCGTCGGGTTCTCACTGGGAGTGCTGCTGACGCTGCTGGTGGTGGCCTTCTCGGCCTGGCGGGTCAGCATGATGACGATCTCGAGTGCGATCCGGAACCTGCCGGAGCCCGGCCGGCTGCGCCGCCGCCGGGGTATTCTGCTCGGCCTGGCCGGGCTGGCGGCGGGAGCGCTGATGGTCGCCGGATCCGGGTCGTCGGCCACCGTCAACCTGCTCGGAGTCTCGCTCGTGCTGATCAGCCCGATCCCGCTGCTGCGCCGGATCGGCGTCTCCGAGCGGCTGTCGTTCACCATCTGCGGACTGGCTCTGGTGGTCTTTCTGCTGCTGCCGTGGAGCGTGGTTGACGACGTCTTCGGCCAGAAGTCGATGGACTTCACGACCTGGATCGCCTCCGGGCTGATGATCATCGTCGGCACGGTGTGGGTGATCATGTACAACGCCGACGTCCTCGGCAGCCTGCTTCAGACGACGCTCGGCCGACTGGGCGCCCTGGCCCCCGTGCTGCGCGTCTCGATGGCCTACCCCCTGGCCAGCCGCTTTCGCACCGGCACCACGCTGGCGATGTTCACGCTGGTGGTATTCACGCTGGTGACGGGCTCGGTGACATCCGGTTCGTTCATGCATGCCGCGCTGGACGAGCGCACGTTCGGCGGCGGCTTCGACGTCCGCGCCGGCACCAGTGGCACAGCCGCCATCCACGACATGCGCTCGGCCGTCGACCGTTCCGCCACCCTGCGTGCCGCGGACTATCCGGTTGTCGCCAGCCAGTCCGTACTGGCCGTGTCGGCACGCCAGCCCGGCGCCGGCAGGGGAGCCGAGGACTACCTGGTGCGCGGACTCGACCGGTCGTTCATCGACCACACCACGTTCGGCCTCGGCGCCATGGCCGCGGGCTACAGCACCGCCCGCCAGGTGTGGGACGCGATGCGCGACCGGCCGGGGCTGGCGGTGGTGGACACCACGATCGTCCCCCGGCGCGACAATTTCGGC
>Ga0207674_10002142_pt1 | contig 24954 bp, 21 predicted proteins | sample KBSCornC72_FD_184303 | JGI IMG/M metagenome (GOLD analysis project Ga0207674, IMG submission 184303) | Corn rhizosphere microbial communities from Kellogg Biological Station, Michigan, USA - KBS Corn C7-2 (SPAdes) (version 2) | ecosystem: Host-associated > Plants > Roots > Rhizosphere > Soil ...
CGGCGTGCGGCGCCTGATCGTGCTGCCGCTGTTCCCGCAGTACTCGGCGACGACGACGGCGTCGGTGCTCGATGCCGTCGCGCGCGAGTTCGCCGGCTGGCGCTGGCCGCCGGAGCTGCGCTTCGTCAACGACTACCACGCCGAACCGCTCTACATCGAAGCGCTCGCGCGCAGCGTCGAAGCGCACTGGCAGCGTCACGGCCGCGCGCAGCGGCTGCTGCTGTCGTTCCACGGCATTCCCGAGAAGAACCTGCATCGCGGCGACCCGTACTACTGCCAGTGCCAGGCCACCGCACGACGCCTGCGCGAGCGCCTCGGCCTGGAAGAATCCGATCTCGTCGTCACGTTCCAGTCGCGCGTCGGCCGCGCGAAGTGGCTGCAGCCGTACACCGACATGACCCTGGGCACGTTGCCCGGCGAAGGGGTAGGGCACGTGCAGGTGCTCTGTCCCGGTTTCGCGGTCGACTGCCTGGAGACGCTCGAGGAAATCGCGATCGGCAACCACGCGCGGTTCCTGCACGCGGGCGGTGAACGCTTCGACTACATCCCGGCGCTCAACGCCGGCGACGACCACGTCGCCGCGCTCGCCGACCTCGTGCTGCGCCACGGCCAGGGCTGGAGCGAATTCGATCCGGGCTGGGACGCGACGCGCGCGAACGCCCAACTGGCCGCCGCGCGCACGCGGCACGAACGGATCCGCGATGCGCAGCGCTGAAGAGCTGCGCATCGACTTGCCGGCGGCGACGCTCGCCGCGAAGCGCTGGGGCGATCCTTCGGCACCGCCGCTGCTCGCACTGCACGGCTGGCTCGACAACGCGGGCTCGTTCGACGAACTCGCGCCGCGGCTCGCTGCGCGCTGGCAGGTCGTGGCCCTCGACCTGCGCGGCCACGGCCGGTCTTCGCACATCGGCGCGGGCGCGTTGTACCACTACGTCGACTATTTCGACGACATCGGCGCCGTGCTCGGCCATTTCGGCTGGGCGCGTGCGGACCTGCTCGGCCACTCGCTCGGCGGCACGCTCGCGAGCCTGTTTGCGGCGGCGTATCCCGAACGCGTCGGCGAGCTGCTGCTCGTCGAAGCGCTCGGTCCGCTGACGACGACGCTCGAGGACGCGCTGCCGCAGCTGCGCCGCGCGCTCGACCAGCATGCCGCGTTCGCCGCGCGGCGGCCGCTGCGCGTGTTCGCGACGCTCGACGAAGCCGTCGCCGCGCGCATGATGGCGAACGATCTTTCCGATGCGGCCGCGCGCGCGATCGTCGCGCGCGGCGTGCAGGCGGTGGACGGCGGTTACGTCTGGTCGAGCGATCCACGCCTCACGCTCGCGAGCCCGCAACGCTACGGCGAGGAACAGGTGCGCGCGATGCTGCGCGGCATCCGCGCGCGCACGCGCCTCGTGCTCGCCGATCCGGCGACGAGCTACCTGCCGACCGCGATGATGGATGCGCGCGCCGCTTGCGTCGCCGACATCCGCGTCACGCGCGTGCCGGGCCATCATCACTTGCATCTGGAGAACGCTGCAGCAGTGGCTGATGCGCTGCTGGTCGAAGCGAAAGGGTGATGCGCGGAGCGCACGAAGAAAGCGCGAGGCTGAAGTCTTTTCTCCGCGTTCCGCGTTTCAATCTTTTCCTTTCTCGATCGCCCTTGGCCCGGTCCGTTCCATTCGGACGCCTGTGTCAGGGCGAAATCCAGCCGAGATTGACGGCGACGATGAACGCGACGGCGACGAGCGACAAGCCCGCTATTGCGCCGAGCAGATAGTGCAATGCGTCGCGACGCGCGCGACTCACGCCTGGATCAGGCGACTCAGCTCGGCCTTGAGCGCCTGGCCGTTGAGGCGCAACCAGTCGCGCTGTTCGCGCCAGTCGGGCATGAGTTTCTCGACCAGCGCCCAGAAGCGCGGCGAGTGGCTGCGGATGCGCAGGTGACACAGTTCGTGCACGACCACGTAGCGCAGCGCCGCGGGCGGCGCGAGCGCGAGCGCGAGGTCGAGCGTGACGCGGTCGCGCGTGTCGAGGCTGCCCCACAAGCTCTTCAGCGGCCGCAGCTTGACCGCGGTCGGTGCACGGCCGAGTTCTGGGCAATAGCGCGCGAGCCAGCGACTCACGTCGCGGCGGATCTGCGCTTCGAGGAACGAACGCAGCAGCGCGCGCGCCGCGGGCAGGGTCGACTTGCCGTGCGGGCGCGGCAAGGTCAGCACGAGGCGGTCTTCGAGCTGCTCGATCTGCGGGTAGGCACCGTCGCGCCACGACAGGCGCGTGGTCTCGCCACGCAACGGCATCACGGTCGCCGCGCCCGGCTTCAGCGCGGGCGGCGCCGAGCCGAGGCTGAGTTCGTCGAGCTTGCGCTCGAGCCATTCACCGTGCTTGCGCAGGAATGCGAACACCTGGGCCGGATGCGTGCCTTCGGGATAAGTGACGCGTGCTCCGCCCGGCGTCACGGTCAGGCGCAGGCGGCGCGCCTGCGGATGGCTCTTGCGCAACACCTTGATCGTTTCGCCGGCCGGCGTCGCCAGTTCAAGGTAGTCGTGCGCAAGTTCCACTTCATTTCTCCGACAGATCCGCGCGCGCGGCGCTCAGTCGCGCTCGCCCGGACGGGGAATTCCGAACCACTTTTCCAATCGCTCGAACAGGTTCTTCAATTCGAGCGTCATCAACGCAAATGTCGCATCGAGTTCGGCGCGCGCCGATTCCGCGGTCCCGTCGCCGAGCTCGTCGAGCACGCCGTCGAGGAAGCGGAGCTTGCGCACGACGAGGTCTTCGCCGAGCACGAAACCCATCCGGTCATCGAACACGAGGCCAAGCTGGAAGACCTGCTTGCCCGACTTCAGATGCTCCCGGATTTCGTCCGATTCAAGGTCCTGCCGACGGCAGCGAACGATCGCGCCCGCTTCGGCCGGATCCCGCAATTCGACCTCCTCGCCGAGCACCAGTCCTGCCGGCAGTTTCCCATCTATCAGCCAGCCCGTCATCAGGTTGCGCGGGGATTCCGACGGCGCCATCGGCGTCGCCGGGAAGCGGCCGAGCGCCTCGCGGACCTGGCTGACGGCGTCCTCGGCCGCCTTCCGGCTCGCGCTGTCGACGACGAACCACCCCTGCTCGGCATCGAGATAAGCAGACAGCCGTGACGGGCGTATGAACGCACGCGGTAGAAGTTCCGAAATTACCTCGTCCTTCAATCGTTTGCGTTCTTTCGCGCCGGGCCGGCGACCCTCCTTGTCGGCGATCTTCGCGATGCGGTCGGCGAGTTCCTCGGCCACCACGACGCCCGGCAACAGGCGTTCCTCGGCGCCGATCGTCACGAGCGAATATGCACCGGTCTGGTGCAACAGTTCCTCGCTGTCGCGCCCGTACGGCGACACGAAGCCGCGGGTCGCAAGTTCGAGCGGCCCGCAATCGCGCAATCGGTGCGAATCGAGGTCTTTTGGCAGATGTTTGATGCTTTTGGTGACACTTTCGGGAAAACGGAACAGGCTGAGGTTGCGGAAGAACATGGCAGGACCGGATTCGGGTTCGGGAATGGGGTTCGTGGGCGCGATTCGCGGTCGGGGTTCGCGAAGCGTGGCGGACGCGTCATCACGCGCAAAGCGGGAATCGACGTGGTCACGCGTAGGTGGATCGCGATGGGATTGCGGCTTTCACCGGAATGCCGGGCAGGACAACGATGCGCGAGGGCGCCGTAACGACGGCGGCTGCGGTCAGCTCGGGCCGTCGTCCGCACGCGCGGGCTCCGTGCCGGCGAGCCACGCCTGCGCGTCGGCGCGCCCGGCCACGGGATTCGCGCCGAGCCCGGCGAAATCGAACAGGCCGCGATCGGCGAGCTGCGACGGCGCGACGTTGCCGAGCGCACGGAAGATCGTCTCCGTGCGCCCCGGATGCTTCTTCTCCCACTCGGCGAGCATCGCCTTGATCGCCTTGCGCTGCAGGTTCTCCTGCGAGCCGCAGAGGTTGCACGGCATGATCGGGAAACCCTGCTGTTCGGCGTACGCCGCGATGTCGTCCTCGGCGCAGTACGCCAGCGGGCGGATCAGCACGTTGCGGCCGTCGTCCGAGCGCAGCTTCGGCGGCATCGCCTTCAGCGTCGCCTGGTGGAACAGGTTGAGGAACATCGTCTCGACGATGTCGTCGCGGTGGTGGCCGAGCGCGATCTTCGTGTAGCCGCGTTCGGCCGCGTGCGTGTAGAGCGAGCCGCGGCGCAGGCGCGAACACAGGCTGCACATCGTCTTGCCTTCGGGGATCACGCGCTTGACGACGCTGTAGGTGTCCTGCTCGAGGATCTCGAAGCGTACGCCGAGGCCGCGCAGGTAGTCCGGCAGGACCGCCGGATCATAGCCCGGCTGCTTTTGGTCGAGATGCACCGCGACGAGCTCGAAGCGCACCGGCGCCTTCGCCTGCAGCTTGAGCAGGATGTCGAGCAGCGTGTACGAGTCCTTGCCGCCGGACAGGCAGACCATGACTCGGTCGCCGTCTTCGATCATGTTGAAATCGGCGATCGCCTGGCCGACCTGGTGGCGCAGGCGCTTGGCCAGCTTGGCGGTTTCGTAGTCGTGCTTGCGGGACGGAATCGCGTTCATGACCGCCTATTGTAGTCGGCGCCGGCGCCGGTTCCGAGACGCGCTCGCATGGACCGTTGCCTTCACTTCCGCGACCGCCGCCGATACGGCAAAATTCGCGCCCTCTGCGCACCGGGACGGAATCCGGGCGAATCCCTCGTCTTCCGCACGTCCGTCGCCCGGCGCCGCCGGCATCGCGCGTGCCCATCCGGAGTTGCGTCATGACCAGCCCGAGCGTCGATACCGCCCGCCTCGCCAATGCAATCCGCTTCCTCTCCGCGGACGCGGTCGAGCAGGCGAAATCGGGCCATCCCGGCATGCCGATGGGCATGGCCGAGATCGCGGTCGCGTTGTGGACGCGCCATCTCAGGCACAACCCGGCCAACCCGCACTGGGCCGATCGCGACCGCTTCGTCGTCTCCAACGGCCACGGCTCGATGCTGCTCTATTCGCTGCTGCACCTGACCGGCTACGACCTGCCGCTGGCCGAGCTCAAGGCATTCCGCCAGCTGCATTCGAAGACGCCGGGCCATCCCGAAGTGCATGTGACCCCGGGCGTCGAGACGACCACCGGTCCGCTCGGGCAGGGTCTCGCCAACGCGGTCGGCATGGCGCTGGCGGAGAAGCTGCTCGCGGCCGAGTTCAACACCGACGACGCGCGCGTGGTCGACCACGCCACCTACGTGTTCCTCGGCGACGGCTGCCTCATGGAAGGCATCTCGCACGAAGCCTGCGCGCTCGCGGGCACGTGGCAGCTCGGCAAGCTGATCGCGCTGTACGACGACAACGGCATCTCGATCGACGGCCAGGTGCAGGGCTGGTTCACCGACGACACCGCGGCGCGCTTCCGCGCCTACGGCTGGCAGGTGATCGGACCGATCGACGGCCACGACGTCGATGCGGTCGATCGCGCGATCCGCGAAGCGAAGGAACACACGACCCAGCCGAGCTTCATCATCTGCCGCACGACGATCGGCAAGGGCGCCCCGACGCGCGCGGGCACCGCCAAGGCGCACGGCGAGGCGCTCGGTGCCGACGAACTCGCGGCGACGCGCAAGGCGCTCGGCTGGGAACACGCGCCGTTCGAGATCCCGGCCGACATCGTCGCGGCGTGGGACGCGCGCGCAGCCGGTGCTCGGCACGAAGCGGAGTGGAACGCGCGCCGCGACGGCTATCGCGCGAAGCACGCGGACCGCGCCGCCGAACTCGAGCGCCGCCTCGCCGGCGAATTGCCGGCCGACTTCGCCGAGCGCGCCGCGAAGCTCGTCGCCGAAGCGAACGCGAAGGCCGAAACCGTCGCCTCGCGCAAGGCGAGTCAGTACGCACTCGAGGCGTTCGCGCCCGCGCTGCCGGAAATGCTCGGCGGCTCGGCCGACCTCACCCACTCGAACCTCACGTTGTGGAAGGGCGCGCCGCTGCTCGCCGGCGGCGGCACCGGCCGGCACATCAGTTACGGCGTGCGCGAGTTCGGCATGGCCGCGATCATGAACGGCATCGCGCTGCACGGCGGCTACATCCCGTTCGGCGGCACCTTCCTCACCTTCAGCGACTACAGCCGCAACGCGATCCGCATGGCCGCGCTGATGAACCAGCGCGTGATCCACGTGTTCACGCACGACTCGATCGGCCTCGGCGAGGACGGCCCGACGCACCAGTCGATCGAGCACGTGTCGAGCCTGCGCCTGATCCCGAACCTCGACGTCTGGCGCCCGTGCGACACGGTCGAGACCGCCGTCGCGTGGAAGCTCGCGCTCGAACGCCGCAACGCGCCGACCGCGCTCGCACTGTCGCGGCAGAACCTGCCGTTCGTGCCGCGCAGCGATGCACAGATCGCCGCGATCGAACGCGGCGGCTACGTGCTCGCCGACAGCGACGGCGCGCCCGCGCGCATCCTCGTCGCGACCGGCTCGGAAGTCGGCCTCGCGCTCGCAGCGAAGAAGCTGCTCGACGCCGACGGCCTGCCGACGCGCGTCGTGTCGATGCCGTCGACGGAAGCATTCGATCGCCAGGACGATGCGTATCGCGCGTCGGTGCTGCCGGCCGGCGTACCGAAGGTCGCGATCGAAGCGGGGGCGACCGCACCGTGGTGGAAGTACGTGCGCGGCGACGGCGACGTCGTCGGCATCGATCGCTACGGCGAATCCGCGCCGGCCGGCAAGCTGTTCGAGTTCTTCGGTTTCACGCCGGAGAACGTCGCTGCGGTGGCGAAGAACGCGTAGGGCGGGTGTAGGGCGGGTCGAGCGCGCAGCGCGAGTCCCGCCGCATCATCGGACTCCATCCGTGCCGGCGTGCATGCGCTGCGCGCGTATCGCCCTACGGTAGACTGCGCAATGCCATGTTTCCCGACGACCCCGCCGCCATCGTCCGCCGCCTGACCGAACTGCGGATCGAGCATCGCGACCTCGATGCGGCGATCGCGCGCCTGCCGACCGGTCCCGGCTGCGACGAGCTGCAGCTCACGCGGCTGAAGAAGCGCAAGCTCAAGCTCAAGGACATGATCGCCTACCTCGAGAACAAGCTGATCCCCGACCTCGACGCCTGAAGCGCGGCGGTCACGCCTGCGTCGACGCCGCGGCTTCGCTGCGCGTGAGTTCGGCCTGCTTCTCGGGTGTCAGCTTGAGGATGCCGTGGCGGATCTCGCGCGAGAGGATCACGCGCGCATCCTTGGCGACTTCCTCGAGCGTGAGGTCGAAATCGAGCTTGCCGTTCTCGTCGGCCCACACCACGCGCCGCTCGCGCAGTTTCTGGATGAAGCCGCGGAACAGGCTGCGATCGAAGAACTCCGGCGCATTGAGTTCGTGCAGCAGCGACAGGCGCTGCGCGCTGAGGTAGCACAGGTTCTCGAGTTCGCCCGCGGTCAGCGTGTGCGGGCCGTTCTTCACGAGCAGCGCTAGACCGATGTAGTAGCGCTCGATCGCCGGCAGCAGCGTGTGCGCGAGCGCGCGCAGGCGGAACGCGGGATCGCTCTGGCCCGGGCCGCGCTCCATGATGCGACCGTCGGCGTCCGCCTCGAGCAGGCCCTGCGCGATGAAGAAGTCGAGCGTCTTCTGGATGCGCTCAGCGAACTCGTCCTCGCTCCACGGCAGGAACAGCTCGGCCTGCACGAACGGGTAGATGAGACGGCCGAGGCGCAGGATCGACGTGCGCGCGAGGCGCCGGTTGTTGAGGAAGCAACAGGCGACCCACGACGCGGTCGCGAACAGATGCGTGACGTTGTTGCGGAAGTAGCTCAGCAGGACGCCCTGCTTCGCGTCGACCGTGAGCACGTCGCCGAGCGGGTGCGCGACGCGGCGGATCCACTGCATCTTCTCGCCGTAGGCGATGATCTCGGCCGGACCGAGCGACGTCAGCGTGACGCGCTCGGAATACGGCAGCGTCGAGAGCAGCGCCTTGTAGAGCTCCAGCTGCGCGAGCAGATCCGCCTCGGCCATCGCGTGCTTCGGCGTCGCCAGCAGCGCGACCGCGAGCAGGTTGATCGGGTTCGCGTGCGCCGCGCGGTTGATGTTGACGAGGATGCGCTCGCCGAGCGTGTCGACCGCGGCCTTCAGCCACGCGGGCTTCGCGTCCGGGTTCTCCGCCGCGCTCCTCCAGTCCGGCGCGATCTGGTCGAGCAACGGGGTGAGGAACAACGGCTCGCCGAAGTTGACCGTGACCGCACCGTAGTTGTCGCGCAGCGCGCCGAGGCCGCGCAGCAGCGCGCCCCACGATTCCTTTTCCTTCGGCTTGCCGGAGAGCTCGCCGATGTAGGACTCGCCCTCCATGATCTTCTCGTAGCCGATGTAGACCGGCTGGAACACCACCGGCCGCTCCGGCTGGCGCAGGAAGCTGCGCAGGGTCATCGACAGCAGGCCGCCGCGCGGTTCGAGCGTGCGCCCGGTGCGCGAGCGGCCGCCCTCGATGAAGTACATCAGCGAGATGCCGCGCGCGATGAGCTGGCTCATGTACTCGCGGAACACCGTCGAGTAGAACGGGTCGCTGAAGCTGCGCCGCAGGAAGAACGCGCCGCCGCGCCGGAGCAGCGGGCCGATCAGCGGCAGGTTGAGGTTCACGCCTGCGGCGATGTGCGGCACGGTGAGCCCGTTGCGGTACAACAGGTACGGCAGCAGCGCGTCGTCGGTGGTGCTGCGGTGGCACGGCACGAACACGACTTCGTGGCCGGGCACGATCTTGCGCAGCTCGGCGAAGTGGTTCATGTGCACGCCGCGATAGATCTTCTCCCACAGGCCGGTCAGCATGAACGATGCCGAGCGCACGACCAGGTGCGACTGGTCGGCGGCGATCTCCCACGCGAACGCGCGCGCCTTGCGCGCGGCCTTGTCGCGGTCGATGCCTTCCTTGCTCGCGTTGGTGTCGATCGCCTGCTGCACGGGCGCGGCGTTGACGACGCCGTCGATGAGCGTGCGTCGATGCGACAGGTCGGGCCCGATCACCGCGGCGCGGATGCGGCGGAAGTGCGCGCGCAGGATGCGCTGCAGCTTGCGCACGCCGCGCTCGGCTTCCGGCTGGTCGGCGATGACTTCGCGCAACGACACCGGCGCGGCGAACTGCACGTGCGTGTCGCGGCCGTTGAGCGCGAGCGCGAGCAGCCGGCGGAAGCGGCCGACGACGACCCAGTTCTCCGAGAACAGCACGCTGAACCAGCCCGATTCGCGATCCGGCGCGCGGCCGACGAAGATCGACACCGGCACGAGGCGCACGTCCTGTTCCGGATGCGCGCGCACGATGTCGGCGAGCAGGCTCAGCGTCTCCGAACGCGTCGGATGCGGCTGGCGGCCGAACACGCGCGGTCGGCGCGACAGCGCGACCACCGCGCGACGGCGCTTGATCGGCAGCTGGTCGGCGGCCGCGTAGGGCGAGGGCAGGCCGGCTTCGACGCACGCCTGCTCGAGGATCAGCGTGTCGGACAGGCCGTAGCGTTCGATCACGTAGACCGTCGGGCGCGCGTCCTCGGGCAGCAGCGTGTGGACGTCTTCAGGCGTGCGATGGATGCGGATCCACGGGCGCAGCAATGCGCCGAACGCCTTGAGCCAGGCAGGCACCTGCGCGGCCTCGGGCGGGCGCGGCGCCGGTTGCGAGTCGTTCATGCGTCGAGTCTATCAGGATGGCGGAACCACGCCCTCGCACGCGCATCGACGGAACGCGTCGATGCGCATGCGAATAGCGCGCATCCGGCTGACGAGCGTGCCGCGCCGGGCGCGGCGCGCGTCAGCCCTGCTTCGGTTCCGCGGCCGGCGCGGTCTCGACCTGCGGCGCTGCGGCGGCCGGTGCAGCGGACTGCTCCGCGGCCTTTTCCTTGAGCTTCTCGATCGTCTGCTTGCCGTACCAGCGGCCGTCGACGTTGACCATCTCGGTGGTCGCGGTGAGCGGCGCGCCGAGCAGCGTGTACGACAGCTGCACGGACGCGGTCTTGCCGTCGTTCGACAACACCTGCGGCTTGATCGAATCGAGCGTCTGGTCGATCGAGAAGCCGTACACGGCGAGCGCGTCCTTGAGGCCGATGAACGCGATGCGCGCCTTCTGCATCGACTGGTCGTAGTTGAGCGCGCGCGCTTCGTCGAGCGACTTGAGGTTCATGTCGCGCGCGGCCTTGGCGACGATCGCGATGACCTTCTTGATCGATTCGGCGTCGGTGAAGCGCGTCTTCACGACCCACGCCTGCAATGCATCGACCGCGGCCACGGCCTGCGTGCGTTCGGCTTCGGACATGGTCTGGTTCTGCTGGATCATGTTCTTGACCCAGCCGGCGCCGGCCATCGCGTACATCGGCAGCTGCTGCTGGTACTGCGCGTCGAATTCCTTGAGCTTCGGCTCGATCTCGGCGAACAGCTTCTGCTCCGCGTCGGGCGCGGTCAGCTTCGCCATCGTCTCGTTGAACTGCGCGCGCTGTTCCTCGGTGATCGGCTCCTGGTCCTTGTCCTTGCCCCAGTCGGCCTTCGCCTTGGCGAAGTCGGCCGGCGGCAGCGCGTTCTGCATGAGGCCGGCGATGTCGCCCTGCTTGATCGACTGCACCGAGGCGAGGATCGCCGCGTCCGGCGTCGCCGCCGCCGCTGGTGCGGTCGCAGCGGTTTCGGCAGGCTTCTGTTCGCAGCCGGCGAAGAAGACGAGCAGCGACGCCGCGAGCGCCGCGCGGACCAGAGGCTTGACCATGAGCGTTCCCCAAGGGTTGGAAGGCCGCGAACTGTAGCAGCGCGCCGATACAGCGGCCACTATGCGCGGCCGCCCGTCCGCCACAAAAAAATAAACCCGGGCGGCGGAGCCATCCGGGTGGAATCCGGCAGTGCCGGAGGAGGAAATCGTACGTCGTTCTCTGGGGGCTGTCCCGTCGGGCGACCGGTTCATCGGCCGGCCCGCAATTCCTGAGAACGATTGTACTTAGCGAATGGAGCTGAGGCAATACTTCATGTGTATATGCATAAGTTGTTGATCAATAACGCAGCTGATCCAGCTTGGCTGCACGCCGGCGCGCTTCGGGCTGGGCCCAGTCGTTGTTGAACAGCGCCGGCTCCCACGAACCGTAGGTCGGGTTCGGCAGCACGAACCAGCGCTCGCCGAACCAGTCCGCGTAGCCGGACACGGCATCGCGGCGGCCTTGCGGCGTGTTCGCCAGCACGTCGACGAAGTCGCCGAGCTGGTCGCCGAGCTGCAGCAACACGCGGTGCGTGCGCCCAATCAGGCGGCGTCGGCAACCCTTTTCGCTGCCCGACTGCTCGCAGCCGTCGACGACTGTGCCGAGGCCGAGGAACACCGGCTCAGCCACCGCGATCGGGAAGCCGGCCTTGCGCAGGTTCGCGAGCGTCGCGTCGTTGAGGTCCTGCGCACGGTTGGACAGGTAGAACACGGTGACGCCGCGCGCGGCGGCGAGGCGCGTGAACTCGAGCGCGCCGGGCAACGGCTGCGCCGCTTCCTCGCGGCACCACTGCGACCACGTGAACTCGTCGAAGCGCTTGCCGTCGCGCACGAGTCGCGCCTGGTACGGCGAGTTGTCGAGCACGGTCTCGTCGATGTCGAGGATCACCGCAGGCGCGAGTCGGCGCGCCTTGCCCGTGCGTTCCTCCCACGGCAGCGCGTCCCAGTCGCGATCCTTCAGCGCGTGCAGCAGCTGTTCGCCGGCATGACGGTACACCTCGCGATAGAGGAGATCGTGCTCGATCGCGGTCTGCGTCCACGCGACCGCGTTGAGGTTGTCGTTCGCCGCGGGACCCGCGACGACCGGCGCCACCGCGGCCGGCGCATCGGCGTGCGGACGCGTCGCCGCGCAAGCGGCGAGCGCGCCGAGCGAGAGCGCGATCAGGAAAGGACGGACGTTCGGCATCGTGGCTCCGGGATTGGAAAGCGCGAGGGCAGCCCCTAGGATCAGGAGAGTGTATGACACGCGCTCGCACGGACGCCCGTCCGACGCTGCCGCTCGCCAGCCATCGCCCGGGACGCCCATGGATCCTTCGATCAGTTCGCGCATCCAGATCGCCTCGTACGTGCTCGCCGGCCTGGCGCTGGTGCTCATCCTCGAACTGCACCTGCTGCCTGCGCTGCTCGCCGGCCTGCTCGTCTACGCGCTCGTCGAGGCGCTCGCGCCGCCGCTGCAGCGGCATCTTCCCGGCGCGCGCGCGCACGGCCTCGTCGTCGCCCTGCTCAGCGTCGTCGTCGTCGGCCTGCTCACGCTCGCGATCATCGGCACGGTGTCGTTCCTGCGGCGCGAACTCGGCGAACCGGGCGCGCTGTTCGAAAGCCTGATGCCGATGATCGATCGCGCGCGTGCGCAGCTGCCGCAGGTCGTGGTCGACCACCTGCCCGACAGCATCGACGACTTCCGCACCGCGGCGGTCGAGTGGCTGCGCGCGCACGCGTCGCAGCTGCAGCTCGCCGGCAAGACCGCCGCGCGCGTCGTCGTGCACCTGCTCATCGGCATGGTGCTCGGCGCGATGGTCGCGCTCGCCGACGCGGCGACGCATCCGGACAAGCGCCGCGGCCCGCTGGTCGAGGCGCTCATGCAGCGTTGCCGCAGCCTCGTCGCCGCGTTCCACGACATCGTGTTCGCGCAGGTGAAGATCTCGGCCGTCAACACGCTGTTCACCGCGATCTTCCTGCTCGTCGTGCTGCCGCTGTTCGGCACCAGCCTGCCGTTCGCGAAGAGCCTCGTGCTCGCGACGTTCATCGCCGGCCTGCTGCCGGTGGTCGGCAACCTCATCTCCAACACGCTCATCTTCGTGGTCGGCCTGTCGCTGTCGTTCGGCGTGGCGATCTCGGCGCTCGTCTACCTCATCCTCATCCACAAGCTCGAGTACTTCCTCAACGCGCGCATCGTCGGCACGCAGATCCGCGCGCGCGCCTGGGAGCTGCTCATCGCGATGCTGTTCATGGAAGCCGCGTTCGGCGCAGCCGGCCTCGTCGCCGCACCGATCTACTACGCCTACCTCAAGCGCGAGCTGTCGACGCTGAAGCTGATCTGACGCGCATTCAGGCCGGAGGCTGGACCGCGTCCGGGCGTCGCAGGCTGAGCGCGGTGCCTGCCGCGGCCGCGACGATCGCCGCGATCGCGAGCCACTGCAGCAGGTCGAGGCGCTCGCCGAGGAAGGCCGCACCCGCTGCCGCCGCGAGGGCGGGTTCGAGGCTCAGCAACGTGCTGAACGTGCGCGACGGCAGGTGGGTCAGCGCGATCATCTCGAGCGTATAGGGCAAGGCGGAACTCAGCACCGCCACGCCGAGCGCGAAAGGCAGCAGCGACGGCGTCAGCAGTGCGGAGCCGGCATGCGCGAATCCGATCGGAACCGCGAGCAGCGCGCCGATCGAGGTGCCGAGCGTCGCCGCGTCTGCACCGTAGGACGCTCCGGCCCGCTTGCCGAGCACGATGTAGAGCACCCAGCCGACGCCGGCCGCGAGCGCCAGCGCGACGCCGAGTGGGTCGAGCGAGCTCGCCTGTTCGCGCAACGGCAGCAGCATCAGCAGCCCGACAACCACCAGCGCGACCCAGACGAAGTCGACCCAGCGGCGCGACCCGAACAACGCGAGCGCGAGCGGACCGGTGAACTCGAGCGCCACCGCGATGCCGAGCGGGATCGTGCGCAGGGACAGGTAGAACACGAGATTCATCGCGCCGATCGCGAGGCCGTAGCCCCACAGCGCGCGCCAGTCCCGGCCCGCGTGCGAACGGCGCCACGGCCGGCGCCAGGCGAGCAGGATGAGCGCGGCGAGGCCGAGCCGGTAGGCCGTCGCGCCGGCGGCGCCGACCGCGGGAAACAGGTGCTTCGCCACCGCCGCGCCGCACTGGTAGGACAGCATGCCGACCAGCAGTGCGCCGATCGCGAGCAGGATGCGCGTGAAGTTCGAACGCGTGGACATGCAGCAGGCCGGAGCAGGATGTGCGGCGATCTTCGCAGATGTCGGGCCGGCGAATCGCGCACGCGCGTGAGCCTGCTGCCAGCCCGTGTCAGCAGCAATGGGTCAGTCGGCGAGCAGGCTCGCGAGGCGGGCGATGTGCGAGGTCGCGAGTTCCTGCTTGTGCGCGGCGTCCTGCTCGGCGTCGCGGCCGCTCCAGTGCAGGTCGTCCGTCGGCAACTCGGCGAGGAAGCGGCTCGGCTGGTTCGCGATGATCTCGCCGAAGCGCTTGCGCCGCTTGGCGTACGACAGCGACAGCTGTTCCTTCGCGCGCGTGATGCCGACGTAGAGCAGGCGGCGTTCCTCCTCGATGCGGCCTTCCTCGACGCTGCCTTCGTGCGGCAGGGTCGTGTCGTCGACGCCGACGAGGAAGACGAAGCGGAACTCGAGTCCCTTGGCCGAGTGCAAGGTCATCAGGCGCGCCGCATTGCCGGGCTCGTCGCGATCGCCGTGGCTGAGCAGCGCGAGCTGCGCCGCGAGGTCGCCCGCCGCGCCTTCCTTCTGCATCGCGCGGAACCACTCGCCGAGCTCCTTGAGGTTCTCGAGCCGCCGCTCGCGCAACGCGGGTTCCTTCACCTGCGTGGCGATGTGCTCGGCATAACCGATGCGCCGCACGAGTTCGTCGACGAGATCGGCCGCCGGCATGCGCTCGGCCTTCGCCGCGAGTTCGCGCACGAGGGTCGCGAAGGCGACCAGCGACGACGCCGCACGGCCGGTGAGCTGGCCGAGCACGGCGTCGCTCTGCGCCGCGCGCAGCAGCGAGACGTGGCGCACGCCGGCGAGTTCGCCGAGCTTCTCGAGCGTGGTCGCGCCGATGTCGCGCCGCGGCAGGTTGACCACGCGCAGAAACGCCGCGTCGTCGTCGGGATTGTTGACGAGGCGCAGGTAGGCGAGCAGGTCCTTCACCTCGGCGCGATCGAGAAACGCGGTGCCGCCGGTCACGTGGTACGGCACGCGCGCGAGACGCAGCGCCTTCTCGAGCGCGCGCGACTGGTGGTTGCCGCGATAGAGGATCGCGAATTCGTGCCACGGCGCCTTGTGCTTCTCGGCCAGATGCGCGATCGCGCCGGCGACGCACTCGGCTTCGTGCTCGTCGTCGCGGCATTCGAGCACGCGCACCGGCGGTCCTTCGCCCTGTTCGCTCCACAGGCGCTTCTCGAACAGGTGCGCGTTGTGCGCGATCACCTTGTTCGCGCAACGCAGGATGCGCCGGGCGCAGCGGTAGTTCTGCTCGAGCTTGACCACGCGCAGCTTCGGATAGTCGCGCGAGAGTTCGGCGAGGTTCTCCGGGTTGGCGCCGCGCCACGCGTAGATCGACTGGTCGTCGTCGCCGACCGCGGTGAACAGGCCGCGTTCGCCGGCGAGCGCCTTGACCAGCCGGTACTGCGCCGAATTCGTGTCCTGGTATTCGTCGACGAGCAGGTAGCGCAGGCGTTCGCGCCAGCCCGCGCGCGCTTCCTCGTCGCCTTCGAGCACGCCGAGCGGCAGGCGGATGAGGTCGTCGAAGTCGACCGCGTTGAATGCGGCGAGGCGGCGCTGGTAGGCCGCGTAGATCTCCGCCGCCTCGCGCTCGCGTGCGCCGGACGCGGCCACCGCGGCCTGTTCCGGCGTGAGTCCTTCGTTCTTCGCGCGCGAGACGAGCGACTGCAGTGCGAACAGCGCGTCCGGCTTGATCGCCTTCGGCGCGAGTTCCTTGATCATGCCCTGCGTGTCGTCGGCGTCGAGGATGGAGAAACCGCGTCGCAGTCCGGCGCGCGCGTGCTCGATCTGCAGGAACTTCAACCCCAGCGCGTGGAACGTGCATACCGTGAGGCCTTCCGCGGCGGTGCCCGAGACGAGCTTGCCGACGCGCTCGCGCATCTCGCGCGCGGCCTTGTTGGTGAACGTGATCGCGGCGATCTTCGCCGCCGGCACCTGCCGGCGCTTGATCAGGTGCGCGATCTTCTCGGTGATCACGCGCGTTTTTCCCGAACCCGCGCCGGCGAGCACGAGCAGGGGGCCGTCGCAGTACTCGACGGCGGCGCGTTGTTGCGGATTGAGGCTCATCGGCGCGAATTCTTCGGCGCGAACCGGAACGATCGGGCGATTGTGCCGTGCGCAGGCCGCCGCCGACAGCTTGACAGAAGGCGGGACGCGCGCGGACGAGGCGGCCCGGACACGAATCGCGTGGATCGTTGGGATTTTCGCCGCGCCGTCGCGTAACGGGAGGGGCCACCATCGCCCTTCATGGAGCCGCCATGTCCGTCGCCCGCTCGAGCCGCCGCCCGCTCGCCGCCGCCCTGCTGCTCGCCTTCGGCCATGCCGGCGCGGCCGCGATCATCGACGTGGACGTCGGTGGCGACGTGCACGTTTCCGGGCACTGCACGCTGCGCGAAGCGATCGCCGCCTCGAACACGCACGCGAGCCCTGCCGACACGAACTGCTGGGCAGGCAGCGACGGCGGCAACACGATCGCGATCCCGCCCGCGCTGGCGCCGATCGAGCTCGGCGGTGCGCCGCTCGATATTGCCGACGCCGGCGGTGAAACGACGATCCGCTCGGCCGTCAGCGGTGTGCGCGTCGACGTACGGCGGGTGTCCGGTTCCGGCTCGGTGTTCAGCGCGAGCCGGCCGGTCGCGTTCGAGGACGTGGCGATCTCGGGCGGCCACGGCGACATGGCAGGCGGCGGCATTTCCGCCGGCGCCACGACCGTTTCGCTGACGCGCAGCCGCGTATCGGACAACTGGTCGAACTACTTCGGTGGCGGCATCCTCGTCACCGACGGCAGCACGCTGACCCTCGTCGACAGCACCGTGTCGGACAACGCCACCGGCGACCTGGGCCTCGGCGGCGGCATCGCCGCGGACGACGCCTCGACGATCGTCCTCACGGGCAGCACGGTGTCGGGCAATACGTCGGGCGACGGCGGCGGCGTGTTCGCGTGGCGAGGGACGGTCAGCCTGAGGAACAGCACCGTGTCCGCCAATACCGCGACCGGCCAGGGCGGGGGCATCGCGACGTACCAGGTCGACGGGCTCGACCTGATCCAGAGCACGATCACCGCCAACACCGCATCGGTGGGTGCCGGCATCCGACTCTACAGCCGCGCCGCGCTCGGCACGTCGGTGACCGCCTTCGGCAGCCTGCTCGCGGGCAACACCGGTTCGCCGGACATCGAGCACGCGAACGGCGCGGACGACGCCATCACCGGCGACCACAACCTGATCGGCACGATCAGCGCGCACATCGCGTATCCGTCCGACACGCTGAGCTGCGACCCGCACCTGCAGCCCCTCGCCGGCAACGGCGGTCCGACCGCGACGCACGCGCTCGCCGCTGACTCGTGCGCGCGCGACACCGGCGGGTTCATGGCGTGGAGCAACTACGACCAGCGCGGCGAGGGCCATCCGCGATTCGTCGGCGATGCGGTCGACATCGGAGCGTACGAGTACGCCGCCGCCGACACCGACCGCCTCTTCGCCGACGGCTTCGATTGACACGTCATCCGCACGCCTGCAACGCGCCGAGCACCGCGGCGCAATCGGCCTCGATCTTCAGCGACAGCAGGTCGTCCGCGCGCGTGCGGCCGAGGTTGAGCGCGGCGATCGGCTTGCGCGCCCGTTCCGCCGCGCGCGCGAATCGGTAGCCCGAGTAGACCATCAGCGAGGAGCCGACGACGAGCATCGCGTCGGCGGCTTCGAGCGCCTGCGTCGCGCGCTCGACGCGCTCGCGCGGCACGTTCTCGCCGAAGAACACGACGTCGGGCTTGAGCAGGCCACCGCAGCTGTCGCAGTCGGGCACGACGAAGCGCTCGAAGGCGAGACCCTCGAGATCGGCGTCGCCGTCGGGCGCGTCGAGCGCGTCGAAAGAGAGCCATTCCGGATTGCGCCGTTCGAGTTCCTGCTGGAACTGCGCACGCGGCGTGCGGCGCTCGCAGCCGAGGCAACGCACGCGATCGAGCCGGCCGTGCAGGTCGACCACCGCTGCGTGACCCGCGGCCTGGTGCAGCCCGTCGACGTTCTGCGTGACGAGCAGCGCGATGCGTCCGTCGCGCTCGAGCGCCGCCAGAGCGCGGTGCGCCGCATTCGGGCGCGCGACACCGAAGCGGCGCCAGCCGACGAGGCTGCGCGCCCAGTAGCGCGAGCGCGCCAGAGCGTCGCCGACGAACGCCTGCAAGGTGATCGGCGGCGTGCGCTTCCAGCCGCCGTCGCGGTCGCGATAGTCGGGGATGCCCGACGCCGTGCTGATGCCCGCGCCGCCGAGCACGAACAGGCGCGCATGCGCTTCGATGAAACCGGCGAGGCGCGCGGCGGCGTCGGCGAGCGCGGCCGACGCCTCGGGAACGGCGTTCATGCGCGCATTCTCGCGCGTTCCCCGTGCGGATGCAGCCGTCGCGGGTATGCTGTGCGCCCGCTCCACGTCCCGCGTCCCGACCGATGGCCAAACTGTATTTCTACTACTCGGCGATGAACGCCGGAAAGACCACCACGTTGCTGCAGAGCGCGTACAACTACCACGAGCGGGGCATGCGCACGCTGATCCTCACGCCGCAGCTCGATACGCGCGCGGGCGAAGGCGTGGTCGCCTCGCGCATCGGCCTGCGCGCGAACGCGCGCCGCTTCACGCGCGAGGACGACCTGCTCGCGCTCGCGCAGGCGGACATCGGTGCGCGCGGCAAGCTCGACTGCGTGCTCGTCGACGAGGCGCAGTTCCTGTCGAAGGCGCAGGCCTGGCAGCTCAGCGACATCGTCGACGTGATCGGCATCCCGGTGCTCGCCTACGGCCTGCGCACGGACTTCCGCGGCGAACTGTTCGAAGGCAGCCAGTACCTGCTCGCCTGGGCCGACAACCTCATCGAGATCAAGACGATCTGCCACACCGGGCGCAAGGCGACGATGGTCGTGCGCGTCGACGGGCACGGCCGCGCGGTCACCGACGGCCCGCAGGTCGAGATCGGTGGCAACGACCGCTACGTCTCGGTCAGCCGCGCCGAGTTCAAGAAGATCATGGCCGGCGAGAGCACGGTCGAACTGCAGCAGCCGGTGCTGCCGCTCGACCATCCGCGTGAGCCGGCCTGATCCGGGAAGCGCACGCGACGCGAGCGCGCTTGCTCAGCGCGCCGGTGCCGTGGCGCCTCGCTGCAACGCCTTGCGGATCGCCTCGACGACCGCATCCGGCCGGTCGAACTGCACGTCGTGCGAGGAATGCGCGACCGCGACGACCTCGCCGCGCGTCGAAGTCGCCGCGATCGCCGCCTGGGTCTTCCGGCGCGCCGCTTCGAGCGCCTTGCGGTCGTCCGGCGAGGCGTCGTCGAACGGCGCGTCCGGCTGCAGCACGATCAGCGGCATCGCGCCGTGCGATTCCTGCGGCGAAACCGCCTGCTTGTAGAGCGCGTTGCTCGTTTCGTGCATCGATATCAGCGTGCGCCAGAACGCCGGCTGCGCCTTGTACGCATGTTGCGCGGCGTTCAGCGCATCGCTGAAGCGCGGATCCGGACCGCGCAGGCAGCGCTGCAGCTCCGGCGGCGGCGATGCGTCGAGCTCGTGCTTTTCGGCACCGTGTTCGCAGATGCGGTAGTAGGCGAGTCCCTGCGCAGTCTGCTCGTCTTCGGACTGCTGCCACGCCGGCGAGAACTCCGCGACGTGCTGCGGCGGCGGATCGACCAGCACGAGCGCCGCGACGTCGGCGGGATGCCGGTCGGCGTAGCGACGCGCGATGTTGGTGCCGTACGAATGGCCGACGAGCACGATCGGCGTGGCGAGGTGCGCCGCATGCACCAGCGCGTGCAGGTCGGCCGCGTACGCGTCGATGTCGCGCGGCAGCGGTCCGCCGTCGCTGAAGCCGTAGGCCGCGCGATCGTAGGCGCACGCATGCGCGAACTTCGCGACGTCGGGTTGCACCTTCGACCACGCCATCGAATCCGCGGTGGCGCCGCTTTCCAGCAGCACGGTCGGGCCGCTGCCGGAACAGCGCAAGTTCAACGCGCGCCCGCCGATGTCGACGCGCGTGCCCGGCTTCGCATAGGCGTCGAGCGCCGCGTCGGGCCGGTCCGCCGCGTCGGCGCGCGCGAAGGACATGGCGAGGATGCAGCAGCACCACAGCGTGCGCGACGAGCGAATCATGCGACCCCCGGGGCGAGGTGGAAGCACAGTCTGGCCGCACGGCCGTGGCAATTGTTGCGCGCTCGCGGAGCGCGTCGACGCGCGCGGGACGTGCGCGCTCAGCGCTGGCATCGCGGGCAATGGAAGGTCGAGCGCTGGCCGATCACGCTCGCACGGATCGGCGTGCCGCAGACGCGGCACGGCTCTCCCGCGCGACCGTAGACCGCGAGTTCCTGCTCGAAGTAACCGGGCGTGCCGTCCGGGCTGATGAAGTCGCGCAAGGTGGTGCCGCCGCGGCGGATCGCGTAGGCGAGGATGCGCTTCACCTCCGCGGCGAGCCGCGCATAGCGCTCGCGCGAGACGCTGCCGGCCGCGCGCCTGGGATGGATACCCGCGGCGAACAGCGCTTCGCTCGCGTAGATGTTGCCGACGCCGACGACGATGGCCTGGTCCATGAGCAACAGCTTGATCGCCACACCACGGCCGCGCGAGCGCGTCCACAGGTAGTCGCCATCGAAGGTGTCGGACAGGGGCTCGGGGCCGAGGCCCGCGAGCAGTTCGTGCGTTTCGCCGCGCGGCTGCCAGAGCTGCGAACCGAAGCGCCGCGGATCCGTGTAACGCAGCACGTGTCCCGAATCGAGGCGCCAGTCGACGTGGTCGTGCAGCCCGACCGGCGTCGCCGCTGGCAGTACCCGCAACGATCCGGACATGCCCAGGTGCAGCAACGCGCTGCCCGGCTCGGTGTGCACGAGCAGGTACTTCGCGCGCCGCTCGATCGCCTCGATGCGTTGCCCCGGCAACTGCGTGCGCAACTCGCGCGGGATCGGCCAGCGCAGGCGCGGCTGGCGGATGTCGAGCGCGACGACGCGGCGCCCGACGAGGTGCGGTGCGAGGCCACGGCGCGTCGTTTCGACTTCGGGCAGCTCCGGCACGCCTAGTCCTTCTTCGCTGCGATGGCGCTCGTGAACAGCAGCGCGCTGAAGCGGTCGGGCACCAGCGCGATCGTATCGCCGACCGCGACGTAGCGATCGCCGCGGATCGCGTCGGTGCCGCCGAAGCGCAGTTCCGTGTCGTCGATCCGGAGCGTCGCGAGCGGCGGCACGAGCCCGACCTTCGCCGCTTCGAGATCGGCCGCGGCGTGGCGGAAGCGCACGGGCGCGTGCGCGATCGCAAGCAGGCGCGCGACCATCGCCTCGTCGGCGGGCGCGTCCGGGTCGCGCTGGCGCCAGTGCGCGTCGACCCTCTCGTAGTGGCGCGCGGTGCAGCCCGCGCAGGTGACGTCGATGTGCTTCGCCGTGGCGGGATCGAGCGTCGTCAGCGGGTCGAGCGCGAGCGCGCGCTCGTGGCGCAGCTCGGCGAACACGGCCGCGCCGAGCAGCACGGTCGCCGCGATAAGGAACACGAGGGTGCGCGTGCGTCGCCTCATCGACGCAGCCTAGCAGGTCGCGCGCACGCGATCGCGTCGCCTGCGCTCAACGGCGCCGGCGACGCCACCAGATGAGCACGCCCGTCACCGCGAGCAGCAGCGGCAGCGCGACGAGGAACAGCAGCGCGAGCCCCGTCAGCGCGCCCTGCGAGAGCGCGAGCTCGCGGTCCGGCGCGCTGCGGTCGGGCACCGCGATCTGGGCGTCGTCGCCGAGCAGCCAGTCGAACATGCGCTGGCCGAATTCGCGGTTGCCGCCGTTGCCGAGGTAGCTGTTGGAGAGGAAGTCGCCGTCGCCGACGACGACGATGCGCTGCTCGCGCTTGTCCGGTCGCGGCGACACGCGGCTCAACGCGAACGCGAGGTCGAGCGGCCCGGGGATCTCGCCCGCGTCGGCGTCCTGGCGGACCGTGTCGGCGTTCTCGCCCGCCTTCGGGATGTGGCCGGTTTCGTTCCACGATTTCGTGCTCGAGCGCAGCAGCGGCTGCACCGCCCAGCGCGTGTCGCTGAGCTTCGCCAGTGCGGCCGGCTGCGGCAGCAGCGTGGTGAGGGCGAAGTCCTTCGTGAGCGGCGACGGTGGATACGTGTTGATGGCGACGAAACTCGGATCCTGCAGGCCGAATGCCTGGCCGTTGCCGTCGACGACGACGCCGGGCAGCACGCGCACGCCGAGCGTGCCGGCGAGCTCGTCGAGGCCCGCGTCTTCGCCCGGTTCGGTGAGCCAGAGCAGCGCGCCGCCGCCGTCGACGTAGGCGACCAACGCGGCGACGAGCGCCGGGGCGAGCTTCACCTGCGGATCGGCGACGACGACGAGGTCGGCGTTGTCGGGCACCTTGCCCGTACTCGCGAGCGGCAGTGGTACCGCGCGCACGCCGCGGCTGGCGAGGTTGGCGACGAACGAGCCGAGGTCCGCGTTCGCCTTGCCGAGCGGCTGCCGCTCGCCGTCGCCCTCGAGGAACGCGACGATGCGCTCGCGCGTGCGCGACAGGCGCAGAAGCGCGCTCGAGAACTCGCTTTCGCCGAGCACCTTGAGGCGCTCGCTGCGCTCGCGGTAGCGCAGCTCGAGTTCACCGTCGACGCTCACGCCGGCTGCGCGCATCGCGCCGGGATCGGCGTCGGGATCGACGAAGCGCAGCGTGAGATCGGGCTTGGCACGCCGGTAGCGATCGACGAAGTCGGCGACGACCGCGCGCAGGCCGCCCTGGCGGCTCGCGTAACTCGTCACCTCGACCGGGCCGTCGAGTGTCTTGAGCAACGCGATCGAGTCGGCGCCGAGGCTCGCGCCGTGGCCGTGGCTCCAGTCGCTCGAGAAGCCGAAGCGCGTGCCGAGGAATGCGAGCAGCGCCGCGAGCAGCAGCACGAATAGCACGTACAGCGCGTTGCCGAAACGCTCGCGCATCAGTCGGCGCTCCCGCGCAGCGTGTCGAGGCGACGCGTCGCGAGCGCGAGCGCGACCGCGGCGACGAGCACGAAGTAGACGATGTCGACGCTCGCGACGATGCCGCGGAAGAACGGCTCGAGGTGTGTCGGCAACGCGAGGTAGTTGATGCCGGAGTTGGAAACGCCCTGCAGGCGCGCACCCGCGTCGACGACCGCGAGCAACGCGGACAACGCGAACGCGGCCGCCGCGGCCAGCGCGGGCTGCGAGGCCCAGGCCGAGCACACGAGGCCGATGCCGGTCAGCGCTGCCGCGAACAGCGCGAGGCCGAGCAGCGCCGCGGCGATCTTGCCGAGGTCGAGCGTGGTGCCCGCGGCGAGCGCGAGCGGCATCACCGCGACGAGCGCGACCAGCACGAGCACGTAACCGAACGCGCCGACGAACTTTCCGAGCACGATGCGCAGGTTGCCGACGCCGCTCGCGAGCAGCAGCGGCAAGGTCGCGGCGCGCCGTTCGCCCGCGAACGCGCGCATCGTCACGAGCGGCACCAGCGGCAGCAGCAGGTTCGACAGGCTGCGCAGCAGCGGTATCGCGACGAGATCGGTCACGCCGGGCGCGTCCTTGAGGCCGCCGAGCTTCGGCGCGAGGTCGACGAATGCCTGCAGCGCGAGCAGGAACTGCCACGCCATGAACGCGAGCACGACCGCCGCGAGCGTCCACGCGAACGGCTGCGCGCGCAGGCGCCGCCACTCGTGCGCCGCGATGAGCAGCGTCGCGTTCATGCGGCCGCGGCCGGTGCGTCGCTCGCGGCGATCGCGAGGAAGGTCGATTCGAGCGGCAGCGCGTCGGCGCCGAGCGCGGTGAGGCCGAAGCCGTGCGCGACGACCGCGGCGGCGAACGCGTCGATCGCGCTGCCGGGCGCGAGTTCGACGCGCCAGTGGCCGAGGTCGAGCGGCTCGGCCGCGACGACCATCGGCAACGCGCGCCAGTCGTCCGCGCGCAACGCGCGCGCGACACCGACGCGCAGCGAGGTCGTCGCCGACGCGTGCACCTCGCCCGCGTGGCGCAGTTCGCCGCGATGCAGGATCGCGACGCGGTCGCAGCACGCGGACACGTCGGGCAGCACGTGCGTCGACAGCACGACTGCGTGCTCGCGGCCGAGGCCGCGCACGAGTTCGCGCAGCCGGAGCGCCTGCACCGGGTCGAGGCCCGAGGCCGGTTCGTCGAGCACGATGAGTTCGGGTTCGTGCACGATCGCCTGGGCGACGCCGACGCGCTGGCGGTAACCCTTCGACAGCGTGCCGAGCGGGCGGCGGCGCATCTCGCCGAGTTCGCAGCGCTCGATCGCGCGCGCGACTGCGGCGGCGACGGCACCGCGCGCGACGCCGTGCAGGCGCGCGCAGAAGCGCAGGTATTCCTCGGCATCGAGTTCGACGTGCAGCGGCGGCGTCTCGGGCAGATAGCCGATGCGCCGGCGCGCGAGTTCGGGGTGTTCGTAAAGATCCTCGCCGCCCAACCGTACGCTGCCGGATGTCGGCGCGAGCACGCCCGCGATCATCCGCAACGTCGTCGTCTTGCCGGCGCCGTTGACGCCGAGCAGGCCGAGCACTTCGCCGCGCGCGAGTTCGAGGTCGAGGTCGCGCACGACCGCGCGGCCGGCGAGCCGACGGCCGGCCTGGGAGAGTGCGAGGGTGGGTGCAGGGGACGTCACGACGTTCGATTGTTAAGGGTTCGGCCCGCCGACGGCAAGCCTGAACGCGCGAAACCGCGTCGCAAACCTTGACGCAATCGCATGGCGACCCCACCCCGGTACGCGTATAGTCGACTTCTCCTCCCGGGGTTCTTCGCAAGTCCATGTCCGACACACTGATTTCCCTGGCCGCCCGTGGCCTGACCCAGGCCAGCTGGGGCACCTGGATCGTTTACCTGCTGGTCGTGACCCAGCTGACGATCTTCGCGGTCACGCTCTACCTGCATCGCAGCCAGACGCATCGCGGCGTCGACTTCCATCCGGTCGTCGCGCATTTCTTCCGCTTCTGGTCGTGGATCAGCACCGGCATGGTCACGAAGGAATGGGTCGCGATCCATCGCAAGCACCACGCGAAGGTCGAGACCGAGGAAGATCCGCACAGCCCGCAGATCTACGGCATC
>Ga0207674_10002143_pt1 | contig 24953 bp, 24 predicted proteins | sample KBSCornC72_FD_184303 | JGI IMG/M metagenome (GOLD analysis project Ga0207674, IMG submission 184303) | Corn rhizosphere microbial communities from Kellogg Biological Station, Michigan, USA - KBS Corn C7-2 (SPAdes) (version 2) | ecosystem: Host-associated > Plants > Roots > Rhizosphere > Soil ...
AGCGGAAAATTATAGACGTAAATCCAGATTTTTATGCCGTCATCTTTCGTCGCGGTCTGAACCCTACGATATTCCGAGCCAGCAGGATCAGCGGGGTCGAACAGTTCGTAGGCGTCCAGCAGCGCAAGGACCGCTTCGTCGCGCGGTAACAATAGTTCACCGCTGATAATGGCTCCGCTGCCCAGCAACGCGCCCGGATATTCCCCGAGATCGTACAATGTCCCTGCGACGGTGGCCGGCCCGAGCGTCTCGACCCGTTCGCCCAAGCCGAGTTCGGCAAATCCCGCCTCTCCGGATCGCAGCGTACCGTAGACGAAGACCGGCAACATCACCGGAAAGGACGTCCTGTGATCAGACTGGCGCAAACTCGCCGGTGCTCTCGTCCAGCAGATGCAGAACGCCGTCGGCAATGGCGAACCGCGTGCCGATCAGCTTCAACTGACCGGCCGCCTCCTTTTCCTGAACGCAGGGGAATGTCCGCAGGTTGGCGAGACTGACCTTCACCGCCTCATTCTCCATCGCGCGCTGGGCGTCGCGTCCGGTGTCATCGCCGTGCACGGCGACCACCCGGTCGCGTGCATCGTCCAGCATCTCGATCCAGTTGGCGACGAAACCGCCCCGGCCCGGGGGAGCACCATGCAATTCCTGCGTCAGCGCCGCCTTGCACCCGCCGCACAGGCCATGACCCATGACCACGACTTCATCGACCTTCAGCACCTGTATGGCGAATTCCAGCGCCGCTGACACACCGTGAAGGCCCGGAGTCGTCTCGAACGGCGGCACCAGCGCGGCGACGTTCCGCACCACGAATATCTCGCCCGGGTGGGTGTCGAGGATCTGGGACGGGTCGACACGGCTGTCGGAACAGGCGATCACCATCACGCGCGGGCTCTGGCCGTCGCGCAGTTCGTCCCAGCGTTCCCGCTGCGAAACCCAGGCGCTTTCACGAAACCGGCGGTAACCTTGGATCATTTCGGCAAAATTTGTCATGCGCCGTTTTTGCCCGATCATCTACCCACTGGCAAGACGGGCACTTCATCGCTATTTCGGCGATCATGACCCAGATCCCCGAAATCGCTATCCCCCTCGACCGCCCCGCCCGCCCGCGCAAGCCCGACTGGATTCGTGTCAAGGCGCCCGCCGGCTCCGCCTTTGCGGAAACCAGGCGGCTGATGCGCGAAAAGGGCCTTGCGACGGTGTGCGAGGAGGCGGCTTGCCCCAATATCGGCGAGTGCTGGACCAAAAAGCATGCGACCGTTATGATCCTGGGCGACACCTGCACCCGCGCCTGCGCCTTCTGCAACGTCAAGACCGGCATGCCGCGCGCCGTCGATCCTATGGAGCCGCAGCACACCGCCGACGCCTGCGCCGAGATGGGGCTGGAGCATATCGTCATTACCTCGGTCGATCGCGACGACCTGCCCGACGGTGGTGCAAGCCAGTTCGTGAAGGTGATCGAGGCGCTGCGCCGCACTACACCGAAAACCACGATCGAAATCCTGACGCCCGATTTCCGCAACAAGCATGAGCGGGCGGTGGAAATGATCGTCGCGGCGCGGCCGGACGTCTATAATCACAATCTGGAGACGGTGCCTCGCCTCTATCCGACCATCCGTCCCGGCGCGCGCTATTACGCCTCGCTGCGCCTGCTGGAGATGGTGAAGCGGCTCGATCCCTCGATCTTCACCAAGTCCGGCGTCATGCTGGGACTGGGCGAGCAGCGGCTCGAAATTCATCAGGTGATGGACGACATGCGATCGGCGGACATCGATTTTCTGACGATGGGCCAATATCTCCAGCCGACGCCGAAACATGCCAAGGTGATCGAATTCATTCCGCCGGACGGGTTCAAGGCCTATGCCGCCGTTGCCCGCGCGAAAGGCTTCCTCCAGGTCGCGGCGAGCCCTCTGACCCGGTCCAGCTATCATGCGGGCGACGATTTTGTTCAGATGCGCGCCGCGCGCGAGGCAAAGCTGGCGAAGGCCGCCGGGAAGCCGCATGCCCCGGCATGAGGAGACGCGCCATCTGCCCTACACGCCCGAGCAGATGTTCGACATGGTCGCCGACGTCGCCGCCTATCCGGAATTTCTTCCCTGGGTGAGCGCGATGCGGCTGCGCACCGATACGCCCACGGAGACGGTGGCGGACATGATCGTGGGCTTCAAGGGATTGCGCGAGACCTTCACTTCGCGCGTCCGCAAGGTCCGGCCCGAGGAGTTGCGCGTCGATTATGTGGACGGGCCGCTCAAGCATCTGACCAACCAGTGGCGTTTCCGCGGTGACGGGCAGGGGGGCGTGCTTGTCGACTTCGCGGTCGATTTCGCCTTCAAGAACCGCATGTTCGAGATGCTGGCCGGCCAGGTCTTCGACAAGGCGCTGCGCAAGATGATCGGCGCGTTCGAGGCGCGCGCGGCAACGCTTTACGGGGCGGGGGCGACATCCGTCGTTGCGGGGGGCAGCAACAGTTCAAGCGCGCACAGCGCCGCCTGAAGCCGCACGCCGGCGCGACCGTTGTTCTCGAAAGTCTGAAGGTCGGCGATAACCTTGTCCGGGTCTTCGCCACGTTGTGCCCGCGCAAACACCACCGTGCCGACCGGTTTCGATTCGCTCCCACCCGCAGGACCGGCAATGCCGGTGATTGATACCGCTACGTCCGCGCCGGACTTTTTGAGCGCCCCCTGCGCCATAGCCCAGGCCGTGGCGATGGAAACAGCGCCGAAGGTGTCGAGAACATCCTCGTTCACGCCGAGGATCGATTGCTTGGCGGCGTTGGAATAGGTGATGAAACCCACCTCGACCACTTCGGACGATCCGGGAATTTCCGTGAGCGCCGCCGCAACCAGGCCTCCCGTACAGCTTTCCGCCACCGCGACCTTGCGGGCGATGGCGGCGTTCTCCTCGATCACGCGCCGCGCCAGCGCGACCAGTTCGGCGGGCAAGATCGTGTCCATGATGGTCAAGCGCCTCCTTCGCCGCCGCATATCCGCAACGGGTTCTTTTTTGGTGTTTCGCCCGGCTTCGCCTTGCTTCCTTCGCGCAGGGCGATACCGATCAGGCGCGCCATATTGTCAGCAGGCAACGGCTCCAGTTGTTCCAGAACCGCGTCGATCAGCATGCAGTCCTTTGGCTTCATCTTGCCGTCCACCGCCTCGGCAATGCCGATGCCCATCAGGTCGCGCAGGGTCTGGTCGCTCAGGTTCGCCGCCTGTGCCGGTTTCAGTCCGGCCATTTTGCCTAACGCGGTTCGCGCGACGGGAGCGGACGTCGCCGCCGTTGTCGTGAAGCGTTTCACCAGATCGGCGCGCGCACGGATGAGATAGGCGTTGGCGGGCAGAGTTTTGGCGCAGGAATTACTGAGTTGCCCGACGACATCCGGCAGGGCGAAGCGGACCAGCCCATTCGCCTCCTCCTCGGTCAGGCAGGGCGCTTCGGCGGCCTGCGCCAGCGACGGCGTGAGCGCCAGCAACAGGGCGAGAGGCAATTGCCCGAGGGTCTTTTTCATCCTGCGTTTCCCAACCTGATGGTTGCAACGGCCTGTGCCGCGATGCCTTCGCGGCGGCCGGTAAAGCCCAGCCCTTCCGTCGTCGTCGCCTTGACGCTGACCCGATCCGCGTCGATCGACAAGATCTCGCCTAGCCGCGCCCGCATGGCGTCGCGATGTGGACCGATCCTGGGCGCCTCGCACATGATCGTCACGTCGACATGGACGATGTGGCCGCCCCGCGCGGCGACACGATCGCGCGCATATTCGAGAAAGCGGTGCGAGGCGGCGCCGCGCCATTGCGGATCGCTCGGCGGAAAATGCTGTCCAATATCGCCCTCGCACAGCGCGCCCAGAATCGCATCGACCAGCGCATGGATCGCGACATCCGCATCCGAATGGCCGGAGAGGCCATGCGTATGCTCGATCTCCAGTCCGCAAAGCCACAACGGCTTGTCGGGCACCAGCCGGTGCACATCATAACCCGTGCCGGTCCGCGTCTCCGCCTCGATCCCGTTCAGGGCGGCGATACGCGCGAAATCATCCGCCATCGTGATCTTCTCCAGCCTTTGGTCGCCCGCCACCAGTTGCACGTCATGGCCGAGCGCGCGGACCATCTGGGCATCGTCCGTGGCAGTGCGATCGGCCGGCCAGGCATCATGCGCAGCTTTCAGTACATCGAGGCGAAAGGCCTGCGGGGTCTGGACGCGGTAAAGATCATCGCGCGGCACCAGTTCGCCGGCACCGCGCACCAACGTATCGGCGACAGGCAGCACCGGGATTGCGGCGGCTGCGCCACTCTCCAGTGCGGCCATCAGCCGGTCAAGCACGGGCGATGGGATAAAGGGCCGGGCGCCGTCATGAACCAATATGTGCGAAGCGACCGAAGCACTGGAAGCCAGATGCACCAGCGCGTTGCGAACGGAGGCTTGCCGGGTCGCGCCGCCGGTGATGACGGTGCAGGGAGGGGAGACATTGCCCAGTGACGCAAGGGCGTTGTCCGCTTCACCCTCGCCGACGACGAGGATGATCCGCCCGGCCGTCCCGCAGAGAGCCGCATAGGCATGCCCCAGCACGCTGCGTCCGCCAAGCCGCCTGAACTGCTTCGCGACGCCGCCGCCGGCTCGCTCGCCTTTGCCGGCCGCGAGCAATATGGCTGTCAGTCCCGTCTTGATCGACATGCCGCGCCCTTATCCGAGGGGATGCTTGTCCGCCAGTGGCTTTCGCGCTACACGCCTGCCTGTTTTTTAGGCACATCGGAAACTATGGCGCGTCTTTCCCCCATTCAGATCGGCCCGGTGCGGATCGACAACCCTGTCATCCTCGCACCGATGACGGGGGTAACCGATATGCCCTTCCGCACGATCGTGCGTCGCTATGGATCGGGCCTCAACGTCACGGAGATGATCGCCTCGCCCGCCGCGATCCGGGAAACGCGCCAGTCGATCCAGAAGGCCGCATGGGACGCGATCGAAGAACCGGTATCGATGCAGCTCGTCGGCTGCACGCCCCATGAGATGGCCGAGGCGGCCAAGCTGTCCGAGCAGAAGGGCGCGGCGATCATCGACATCAACATGGGCTGCCCGGTCCGCAAGGTGACCAGCGGCGACGCCGGCTCCGCGCTGATGCGCGACCTGCCGCTCGCCGCCAGCCTGATCGAGGCGACCGTCAAGGCGGTCAGCGTGCCCGTTACGGTCAAGATGCGCATGGGCTGGTGCCACGACAGCCTCAACGCGCCCGAACTCGCGCATATCGCCGAGGATCTGGGCGCGAAGCTCATCACCGTCCACGGCCGTACCCGCAACCAGATGTACAAGGGGTCGGCCGACTGGGCCTTTGTGCGCCAGGTCAAGGATGCGGTGTCGCTGCCCGTGATCGTCAACGGCGATATTTGTTCGATCGAGGACGTCGATACCGCGCTGGCCCAAAGCGGCGCCGATGGCGTGATGATCGGCCGGGGCGCCTATGGCCGGCCCTGGCTGCTGGGACAGGTCATGCACTGGCTCGCCACCGGCCAGCGCGTCGGCGACCCCGGACTCGAGGAACAATATCACCTGATCGTCGAACATTATCGCGCGATGCTGGACCATTATGGCGAGCAGGTCGGCGTCAACATGGCGCGAAAGCATATCGGCTGGTACACCAAGGGCCTCAATGGATCGGCCGAATTCCGCAACGCGGTGAACCAGATTCCCGAATCGAGCCGCGTGCTCGACATGCTGGCGCGTTTCTACGCCCCCTTTCTGTCGCGGGCGGCGGCATGATCTACCGCAGCCTCTATGGGGCGTGAGGATGGGCCGCGTTCGTTGCGCGATGGCGTGCCGGCGCTCATCGGCTTCTCCGCGCATCCGGTCGCGACGCTGATCGTCGACGAGGACGGCGTGATCATCGCGGCCAATCCCCGCGCGGAGAGCCTTCTCAACATGGCGCGCTCCGCACTGGTCGGAACGCTGCTCGTCGATGTGCTGCGGCTGGACGATCCCAATATGGACCCGTCCTTCTGGCAGACGGACAAGCCGTTGTCGGCTTATGATGTCCGTCTGTTCGCGGGCCGGTCTCCGGCGGTGGAGATGGATGTGCTCATCAATCCCCTGTCGGACCGCTCGGCCTGGCGCGTCGTCGCTATTCATGTCCATAGCCAGAGTCACGCGATCGGCTTCCGCCGTGCCCCGAGCGGCGCGATGTCCGCCATGGGCGCCGCCGCGATGCTGGCGCATGAGATCAAGAACCCCCTGTCCGGGATAAGAGGGGCCGCCCAGCTCATCCAGGGAGAGGCGGGGATGGAGGATAATCAGCTGACCCGCCTGATCGTCGAGGAAGTCGATCGGATCGCGTCTCTGATCGACAGGATGCAGGGTTTCACGTCCGAGCGGACCGATCAGGCGCGCACCCAGAATATCTACCCGTTGCTCGACCGTGCGGTGGACGTCGCGCTGGCCGGCTTTGGCAGCGGTGTCGCCCTGACGCGCGACTATGATCCCTCGCTGCCCGATGCGCTGGTCGATGGCGACCGGCTGGTGCAGGTGATGATAAACCTGCTCAAGAACGCGGTGGAAGCCCTGCACGGGCAAGCCGATGGCCGGGTCGTTGTCACCACCGCCTTTCGCCACGGATTTTCGATTACCCGCGCCGGCTCGCGCGCGCCCGTGACCTTGCCCATCGAGATACAGGTGGTGGACAACGGCCCCGGCGTGCCGGAAAGCATCCGGGACGTGCTGTTCAATCCCTTCATTTCCACGAAGCGTACAGGGCAGGGCCTCGGCCTCGCGCTCGTAGACAAGCTGGTCAGGGACATGGGCGGCCTCGTTCAATATGAGCGCGTGACCGACAGGGGCAAGGCCGGGTCGTCGACCGTCTTTCGCCTGTTGTTGCCCAAGGGAGCGAACGCATGAACGCGCAAGGGGTGAATGGGGGAGGCGGACGCCGCATCCTGGTGGTGGACGACGATCAGGCGGTGTGCGTCGTGATTGCCGAGGCGCTGAAGCGTCAGGGCTATCTTGTGAAGACGGTCGGCACCATCGCCGAACGCCGAACGCAACTCGTCGAGTTCCAGCCCGAACTGCTGATCTGCGACGTGGTCCTGCCGGATGGAGACGGGCTGGAAGACATCGCCGCTATCATCGCTGAACGTCCGTCGCTGCGCGTCATCATCCTGTCCGCGCAAAACACGCTCGACACCGCCGTGCGCGCGACGGCTCAGGGCGCTTTCGAATATCTGCCCAAGCCTTTCGACCTCAACGATCTCGGTCAGGCCGTCGATGCCGCCCTCCGCCACAGCACGGGGCAGGCGCTGGCGGATCAGGCCGGTGAAGCCAATGCCACGGCCGACCTTCCCCTGATCGGCCGGTCGGCGGCGATGCAGGAAGTCTATCGCACCATCGCGCGCGTGATCTCCAACGACCTGTCTATCCTGGTGCTGGGGGAATCCGGCACGGGTAAGGAGCTGGTCGCGGAGGCGATCCACAATCTCGGCCTGCGCCGCGAGCGGCCGTTCGTCGCGATCAACATGGCGGCCATTCCACGCGAATTGATCGAGGCGGAACTGTTCGGCTATGAAAAGGGCGCTTTCACCGGCGCCGCCACGCGGACCGCGGGCAAGTTCGAGCAGGCGCAGGGCGGCACGCTCTTCCTCGACGAGATCGGCGACATGCCGATGGAGGCGCAGACCCGGCTGCTGCGCGTCCTTCAGTCGGGCGAGGTTACGACGGTCGGCGGTACGCGGTCGATCCGCGTCGACGTACGCATCATCGCCGCGACCAACAAGGATCTCGGGACGCTCTTGCTGGATGGACGATTTCGCGAGGATCTTTATTACCGCCTCAACGTCGTGCCAATCCATCTGCCCGCCCTGCGCGACCGATCGGACGATGTGCCGCTGCTGGCGCGCCATTTTCTGGAACAGGCGGCACAGGAAGGGCTGCCGCGCAAGGCATTGTCGGATGAGGCGGCCTCGCTGCTGCGTCTCTATAGCTGGCCGGGCAATGTGCGCGAACTCAGGAACCTGATGCAGCGTCTGACCGTGCTGGCGCGCGAGACGGTGATCGGGCCGGAACTGCTGCGTCAGGTCCTGTCGGTGGACAATCTGGCGGAGCCGCGCGCGACCGCTGTCGAGGAGGCCTTGCGCGAGGCGGTGCGCCGCTGGACCCGCGAACATCTCACCATCGGCGCCAGCAAAAGCCAGACCAACATGCATGACCTGCTGCTCGAATGTGTCGAGCCGGTGCTGCTGGCCGAAACGCTTTCGGCGGTGGACGGCAACCAGATCAAGGCGGCGGCGATGCTGGGGATCAATCGCAACACGCTGCGCAAGAAACTGACCATATATGATATTGATCCGGTCCAGCGTCCCAGCCGGGGCTGGGCGCCGGGTTGACGCCTTGATCGTCATTTTCGGCGCTCAATCCCCTGTGATGCACTTTTGCCGCGATCAAGAGTGCCGATGCCGGGGCTTTGGGGGTTGTGCAAACCATCGACCGTGGTAATTCTGCAACGATGGATGCCGAGGTAGACCGTGAACTGAAGGCGACCATGCTCGATCGGCTACCCGGCCTGCGCCGGTTGCGCGGTCGCAACGCGATGGTCGCGGCCGAAGTGGGAACGCTGGTCGCGCTGGTCGCCACGGCAACCTTCACCTGGTGGCTCATCAGTCGCCAGCATGGCAGCGACAAGCTGTTGACGCCGCCTATCGTCGCGCTGCTGCTCGTCCTTAACCTCGTGCCGGCCATCGCGACGCTCGTCCTGATCGGGAGGCGCGTTGCGAAACGGCGAGCGGTCGCCAGCCTCGTCGGTGGCGACGGGCGGCTGCATGTTCGGCTCGTCGCGATGTTTTCGCTCATCGCGAGCGTGCCGACCCTGATGGTGGTGATCTTCGCCTCGCTGCTCTTCCAATATGGCGTGCAATTCTGGTTTTCGGAAAACGCCCGCTCGATGCTCCAGAACGCGAGCGATCTGGCGCGCGGCTATTATCAGCAGAATCTGCGCGAGGTCGGCGATGAAACCGTCACCATGGCGGGCGATCTGCGCGACTATCTCACCCAGTCGAAGATCAACAGCCCGACCTTCGCGGAGGGGTTCATCTATCAGGTGGTGACGCGCAAGCTGAACGGATCGTCGATCATCGAGATTGGCAAGGACGGCGTCGCCCGCACCGCCGCGACCGTGGACCCGGAGGCACGGCCGGCGCAGGAACTGATATCGCCCGATGTGGTCGAACGGCTGCGCAAGGGCGAGGCGGTGGTGGTCCAGGCCAAGCCCAAGCAGATCGAGGCGGTGACGCTGCTCTATCCCGACAGTAATATCTTTCTCTACGCCAATCGCGATGCGGAGGCGCCTGCGTTCAGCCAGATGGAGCGGGCGCAGATGGTGCTGTCGGACTATGACGCCTTTGCCCAGCAATCACGGCAACTGCAATTGCGGTTCAATGTCGCGCTGTTCGCGGGCACACTGGCACTGGTCGGCTTTGCGGTGTGGGTGGCGCTGGCGGTTGCGGACAGGGTCGTCAGCCCTGTCGGCGAACTGGTGGACGCCGCGCGCCGCGTCACCGCCGGCGACCTGTCCACCCGCGTCGCCGGCCCCCATGCTCCCGATGAGATCGGCACATTGGCGAGCGCGTTCAACCGCATGACGCAGCGGCTGGAAGCGCAGACCGGCGCGCTCGTCAGCGCCAACAGCCAGCTCGACGGCCGCCGGGCGTTCATCGAGGCGGTGTTGACCGGCGTGACCGCGGGCGTGCTGTCGGTCGATCAGGCGGGCATCGTGAAGCTCATCAATAGTTCGGCGCGCGCCATTCTCGTGCCCGACGGCAGCGATCCGGAAGGCCGGCCTCTCGCCGAAATTTCCCCGGACCTGGCGGAAATACTGGCCGGGGGAACAGGCGGCGACATCATCCAGGTCCGCTCCGGCTCCGAGATTCGTACATTGGCGGTCAAGGTCGCCAAGGACGTGTCAGGCTATATCCTGACCTTCGACGACATCACGCAGCAACTGCTCGACCAGCGCCGCGCCGCCTGGTCCGACGTCGCGCGCCGCATCGCGCATGAGATCAAGAATCCGCTGACTCCGATCCAGCTGGCGGCGGAACGTCTCCAGCGCCGCTATGCCAAGGAGATCGACGCGGAAAAGGATGGCGGGACGTTCAGCCGCCTGACCCAGACGATCATCCGGCAGGTCGGCGACCTGCGCCGCATCGTCGATGAATTCTCGTCCTTCGCGCGCATGCCCAAACCCGTCTTCCGGCGCGAGGCGATGGACGATATCGCCCGCCACGCGCTCTTCCTGCACGAGGTGGCCTATCCCGACATCCGCTTCGCATTTCATATGGAATCGGAAAAGGCCGATCTCATTTGCGATCGCCGGCAGATCGGTCAGGCGCTCACCAATGTCGTAAAAAATGCGGTCGAGGCGATCGAGCAGGTACACCGCGAGCCAGTCGATGGCGTGCGCGGCCATGTCAGCATGATGCTGTCCCACGATGCGGAAGACGCGCTGGTCATCACGGTCACCGACGATGGCGTGGGCCTGCCGCAGGAACGCAACCGCATCATCGAGCCTTATATGACGACCCGCGCCAAGGGCACGGGCCTCGGCCTCGCGATCGTAAAGAAGATCGTCGAGGAACATCAGGGCAACATCCATTTTGAGGACGCGCCCGTCAAAGAGATTTGGGGCGGCGGCGCGCGCGTTGTCATTCGGTTCGACACGCAGCGCCTTGCCCGTCTGGGTGAAGGCGAAACCGCTGATATTGAGAGAGGTTTGGAAACGGCCGATGGCGCTTGACGTACTGATTGTCGACGATGAGGCGGATATTCGCGAACTGGTCGCCGGCGTGCTGGAGGACGAAGGCTTCGACACGCGCACGGCGGCCAATGCGGATGACGCGCTGGAAGCGCTCGATGCGCGGCGTCCGTCGCTGGTCCTGCTCGACGTGTGGTTGCAGGGGTCGCGGCTGGATGGGCTGGAACTGCTGGACGAAATCAAGCTGCGCGATGCCACCATTCCGGTCCTCATCATCTCTGGCCACGGCAATATCGACACCGCCGTCGCCGCGATCCGCAAGGGCGCGGTCGATTTCATCGAAAAGCCGTTCGAGGCGGACCGCCTTCTCCACCTCGTCGCCCGCGCGACCGAGACGGAGCGGTTGCGGCGCGAAAATCAGGCGCTGCGCCAGCGGGTCGGCCGCGACGACGAACTGACCGGCACCAGCAGCATGATCAACCAGGTACGCGCAACGATTAAAAAGGTCGCCGCGACCGGGAGCCGCGTGCTCATCTCCGGCCCGGCGGGCGTCGGCAAGGAAGTGGCCGCGCGGATGCTGCACGCCTGGTCCACCCGCACCGACGCGCCCTTCGTCGTGCTCGCTTCCGCCTGCATGGACCCGCACCGCGTCGAGGAGGAACTGTTCGGGGTCGAGGATGGCGCCGGTCCCGCGCGCCCCGGCCTCCTGGAACAGGCGCATGGCGGAACGCTGTATCTGGACGAGGTGGCGGACATGCCGCTGACCACCCAGGCAAAGATTCTGCGCGTCCTGACCGAGCAGAGTTTCACGCGGATCGGTGGGCAGCGGCAGGTCAAGGTCGATGTGCGCATCATCTCCTCCACCGCGCGCGACCTGAAAGCGGAAATTGAGAAGAATCTTTTCCGGGAAGACTTCTACTATCGCCTGAATGTGGTGCCGCTCGCCATCCCGCCGCTCGCCAGCCGACGCGACGACATCCCGCAACTGGTCGAACATTTCATCGCCCGCCTCGCCGCCGACCGTCGCATCGCGGTTCCCGACGTCGCGCCCAACGCCATGGCGGCGCTGCAAGCGGGGCAATGGCCGGGCAATGTCCGTCAATTGCGCAACCTGATCGAACGCACCATGATCCTCGCGCCCGCCGACCGAATCGGCCGGATCGAGATCGACATGCTGCCGGTCGAGACGAGCAGTGAATCGGAACGCGACACGCTCGTGACCGGCGCGATCATGGGCGCGCCCCTGCGCGAGGCGCGCGAGAATTTCGAGCGTGAATATCTGCGGCTTCAGATCAAACGCTTTTCCGGCAATATCTCGCGCACCGCGAGCTTCATCGGGATGGAACGCTCCGCACTGCACCGGAAGCTCAAATTGCTCGGCTTGACAGACGACCGGGACGGCTGACGCTCGGCGCGCCTCAAAATTGTGCGGCGCACACAGGCAAAGGTAGATTTCGTCCGATCTTTGTCCTATCCATTCCCTATGCAGCCGGCTCGATCCGGCGTTCGAGACCCCCGATGTAACGGGGCAATTGCGAGCTACGACTCGCCAATAATGGAGCGTAGAAATGGCCGACAAGATCAACAATTTGCAGGATGTGTTTCTTAACACCCTGCGCAAGACCAAGACGCCTGTCACCATGTTCCTTGTCAAGGGCGTGAAGCTTCAGGGCATCATCACTTGGTTCGACAATTTTTCGGTCTTGCTGCGCCGCGACGGGCAGACGCAACTGGTCTACAAGCACGCCATCTCTACGGTCATGCCCGCGCACCCGCTCGATCTGTCGGTGGTTCGCAAGGCGTTCGAGGCAAACGACCGCAAGCCGCGCCTGTTGCAGGAAATCTTCCTGAGCGCGGTGCACAATTCGGGCGATCCGGTCACCATGTTCCTGGTCAATGGCGTCATGCTCCAGGGCGAGATCGCGGCGTTCGACCTGTTCTGCATGCTGCTCCAGCGCGACGGACTGGTGCAACTCGTCTATAAACATGCCATTTCCACCGTGCAGCCGCTGCACCCGCTCGACTTGTCCGGTGAAAACGAGGATGACGACGAAGATTGATCGTCGCCATCTGAGGAACATCCATTATCTCGACATTTTCGGAACGTGAGGAAGTAACCCGCGGCGCGCGCGCCGTCGTCGCTTACGCGGACCTCGGCAACCGGCATGACCGCGACCTCGACGCGCGGCTGGAGGAGGCGAGGGGGCTCGCCCGCGCCATCGGCCTCGACGTGCGCGACACCAAGGCGTTTCGGGTACGCCAGTCCCGCCCCGCCACGCTGTTCGGCTCCGGCCAGGCGGATGAGCTGGCGCAGCTGGTGATCCAGGAAGAGGCGGAACTTGTCGTCGTCGACAATGCGCTGAGCCCCGTCCAGCAGAGCAATCTGGAAAAGCTCTGCAATGCCAAGGTCATCGACCGCACCGGGCTGATTCTGGAGATTTTCGGCGAGCGCGCCGCGACCGCCGAGGGACGGTTGCAGGTCGAACTGGCGCATCTCGATTATCAGGCCGGGCGGCTGGTGCGCAGTTGGACCCATCTTGAGCGACAGCGTGGCGGCTTCGGCTTCCTGGGCGGTCCCGGCGAGACGCAGATCGAGGCCGATCGCCGCATGATCCGCGACCGCATGGCGCGCATCCGTCGGGAACTGGAGCAGGTCACGCGCACCCGCGCGCTGCATCGGGAACGCCGCCGCCGGGCGCCGTGGCCGGTGATCGCGCTCGTGGGCTATACCAATGCCGGAAAATCGACCCTGTTCAACCGGCTGACCGGGTCGGCGGTCGTTGCGCAGGACATGCTGTTTGCGACGCTGGACCCCACGATGCGCGCGATCCGGCTGCCCGGTATCGACAAGGCAATCCTGTCCGACACGGTCGGTTTCGTCTCCGACCTGCCGACGCAACTCATCGCCGCCTTCCGCGCGACGCTGGAGGAAGTGGTTGCCGCCGATCTTATCCTGCACGTCCGCGACATCGCCCATCCGGACAGCGACGCGCAACGTGAGGACGTGCTCGGCGTGCTCACCGAACTCGGCGTCCTGCCCGATCCCGATACGGACCCGGATCCGACCGCCGGCCCAGCCATATTGGAGATCTGGAACAAGATGGACCTGCTCGACACGGACGAGCGCGCCATCGTGCTGGAGCGGGCCGGACGGGAAGGGGCGGTGCTCGCGTCGGCAGAAACGGGGGAGGGCGTTGACGCGCTCACGCTCGCCGTGCGCGACCGTCTCCTCGCCGACCTCGCGTTCCACCAAATCCGCATCGCGGAAGACGATGGCGCTGCTCTGGCCTGGCTGCACGAGCATGGCGACGTGATCGGGAGCGAATCCGGGGAGGGCCATATCGCCATCGACGTCCGGCTCAGCGGCGCCGAATATGCCCGCTTCCGCGCGCGCTTCGCCGCGTCGGAGGAGGGAGAAGGGGCGTGACGGTCATCGCGGCGGTGCATTATGAGGAGGGCAAACCCGCCGCACAGATCGACATCGCCTCCGAGGCTGTCGCGGAAACCGGCTTCGACTGGGTGGGCCTGTGCGAGGCGACCGCCGAAGAGATGGAGGCCGTCGCACGCCGCTATGGCCTTCACCCCCTCGCCGTCGAAGATGCGCTGAACGGGCGCCAGATGCCCAAGCTGGAAAGCTATGGCAGCCGCCTCTTCCTGATAGCGCGCACGGCGAGCCTGATCGACGGCCATATCCACTATGGCGAGACGGCGATCTTCCTTGGCCGCCATTTCATCGTCACCGTGCGCCACGGCTCCGCGCGCAGCCACACACGCCTGCGCGAACAGCTCGAAACCTCGCCCAATCTCTTGGGCCATGGTCCGGACTATGTGCTGCACGCGATCCTGGATTATATCGTCGATGGCTATTTTCCGATCGTGAACACGATCGAGGAGGATGTGCTGGCGATGGAGGATCGGCTGCTGGAGGGCTTTCTGCGTCACGAGGATGTGGTGACGCTGTTCACCCTGCGCCATGACGTAGTCCGGTTTCAGCGCGTGCTGGGTCCGATGCAGGAAGTGTCGCGCAAGCTCGTGAACCTCGAATTCTCGTGCATCGACCAGAACACCATGCCCTATTTCCGCGACGTGCTCGACCATGTCCTGCGCGCCGAATATCGGGTGACGGGCCTGCGGGAAGTCCTGTCCTCCGCCATCGAGACCAGCAATCTCGTCGAACAGCAGAGGCAGGGCGAGATCACGCGCCAGCTGGCCGCCTGGGCCGCGATCCTCGCCGTGCCAACGGCCATCGCCGGCATCTATGGCATGAACTTTCAATTCATGCCCGAACTGCAATGGAAATACGGCTATTTCCTGGTGATCGGCGTGATGGCGGTGGCGTGCACAACGCTGTTCATCCGCTTCAAACGCAGCGGCTGGTTATAGGCCGCGCCGTTTGGCTTCGGCCCAGAGGACTTCCTTTTCCTCCAGGCTGAGCGAGGCGAACGCATCGCCCGCGATCGCTTCCATGCAGCGAAACCGCGCCTCGAACTTCGCGCTGGCACGCCGGAGCGCGGCTTCCGCATCGACGCCATGATAGCGGACGAGATTGACCGCCGCGAAGAGCAGGTCGCCGGCTTCGTCCTCCACCGCATCCGGCGTGTCGGCCTCCGCCAGTTCGTCCAGTTCCTCGAAGATCTTCGCGCGGACATCGTCGAGATTGGTCCAGTCGAAGCCGGTGCGCGCGGCGCGCTTCTGGAGCTTTTGTGCACGCATCAGCGCGGGTAGCGCCAGCGCCACGCCGTCGAGCGCGCCATGGACGCCCGAATCCCTGCGCTCGTCCGCCTTGATGCTTTCCCAACCCGGAGTGGCCGCGCCGTCGCCAAAGACATGGGGATGACGGCGGACCATCTTGGCGGTGATGCCGGCGATCACATCCGCCAAGGTGAAGGAACCGGCTTCCTCGGCCATCCTGCTGTGGAAGACGACCTGAAGGAGGAGGTCGCCCAGTTCATCACGCAGTGCCACCATATCGGCCCGGCCGATCGCGTCGGCGACCTCATAGGCTTCTTCGATCGTGAACGGCGCGATGGACGCGAAATCCTGCTCGACGTCCCAGGAACAGCCGGTCACCGGATCGCGAAGCCGCGCCATGACGTCGGCGAGAGGGGTGATGTCGGGATCGGCCTTGGGCGAAGTGCGCATAGTTCATCCGATAATATATATTATGTTAAATATCAATCAGGCACGATGGGCTTTCGGGCGTTGATCCCGGTCAGCGCGGCTCAAGGATCATCTCCCCGTCTTCGACACGCCAGCTCTTGAGCTTGCTCAGGAAATTCATCCCCAGCACATTCACATCACCAAAGGCCGGCGACACGACCACCGGAAGGTCCGACGCCTGTATCGTTCCGACGGACATCGCCGCGACGACCGAACGCTCGGCAGTAATTTCTCCGTTGGCGGTTTGCATCACGGCGGTCCTGTTCATGGGATCCGGCGGCAGGCCCACGGAGTCAGCGGCCTTGCGCGACAGAGCCGTAACGCTGGCGCCGGTGTCGATCAGGAAGCGGATCGACCGTCCGTTGACCATGGCATCCACCCAATAATGGCCGTCTTGCTGCATCGGAACGGTGACGACCGCACCGCGAACGCCGGTCTGCGCCGTCAGCACGGACGGAACGGTGAGCGCGACTGTCGCCGATGGCGCGACATTGCTTTGCACGGTGCCGCCCCGCCGGCTCTGCTGCCAGGCGACGAACTGCGGCTCGATCATCGCGAACAACAGATAGGCACCCAGGAATATCGCGGCCCAGGCTGCTCCCCAGGTAACCAGCCGTGCCAGAGGCAGACGGCGCGCGGTGAGCGAACTCACCACGATCAGCAGGACGAGCAGGATCCAGATCAGTTGCGCCATGGTGTCGCCGCCCGTCAGGTCGCCCATCAGCCTGTTCCGTCGAGGATAGCGACCAGTCCGTCATAGCCCGGCTCGATCCCGACGGGCAGTCGCGCCGCCAGCGTGGCATAATCCAGGCTATTGTCCATATGGGTCAGAATGGCGCGGCGCGGCTGCATCCGTGCGATCGCAGCGAGCGTCAGGGCGAGATGCGCATGCGTAGGATGCGGCCGTTCGCGCAAGGCATCTGCTACCCAAATATCCACACCCGCAAAAAACTGCGACATTTCTTCGGTAACATCATGAAAATCGGTCGAATATCCGATCGACGCACCATTCCGCGTAAAGCGAAAACCGGTGGAGAAAATGTCGCCATGCGGCTGATCGACGCATTCCACGGCGATGTCCCCTATGGTCAGCACCCCGTCCGGCAAGATGTCGCCGGCGATGATCGGGGGATAGCCCTGCCTTCCGGCAAAGGCATAGTTGAAGCGAACCTTCAGCAGGTCCATCGTCTGGCGCCGGCCATAGCCCCGCACGACCGCGCGTCCATGTTGGGCGACTTGGCGAATGTCGTCGATGCCATGACAATGGTCGGCATGGTCGTGCGTCCACAGTATCGCATCGATCCGGTCGACCTCGGCAGCCAGCAACTGCGCGCGAAGATCGGGTCCGGTATCGACCAGAATGCGCGTGGTTTCGCTCTCGATCAGGATCGATGCGCGGAGGCGCCGGTTGCGCGGGTCCGCCGGATCGCAGGCGCCCCAGTCGCCGCCGCGTTGCGCGCCGCCGCCCCGCGCGGCGCCAATGCGCGGAACGCCGGAGGAGGTGCCGCAACCGAGCAGGGTCAGCTTGAGCATCGTACCCCCTGCCCTAGCTCGCCTGGCATTTGGTAAACAGATGGTTGAAATTATCGCTCGTCTGCCTCGCCAGTTCCTCGACCGACACGCCGCGCAACTCGGTGAGAAAGCGCGCCGTGTCCGCCACGAACAGCGGTTCGCAGGTCTTGCCCCGATGCGGGATCGGCGCGAGGAAAGGCGAATCTGTCTCGATCAACAGGCGATCATCGGGAAGGCGCGCGGCGGTCGCCCGAAGCGCCTTTGCATTCCGGAAGGTTACGATACCCGACAGGCTGATGTAGAAACCGAGGTCGAGCGCGATGTCCGCAAAGGCATCGCTGGCGGTGAAGCAGTGGATCACGCCGGGAAAGGCTCCCTTCTCCATCTCCTCGCGCAGGATTGCGGCGGTATCCTCCTCCGCATCACGGGTGTGCACGATCAGCGGCAGGCCGGTCGCGCGGGACGCGGCGATGTGACTGCGAAAACTGTCCTGCTGCCGCGCCCGGTCGCTATGGTCATAATAATAGTCGAGGCCCGTTTCGCCGATGCCGACGATCCTCGGATGCGCCGCGCCCGCGACCAGCCGCTCGGTATCGACCTCGGGATGCGCGTCCGCCTCGTGCGGGTGAATCCCGATGGTCGCCCAGACGTCTGCCTCGCGCTCCGCCGTGCCGAGCACGTCGGCCCATTCGCTGGCCCGCGTGGCGATGTTGAGCATGCGCGACACGCCGCCTGCGCGGGCGCGTTCCAACACCGCCGCCTGTTCCTCGACGAGGCCCTTGTAATTGAGGTGGCAATGGCTGTCGGTGAACATCAGGCCTCTTCGGCTGGCATGTCGAGACGCGGGAACAGCGGCTTGGGTGGGGCCAGTGTAAAGCCGGTCTCGCAAAGACCCGCATACCATTGCGATGCCAGTCCCGTGAAGGTCCGCGCCTCAACGGGTACGCCCATCTGGTCGAGCAATGCGGTGGCGCTCGCCGGAATGATCGGCAGGATGGCGACGGCCAGTTGCCCGATCGCCACATAGAGCGTCGCGAGTACAGCTTCCATCCGCTCGGGATCGGTCTTGCGCAGCGCCCAGGGCGCCTGCGCATCGATATAGGCGTTGCAGGCGAACACGGCGCGCATCCACGCCTCGATCGCGACTGACGGAGCCAGGGTATCGAACGCCGCTGGCACAGCCTGTGCACATGTCCTTCCCACTTCGGCCAGCAATTCGGCATCCACCTCCGCTTGATTGCCAACGGGCAGGCGACCATTCAGGTTCTTCGCAATGAAACTCAATGTTCGCTGCGCGAGATTTCCAAAGCTGTTGGCAAGATCGCTATTCGCTCTCTGGACAATGGCTTCCGCGCTATAGCTGCCATCATTTCCGAAGGTCACCTCCGCGAGCAGGAAATAGCGCAGCTGGTCCACGCCGAACCGTTCCGCGAGTTCCAGCGGGTCCGCGACGTTGCCCAGAGACTTCGACATCTTCTCGCCCCGGTTGAGCAGGAAGCCGTGGCCGAACACCTGCCGGGGCAGGGGTAAATTGGCGCTCATCAGGAATGCCGGCCAGTAGACGGTGTGAAAGCGTACGATATCCTTGCCGATGACATGGGTGATGTCGCCACCCTCGGCCCAATACTGCGCAAAACGTGCCGGATCATCGGGATAGCCGCAGCCGGTGAGATAGTTGGTGAGCGCGTCGACCCACACATACATGACATGCCCGCCGCTGCCCGGCACCGGCACGCCCCAGTCGAAGCTGGTCCGTGAAATGCTGAGGTCCGACAGCCCGCCCTCGACGAAGCGCAGCACCTCGTTCCGGCGGCTGTCCGGCCGAATGAAATCGGGCTGTTCCGCGTAAAGCGCCAGCAGCCGGTCCTGATAGGCGGACAGCCGGAAGAACCAGCTTTCCTCGACCGTCCATTCCACGGGTGTACCCTGCGGAGAGAGCTTCGCGCCCCCTTCGCCCTCGGTCAGTTCCTCCTCGCCGTAGAAGGCCTCGTCGCGCACCGAATACCAGCCTTCGTAGCGACCGAGATACAGATCCCCGCTTGCCTCCATCGCCCGCCACAGTGCCTGACTGGCGCGATAATGGCCCGGCTCGCTGGTGCGGATGAAACGATCGTAGCTGATGTTCAGAGTATCGTTCATCGCTTTGAAATGATGCGACATCTCATCGGCAAGTTGCTTCGGCTCCAGGCCTTTGCCGCGCGCGGTCTGCGCCATCTTGAGGCCGTGCTCGTCAGTGCCGGTCTGGAAGAAGACGTCGCGTCCCGCCATGCGCAGCGCGCGGGCGTAGGCGTCGGTCGCGATCGACTCATAGGCATGGCCGATATGGGGCCGGCCATTGGGATAGCTGATCGCGGTCGTGATGGTCGCTGGGACGGACATGGACACCCTGATGAAAGCTGGATGCAGGCTCTCTAGAGGAGGCGCGTGCCTCTGCCTAGTCGGCGAGACGCGCGACGGAGCCGCACAGGGCAAATATGGTCGCGGCCGGGTCGAGCGACAAGGTCACCGCACCCTGCCCCAGTTGCACCGCCTCCGCCCATGCGTGTGCCTTCGCACCGCTGCGCCCGCCGCGCAGCCGCCGGGCGATATAATGGGGTACGAAGTCCAGAAACGCCTCGTACCGCTTCTGCGCCGCCTTGGGCGCGAGCGCGCGCGCCAGCGCGATGCGCTCGCGGTGGGTCGGGTCGCCGCTCGCCGCGATGCGGCCCAGCGCCGCCTCCAGCCCGGCCAGATCGAGATCGCGCATGGCAAGCGCCCGGCCCGGCGCGCCCTCCGCCCCCCGAACCAGCGCATCCCTGTCGGCGAGCGCCATTTCGGGGACTATCCTTGCAAGCACCGTGCCCATATCGGCCTCGGTCAGCGCCTGAAAATGCACATAGCGGCACCGCGAGCGAATGGTCGGCAACAAACGGCCCGGCGCGTGGCTGATCAGCAGGAATACCGTGCCGCGCGGCGGCTCCTCCAGGCTCTTGAGCAGCGCATTGGCCGCGCCCCGCTCCATATCCTCCGCGGCATCCACGATGACGACGCGCCGCTCCGAGAGGGAGGGGGCGAGATGAAGGAAGCGCGACAGCTGGCGGACCTGATCGACGGTGATGTTGCGCGCCATGGTCGGCGCCTCGCCCTTCTTGCCCTCCCTGGTCAATCGCTCGATCCTGACCAGATCGGGATGCGTTCCGGCATCGACCAGACGGGCCAGTGGATCCTCCTCGTCTATGCCTAGGCGATCATCCCCTGCGGCGCCCAGCAGCCGCTTGGCGAAATCCCGCGCGATGCCGGCCTTGCCGACCCCCGCCGGCCCGCCCAGCAGCCACGCATGATGCAGCCGCTCGCTGCCCAACGCCGCCACCATCGCCTCGATCGCGCGGTCATGGCCCAGCCACTGCGCCATTACAGAAGGTCGGAAATCGCCGCCAGCACGCCGCCGGCGACCTCCTCGACGCTGCCCGACGCATCGACCCTGTGAACCCGTTCCGCCTCCGACTGGGCGATGGTGAGGAACATGGCCGCGACCTCAAGATGATAGTCGTCGGTCCGTCGCCCGATGCGGTCGTTTGCTGCACCGTCGCGCCGGCGCACCCGCTCGCTGGCCTCGTCGATGGAGAGGGTCAGCAGGATCGTGCGGTCGGGCATCAGGCCCCGGCATCCGAAATCATGCAATGTCATGATGTCGTCGTCGGCGATCAGCCCGGCCCCGCCCTGATAGGCGCGGCTGGAATCGATGAATCGGTCGCAGATCACCCAGCGGCCCACCGCCAGCGCCGGCTTGATCGTGCGGCGGACATGATCCGCGCGCGCGGCCGCGAACAACAGTGCCTCGGTCCGGATGTTCCAGCGCTCGTCGTCGCCGCCCAGCAGCAAGTCGCGGATCGCCTCCGCCCCGCCGCTGCCGCCCGGCTCGCGCGTCAGGAGAGCGTTGATGCCGCGAGCCCGGAGCCCTTCCTGGAGCAGCCGCGCCTGCGTCGACTTGCCCACGCCTTCGCCCCCCTCCAGCGTGATGAAACGGCCCGGCTTGCCGCTCATCCGAACAGTGACCGAAGACCGTTCCAGAACCGACCGAAGACACCGGCTTCCTCCACCGCCGCGCCCGCGACCAGAGGCATGGCCTGCGTCGTGCCGTCACCCATGCGAACCACGAGATCGGCGACTTTCTGCCCCTTTGCTATCGGCGCTTTGATCGGACCGTCATACACGACGCTGACCTTCATCTGGTCGGACGCGGTGATCGGCAGCGTCATCGCCATATTCTGGGGCGCGACAAGGGGCACGGTGAGCGACGATCCACCCTGCACCTCGGCGGTCTCGACTTCGGCACCCTTCTTGAAGAGGGGCACGGCGCGCCACGCCTTGAAACCCCAGTCCATGAACTTGACCGATTCCTGAATCCGGCCGTTGAAGCTGGGCAGACCGGCAACCACCATGATGAGGCGGCGGCCATTCTGTTCGGCGGAGCCGGTAAAGCCATAACCCGCTTCCTCGGTATGCCCGGTCTTGAGGCCGTCCGCGCCGGCGATCTTGCCGAGAATGGGATTGCGGTTCGCCTGGGTGATGTCCGCGCCGCCCATGGTCTGGCCATGGGTATAGGAAGTGGTGGCGTAGAAGCGCTTGTAGAGGTCCGGCGTCTCCTCGATCGTCATGCGCGCGATGGTGGCGAGGTCGCGGGCGGTCACATGGGTAACGCCCTCGTCCGGCCAGCCGTTGGAGGTGCCGAATACGCTGTTCTTGAGGCCCATTCGCCGGGCTTCCTCATTCATCATCTGAACGAAGGCCGGTTCCGTCCCCGCGATTCCTTCGGCCAGCACAACGCAGGCGTCATTGCCCGACAGGGTGACGATGCCGTGGAGCAGATCCTCGACCGTCACCTGCTCGTTGACGCTCAGGAACATGGTCGATCCCGCCGCCGGGCCATGCCATTTCTGCCATGTCTCCGGCCGTACGGTGAACTTGGTGTCCAGCTTCAGCTTGCCCTGCTGGATCAGGCGGAAGGCGACATGCGCCGTCATCATCTTGGCCATCGACGCGGGTGGCATCGATCGGTCGGCATCGCGCGCGTAGAGCACCCGGCCCGAGGACAGGTCGATCATGAAGGCGACCGGCGCGGCGCTGTCATAGGGCGGCGCCTGGATAGCGCCCGCAGCAGTAGGCATCGCCAGCGCGGCGGCGAGGAAAAGGGCGATCGGTCGGCGGGCAAGGGTCATCAACGGATCCAGACTTTGGCAAGACTTTGGCGGACTTCACGACGAACGGGGAAGGTCAGCGCCCTCCATTAGTAACCACGCGCGCATCTGCAAAGCCCTTCGCGCGGATTTGCGGCAGGGCAGCGCGCGCGGCCGCCTCCGTGGGATAAGGCCCCTTGCGCACGCGAAAGATCGTACCCGCCGCATCGACACGGCCGCCGATCCTTTGCGCGAGTGATGAGGCCTTTGCCCGGCTGGCAAACGCGGCGACCTGAACATCATAACCAGGCCCCTTGGGGCTGGGGGCGGCGGTAACGTGCGGTGGAGCCGGCTTTTGCGTTGGCTCCGGCGACTTGGGCGCGGGCGAGGCTGGGGCGGCGACCGTGTCTTCGGCTTTCACGGCGAGAGGCTTGGCCGGCGTGGGAACAGCAGCTTCGGACGCGGGAGGCGCAGCGACTATGGCGGGCACCAACGCGCAATCGCTTGCGATGGCGGGAGCCGTCGGTGGTGGCAATTTGCGCCGCAGCGCCGAGAGCAGCCCTTCTGGCGACGCCATGCGCTCCGCTGCCCTCTGGCCGTTGCGGAGTCTGGCGCGTTCCTGATCGGGTGGATTTACGCGCCGTACCCGCACGGCCGCAGGCAAGCCTCCAAGGCCCAGTTGCCGCGCCGCGCCGCAGGACAGATCGAGGATCCGGTCATTCGCCTGTGCGCCGCGGTCCGACACCAGGACCAGGATCGTGCGACCCGAAGTCAGCGCCGTCACCTCCACATAGCTGGGAAGGGGAAGCGTCCGATGCGCGGCGCTGATCGTCCCTTCGGCGGCTCCACCAGCGATCACACCTGCATAGCCTACCTCGTCGAGCGGCGCGTCCTCGGGGCGGGAGCCATGCCCGTCGATCTTGTCGGGAGCACCCACCTCCACGGCAGGGTCCATGCCGCCCACTGGCTGCGCGGGCGTCCGTTCCGCCGACAGAGCGAGGGCCACGGCAAGCGCGAGCCCCGCCAACCTCTCAGTTGGCGACGGCATCGGCCAGCAACCCCACGGAAAGCGCATAGAAATTGGAGCAATTATAATCGAGGATCACGCGATAGTTGCTGGTGAGGAGATAGGCGGTCCTGCCCCGCCCGTCCGGCTCCAGCAGCGTCGCCATTGCGTTCTCGGGCAATGTCTGGCCGCCCGCCGGCATGACGCCCAGAGCACGCCACTCCGCCATGCTCAGCCATCGACTGTGCCGCTCCATCACGCGCGGGCAGCGTGGCGCCACCGTGCGGTTGGCGATGCGCGCGCGGTCCAGCCCGCTCGGCACGGTGACGGGTACGCCCCAGGGCTGGCCGCGCCGCCACCCCGCGCGTACGAAATAATTGCCGATCGACGCCAGCGCGTCCGCCTCGCTGGTCCAGATGTCGGCGCGCCCATCGCCATCCCCGTCGCGCGCCACGCGCAGATAGACAGATGGCAGGAACTGCGGATAACCCGTTGCGCCGGCATAGCTGCCAACCAGTCTGCTCCTCGGAATGCCCCGGTCCAGCATCTTGAGCACCGCGATCAACTCCGGCTCGAACAGGTCGCGCCGCCGCCCTTCATAGGCCAGTGTCGCGAGCGAGCGAACGAGATCGAAATCGCCCGTGTAGGAACCATAGCTGGTCTCATGCCCGTAGATGGCGACCATCAGCGCCTCGGGCACGCCGGTTTCGCGTTCGATCGCCGCGAGCCGGCCGCGATTGACGGAGTAGGCGGTGCGCCCCCGCGCGATGATCGCCGGGCCGAGGTGCTGCCGGCGATAGGGCTCGAAGTCCGGGACCGGCGAATCGAAGCTGCCGCCCGGTTGCCCCTGATCAAGCGCGATGACGCGCGGGTTGGGGGTCAAGCCAGCAAAGGCCGCGTCGATCGTCGCGGCGCGAACCCCTTGCGCCATGGAGCGCGAACGCACGCCCGCCAGATAGGTGGAGAAGGCGCCATCGGACCGTGCGGAGAGTGTCGGGGCCGGAGCCGGCATCTGCGCCTCGACCGCCGACATGCCCAGCACCAGCAGGCACGCGGCCGCCGTTCGCAATCGCTTCAAGAAAACCGCCCGCTGCATCATCCGCCTATGTTGCACAGTCCCCCCCGAAGACGGAACCCCCGCCACGTCCACCGTCACAAATATCTGTCCGCGCATCGCGCCCGTCCAATTTTGCCTTGCCCCGTGAACGGCGGATGCTCTAGCGGCAGGCGGCCGAGCAAACGGCCTGGAAGAGTGTCCGAGTGGTTTAAGGAACCGGTCTTGAAAACCGGCGACGGGGCAACCCGTCCGTGGGTTCGAATCCCACCTCTTCCGCCACTTCGGAACAACGGTGGGCACTCCGCCCACCGCCGAGGCTACGCCGTTCGCGGCGAGCGCCCGCAACAG
>Ga0207674_10002144_pt1 | contig 24948 bp, 15 predicted proteins | sample KBSCornC72_FD_184303 | JGI IMG/M metagenome (GOLD analysis project Ga0207674, IMG submission 184303) | Corn rhizosphere microbial communities from Kellogg Biological Station, Michigan, USA - KBS Corn C7-2 (SPAdes) (version 2) | ecosystem: Host-associated > Plants > Roots > Rhizosphere > Soil ...
GGCGGCCCACTGTTGACGCTACCGGCCGCCGCTCAACCTCGCCACGCAGAATGCGCAACTACACCCTATCTCTTGCTACAATTTTGCAAGACCCTCCCGGAGGGGCTGACACCGGACGAACGGCTCACGCGATGTGGATGGTCTTGGTCTCGATGTAGTTGTCGAGGCCCTCGGGCCCACCCTCGCGGCCCATGCCGGACTGCTTGAAGCCGCCGAACGGGTGCTTCGGGTCGACGATCATGCCGTTCACGGTGACGCTGCCCGTGCGCATGCGCCGCGCAATGGCGTAGCCGCGGTCCGGGCTCGCGGTGAAGACGGCGCCGGAGAGGCCGTAAGTGCTGTCATTGGCCTTTCGGATGGCGTCGTCCTCGTCGGTGTAGGTGATGACCGACACCACGGGTCCGAAGATCTCCTCCTGGAAGATCTTCATGTCGGGCTTCACGTCGACGAACACCGTGGGCTCGACATAGTAGCCCTTGTGGAGGTGTCTCGGTCGCCCACCGCCGCAGGCGAGCCTGGCGCCCTCGCTGCGTCCGGCCGCGATGTAGCCCTGCACCCGGTCGAGCTGCCGGGCCATGGTGAGCGGGCCCATTTGCGTATTCGGATCGAACGGGTCGCCGACCTTGATGTTGGAGACAGCGCCGACGTACAGGTCCAGAAACTCCTGCTTCCTCGCCTCCGGCACCAGGATGCGGGTGAGCGAGAAGCACACCTGGCCGGTGATCGGCATGGTGTAGACCATCAGCGGCGGTAGCGCCGCCTTGAAGTCGGCGTCGTCGAGCAGGATGGCGGCCGACTTGCCGCCCAGCTCCAGGCTCACGCGTGCGAGGCGCTCCGCGCAGACGGCGGCGATGTGCTTGCCGGCGGCGGTGCTGCCCGTGAAGGCGACTTTGTCGATGCCCTGATGGCGCACGAGGTAGTCGCCGCTCTCGCGGCCCGCCGGCACCAGGTTGAAGATGCCGGCCGGCAGCCCCGCCTTCTCGATGCACTCGGCCAGGATATAGGCCTCCAGCGGCGTCTCGGGCGAGGGCTTCGACACGATGGTGCAGCCGGCAGCGAGGCCTGCCGCCACCTTGTAGGAGAGCAGCACCAGCGGCGCGTTCCACGGCGTGATGGCGGCGCAGACGCCCACCGGCTCCTTCACCACCTTCACCTTGCCGCCGTCGTCGCGCTTTCTCTCGTCCACGAACGGATAGGTCTCGGCGAGGTCGGCATAATAGTTGAACAGCGTCGGATTTTGGCCCACCAGCTTCTTGGTGAGCATGATCGGCGCGCCCACCTGCAGGGTCCAGGAGTAGGCGATGTCGTCGAGCCGCTGCGCCAGCAGGTCGGCCACCTTGCGCAGGTAGGGGGCGCGCTCGGACGGGGCCATGCGCGGCCAGGGGCCGCTGTCGAAGGCCTCGCGGGCGGCAGCCACGGCGCGGTCCATGTCGGCTTGGCTCGCCTCCGGGTAGCTCAGGATGCGCTCCTCGGTGACGGGCGAGATCACGTCGAGCTTGCGATTGGAGAGCGGCTCCACCCACTTGCCGCCGATGAAGAACTTCTCCGGCGCCTTGGGCTGGGCGGCGATCTTGGCCGTCACGTTCATGTCGGTGTCCTTGTCCGTGATCATCACCTCCAGGAGCCGCGGCCCCTTCTCGGCGAGCATGGTCCTAAGCACGTCGGCCAGCTCGCTGCCGCGGGCGCAGCGGGCGGCGCGCACGCCCTGGCCCTCCGCGATCTTCACGAAATCGACGTGGCCGATGTCGACGCCGTCGATCCGCTTGGGCTGGCTCCTGGCGGCGATGGCCTCCAGCACGCGGTAGCCGCCGTTGTTGAGGATGATGACGAGGATGTCGGCGTCGTACTCGGCAGCCGTCCACAGCGACTGGATGGTGTAGAGGCTCGACCCGTCGCCCACCACGCAGATGACGGACTTCGCCGGGTTGGTGAGGGCCGCGCCTACGCCGGCGGCCAGACCGAAGCCGAGGCAGCCGCTGGCGGTGGCGAGGAAGCTGTTCGGCCGCAGAATCGGGAAATGGTCGTGCAGGGCGTCGTGGGAGCTCGGCGCCTCTTCGGCCAGGATGCTGTCGGGCGACCGCAGCTCGCCGAGGGTCTGATAGAAGAAGTCGTTGGTGATGCCGAAGGTCTGGGGTACGCGCGGCGCCTTGGGCCGCGCCGGCTCGGTGCGGATGCTGCGCTGCCGCACGCAGGCGGCGAGGCCCTCCGCCGCCAGCCGCGTGTTGGAGAGCATTGCGGAGCCGACGGCCGCGCCCGCGGTCTGCCTGGGATCGTCGGTGATCAGATGGAGATCGGCGCCGTCGGGAATGTGATCGTCTGTGCCGGGGAAGTGATAGGTGAAGACCGGCGCACCGAGCACCAGCACGAAGTCCGCCCCCTTCAAACAGCTCACGAGGCCGGGCTGCACGGCCGGCAGGAAGCCGGCGAACAGCGGATGGCTCTCCGGGAAGCTGGCGCGGGGCGACTTCGGGCTCGCCCAGACCTTGGCCTGCAACCGCTCGGCCAGCCGCACGGTGGCCTCCCAGGCGCCGTCGCTGTCGACCACGGGACCGACGACGATCACGGGCTCGCGTGCCGCGTCGAGCTTGCGGGCCAGCTTGTCCAGAGCCTCCGGCGCGGGCGCGAAGCTGGAGACGATCTCGCGCTCGGGCAGCGGCGCGGCGATCTCGTCCCAGTCGGAGAGCGGCACCGACACCAGCACGGGGCCGCGCGGCGGCTGCATGGCGATGTAGTAGGCCTTGGCGATGGCGGCCGGCACGTCTGCCGCGCGCGCCGGCTCCGTCGCCCACTTCACGTAGGGCTTTGGCAGCTCCGCGGGGCTCTCGTTGAACAGGAACGGGTCGTACGGCAGCAGCGAGCGCGACTGCTGGCCGGTGACGATCAGGAGCGGCGCGCGGTCGCGGTAGGCCGTGTAGATGGCGCCCATGGCATGGCCGAGGCCGGCGGCCGAGTGCAGGTTGATGAACTGGGCCTGCCCGGTGATCTGGGCGCAGCCGTCAGCCATGAACACCACGCACGCCTCCTGCAGGCCGAGCACGTAGGAGAAATCCTCCGGCAGGTTGGCGAACATCGGAATCTCGGTGGAGCCCGGATTGCCGAAGATGCGGGTCATGCCCTGCCGGCGCAGGAAGTCGAAGACGACCTCGCTGACGGTCCCGGAGCGCAGCCGGGTGCCGCGCACGAAGTCTCGATCGATGCGGTTCAATGTCTCCTCCCTGGGCAGCCGCCGCATTGCTCACACAGGTATGAGGCGGGGAGCGGCTGAGAAAGCGCATGGGCAAGCGCCGGTTGGGCGCGATCTTGGCACGTCGAGTCCTGTCTTGGAATTGGTCAATATCGAGTAAAGTCATGACGGGACGGCATGGCTTCGCCTGCCGAGCGGCGGTGGGACGTCAACCGTTCGGATGACGCGTCGCATGGCAGCGTCGGGCAGGGTTGGACGGCCATCTGTTGCCGCCCTGTCAGCCCAGGGTGCGCTCAAGCTCGTCTTGGCATCGGTTATCATGTAAATGCAGTGCAGCGGCACGTTGGGAGGGCAACATGCGGCGGATACTGGCGTGGGCGGTGAGCAGCGTTTTTCTGGCCGGCGCGGTTTTCATGCAGCTGCCGGCTCAGGCGCAACAGGGGGAAGTCGACCAGCACCAGAGGGCTGCAGAGCTCGTCCGCCTCTGGGAACAGCTTCCGCAAACGCGCGATCCTGCGGAGCTCATCGCGGGGGCCGAGCGGGCACTGAAGCTGGAGGGCGAGCTCGGCACGTGGCCTCTCCCGGTCACACGGGATGAGGCGCGGGCCCGCCTTTGGCGGTGGGTCGGGCAGGGCTACGCCGAGCGCAGCGGCGGCAAGGCCGAGGACCTCAAAGCGGCGATCGCCGCTTACGAGCGCGCCTTGGAAACGGTCACGCGCGGCAAGGCACCCAAGGACTGGGCCTTGCTGCAGGCCGACTTGGCCGACGCCTACTGGGCGCTCAGCCCGGTGGGCGATCGCACGGAGACCGTCGAGAAGGCGATTGCCGGCCGCGAGGCGGCGCTCACGGTGCTCAATCGGCAGGAGTCACCCCTGGAATGGGCGGAGGTGCAGATCAACCTCGGCCTCGCGTACCAGGGTCGCATCCGGGGAGAGCGCGCCGACAATCTGGAGAAAGCGATCGCGGCTTACGAGATTGCGCTCACGGTCCTCACGAGGGACGCCAACCCGCATGCGTGGTCTGCGACGCATGACAACCTAGCCACCGCCTACCGGGACCGCGTGCGCGGCGAACCGGCGGACAATCAGGAGAAGGCGATTGCCCACTACGAGGCAGCGCTCACTGTCAGAACGCGCGAGGCTTTCCCGACGGAGTGGGCTTCTACGCAAGCCAATCTGGGCTTCGCTTATTCGAACCGCATCCGCGGCGACCGCGCGGAGAACCTGGAGAAGGTCATATCCTCCTACGAGGCCGCTCTTACGGTCAGAACGCGCGAGGCAAGCCCGAGCGATTGGGCGTGGACGAAGGACAGTCTCGCCACGGCCTATCGCAACCGCATGCGCGGGGAGCGTGCCGAAAACCAGGAAAAGGCGATCGCCCTCTACGAGGCGGCGCTCACCGTCAGAACGCGCGAGGCCTTCCCGACGGATTGGGCTCTCGCGGAGGCCAATCTGGCTCTCGTGTACGCGGAGCGCCTCCGCGGCGACCGGGCGGACAACCTGGAGAAGGCCATTGCCGCCTACGAGGCGGCGCTGACCGTCAGCTTGCGCGAGACCCTGCCGCAAAACTGGGCGTGGACTCAGTACAATCTCGCGCTCGCTTACGTGGATCGTATCCAAGGTGACCGGGCTCAGAATCTGGAAAAGGCGATTGCCCTATACGAGTCAGTCCTCACGGTCCGCACGCGCCAGGCCTTGCCGCAAGATTGGGCGACAACCCAGCACAGCCTGGGCGTCGCCTATTTCAACCGCGTTCTCGGCGAGCGCGCCGACAACTTCGAGAAATCGATCGAGCATCTGGAAGCGGCCCTCTCAGTGAGGGACCGGGTCGCCAACGCCGCAGAGTGGGCGGACAGCCAGCTCAAGCTCGGGCTCGCGTTCGGCATGCGCCCCAAGGGGGAGCGCGCAGACAATCTGGAACGGGCGATTGCCGCAAGCGAGACTGCCCTCAGCGTGCTCACGCGGGAGGCCATTCCCGACGACTGGGCGCACGCGCACTCCACACTCGCCGTCTTTTATTCCGCCCGCATCCGCGGGAAGCGAGCGGAAAATGAGGAACAGGCCATCGCTCATCTCAACTTGGCGCTCCAGACGCTGTCACGCGAGACATTCCCGTATGAATGGGCCACCGCCCAAATCGCCCTCGGGTCTGCCCACCAGGAGCGTATTGCGGGCAACCCGGCAGAGAACCTGGATCGCGCGATCGAGCACTTCGAGGCTGCGCTCACGGCGATGACGCGCGATGCCTACCCGTACGCCTGGGCCCTCGTCAAAATGCAGATCGGCCTTGCGCGTTCGAAGCAGGCCAGGGGCGACATGCAGGCCGCCATCGCCGCCTCTGAAGAGGCACTTGGCGTGTTCACGCGCGAGCGGTTTCCCAACGAATGGGGAACGGTGCAGGGCAGCCTCGGCACGGCATACCTCGACTCGACGCACGGGGACCGGCAGGCCGCCGTTTCAAAGGCCATCTCTTATCTCCAGGCGGCCCTCTCGGTGCAGACGCGCGAGAGCTCGCCGCGCGAGCACTTGCGCCTGGCACGCGCACTCGGAGCCGCCCTCTCGGAGCAGGGCGAGTGGCAGCGGGCCGCGTCCGCCTACAGGGAGGCGCGCGAGACCTTCCTGCTGCTGTTCGCCCAGGGGCTCGACGACACGGCCGCGGCGGCGCTGATCGGCGAGGCCGGGCCGCTGTTCGCCGAGGCCGCCTATGCCGCCGTGCAACTCGGCGAGACCGAGACCGCGCTGGCGCTCGCGAGCGAGGGCCGGGCGCGGCTGATGGCTGCCGCCCTGAAGCTGCAGGCGCTCCACCTGCCCGCCGACAAGCGCCGCCGCCTCGACGACGTGCGTACCGGCATCCATGCGGCGGAACGCGCGGTGGAGGCGATGCAGGGTGCGGATCGGGCGGCGGCGGTGGAGAGGCTCGTCGGCCTGCGGCAGGAGCTGTTGGGCCTCATCAACGAGGCGCCCGCCGGCGAGACGACGGCGCGCGGCTCGGCGCTGGCCCAGGCGCGCGCCCTCGCCAGCAAGGCCGGCGCGGTGGCGGTGCCCATCGTGACCAGGCTGGGCGGGAAGATCCTGATCGTCGCCGGTGTCGGGCCCTCTGGGTCTAACACCTTGACTCAACGCAGGAATTCGGCACCGGCCACGTCAAAGGCCAAGACCAAGGCCGGAGCTGCGGTGTCAGACCCGGAGGGTCTGACACCGGGTCTGACACCTGTCGACATGCCCGAGCTCACCACGACTGCGCTCCAGGCTTTGGTGCAGGGCACCGGATCGAACGACGGGTGGACCTACGCCTATAGCATCAACCTGCTCCCGGACGATCTGCTCGACCAGGGCTGGCCGCTATGGATGGCCGCCATCGACGGCCTCGGCCCCGACCTGTGGCGCCTGCTCGGCGCCCGGCTGGACGCCGCCTTGAAGGAGGCGGGCGTGAAGGGCGGGGCGCGGCTCATCTGGCTGCCGACGGGCGGCCTCGGCATCCTGCCCCTCGGGCTTGCCCAGGACCCGGCCAGCAAGCGGCGGCTGGCCGACACCTACGAGATCGTCTACGCCCCGAGCCTCGATGCACTCGCCTCCGCCCAGGGCCGGATTGCGGGCCGCGCGCCCGCCACGCTCGCCGCCATCGTCAACCCGACCGGCGACCTGCCGGCCGCCGCGCAGGAAGGCAAGGCGGTGGCCTCGCACTTCGCCGCCGAGGCGCGCACGGTGCTGGAGGGGGCGGATGCCACGCCCGAGGCGGTGCTGGCGGCCCTCAAGGGCCGGAGCTACTGGCACTTCGCCTCGCACGGCACCTTTGACTGGAAGGACGCGCGCCAGTCGGCGCTGGTGATGAGCGGCCACCAGCGGCTGAGCGTCGGCCGGCTGCTGGACGCCGGCGATCTCGGTCGGCCGCGCCTCGTGGTGCTCTCGGCCTGCGAGACCGGGCTCTCCGACATCAATCGCAACCCCGACGAGTTCATCGGCCTGCCCGGCACGTTCACGGCGCTGGGCGCGGCGGGCGTGCTCGGTAGCCTGTGGCCGGTGGCGGATACTGCCACCGCGTTGCTGGTCGCCAAGTTCTACGACCTGCACATGGTGGTCCGCCTGGCCCCGCCCGCGGCGCTGCGGCACGCCCAGCTCTGGCTGCGCAACGCCATCAGCGCCAGCCTGATCACCTACGCCCGAAACGCCGCCAGGCAGGGCCGCCTCGACGGGGCGCAGGTGGCCGCCATCGAGGAGGACCTGAGCGCCGACGGGCTCCGCCGCGCACGCAAGGCGCCGCCGCTCGTTTTGCCGGCGCCCTCTCCGGCAACCGGCGCAAGGGAGAAGGCCTCCCAGAAGGCCTCCCCGGGCGCCAACAGCCTCCCGCGGCCCTACGGACACCCCTACTACTGGGCGGGGTTCATCTATACGGGGCTGTAAGTTCTTCGCTGGCTTGGACCCCGGCTACACCAGCCGGCTCTGCTCCACCGCGGCGGCGATGAACGACTTGAACAGGGGGTGCGGGTCGAAGGGGCGGGATTTCAGCTCGGGGTGGAACTGCACCCCAATGAACCAGGGGTGGTCGGGGATCTCGACGATCTCGGGCAGCAGGCCGTCGGGCGAGAGGCCGGAGAAACGCAGGCCGGCCTCCTCCAGGCGCTCGCGGTAGCGCGTATTCACCTCGTAGCGATGACGGTGACGCTCGGAGATGCGGGCGGCGCCGTAGATGCGGGCGACGCGGCTGTCTCCGGCCAGCATCGCCGGGTAGGCGCCGAGCCGCATGGTGCCGCCGAGATCGCCGCCCTGTCTGCGCGTTTCCAGCTCGTTGCCGCGCATCCATTCCGTCATCAGGCCGACCACCGGCTCGGCGCACGGGCCGAACTCGGTGGAGCCCGCGCCGGCGAGGCCGACGAGGTCGCGCGCGACCTCGATCACCGCCATCTGCATGCCGAAGCAGATGCCGAAATAGGGCACCTTGCGCCTCCGCGCGAAGCGTGCGGCCAGGATCTTGCCCTCCGAGCCGCGCTCGCCGAAGCCGCCCGGCACCAGGATGCCGTGCACGTCGCCAAGATAGGGCGCCGGGTCGCCGCCCTCGAACACCTCGCTCTCGATCCACTCCAGCCGGACGCGCACCCGATTGGCGATGCCGCCGTGCAGCAGCGCCTCGTTGAGCGACTTGTAGGCATCCTTCAGCCCCGTGTACTTGCCGACGATGGCGATGGTCACCTCGCCCTCGGGGTTGGCGATGGCGTGGCCGATGGTCTGCCAGCGGCCGAGATCGGGCGTTGGCGCGTCCTCGATGCCGAACGCCGCCAGCACCTCTTCATCCAGGCCCTCGCGGTGATAGGCCAGCGGCACCTCGTAGATGGAGGGCACATCGAGGGCCTGGATCACCGCCTCGGGGCGGACGTTGCAGAACAGGGCGATCTTCCTGCGCTCCGACGCGGGGACCGGCCGGTCGCAGCGGCACAGGAGGATGTCAGGCTGGATGCCGATCGAGCGCAGCTCCTTCACGGAGTGCTGCGTGGGCTTGGTCTTCAGCTCGCCCGCGCTCGGTATGAAGGGAATGAGCGTGAGGTGGATGAACACGGTTTCGCCTCGCGGCAGCTCGTTGCGGAGCTGGCGGATGGCCTCGAAGAACGGAAGGCCCTCGATGTCGCCGACGGTGCCGCCGATCTCCACCAGCACGAAATCGTGCCCCTCGTTGCCGGAGAGGATGAACTCCTTGATGGCGTCGGTGACGTGCGGGATCACCTGCACGGTGCCGCCCAGATAGTCGCCGCGCCGCTCGCGGCCCAGGATGTCCTGGTAGATGCGCCCGGCGGTGACGTTGTCCGACTTTTTCGCGGGCACGCCCGTGAAGCGCTCGTAGTGGCCGAGATCGAGATCGGTCTCGGCGCCGTCGTCGGTCACGAACACCTCACCGTGCTGGTAAGGGCTCATGGTGCCGGGATCGACGTTGAGATAGGGATCGAGCTTCCTCAGCCGCACCGAGTAGCCGCGCGCCTGCAGAAGCGCTCCGAGAGCGGCTGAAGCCAATCCCTTGCCGAGGGAGGAGACCACGCCGCCGGTAATGAAGATGTACCGCGCCATGGGCCTGCAGAATACCCCCGCCGGTGTCGATTCGAAGAGTGGTTTTTTCGCCCTCTCCAATGCCGTTTCGTCGCGGGTGGGCGCAGGCGCGCGACGTGCTGTCGCGGCGGCGCAAGCGGGGTCAGACCCTTCGCCTCGATTGACGGGGGCAGACCCCTCGCCTCGTCCGTCGAGTCGATATCGCGAAAACAGTGGCGAGGGGTCTGAACCCGTTAACCAGCTGCTACTTGGACTGCGGCACGCGCGGCGGCTCGTCCGGCAGCTGGCCGCTGGGCAGGTTCTCAAGCTTGATCTCGGGCATCTGCGAGCCAGGCGGCGGCTTCTGCGACTGCGAGGCCGGCTGGCGGGGCCCCCCCGGTACAGAAGCCGGAGCCTCGAGGATCGAGCGCGGCGCGCCGGCGCGCGTCGCCACCAGCGAGAGGAGCAGGCTGGTGGCGAAGAATGCCGCGGCGAGGCCGGCCGTCACACGGGTGAGAAGGTTGGCGGCGCCACGGCCGGTCATGAATCCACCGCCACCGCCGCCGATGCCCAGCGCGCCGCCTTCCGAGCGCTGCAGCAGCACCACGCCGATCAGCGCAAGCGCGATCATGATGTGGATGATGAGGAGAACGGTGGCCATGCGGGGGGTACCTTGCGGAAAGCTCGTCGCGGCTTCTACACTAGCTGCCTGTGGCTTGTCACCGGGAGAGGCCGCGGGCGGAAAATGGCGGCTCGGCCATCACCTCGGGTTGGCGAAGGGATCGACCGCCGGGTCCGGCGGCGGGGGCTTGTAGGCATCGTCAACTTTGGCCTTGGGCGGCGGACGCTTCTCGATGGAGGTGATGCCGGGCTCGGCGGCCTGGCCCTGCGCAGCCTTGGCCGGCGGAGCCTTGGCGGGCTTGGCACTCGGGTCCGCCTTCTTGGGTGCGACCTTTTTGCCGGCATCGGCCTTCTGCTTCGGATCGGCCTTGGCCGGGGCCGCCGCAGCCTTGCCGCCCTTGGGCGCCGCCTTGTCGTCGTCGTCGTCCTTTTCGTCTTTGTCGTCGTTGTCCTGGTCGGTGCTCCACTCCCTGTCTGGGGTAAGGTGCACGATCGCCCGGCTGCGGCAGCGGAACATCAAGAGCTCCTCGAGCTCGATGAAGCGCTGCACCCGCTGCAGCTTCTCAAGGCCGAGGTTGGCCTTGGCCCAGTCGGGCCCCTTCTCCATGTCCTTCTCGACGCCGGCGCGCTCCAGATCGGTGTGCTCGGTCTGGAGCTTGGCACAGGTCTCGGCATCCAGCGGCCCGGCGCGCGCCTGCGTCAGAACCGCCACGGAGGCGACGAGCGCAGCGACGAGGAGTGGCAGGCGGCCCGATCTCATGGGTCTGTCTTGGCTCCGTCCGCACCAGGAGGTGAGGTCTGGCAGGTAAGGTCTGGCAGGCGATGTCTCAGGGGGCTTCTACGCGCCGCGCACTAAGCCTGATCGCAGGCCCGGTCAAGCTTCGCAGGCAGCCAGGATTGCCAGAAGATCATCGGCCTTCAGGCTGGCCCCACCGACGAGCGCGCCGTTGACGTTCGGCACCGCCATCAGCTCGCGCGCGTTGTCGGGCTTCACCGAGCCTCCATACAGGAGCCGCATGGCCTGGCCCTCGGCCCCGAAACGATCCGACAGCAGGTTGCGCAGGAAACCGTGCACCTCGGCCACATCGGCGACCGACGGGACGAGCCCGGTGCCGATGGCCCACACCGGCTCGTAGGCGACCATGGTATCGGCCGCGGTGGCCGCATCGGGCAGCGATTCCTTGAGTTGCCGAGCCACCACGGGGAGGGTGAGCCCTGCCCGGCGCTCGCCTGCGGTCTCGCCGATGCACACGATCGCCTGGAGGCCGGCGCGCCGGGCGGCGAGGACCTTGAGCTTAACATCGCCGGACCGCTCGCCGTGGTCGGCGCGGCGCTCGGAATGGCCGAGGATGACGGCCGCTGCCCCGGCGTCCTTGAGCATCTCGGCCGAGATATCGCCGGTATGGGCGCCGCGGGGCTCCCGGTGGCAGTCCTGCGCCCCCACCAGAAGCCGGGAGCCGGCCGCCTGGGCCGCCAGCGCCGCAACCAGGGTCGCAGGCGGGCAGATCATGACATCGGCCCCAGGCGCGAAATCCGGCCCGCCCAGACGATCCTGCACGCGCCGCGCCTCGGCCAGCGAGGCGGTGAGCCCGTTCATCTTCCAGTTGCCCGCCACCAGAGCGCGAATGCCCGCCGCCATTTACCGTTGCCTCCCGCAATGTTTTCTTGCGCACCCGCTCAACGCGCCATCGCGATGCTGCGTTGCATATGTGCAAAACCGCTTATGCCATATCTGGCGCCGCCTCGCTGTTTCAATCCAACGGGGGCAGACCCTGGGTCAGACCCGGGACAGACCCCCTCGCCGCCTTCGCCTCCGTCGCTGGAAGTTAAAATCGGCGATCGCGCGAGGAGCTGACCCCGTTCCGGGCCGGGGACAGGGGATCTCTGAAAATCCTGGACATTTGCGATGCCGTCAGTAAGACGGCACCCCTACGCGCGCTGCGGCCGACAGCCAGAACCGGATCACTCTCATGCTCGATGCAATGCGACGGGGCGTCGCAAACATACTTGCGAAGATTCTGCTCGGGCTCCTGGTGATTGCCTTCGCCTACTGGGGCATCGGCAGCTACGACGTCTTCCACCGCGGCGGCCAGACCAACACGGTGGCCACCGTCGGCAAGAAGGAAATCTCCATCGACGACTTCAAGCGGGTCTACCAGGAGGAGATGGAGACGCTGTCGCGGCGCCTCGGCCGTGCCGCCACGCCCGAGGAAGCCAACCTCTGGGGCGTGGTGCAGCGCACCCTGCTGCGCCTGACGGGCGTTGCCGCGCTCGATCTGCAGGCCAACGCCCTCGGGCTCACCGCCACCAACGAGGTCGTCGGTCAATTCATCAAGGGCGACAATCCCTCCGTCGTCGGCCTCGACGGCAGGACCGACATGGCGAAGTACGTCCAGGTGATCCGCCAGGCCGGCTACAACAGCATACAGGGCTACGAGGAGGCGCGCCGCCGCGACCTCGTGCGCCAGCAGCTGGTGGAGACCCTGGGGGCCTGGACCCAGCCGCAGCAGTTCCTGATCGACGCGCTGCACCGCTACCGCAACGAGGCCCGCGTCATCGAGTACCTGACGCCGGACTTCTCCAAGATCACCGTTGCGGAGCCCACGGAGGAGCGGCTGAAGGAATACTTCGAGCAGAACAGGGGCCAGTACATCGCCCTGGAGGAGCGCAAGCTCAACCTGCTGATGCTGCCGCGCGAGGCCGCCCTGTCGCGCATCAAGATCACCGACGAGGAGATCAAGGCCGCCTACGACCGCGCCAAGGTCTCCTACGATGTCCCTGAGAAGCGTCGCGTGGCGCAGCTGACGTTCCCCGACAAGGCTGCCGCGGAGAAGGCCTACGCGGAGCTGTCCAAGGCGAAGGACTTCAACGAGGCGGCGGCCAAGGCCGGCTTCCCCCCCACCGACATCGACCTTGGCCTCCTCACCAAGGCCCAGATGATCGATCCCAAGATCGCCGCGGCGGCCTTCAGCCTGAAGAAGGACGAGCTGTCGAAGCCGGTCGAGGGCCAGTTCTCGGTGGTGCTGCTGCGCATCAGCGAGATCGAGGGCGGCAAGCAGCGCTCGTTCGACGAGGTCAGGCCCGAGATCCGCGACAGCATCGCCGCCGAGCGGGTCGGCCAGCAGCTCCAGACGCTGCACGACCAGGTCGAGGCCGCCCGCGCCAAGGGCACGCCGCTCAAGGAGGTCGCCGAGACCCTCAAGCTGCCCTTCCAGGAGATCGCCGCCGTCAATCGCCTCGGCAAGACGGCGGATGGCAAGTCGGCCATCGCCAGCCCGGACGCAGCGCGCCTCGCGGAAGCCTTCTTCGCCGCCTCGCCGGGCATCGAGACCGACACCATCGAGCTGACCGACGGCGGCTACGCCTGGTTCGATCTGCTCAGCGTCACGCCGCAGCGGCCGCGGACGTTCGACGAGGTGAAGGCCCAGGTGCGGGCGAACTTCATGGAGGAGGAGCGGCGCAAGGAGATCGCCGGCCGGGTGGCCAAGGAGATCGACGCGCTGAAGCCGGGCGAGGGGCTGGAGAAGATCGCCAAGGCGCTGGGCGGCAAGGTCGAGCGGAGCAAGCCGGTGAAGCGCTCCGCCGAGGCGCTCCCTGCCGGGCTCTCGCCGCCACTGCTGCAGCAGGCGTTCGCCATGGCCAAGGGCGGCGTGGCGTCCGTGCCGACGGCAGACGGCAAGTCGCGCACCGTGTTCCGGGTGGCGGATGTGATCGCCGCACCGAGCCCGACCGAGGAGGAGACGGCGGCGCTGAGGGCGGACCTCGGGCGACAGATGCGGATCGACCTGATCGACCAGTACGTCTCCGGGCTGCGGACGCACTACGGCTACACGGTGGACGAGAAGCGGCTGGTCGAGGCGCTGGGCAACCCGCAGGAGGTTGCCAACTGAGGGGCGGCGGCCGAGTCGCCGCGAGCTCGGACCGGGCGGAGCGCGAGGGCCATGACCAAGCACTACGGCGGCAGCCGCGATTTCGAGGCCCGGCCGGCACGCGGCGATTTTGCCGCCCGCTACCGCCAAGGCAAGGCGCAGGTCGTCTGGACGCGGCTGGTCGCCGACCTGGAGACCCCGGTCTCGGCCATGCTCAAGCTCGGCGAAGGCCGGGCGATGAGCTGCCTCCTCGAATCCATCGAGGGCGGCGCCGCGCGGGGCCGCTACTCCATCATCGGCCTGGCGCCGGATGTGGTCTGGCGCACCAACGGCGAGCGGGCGGAGATCAACCGCGCCGCGCACCTGCACGCGGACCGGTTCGAGACCGAGGCCACTCCGGCCCTGCAGTCGCTGCGGGCGCTGCTGGCGGAGTCGCTCATCGAGCTGCCGCCGGAGCTGCCGCCCATCGCCGCGGGCGTCATCGGCTATCTGGGGCACGACACCGTACGGCTGGTTGAGCGGCTGCCGAACCAGCCGCCCGATGCCCTCGGCGTGCCGGACGGGATGCTCGTGCGGCCCACGCTCATGGTGGTGTTCGACAACGTGAAGGATGAGATGATCGTCGTCACGCCGGTGCGGCCCGAGGTGCGGCCCAGGTCTGGACCCAGGCCGAGCACCGATGCGCATGCCGCCTACGAGGGCGCCGTGGAGCGCCTGCGCAGCGTCGTGGAGGCGCTCGATGCGCCGCTGCCGCACACCACAGCCATGGCCGGGGTGCAGCTGGCACTGCCCGAGCCGGTCTCCAATACGACGCCGGCCGACTACATGGGCATGGTCGAGCGCGCGAAGGCGTACATCGCGGCCGGCGACATCTTCCAGGTGGTGCTGGCGCAGCGGTTCTCCGTGCCGTTCTCGCTGCCCCCGTTCGCGCTCTACCGGGCGCTGAGGCGCACCAACCCGTCGCCGTTCCTGTTCTATCTCGATTACGGCGCGTTTGCGCTGGTGGGCTCGAGCCCCGAGATCCTGGTGCGCGTGCGGAGCGGCGAGGTGACGATCCGCCCGCTCGCCGGCACGCGCCGCCGGGGTGCCACCATCGGGGAGGACAAGGCGCTGGAGGCGGAGCTGCTGGTCGATCCCAAGGAGCGCGCCGAGCACCTGATGCTGCTCGACCTGGGCCGCAACGACGTGGGCCGCGTGGCCGAGATCGGCAGCGTGCGCGTCACGGAGAGCTTCGCCGTGGAGCGCTACAGCCATGTCATGCACATCGTCAGCCACGTGGTCGGCCGGCTCGACGAGAAGCACGATGCTATCGACGCGCTGATGGCAGGCTTCCCGGCCGGCACGCTCTCCGGCGCCCCCAAGGTGCGGGCGCTGGAGATCATCGACGAGCTGGAGAAGGAGAAGCGCGGCCCCTACGGCGGGTGCGTGGGCTATTTCTCCGCCGACGGCGAGATGGACAGCTGCATCGTGCTCCGCACCGCGCTGGTCAAGGACGGCGTGATGTACGTCCAGGCGGGCGCCGGCGTCGTCGCCGACAGCGACCCTGCCGCTGAGCAGGCCGAGTGCGGCCACAAGGCCCGCGCCCTCTTCAAGGCCGCCGAGGAGGCGGTGCGGTTCGCCGAGAAGGCGAAGCTCGGGAACCGGTAGGTGCCAGACCACTACTGTCCGGAATCCGCAAGCGGACTAACTCTGCAGGTCGTTGAAGCGGCATTGTAATCCATGACTGAGAGGGGTGTCATCGACTTGAACCCGGTTTCCGACTCCCGCCAGCTTCGCCGTCCCATACGGCAGCCGGGAGCCGGCCATGTACGAAGGGAAGCTCGTATTCGCGCAGTTGATGGATCGCCTGCCGATGCACACGTTCCGGCGCTGTGTCGCCCGCTTCAAGGGCGATCACAGCGTCAAGAGCTTCACCTGCCAGGACCAGCTGCGGTGCATGGCTTTTGCGCAGCTGACCTTCCGCGAGAGCCTGCGCGACACCGTCATCTGTCTCCAGGCGCAGTCGGCCAAGCTCTATCATATGACACAAAACTGACCAACTGGGACGGCGGAGTTTGGCCGTGCGCGCGACGCAAGCCGCTGCGCCGATCCCCTCCCCACAAGGGTGGAGGAACGCTGCGGCGCGCTCCGTTTTGTCATCGAGGGTCGGCGCGGCCGATGATCAGCGGACACCGGTCCTCACCGCCTCGCCACGTCCGCGACGCGCCCCTGTGTCAGGCGGGTCAAGTCTGCCGGAGCGATGCGGAAGACGGCGTTGGGCGTGCCTCCCGCGGCCCAGACGGCCGGAAAATCCTGCAGGTCGCTGTCGATCAGCACGATGGGCGGGGTGGCGTGCCCGACGGGCGGGACGCCGCCGATGGCATAGCCGGTGGCGGTGCGCACGAAGTCGGCGTCGGCGCGCTCGATCTTCTGGCCGAGCAGCGCCCGCACCTTCTTCTCGTCCACGCGGTTCGCGCCCGAGGCGATCACCAGTACCGGGCGCCCGTCGGCAGCTCTGAAGATCAGCGACTTGGCGATCTCGGCCACCGTGCAGCCGACGGCCGCGGCGGCGTCCTCGGAGGTGCGCGTGCTGGCGTCGAAGTCCAGCACCTGGAAGTCCGAACCGAGCAAGGCCTGCACCCTGAGCGCGCTGGGCGCCGTTGCCGGTTTCATGGGCCCCCCTCGGTGCGCATTGCGGGCGGATGCCAATAGCACAGTAGGCGACCGGAGAGGGATTCACTCCCCGGGCTGCGGCGCCTCGGTGGCGGAGGCGCGGCGCTCGAAGCGTCCGGCGAGCCAGCGGGTGAGGACATAGAAGGCGGGCGTGAACAGCAGCCCGAACAGGGTGACACCGATCATGCCGGCGAACACGGCGGTGCCCAGCGCCTGGCGCAGCTCGGCGCCGGCGCCGATGGACCGCACCAGCGGCACCACGCCGAGGATGAAGGCGAGCGAGGTCATGAGGATGGGGCGCAGCCTCAGCTGTGCGGCCTCTGCGGCAGCCGTCCAGCGGTCGCGCCCCCGGTCCTCCAGCTGCTTGGCGAACTCGACGATCAGGACGGCGTTCTTGGCAGCCAGGCCGATCAGCACGATGAAGCCGACCTGGGTGAGGATGTTGTTGTCGTGCCCGCGCAGAATCACCCCGGTGATGGCGGCAACGAGGCACATGGGCACAATCAGGATGACAGCCAGCGGCAGCGTCAGGCTCTCGTATTGCGCCGCCAGCACCAGGAACACGAACACCACCGCCAGGATGAAGGCGAAGATCGCCGTGTTGCCGGCCCGCTGCTGCTGGAAGGCCAGCGTGGTCCACTCGTAGCGGATGCCTTCGGGCAGCGTCTCGGCGGCGAGCTTCTGCAGGGCGTCGATGACCTGGCCCTGCGAGGTTCCAGGCAGCGGCGAGGCGTCCAACTCGGCCGCAGGGTAGAGGTTGTGGCGCGGCACCCGGAAGGGCCCCGTGATGTCACGCACCGTGGTGAACGAGCCGAGCGGCACCGTCTGGCCGGCGCTGTTGCGCACACGAATCTTCAGGGCGTCCCTGGTATCGAGCCGGAACGGCGAGTCGGCCTGGGCGATGACGCGGAAGGTACGGCCCAGCAGATTGAAGTCGTTGACGTAGGTGGAGCCGAGGAAGGTCTGCAGCGCGCCGAACACGTCCGACACGTTGATGTTGAGCATCTCCGCCTTAGTCCGGTCGATGTCGAGATAGAGCTGCGGGGTGGAGGTCTCGAAGAGCGAGAACACCTGCGTGAGGCCCGGTAGCTGCGAGGCCTTGGCCACCATGTCGTTCACGGCTTTCTGCAGCTCCTGCGTGCCCACGCCTCTCCGGTCCTGGATCATCATGCGCACACCGCCGGCGGTGCCGATGCCGCGCACCGGCGGTGGCGAGACCACCAGCACCAAGCCTTCCTGGATGGCCGAGAGGCGCTGGACCAGCGTGGCCTGGATGGCCGGCGCCGACCTCCTCGGGTCGCGGGCGCGCTTCTCGAAGGGCTCCTCCACGATGAAGACCGCGCCGGAGTTGGGCGCATTGGTGAACGTGGCGCCGGAGAAGCCGACGATGTTGACCGCGTGGGCAACGCCGGGTGTATCGAGCGCGATCTCCACCACCTTGCGGTTGACCGCGTCGGTGCGGTCGAGCGAGGCGCCCGGCGGCAGCTGCACGACACCGATCAGGTAGCCAACGTCCTGGTTGGGGATGAAGCCCACGGGGGTCTTGCGGAACTCGTTGAGGCCGTAGGCCAGGATGCCTGCGTAGGCGATCAGCAAGAGCACGGCGATGCGCACGATGTGCCGGGTGAGCCAGCCGTAGCCGCCCGCCAGCCCTTCGAACAGCCAGTTGAAGGCGCGGAAGAAAAGCCGGATGGGCCGGGCCCACCAGGCCACCCGCGCGCGCTCGGCGTGCGGCCTGAGCAGCAGCGCGCACATGGCCGGCGACAGGGTGAGCGAGACGATCAGCGAGATGATGGTGGCGCCGGCGATGGTCAGCGCGAACTGGCGGTAGAATTGGCCCGAGATGCCGGTGATGAAGGCCGAGGGCACGAACACGGCCGTCAGAACCAGCGCGATGGCGACGAGCGCGCCGCCCACCTCGTCCATGCTCCGCCGCGCGGCATCGCGCGGGCTGAGCCCGGCCTCGATGCCGCGTTCCACGTTCTCCACCACCACGATGGCGTCGTCGACGACGATGCCGATGGCGAGCACCAGGCCGAACAGCGACAGGTTGTTGAGGCTGAACCCGAACAGGTCCATCGCGAAGAAGGTGCCGACGAGCGACACCGGGATAGCAAGGAGCGGGATGATGGCCGCGCGCCAGGTCTGCAGGAACAGGATCACCACCAGGACGACCAGCACGATCGCTTCCAGAATGGTGTCCCGGACGGCGTCCACCGACTGCTGGATGAACTCAGTGGGGTTGTAGATGATGGCGTACTTGAGTCCGGCCGGAAAGTCCTTGGCGAGCTCGTCCATTTTGGCCTGCACCGCGTGCGCGGCGTCAAGCGCGTTGGTCCCGGGCTGCTGGAAGATGCCGAGGCCGATGGCTGGGTCGCGGTCGAGGTAGGAGTTGGTGGTGTAGTCCTGCGCCGCCAGCTCCACCCTGCCGATGTCCTTGATGCGCACGACGGCGTTGTCGGTCTGCTTGACGATGATGCTGCCGAACTCGCCGGCGTCGGCGAGGCGCCCGAGCGTTTGCACGGCGATCTGGAAGGCGCCGGGCTGGTCCACCGGCGGCTGATTAAGCACGCCCGAGGCCACCTGCACGTTCTGCGCCTGCAGCCCGGCGACGACATCACTGGCCGTAAGGCCCAGCGACTGCAGCCGGTCCGGGTCGAGCCACACGCGCATGGAGTAGTCGCGCACGCCAAACACGGTGATGGAGCCGACGCCGTTGATGCGGCTCAGCACGTCGTTGATCTGCACCGTGGCGTAGTTGGAGATGAAGAGCGTATCGCGTGTCTTGTCGGGCGAGTAGAGGTGCACGACCATCATCAGGTCGGGCGAGGCCTTGTTGACAGTGACGCCGATGTTGCGCACGTCCACGGGCACACGCGGCAGCGCGGTCGCGACGCGGTTCTGCACCTGCACCTGGGCGATGTCGAGGTTGGTGCCGAGCTCGAAGGTGACGGCGATGGTGAAGCGCCCGTCTCCCGTCGCGTTCGACGAGATGTAAAGCATGTTCTCGACGCCGTTGATCTGCTGCTCCAGCGGCGCCACCACGGTGTTGGCGACCACGTCGGCGCTGGCGCCGGGAAACTGGCCCGTGACGTTGACTGTGGGCGGAGCGATCTCCGGGAACTGGGCGACCGGCAGGCGGAGCAGAGATACGAGCCCCAGGATGATGAACACGACCGAGACGACGCTCGCGAAGATCGGCCGGTCGATGAAAAAATGCGAGATGCCCATCGCCGGCCCGCCGGATCAGCGCGAAGGCGCCGCCTCGTGCTCCGTCGCGGCCTCGGCCGTGGACATCTCCGGCGTGACCTTGGCGCCCGGCCGCACCCGCATGAGGCCGTTGACGACGACGCGGTCGCTGGCCTCCAGGCCGGACGCCACCACGCGCAGCCCCTCGACCACCTGCCCCAGGGTGACGTACTTGGGCCGGGCGACGTTGTTGCCGTCCACCACCATCACGTACTTGCTCACCTGCTCGGTGCCGATGGCGGAGTCGGGCACCAGCAGGGCTTCGGCGGGCGGCCCCGTGGCCACCTGGATGCGGCCGAACATGCCGGGCGTGAGCGTGCCCTCGGGGTTGGGGAACACGGCACGCGCGCGAATGGTGCCCGAGGCGGTGTCGATGGCGTTGTCCACAAAATCCATGTGGCCGGGATGGGAGAAGATCTGCTCGTCCAATAGCTTCAGCTTCACGGGCACCTTGCCAGCATTGTTGATCCTGTCCGGCGTGGTCTTCGTCATGCGCCGGTAGCGGAGGTAGGAGCCTTCATCCGCCGTGAACTCGAAGCGGATGGGATCCGTGGACTGGATGGTGGCGAGCAGCGTCGTCGTGGTGCCCGTGGTTCCGCCCGCTACCAGGTTGCCCACCGAAACGCGCCGATCGCCGATCCGCCCCGACACCGGCGCACGCAGCTCGGTGTACTCCAGGTTGAGTGCGGCCTCCTTCACGGCCGCCTCCTGGGCCGCGGCGTTGGCCTCGGCGACCGACTTGGACTGGACGCGCTGATCGAAGGTCTGCTGGCTGATGACGGCGCGGCCAACGAGGTCCTTGCCGCGCGCGAGGTCGGTGGTGGCGTAGATCACGTTGGCCTTGGCCTGGGCGAGATTGGCGCGCGCCTGGTCGAGTGCAACCTGGAACGGTCGACGGTCGATGGTGAACAAGAGATCGCCCTGCTTCACGAACTGGCCGTCGGTGAAGTGGATGGCGTCGAGGTAGCCCGAGACGCGGGCCCGGATTTCGACGGCGTCCACGGCCACGAAGCGGCCGACAAACTCGTCATGGTCAGTCACCATCTTGGTGGCGGGGCGGGCCACCGTGACCTGGGGCGGCGGCGCTGCCGGGGCGGCTCGGGGCGCATCGCCCTCGCAGCCAGCCAACACCAGCCCCAGGCCGAGACTCGCGCACAGGGCAGCGACGCGCGCGCGGGGTTTGACTGCCGGCATGGACACCGTCGACCGTGGAACGCGAAGTCAGTGTTGCATTGCAGCATATGGTGCCGCGAGCGTACCCGCTGGAGTATCCTCGCAAGGACGTGAAGCCAATCGAGGCAATACCCTGATCGATCGGGATTTTCCCCTAGTGGTCAACGTGGGTTTGGTCAAGCCGCAGCGAGACCCGAGAGAGGTGCCCCGTTCAGCGTTTGGCTCGCTTCGCCCGACTCGTCTTACGGCTGGCAGAGGCCAGCCAGCCAGGCGCGGACGCGGGCGGGGCTGGCGAAGTCGGCGCCATCGCGGCTGAAGTGCTCGCCGGCAACCTTGAGGCCGATGCCGCCCAGGTTCTCGGCCGCCGCCATGGCAGGCTCGTCGCCGTGGTCGTCGCCGATCATGACGGGGCGGCGGCCCCTGAACGCCGGCAGCTGCATGAGCCAGGCGAGGCCCGTCGCCTTGGAGTGGGCCTTGGGCACCACATCCAGCACCTTGCGGCCGCGCCGCAGGGCGAAGCTGTCCCAATCCTTCACGACCTGCCGCAGCTGCAGCTCAAGGGCTGCGCGCGCCTCCGGCGCGTTGCGGTAGTGGACGGCAAGGCCGGCGCCCTTGTCCTCGACCAGGATGCCCGGCAGAGCATGGGTCACCGCGCGTACCGTGCTCACAAGATCGGCCGGCACCGGATCGGCCAGCATGCTCGTGCTACCGCACGCGCTCCGCGCCTCGGTGCCGTGCACGCCCGATATGGCGAGCTTCAGGGGGGCGAAGAACCGGTCGGCATCGGCAATGCGCCGACCAGTGATGAGGGCAACGGCGCCGTTGAAGGTGCACGACAGCCGCGTCAGCGACCCGACCAGCCCCCGGGGCACGCGCACCGTATCGGGGGTCGGCGCCATATCGAGCAGCGTGCCGTCGATGTCGATGAACAGGGCCCAGTCGTCCGCGTTCGCCAGAAGCCCGTCGAGCCGCGTCATCTCCGTTGCTGGAATATCCTGCATGCCAATGCTGTACATCATGCACGAATATGGAGGCAGTTGGGCTCCAGACCAGTGCGACCATCGATCAGTGCGACCATGTGCGCACCGGAAGTTGCTCCGCGTGCGCTGCGACGGCGACCGCGAGCTGCTCGTGCGACAGCAGGCCAGACTGGGTGTCGGCATGCCGCACCACCGAGGCCGAGTTGACGACGGCGGCACGCAGCGCGTCGTCGGGCTTGCGGCCGAGCGCAATCGAGGCTGTGAAGGTGGCATTGAAGGCGTCGCCGGCGCCGGCGGTGCCCATGACATTGGGCTCCAGGACGGCGGGGCAGAAATGGATGGCCTCGCGCGTGCCGAGAAACGCGCCGTTGCGCCCATCAGTGACGACCACGAAGCGCGGGCCAGCGCGGCACAGCGCATCGAAGAAGGCGGCGAGGCTCATCTCGTGCCCACCGCCCGCAAACCCGCGCGCGACGAGGCGGGGCGGCGCCTCGCCGGGCTCCAGCGGCAGCGAGCGCCCGCCCTCGCCGAAGCGGGCGACGAGACCCGGCACCAGCACGTCCGCCTCGGAGCGGTTGATGGCAAGAATGTCGATGTGGGCGAGCTCGTCCCGGAATGCCTCGGTGCGCGAGGAGAGCTGCCGCACGCGCGGGTTGGCGGCGACCAGTGCCCGCTGCGCCTTGGCTCGGCGAACGATGGCAGGGAACGTATCGGCGGACTCGTTGCTGAGCGAGGAGATGTAGACCACGTCGACGGCGAACGCATCGTCGTGGAGGTCGCCCTCGTCGAGCAGGGTGTTGGCACCGCGGAAGGTGAAGATCGCCGCGTTGCGGTCGTGCGAGGAGACGAGCATCGAGGCGCCCGTGGGCGCCCGCCCGTCGCGAAGCGCCCAGCGCGTCGAGATGCCCTCCCGCATGAGGTGGCCCAGCACGGTCTCGGCGCGCTGGTCCTTGCCGAGCTTGACGAGCGCGGCCACGTCGAAGCCCAGCCGCGACAGCGCCACGGCCGCGTTCACGGCGCCCCCCCCCACGTGGTTGGAGATCTGCACCGCCTCGGTCTTGCGGCCGTCCTCCAGCAGCAGGAAGGAGGTGTCGGCATTGAGCATGGTCATGCGCTCGATGCGATCGTCGGCGATGATCGCGATCGTATCGAGCATGGCGCCGCCGACGGTAAGCGCTTTCATACAGTGTCCCCCCTCCCGACTTGCTCCGCATGGTGTTCAAGGCAACGCGCGCGCCGCGGCATTCCCTCCCCCCTTGTGGGGGAGGGACAGGGTGGGGGGGAATCACAAACTTCGAAGATCGGGAGTCCCCCCACCCCTAACCCCTCCCCACGAGGGGGAGGGGAAGCCGGGCAGTGCTGGTGGCTGCGGCAGAGCTTCAACATTCCCCTCATGTCAGTCGCGCGATGTGCCCTAGTATGAGTGCGTCGATGTCGGCGCCGCCTTGGCCTCGTGCCCGTGCGGCTTCTGCGGCGGTGCGCCGCGCACGGCCTGGCTCAGCCGGTCCATGGCGCGGCGGATGGACTCGGGCTGCGTCCAGGTGGTGGGGTCGTTCTCGCCCGAGCCCCGTGAAAGCGCCCTTAAGAAGGAATCGCACCAAGCCGCCAGATCGTTCCTCGCGATCACCGCCATCAGCGCCCGATTGCGCGCGCGGCGCTCGTCGAGGCTCATCTCCAGGGCGGTGCGGATCACCTCGGCGGTAGCATAGATGTCGTAGGGGTTGACGATCAGGGCGTCCACGAGCTCCTCCACCGCACCGGCGAAGCGGGACAGGATCAGCACACCCGGGTCCTCCGGGTCCTGCGAGGCCACGTACTCCTTGGCGACCAGGTTCATGCCGTCGCGCAGAGGCGTGACGAGCGCAATGCGCGAGGAGCGGTAGATGGCGGTCAGCCTGCGGCGCGGGGCGGCGCGGTGGATGTAGTGGATCGGCACCCAGTCGAGCTCGCCGAAGCGGCCGTTGATGGAGCCTCCCAGCGTCTCCAGCTGCCGGCGGATGTCGGCATAAGCCCCCACGTTCTCGCGCGTGGGCGGGGCGATCTGGGTCAGCACCACCTGGCGGCGGTACTGCGGGTTCGTCTCCAGGAACTGGCCGAAAGCCTTGAACTTCTGCGGCAGGCCCTTGGTGTAGTCGAGGCGATCCACGCCGATGATGCGGCGCATGCCGCGCCCCTGCACCAGCGCCACGTCGCGCGCCGCCCTGGTGAAGTCGGTCGAGTCGATGCCGATGGGGAAGCTCGCCACCGTGAGCAACCGGTCGAACAGGCGGACACGCCCGTCGGGGGTGACGTTGCCGAAGACGCCGTTCACCAAGTAATCGATCAGGTTCGACACGTCGGCCATGGTCTGCAGGCCGACGAGGTCGTAGGCGGCGAGGCAGCGGGCGAGATGGGCATGCTCGGGAATCGCCACGAACGTCTGCCAGGGCGGGAAGGGGATGTGGAGATAGAACCCGATGCGGTTCAGCACGCCGAGGCGCCTCAGCTCCACCGCCAGCGGGATCAGGTGGTAGTCGTGCACCCAGACGACGTCGTCCGGGCGGATAAAGGGCTGCAGCAGGGCCGCCAGGCGACGGTTGACGCCGATGTACCGCTCGAAGTGCCCGGCCTCGAACTGAGCCACGTCCAGCCGGTTGTGAAACACCGGCCACAGCACCGAGTTGGCATAGCCCAGGTAGTAGCCTTCGTGCTCCTCGGGCGAGAGCGGCACGGTCAGCACGCGCCCGGCCTGATTGACAGAGCCCGCCTCCGCGGCCGGCTTGACCTCGCCGCTCCAGCCAAACCAGAGCGAGGGCCGCGTACGGGCGACGTGGGCCAGTGCCACGGCTACGCCGCCCGCTTGCGCGGCCCGGCGCAGGTCCATCACGCGGTTCGAGACAAGAATGACGCGGCTCATCCTTGGCGGGCCTTTCTGCTGCCTTGATACCCCGGCCTGCAGGGGCGGCCAGCCGCAGACGCGGCGGCACCCGCTCGTCCCTGCGCGTTTCCTCAGGCCGTTTTTCGGGGCGATCCTTGGGGGCCGCCCTTCGGCGCGGCCCAACTCTCGTTCAGCCAACGCCAACAAATCGCCAAGGTTCCCGCTCGGCGGCCCGGCTCAAGCTCCCGCTCGGCCCGTAACGTTTATGGCAGAACCGGTCAGGGATTTGCCCACGCCTCCTGCCAGGAGCGGGACAGGATGCGGGCGGTGTTGACAATGCCGGCCATGGAGT
>Ga0207674_10002145_pt1 | contig 24948 bp, 22 predicted proteins | sample KBSCornC72_FD_184303 | JGI IMG/M metagenome (GOLD analysis project Ga0207674, IMG submission 184303) | Corn rhizosphere microbial communities from Kellogg Biological Station, Michigan, USA - KBS Corn C7-2 (SPAdes) (version 2) | ecosystem: Host-associated > Plants > Roots > Rhizosphere > Soil ...
GAAGCGTCGACGCCGCACGTGATGTACTCGTTGAGCAAGAGCTTCACGTCCACGGCAGTGGGTTTCGCGATCGCCGAAGGAAAGTTCACCCTCGACGACCAGGTGCTGCGCTTCTTTCCGGACGAGGCACCGGCGTCTCCGTCGGACAACCTCCGAGCGATGCGCGTGCGCGACCTGCTGCGGATGGCCACGGGACACCAGACGGAGCCGTCGATGCTCGTTCCCGCCGACTCGTCGATGCGGGACGCGAGCTGGGTGCGCCGCTTCTTCGCACATCCCGTGGCGTTCAAGCCCGGGACGCACTTTCTCTACAACTCGCCGGCGACGTACATGCTCTCCGCCATCGTGCAGAAGACCACGGGGCAGACGGTGCGGGATTACCTGACGCCGCGGCTGTTCGAGCCGCTGGGCATCGCTCGCCCGACGTGGAGCACGAGCCCGGAGGGGATCAGCGCCGGCGCCTACGGTCTCAACGTTCGTACCGAGGACATCGCCAAGCTCGGCCAGCTCTACCTGCAGCACGGCGTGTGGAACGGGAAGCAGCTGCTGCCCGCGGGATGGGCGGACACGGCGACCGCGCGCCAGACGTCGAACGGGTCGAGCCCGACCAGCGACTGGGACCAGGGGTACGGCTTCCAGTTCTGGCGATCGCGTCACGGCTACCGGGGCGACGGCGCGTTCGGGCAGTACATGCTCGTGTTGCCGGATCAGGACGCCGTCGTGGCCATCACGAGCGGCGTGCGGGACATGCAGTCGGTGATGACCCTCGTGTGGAACATGCTGCTCCCCGCAATGCAGGCGTCGCCGCTCGCGGACGATTCCGCGTCGCTCGGTGCCCTGCACGGCCGGCTGGCGCATCTCAGCGTCCACGCGCCGCGGGGACGGACGACGTCGCCGCTGGCGGCGGCCGTGTCCCGCCGGTGGTACGACATTCCGGAGAACGATCGGGGAGTCCGCGCGGTGTCGCTGGATCTCACGGCGCGCGCGCCGGCGCTGGTGGTGCGCACCGCGTCCGGCGAACAGCGCACGCCGCTGGGGCTCGGCACGTGGCTGCGCAGCGACAGCGGGTATACGAATGGAATCGAGCGCATGCTCGCGGTTCCGACGCCGGCGCCGGTCGCGCTCAGCGGCGCGTGGACCGCGGACACCGTCTTCACCGTCAAACTGGTGGCGCCGGAGACGCCGTTCTACTCGATGCTCGAGTTCCGCTTCAGCGGGGCGAAGGGCGAACGGCTCACGCTGGCCTCGGAGTACAACGTCTCGTTCGGCGGGCCGCAGCCGGTGGTGCTGATGGGTTCTATGGTTTCGCGGGCAGGTCGGCCGTGAGCGCTTTGCCAGGCGCTGCACCGTCGATCACCTGACCGTCCCGTACGACCGGCGTTCCCCTAACGAGCACGTGCCTCATGCCGACGCTTGGGGTAAGCGGGGCACGGTACGTCGCCTTGTCCGCCACTGTTGCCGGATCGAAAACCACGATGTCGGCATCTGCTCCTTCCTGAAGCCGGCCCTTACGATGTGCCGAGGCGGTGACCGTTTCCAATCGCAGCGCTGGGAGCAGGGACATCTTGCGAATCGCGTCGATCAGCGACAGCGATTTTTCCTCTCGGACATAACGAGCAAGTACTCGCGAGTACGTCCCCGCCTGACGAGGGTGGCTCGATAGGCCGTCGCTGGCGATCATCGTGAGTGGCGATGTGGCTGCCAGGGCGACGATCGAATCCGGATTCATGTGGATGAGGACGTACACCGCCTTCCCCGATGCGTGCAGCGCATCGAACCTCGCCTGCGTCAAGCGCTCGCCTGTTTCAGGAATCTCGATCGCATCGTACCCAATCGACCGCCGCTCTCTCCAACCGGGATTGAAAAGCGCCGACGCGACGCTCGTCATCCCCGCGCCATACGGATACGCTTCGGTGGTGATGTCGAGCCCTCGTGCGCGAGCCCCTTCGATCATCGTCAGGCAGTCGCGCACGAATCGGATGCAGCTGGAGTTGATGTGGACGATGTGAACCGGCGCGCCGGAGACCGCGCTCGCCGCGATCATTTCGCCGACGGCCTCAACGCTGGACCCGGGCTCGAGCGCGCCGACGCTCCGGATGTGGACAAACACCGGACGATGCCATTTCGCGGCCTCCTGGAAGATCCGGATGATCTCGAGCCGCGTTGCACCGGGCGTGTATTCCAGCCCCATCCCGACGCCTAACGCACCGGCGGTGAGGCCCCTGTCGAGGAACGCGAGCTGGCGCCCAATCTGTTCGTCGCTGGCGACGTTGTTCGTGGCTGGCCCCGATGGCGGGTCGTCGATCGATCCCGCTTCTCCCATCACGCTTGTCGCAAGCGTGTCGCCAAAGGCGAGCACGCGCGCCGCTTCCTGGCTCACGGTGGCGCCATAGTTGATCAGCGCTTTCCCCTCACGCACTGCCACAAACTTTGCAAAGTCGGGCACGCCGCTCTCCATCTCGAGCGCTGACGTCACACCATCCAACGCCTTCAACCGATACGCTGCCGGACTCTGGTCGTGCTGATGCAAGTCGATGAATCCGGGGCTGACGACCAATCCCGTTGCATCGATCACCTTTTTGCCCTCGAGCGGCTGCGCCGAAACCCGGACGATGCGATCTCCAACGATCCCGACGCTTCTGACCGCGTCGAGTTTCGTCTCCGGATCGATCACTCGGCCCCCGTTGATGACGAGATCGTATTGCTGCGACTGTGAGCACGCCGCGCCGACCGCACAGACGAGGAGCACAACAAGCCGCAGCCGGTGGGTGCCGAGCTGTGAGGCGTTTCGGTCGAATGCCAGCATCATTGATGAATCGCGAAGTGGTTGTCTAAGGAACTTGCACCAGGTCTCGCGCGTGAACTTTGTCGAGTCCAACGCGCCTGGAGAAGGCCGAGCTAGTCCCGGCTTCGCGCTTCGCGACGAGCGCTCGTTAAGCCGAACTCGCTACCGCTGGCGACGGTGGAGCTCATGAACCTCGACACGGCGTACTAGCGCATGCTCGCCGTTGCGCGTGATGGCGTGAAGACGCGCAACCTCGTTTGGAAGAACACGGCCATCATCCCCGTGCACATCGCCGAGCCTCCGGAGTCGGACATGATGGCCGTGTTGCACGTGGACCGTTAACGGAAGATCCGCACCCCCGCCCGCATGCTGATCAGATTGCCCTTCTCGGAGTCGGAATAGTCGCCGCTGCCATAGTCGTGCGACACGCGCGCGTAGTGCACCGCGCCGTCGACCTGGACCGCCTTCGCGAGCGGCCACAGAACGCCCGCGCCCAATCCGTACATCCAGCCATCGGCGTCGGATGTCCCGCCATAGCTCTCGTCGAACGACGCCATCGCCTTTCCGACTCTCGCCGCGACATACGGTGTGAGGCGGCGCGTCGCTGACATGAATTGAAACCGTGGCTCGAGGTACAGATTGCTCACCACGAAATCGCCGTTCGAGTCTTCGTGGCCGTGATTCGCGCGGTCGTAGCCAAGGCCGAGTTGCCATGCACCGCGCGTAACACCGGCATTGAGGTCGAACCCCGCAGCGGCCTTGGTTCCGTCGAAGTCGCCGCCCTTGAGATTCCCATAGTTCAGGGCCACGCCACCAGTGAAGCCGAGGGTCGGCTTTGGAGCGCAGGGCGGACAGCGGGTAGATCAACACCGATGCGACAAGTGCTGCCGACAAAGCAAATCGAGGCGCGCGCATGAGCTCTCCTCAGAGAAAAGTGAACGACGAACCCGGCATCCGATCATTGGGATGCAGGCTCGGCCGAACTTTTCTCGTCTGTGACCGTCGCCCCGTCGCCAGCGGCTCCTGATCGACGAGCGTCTCGCAGCTCTCGATCACCGCCGGGCCGCCCTGCGCGCGGCGCCCGGCATCAACTCGCGCGACCGTACCACCACGGCGCCGACGAACCACACGCCGGACTTGGCCCCTCCGGACTGCACGCGAGTCGCCGGCCACGCCTGTTGTAGAGGTTTCCCTCCGGCCAATCCTAGGCTGGCCTTCCGTGCGGCGACGTGATGGCAGCAAGTCAGAGGGCAAACACCGGGCCGCCACGTTGACTATCTGCGTTCCGACATCGGAATCGCCACCTCGGTCATTCGCTGAGTCTGTCCGTTAGGCAACGGCACTTCCCCGTAGACCATGTACGGGGAACTGTCCACGAGGTACCACGTCGCCAGCAGTTGGCGGTCGGAATACCGCCGCTCCTCCACCTTCCAGGACGTGACATCCGACCCTTCGACGCGCACTGAAACCTGCCCAAGGACCGAAAAGATTCGTAGCTCGGCCTTCGTCATGGCAGGACTCCAGAACGGAGCCGTGATGACCGTGCCCGCCTTGAGCCCCACCGCAGTCGGCACGAGATCCGACGCCGAAGCCACGAACCCAGGGCGGTCCAACGTGACATCGACCTCCTGCACGGCGGTGTCACCCGGCAGGCGCCTGGTCCCGCGCACTCGCGCGCCGTCGAGGGTGAGCTTCGTGGAGCTCCCGTTGCTCGACATTGCGGAGTACCCGTACGGCGCCAGCGTCACGGCGTCGTACGTCTGACGCAGCTCCCAGGTGATGGTCCCGCCGTTCGGTCCAGAGCGCGTCCCCTTTGTCACCCAACGCATCACGGGTCGGCCAGCCGAATCGCCCAGGGTCAGCTCGTTCGTCCATTCGGCCGTCGGCGCCGTATCGAGCGACCCGACGTGAACGCGCACGCGTGCTGCGTGCGGGGCGTACACGCGCCCGTTCACTTCGCTCGACCCGACTTCGAGCCTGATGGTGTCCGCACCGGTGACGAGCCCGGCGCCTATGACGGGGCAGGGGACGGCAATCAGAAGGCACAGTGGGATGATCATGGTCCAGGGTCTCCTTGGGCGCCGGGATGTCGTGACGCGACGCTCTGAAAAACGACGTTGTGCCGGCGGGGCCGCCAGCACCGGTCGATCCGTCGTGACGCGTCCACTTGTCGCGCGCCACTCGGCGACGCACGTTAGGCGGCGGGTCGGCATGAGGCTCAGCCCGCCGGTGCTGGCCGGCTCGCACCCTCTGGCCACGCCCGGGGGCGGCGCCCATCTTCGCAGAAGCAAATATGAGGATGTCGTGCTCGGCCAGGTCATGACAGCGGTGATCGACCTGCTGGGAGCGATCCCGCCGGTTCGATATGTCATGGGGCTCGTTGATCCCAGGTGGCGGCCACTGTGGGCTGCACTCTGGCTCGTGGTCATCCCATCTATTCTCTTTCTTACGGTCCGACGGCTGACGCGTCGCCGCGTTCCGCTGCCGCCGCCGCAGCAGCCGGTACGACGGAATGCGGCGCCAGCCAAGTCCGTCGAACATGAACCTGCCGGTCCAGAACTCGAGGAAGAATCCCGCGTGCCAAAACCCGCATCGACTCCGCCACGATCGCCGGTCGAGATGCCACCCTCTGCTCCCCCGCCGGAACGCGGCGTGCGCGTGCCCGTGCCAGTGATTGTAGCCGCCGTGGTTGTCGGTGTCGCGGCGGTCGTGATCACCTCGCTATTCCTCCCCGGCAAGCCAGCCGCGCCCGCTCCTGCACCCGTCGACTCTTCAGCCGCCGCCGACACGGGGCTCGACGTCAGGTGGCGAAGCGGGCGAATGGATGGCGTTGACTGCCTCGGAACGTTCGAGGTGAAGCGCGGGAGCAGCGCGAGCGCCCAATTCGTGGCTTTCGTCATGGACACGAGCGGCGCGATCCTGGCCCGCGATACTGCGAGCGTGAAGTCAGCCGTCGTCCCCGGGCTTCTCGTCGATTTTCGGTTTCGCCGTGTCGCCTGCGATCGGATCTACGACTGGCAGCTTCAGGTGACAACGCCGAAAGCGCGCCCCAGGTAATCAGGTCTTCCCCTTGACAGTTTAGTGGAACGTCCTATAGTCTCCACCTAATCGTTTAGTGGAGACCGGTCGATGGCGCGCCAGGAAGTCGACGTCCTGCAGGGAACCCTCGACATGCTCGTGCTGAAAGCGCTCACGTGGGGCCGCATGCACGGGTATTCGATCCTCGCCTGGTTGCGCCAGACGACGGATGGCGAGCTCCGGATCGAGGACGCGGCGCTCTACCCGGCGTTGCACCGCATGGAGGCGCGCGGACTCATCGAGGCGGAGTGGGGACTCTCGGAAAACAATCGGAAAGCGAAGTTCTATCGACTCACGGTGCGGGGGCGTCGCGAGCTGCGCGCCGAGTCGGAGAGCTGGACGCGGTACGTGTCGGTGATCGGCAAGGTGATGTCCGCCACCGAGCAACCCGCGTGAGGCCCGATGAACGACCAATGGCGTGATGAATCGGGCGAACGCGGCGTTCCCGTGTGGCGACGATATCTGCGTTTCCGGGGAAGGGACGTTCGCGCCGATGTGGCCGATGAGCTGGAGTTCCATCTCGAGATGATCGCTGAGCGCCTCATCGAGCAGGGCGTGGCCCCCGACCGCGCTCGCGCGCGGGCTCGCGAGGAGTTCGGCGACTTCGAGCGCGCCCGCGTGCTCTGCGAGGGAATCGGAGCCGAGCTGGCGCGTCGCCACGAGTGGGGTGAGCTGTTCGACTCTCTCGCGAAGGACGTGCGGTTTGCGTTCCGCTCGGTGCGCCGCGCCCCCGGGTTCACAGCCACCATCGTGTTCACGCTGGCCCTCGGCATCGGCGCGAGCACGGCGATCTTCAGCATCGTTCGCGGCGTTCTCCTGCGTCCGCTGCCGTTCGCGGAGCCCGACAAGCTGGTTCGCGTCTGGGAGGTCTCGCCCCGAGGCGACGACCACAACGTCGTATCGATCGGCAATTACATCAGCTGGCGCGAACGGGCGCGATCGTTCTCCGCGATCGGGGCGCACTCGGCGCAGCTCGGTGTGACGCTTGTCGAGGCGGGGGAGCCAACGCGCATCACCACGACCGATCTGACGCCGTCCGTGATGCAGGTTCTCGGCGCGCGAGCCGCGTTAGGTCGCACGTTCGTCCCGGACGACGACAAGGGAGATGGCCGTACGGTCGTGTTGAGCCATGACCTGTGGGTCAGGCGATTCGGTGCTGACCCGGGGATCGTCGGGCGACAGCTCATGATCAACGACGCGTCGTACACGGTCCTCGGCGTCATGCCGGCAAAGTTCGAGTTTCCGTCGGCGGGCGTGGACATCTGGCGCCCCGTCACGGCCGACCACATCGACCCCGAGGAGCGGCGTAGCCACAACTGGTACGTCGTGGGCCGGCTGGCCCCTACGGCGAGTCTCGCGACGGCCAGCGCGGAGATGCGCGCCGTTGCCGGTGCGCTCGCCCGCGAGTACCCGCAATACATGAAGGGATTCGGCACCAACGTGGTGAGTATGGCGGACGACATGGTCGCGAGCGTCCGTCCGCTGCTGTTGATCCTGCTCGCGGGGGCAACGCTGCTCCTCGTGGTTGCGTGTGCGAACATTGCGAACCTGCTCCTCGCGCGTGCCGTTGGCCGCCGGCGGGAGATGGCCGTGCGAGGCGCGTTAGGCGCTGGCCGGGCGCGGCTGGTCCGGCAGCTGTTGACCGAAAGCATCGTGATCGCGTTCATTGGCGGATTGCTGGGCGCCGCGATGGCCGCCCTGCTCACGCGCGCGCTCACGATGCTCGCGCCCGAGGACATCCCGCGGCTCTCCGCCGTCCGGATCGATGGAGCCGTTCTTGGCTACGCGCTCGCGACGACGCTGGCCAGCGGGCTCCTGTTCGGGTTCGCGCCGGCCATTCGACTCCTTCGAAATCGACGTCACGATGGCCAGTCGCTTCACCTTGCCCTGCGTGTGGCCGGTGATCGCGGTGGGAGCAGCCGGCAAGCGCGTGTGCGCTCGATCCTGCTCGTCGGGGAGCTCGCTGTCTCGCTGATCCTGTTGTCGGGTGCCGGGCTGTTGCTTCGGTCCGCGCACCGCCTCGCGCAGATCGATTACGGCTACCGTGCGGCTGGTCTCGTCAGCGCGTCGTTCGATCTGCCGCGTGCTCGCTACGACGGCAACGATCGCCACACCGCGTTCTACAACCAGCTCATTGCCGGCGTGGGCGAGCTGCCACACGTGGCCGGCGTGGCTGGCACGACCGAAGAGATTGGGAGCGCATCGAGCATGACGTTTTCGTTCGCCATCGAGGGGCGACCGTCACGCAACGCCAGTGGACGTGAAGACGCTCAGCCGCTTCGCGTCGTCGCCGGCGACTACTTCCGCGTGATGGGCATCCCGGTGCGACGTGGACGGCCGTTCACGCCATCCGACCGCGCCGACTCTCCTCCGGTGGCCATTGTGAACGAGTCGCTGGCGCGGCTGCTGTGGCCGGATGTCGATCCTGTGGGCTCGCGCGTGAGCTTCGTGGGGCCGTCCGGACCGTGGCTTCAGGTCGTGGGCGTCGTCGGTGACACGCGAAGCAATGCCGCGGACGCCGCACCGGTGCCGGCGATGTACGTACCGTTTTCGCAGAAGCGCTGGCCCTGGATGACGTGGCTGACGCTCGTCGTGCGAACCGACGCGATGGGCAGTCCCCAGACGTTAGGCAGCGAGCTTCGAGGATTTGTCAGGCAGCTCGATCCGCGCCTCCCGATTCAGGGCGTGTCGGCCGTGCCGGATCGTTATCGCGAGAGCGTCGCACGGCGGCGGTTCGCGACGGTGCTCACCGCCGTGTTCGCCGGGCTCGCGCTCATCCTGGGCGTGGTCGGTATGTACGGCGTGGTGTCCTACGGCGTGACGCAGCGCCGTCGCGAGTTCGGCATCCGCCTCGCGCTTGGTGCCCGTGCGTCGCAGGTGACCGGCGTTGTCGTGCGGGAGGCGCTCGCGCTTGCCGCTATCGCGTTGATCGTCGGGATAACGGCGGCGCTAGGCTTGACGCGGTTGCTGTCTGGGCTCCTCTACGAGGTCTCGCCACGAGATCCCGTCACCTTCGCGGCGGTCGCGTTCGTCGTCGCCACGGTCGCCGTGGCAGCCGCCTGGCTCCCGGCTCGTCGGGCCACTCGGATCGACCCGGCGATGACTATCCGCGATGCGTGACGATGCTGGGCTATCGTGGCTGCCGGGCGCCACGCACGTCCCAGGCGCCTATGCGATCGCATTCCGCGCGCGGGAAGTTGAACTCGACAACATCGCCCACACGCAGGGCGCTGACTCGGGCGTGAGCCGTGTCGATGAGTTGGCCCTCGTCGTCGTGCACACGCGCCGTGAGCGTCCACGGGTTGGGCTCGCCTCTCGTCACCACGAGCTGGCCTTCGCAGCCACCGCCCCGACGCGTTATCCAATCGCGCGCCTGGAAGGCAAACGTGGGTCCGGAGTCAGTGGTAAGGCCGAGATCCTCCGTCGAGGCCTCGCTCGGATCGCTGCTCGCTGAAGCGCGGATTCCTCTTTTTGCCGCCGCCATGCCGGCGTTGGGTCCCACGCGCTGCGCCACACTCCAGGTGACGATGAGCGCAACCAACAGCGAGCCGACCTGGACCCACCGCGGAATTCGCACCCCCGAGAACGCGTGGTGCGACGGTTCTCGCACGAGACGTCCCAGTTCGTCCCGCGCCATCGGGAGGGGCGTCGAGGTGAAGAACTGATCGTCACTGGCGAGACGCCCTCGCTGGTGCTGACCACGCAGGAACGCGGCACCGGCGACGAGCAGCGCCGTGATGGCGATGACCGCCAGGACGATCACGATCACAACCTGGCGATTCGGTCCGGAAGGGCCGAACCACGCCGAGTCGAATGACGGCAATGCTACGATCGCGCCGCGAGCGAGAGCTTCCGAGCGATAGTGCAAAGTGAGAATTGCGCGAGAAAAACCCGACGCGCGCGTGCGCCTTCCGAGACCATCATAAGACGGTACGCCGCGCCCGCGAAAGGTGCTGAAGGACCTCATTGGTTCCGAAGCAACGTGAGGAAAACCTCATCCTCATCCCCAGGCGCTCCCTCTCAGGAAATCGACGCGTCATGCCCACGGGCTGTCACGCCAATTTTCGACTTCCCACAAACTGCCCGCGGCCTGGAAACCGGTCTGGGCGCGTCGCCGTGTCCCGGCATATAATACCGCTGTAGTCGATCGCTTCGGCGATCGAACGGGCCTCGCCCTCGAGCAACGCGTCCCTCGCCCGGCCGCATGTATACCACCTGCCTGTTCTGCAACGAGTCGCTCGGCACGAACGACGTGATCGAGCTGTTTCCCGTCGGGCGACGGTTAGCGTTCGATCCCGAGAAGGGAAGGCTGTGGGTCATCTGCGGCAACTGCACGCGCTGGAACCTCTCGCCGATCGAGGAGCGATGGGAGGCGATCGACGATTGCGAACGTCGCTTTCGCGCCACCCACCTTCGATTTTCCACCGACAACATTGGATTGGCGCAGTTGCGCGAGGGGCTGGACCTCGTTCGCATCGGAAAGGCGTTGCGTCCCGAGGTCGCCGCCTGGCGGTACGGTGATGTGATCCAGCGGCGCGGGTCGGGGCGACTGATCGGGGTTGTCACCGGTCTGGCCAAGCGCGGCGTTCGCGCCACGAGCGACGCGATCGGGCGCATCACCCGCGACGACACGCCGAGCATCTTTGCGGACGAGCCGCTCACGCGGCTGCGCCTGTACCGTCACCGCGATCGGGTGCTCGAGGTGCTCACTGACGAGCAGGGAAATCGCTCGATCATTCGCTGGGGACACCTCGACGCGGCGGAGCTGATTCGTCCCGACCCCCACGAGCCGTGGCGTCTCATCGTCAAGCACGATCACGGCCTAACGACAGTCCGTGGCGACGACGGACTGCGCACGGCGGCGAAGATCCTTGCAGCGCTCAATGCAGCCGGCGCGCTCCCTGACGATGTTCGCCGCGCGACGGCCAAGATCGAGGATGCGGAAGACGAAGAGGGCTACTTCTCCCGCATCGTCGCGCTCGCGATGCGAACAGGCTGGGGCCGATTCCCCGACGCCCCGATGAGCTCCGAAGCGGTTCCGGTTTCCTCCTCCGCGGCGGAGCGCCTCGCGCTGCACATCGCGAACCGGTCGTTCTGGGGGCGCGGCTCCATAACGAGTGAGCCAAGCACGCTCATGCTGCGTCTCCCTCTCGTCGATCGCCTCGCGCTCGAGATGGCCGCCAACGAGGATACCGAGCGCCGCGCGCTCGCCGGTGAGCTGGTGGAGCTCGAGCGCGCGTGGAAGGAGGCCGAAGAGATCGCGGCCATCGCCGACGGGATGTTCGGCGGGACAGAGCTCGAGGAGTTTCGCCAGGAACACGCTGCTCGCCAGCTCGCTCGTGCGAGCCGCCCGGGCGGCTGAGGAGTGGGCCTCCCGCTGGCGTCCGAGCATGCGTTAGCTCACCGCGCTCTCGTGATGCAACAGACCGGGCTTCGTGTGGCATCAGTGCCACGGCCCGGGTTTCCAAGCAGCGTAAAGCACGGCAGTATGCGGCTTAGTCGCGGCCGAGCCTGGCATGAGAGGTGCCCCCTGCCATGCCGACTCACGACCCGGTAATGGGGAATCGATGCACGAACCAACGCGCCGTTCGCCGCTGATACCGCTGGCCCGTGTCGCTACGCTGGTCGCCATCGGCGACCTCGTGACCAAGCAGATCGCCGTGGTCTGGATCGGCACGCTCGAGCCACGAGCCGCGAGTCTCATCAGGTTCGGCGTCGTACACAACGACAAGGGCGCGTTCGGCCTCACCGTCGGCAACTACACGTGGGAGCTGAGCCTCGCGCTCACGCTCGCTGCGATCGCGTTGATCATTCCGGTAGCGAAGGACCTGTCGCGTATCGACGACCGCGCGCCCACAGCCCTTGGCCTCATCGCGGGCGGAGCGATCGGGAATCTCGTGAGCCTGCTCGTGAGCCGTGCCGGAGTCGTCGACTTCATCGCAATCCAGGGCGCCAATGGCGTCGGGATCGTGCTCAACGCGGCGGATGTAGCGGCCTACGCGGGCGTCGTGATGCTGGCCCGCACTGCAGCCAAGGTCATTGCCGCGATTCGACGAAACCGCGAGACCGCCGTCGTCGAGATCGGCAAACAGAGGGACACCGCCCTCACTCGCCTCGCCGACGTCGAAGTGCAACGCATCGTCGCGCATGAGGGACTCGGTGCGACGGTGCCCACGACCGGCACGGCGCGCGCACCCCAGCAGGCGACCGATCGTGACGTCAGCCTGCGAATCATCCACGCCGACCGTGCGCCGGACCGTCGCGCGAAAGGACTGGCCGCCCGACTTCGGGACCGCGACGGTGGCGCGCGGACCCCGACCGCGTCGCAGTACCTCCGCCCGATGTCGCACGTATCGGAGAACCGAAACGGGCGATAGCCTGACCGCAAGTCGGAGGAGCACGGCGGCTTCAATTTGAGCCGCCTCGTGGTGATATTGGCCCCTCATGGCCGCCAAGCCCACGACCGTGCTCGACTCGCGCGCGCTCGCGCGCACCCTCCGTCGCATGGCCGACGAGATCGTCGAGCTGTTTGACGGAGTCGACAATCTGATCTTCGTGGGAATTCAGCGGCGAGGTGTGCAGCTCAGCGACCGCCTCGCCGACATTCTCGATGAGCGCGAACAGGTCAGGGTTCCGCGCGGCTCGCTCGACATCACGCTCTACCGCGACGACCTGCAGACCGTCGGCCCACGACCCGTTGTTGGGCCGACGAAGCTGCCGTGGGATCTGAACGGCAAACGCGTGCTGATTGTGGACGACGTTCTCCACACGGGTCGAACGGTGAGGGCAGCACTCGACGAGCTGGCGGATTTCGGGCGCCCGTCGCGGATCGCGCTCGCGGTGCTCGTCGATCGAGGCGGCCGTGAGCTACCGATCCACGCGGACATCGTCGGGAAGCGCGTCGACGTTGCGCCGAGCGATCGCGTCGACGTCCTCGTGTCCGAGCTCGACGGATCCGACAGCGTCGTCCTCGTCAGGCGGGAGGATGCGGCGTGACAACTCCGCTCGGGAAGGACCTGTTGGGGCTCGAGCCACTGACACCCGAGCAGATTCGACTGATTCTCGACACCGCCGAGCCGTTCAAGGAGATCAGCGAGCGGGCCATCAAGAAGGTGCCGGCGCTCCGTGGGTCGACGATCGTGAATCTGTTCTTCGAGGCCTCCACGCGGACGCGTGTCTCGTTCGAGTTTGCTGAGAAGCGCCTGTCCGCCGACACGGTGAACGTCGCGGCGTCGGGCTCGAGTGTCTCCAAGGGCGAAACCCTCGTGGACACGGCGCGCAATCTCGAGGCGATGCGCATCGACATGGTCGTGATCCGTCATTCCGCTTCGGGCGCCGCACAGTTTCTGGCGGAGCGGATCGAGTCGAACGTGATCAACGCCGGCGACGGAACCCACGAGCACCCCACGCAGGGGCTGCTCGATCTCCTCACGCTGCGTGACCGATTCGGCTCGCTCGAGGGCCGGCGCATCTGCATCTGCGGCGACGTGCTTCACTCGCGCGTCGCGCGCTCGAATATCTGGGGACTCAAGAAGATGGGTGCCATCGTTGGAGTGTGCGGGCCGCGCTCGCTCCTGCCGAACGCGATCGCCGACCTCGGGGTCGAGGTGTTCGACCGCATCGAGGCGGCCATCGAATGGGCCGAGGCGTTGAACATCCTGCGCCTCCAGCTGGAGCGCATGCAGGCGGGGTACATCCCGTCGCTGCGCGAATACAATCGCGTCTTCGGCGTGACGCGCGAGCGACTGGAGCGCGCGCCTCGCGATGTGCTCATCCTTCACCCCGGCCCCATGAATCGCGGCGTCGAGATCGATTCCGACGTAGCCGATGGTCCTCACAGCGTTATTCTCGATCAGGTGACGAACGGCGTGGCGGTTCGCATGGCGGTGCTCTATCTGCTCGCCGGTGGAGCGCCGGAGCTGGCTGATGCCGCGAAGGGAGGAAGCGACCGGTGACCAGTCGGGAATCGGCGGGAGCCCGCGATCAGCGGGCAGATGGAAATAGGGAATCGAGTGGGAACCGGGAACGGGGAACTGGGAACAGGGGCTCCGGCGTTAGGCAGGTGGTACTACGCGGTGGACGAGTCCTGGATCCATCGCAGAATCTCGACGGCGTTGGCGATCTCGTGCTGACCGACGGGACGGTCGAGTCCTTCGAGACCGCGGCCGGTGCGTCGTACGGCGATGACTACGAGGTCATCGACTGCTCGGGGCTCGTCGTTTCGCCCGGATTCATCGACGTCCATTGCCATCTGCGCGAGCCGGGCCGCGAGGACGTCGAAACTATTGCCACCGGCGCGAGAGCGGCGGCAGTCGGCGGGTTCACCGCCGTATGTGCCATGCCCAACACCCAGCCGGTCACCGACAATCAGGCGGCCGTCGGGTTCGTGCTGCGCCAGGGACAGACCGCGAACGCCGCCCGCGTGCACCCCATCGGGGCTATCTCGTTAGGCCAGGAGGGAAAGTCGCTGGCGGAGTTCGGCGAGATGGTGGGTGCCGGAGCGGTCGCCGTGAGCGACGATGGTCGTCCTGTCGCGAGCGCCCACCTCATGCGCACGGCGCTCGAGTACGCACGCACGTTCGGCATCCCCGTCGCGGACCATTGCGAGGAGCCCACGCTCGCTGCCGGCGGAGCGATGAACGAAGGCATCGTGAGCGCACGGCTCGGACTCAAAGGCATCCCGTCCGAAGCCGAGGAGATCATGGTGATTCGCGACATCCTGCTCGCGCGTCGGACTGGTGGCCACATTCACCTCTGCCACATGAGCACCAAGGGATCGGTGGAGCTCATCCGCTGGGGGAAGGAACGCGGCATTCGCGTCACGGCTGAGGCGTGTCCTCATCACCTCTCGCTTACTGAGGACGCAGTCGGCGCCTACAACACGAACGCGAAGATGAACCCGCCACTGCGCACGGCGGAGGACGTCGAGGCCGTCCGCGAAGCCGTCCGCGATGGCACGATCGACCTCGTCGCGACGGATCACGCGCCGCACCACTACGACGAGAAAGAGCGCGAGTTCGCCGACTCGCCCAATGGCATCGTCGGCCTCGAAACCGCGCTGGCCGTGGTCAACACATGGCTCGTGAAGCCGGGGCTCATCGACCTCGCCACCCTGGTCGACCGGATGTCAGTTTCCCCCGCCCGGACGTTCAACCTGCCCGGCGGGTCGTTGCGGCGCGGACAGATGGCGGATGTCACGGTCTTCGACGCCACGCGGGAATGGAAGGTCGACCCGGCAAAGTTCGTCTCGAAGGGCCGGAACAGCCCATATGGGGGCCACACCCTACATGGGCGTGTGATGTGTACCATTGTGGGCGGCAAAATCGTCCATCGGGCGACGGGGTAGCGGGTGATGTACGGGTCGCTGCCGGTGCGTCGGGAGATCGTTCAGGTCTGCAGGCGCCTGTACGACCGTGGCTTGATCGCGGGGCCCGACGGTAATGTCTCGGTGAGGCTCCCGGGCGACCGCGTGCTCGTGACCCCGGCAGGGATGTCGAAGGTGGACGTGACGGAAGAGGATCTCGTCGAGCTCTCGCTCGACGGTCAGCACCGTCGCGGAGCTCGGCGTGCGTCGTCAGAAGTGGCGGTGCACCTGCGCGTCTACCAGCGGCGGCCCGATGTGCAGGCAGTCGTGCACGCGCACCCGCCGACCGCGACCGGTTTCGCGGTTGCGGGCGAGTCCTTCTCGGCGTGCGTGCTGCCGGAGATCATTTATCAGGTGGGCTGGGTGCCGTTGGTCCCATACGCGACGCCCGGTACAATGGCATTGGCCGATGCGTTCGAGCCGTTCCTGGCTCGACACGATGCGTTCTTGATGGCGAACCACGGGGCGACGACGGTTGGACCGTCGCTGCTCCTCGCGCACCAGCGAATGGAGAGTCTCGAGCACACGGCGAAGATCTTGTTGACCGCTCGGCTGCTTGGCCGGGTACAGACGTTAGGGCCGGAGGACGTGCGAGCGCTCGAGACGGCGCGAGCGAAGGCGTTTCCCGGCGAGATCTATCCAGGCTGCCCCGCGCCGGGCGGCCGCCAGGAGTGAAGCATGAGCGAAAGCACGAACTGGATGGACGCGCTGAACGCGCTGATGGAAGAGCGCAATCGATACGAGCAGTGGCTCGCTCAGCTCGACGCGCGCAAGGGCAATACACCGACCCACGTGTTCGCTCGCGTGCGCGCTGACTACGATGCGCGATTGACGAAGGTCCTCGACCAGCTCGCGGGTCGTGCGACGGAGCTCCAGACGACGGCGAGCACTCTCGCCGAGAAGGTCGCCGCGCTGTACGCGGACGAGACGACGCTTCGCGACGAACGAGCCGAAGCCGAGCTTCGTGCCATGGTTGGTGAGTTCAGCCTCGATCACGCCCGTGATGCCATGCAGCGCTGCGACGAAGCCATCTCGTCGCTTGGCGCCGAGCGTGCGCAGGTCGGTGCGGAGCTCGGACGCGTTCAGGAGATTCTTGCCGTCGCCGTTCGGCCGCCGACGCCTCCCGCAGGGGAGGAGCCGGTCATTCCGATCGAGGCGCTGGCTCCTGCCAGCGTCGCAGTGCCGCCCGCTCCGGGGCCCCAATCGGCACCGCCGGCGCCACGGCCTTCGGCGCCTCCGCCGCCCGCGCCGGTCCGGCCGATGCCGTCCTCCGGTTTCGATGAGCTGGCGTTTCTGCAGTCCGTCGTCGAACGGCCCGCGCCAACCGTGCCGGCAGACGTGATGCACGCCGCGCCAACGCCGCGCGTGGAGAATCGGCAGGAGATTCGTCCCGAGCCGGCGCCCGTGCGCGCCGCGAGGATCGAGCCCATCGATGTGGAGGTACCGGCCGGCGTGAACGGCGCCGCGCCGCGCCGCAACGTCGCGCCTACTCCGGTGTTGACGTCCGCGCCTCGCGTGGAGAAGGAAGTACCGCAGCCCGATTCGTCGCTCACGCCTGGAAGCATTCCAGCGTTCCTCAAGGATGTGCCGACCGAGCAGATCAAGACGCTCAAGTGTCAGGAGTGCGGCACGATGAACTACCCCACCGAGTGGTACTGTGAGCGCTGTGGGGGCGAGCTGGCGGCGATGTGACGCCTGACGAGGAGATGCTCAAAGGGCCCGGAGAGAGTCCGGGCCCTTTGTTCGTCTGTGACCAGCGAGGCCGGGTTAGGCCTTGGCGCTCGCCAGCCGGCTCTTGTGGCGCGCCGCAGCGTTCGCGTGAATGAGGCCCTTTCGCGCGGCGCGGTCGAGCAGGCTCACCGCCGTGAGGCGCTCTTCGGCCGTGGCGCTCGGCGTCTTTGCTTTCTTGAGGGCCGTGCGGAGCGCGGACCGCTGCGCGCGATTGCGCGCGGTGGCTGCGCGAGTCTTTCGCATGTTCTTCTTTGCGGACGCGATATTCGGCACGTCGTATCTCCAAAATTCCTGAATCGGGGTTCGTAATAGAGCCACGAACCTTACCAGTGCCGTCGCCCGATGTCAAGGCAGCGCAGCTAGTTGGCTGGGATGCAGGAGTCGAGCGGCCGATGCATAACGCGGATCGAACCACGAGCCTCGAATTGGCAAAATCACATTCGGTCGGTCGAAATATTTTGCTTTGACTCAGGCGTGCGGTGCCGCTAGTTTTTCGCCGTGCCGTCCGTCGTAGCGAGCCCATGGACATCGACACGCTAGTCGAGCCAGCCCTAACGGGTCAGCTCGATTTCGACGCCCCCGTCGAGCCACGCCGGCTCGAGGCGGTGTCCGATGTCGCGACGCCGTTCGTGATTGAGCTGTCGCAGTTCAGCGGTCCGCTCGATCTCCTGCTGTCGCTCATTCGCGACGAACAGGTCGATATCTACGACATCCCGATCGCGCGCATCGCCGAGCAGTTCCTCGCGCACATTCAATTCATGCAGCTCGACCAGGCGGCCGACTATCTCGAAATGGCCGCTCGGCTGCTCCGCATCAAGGCGCAGATGCTGCTCCCTCGCAACGAGCTCGACGATGCGTGGGAAGACCCGCGTGCGGAGCTCGTGCGGCGACTGCTGGAATACCAACAGATGCGCGAGGTGGTGGACGTCCTCGAGCGCCTTGGAGAGGACCGTCGCGGGCGGTTCGCGCGTGCATACGTGCCGCAGCAGATCGCCCCGCCCACGGCGCCTCTCGCGCTGTCACTGTCCGAGCTGCTTGCCGCGGTCGATCGCGTGCTCCGCGTGGCGCGAGATCCGGTCATGCATGACGTCGTCGCGCGTCCTCTCGATGTCGATGGTGCGATCGCGACTGTGCGTGCCGTCCTCGCCCTGCGCGCGACCGCGCGGTGGCGCGACGTGTGCCCGCCGACCTCTCAGCCGTGGCAGGTGCTCTCCGCGCTGCTCGCGCTGCTCGAGCTCGCGCGCCGCGGTGAGCTCCGGCTCGCGCAGCTCGCACCCTTCGCCTCCGTCTTGATCAGTCGTGAATCCTCTAGCCAGGCTGCTTGAAGCCGCGCTCTTCGCGAGCGCACGCCCCATCCCGCTCGACGAACTTGCCGCTCTCGACTCCGATGCGTCGCCAGCCGCGGTGCAATCGGCGCTCGATGAGCTTCGCGAGACCTACGACACGGCGGGACACGGCGTGGAGCTCGTGGAGGTGGGTGGCGGCTGGCAGATCCTAACGAGAGCCGAATACACCGAGGCCATCGAGCGCGCGCAGCTCGCCGCGCGTCCGCACCGACTGTCCGGCGCATCGCTCGAAACGCTGGCGATCATTGCGTACCGCCAGCCGATCGGTCGGGCCGAGATCGAGGAGATTCGCGGCGTAGCCGTCGGAAGTGTCCTCAAGTCGCTGCTGGAGCGTGGCCTGATCGATGTCGTCGGTCGGGCGGAGGGAATTGGCCGTCCGCTGCTGTATGGCACGACGCCGATCTTCCTCGAGCAGTTCGCGCTCCGACACCTCGAGGAGCTGCCAAGAGGCGACGAGCTGGCGATCGCGCTCCGCACGACGACTCCCGCCGAACCGGCATCCGAGGCCGCGCCGACGACGTGACCGGCGAGCCGATGCGAATTCACCGCGCGCTCGCTCGCGCGGGCGTCGCGTCGCGGCGAAAGGCCGAGGAGCTCGTCGCAGCCGGTCGTGTGCAGGTGAACGGTGTCGTCGCGCGCACCGGCCAATCCGTTAATCCAACTGTGGATCGCATCACGGTGGATGGGCGCGAGCTTGATCGGCCGGCGAGGTCGTTCGAGTGGATCGTCCTGAACAAGCCGGCGGGCGTCGTGACGACGAAGTCTGACCCGGAAGGCCGCCGCACCGTGTTCGATCTCCTTCCCGACATCCCTGGCCTCACGTACGTCGGTCGGCTGGACTACCTCACGGAAGGAGTGTTGCTGCTCACGACGGACGGAGAGGCGGCGCACATCCTGACTCACCCGAGCTCGGAGGTCGAGCGGACGTACGTCGCGACCGTCCGCGGCGATGTTCGCGCTGCGGTAGTTGCCGCGCGGCGAGGTGTCGAACTCGAGGACGGTCTCGTCCTGCCACGAGCGGTCAATGCGCGGCCGATGGGGCACCGGACCACGGAGCTCGAGATCACCATTGCCGAAGGCCGCAACCGCGAAGTTCGACGCTTCTGCGAAGCGCTCGGAGTGGAGGTCGAGCGGCTCGTGCGCGTGCGCTTCGGGCCTGTCGTGCTCGATCGTCTCGAATCGGGGGCGACGAGACCGCTCTCGGGGCGCGAGCGCCAGGAGCTGGAGCTTCTCCTTGGTCGGCCGATCGCTCCGAACGCGCCGGTGGCGCGTCGAAAAGAGGCTGCGCGTCCTCATGGGGAGCGCCCGCGGCGTGACGCATCGCACGGACGAAGACCAAGGAAGCCGCGTTAAACACTGGTGACGTGACCGGCGGAGCCGAATCGCTGGTTTCGTGTATACTCTGCAGACCGGACTGAGAGGCGACTAGCGGTATTCTCGGTGCGGTCCCGAACTTGAAACGGCGAGCTCGAGCAGCGAACGGGCGCTGCGTCGAGCCCATTACCCTCGGAGCGAACGGTGGCAACACAGGTCTCCTCGCAGGCAGACATGGCGCTGGTGCAGGGCGTGCTACGTCAGGTCGGGCGTCGCGTCGTCGGGCAGGAGTACATGGTCGAGCGACTGCTCATCAGCATACTGACCGGCGGCCACGTGCTGCTCGAGGGCGTACCGGGCCTCGCGAAGACCCTCACGGTGCGGACGCTGGCCGAGACGATCGACACGACGTTCCAGCGGATCCAGTTCACACCCGATCTGCTCCCCGCCGACGTGTTAGGCACCCAGGTCTTCGACCAGTCGACGGGACAGTTTTCAGTGAAGAAGGGACCGATCTTCGCCAACATCATTCTCGCGGACGAGATCAACCGCGCGCCGGCGAAGGTTCAGGCCGCACTCCTCGAGGCGATGCAGGAGAAGCAGGTCACGCTCGGCGGTCAGACGTTCAAGCTCGAGGAGCCGTTCCTCGTGCTCGCAACGCAGAACCCGATCGAGCAGGAAGGCACGTACCCGCTTCCCGAGGCGCAGGTCGACCGGTTCATGCTCAAGCTCCGCGTCGGGTATCCGTCGCGAGATGAAGAGAAGGAGATCATGCGGCGCATGGCGGGCGGCGACCCGATTTCCGTGCAGCACGTTGCGTCTCCAGTCACGATCATGGAGGCGCGTCACCGGATTGCCGAGCTGTACATGGACGAGCGCATCGTGGACTACATCGTCGAGATCGTCCACGCGACACGTTCCCCGACTGAGTCGGGGATGAAAGACCTCGCCCCGCTGATCGAGTTCGGCGCCAGCCCGCGCGCGACGATCGCGCTCGCGCAAGCCTCGCGCGCACACGCGTTCCTGCGCGGTCGCACGTTCGTGACGCCGGAAGACGTGAAGTCGATCGCGCCTGACGTGCTCCGCCATCGCGTCCTGACGACGTACGAGGCCGAGGCGGAGGAGGTCACGAGCGACACGATTGTCGCGAAGATTTTGTCGACGATCGAAAGCCCATGAGTCGGGAATCGGGAATGGGGAATCGGGACAACGGGAACCGGGAACAGGGAACCGGGAACCGATCTTCCCAGGTGGCATTCGAGACTCCGGCGCGCGCGCGCCATGCCCTTCGCACGCCGCCGACCCCGCCAGCAATCGGTTCCCGGTTCCCTGTTCCCGGTTCCCGCCGTCCCGTCGAGCCCGACGCCGCTCGACAACGCATCACGCTAGGCGTCCCACCCGAGATCCTGCGCCAGGTCAAGCTGATCGAGCTTCGCACGCGCGGGCTCGTGAACTCGCTCTTCAGCGGCGAGTACCGATCGGTGTTCAAGGGGCAGGGAATGGAGTTCGCCGAGGTGCGGGAATACATGCCCGGCGATGAAGTGCGGTCCATCGACTGGAATGTGACGGCGCGAATGCGGCGGCCGTTTGTGAAGCGCTACATCGAGGAGCGCGAGCTCACCGTGATGCTCGCGGTGGATCTCTCGGGGTCCGAGCGGTTTGGTACCGTTAGGCGCTTCAAGAGCGAGCTGGCCACCGAGCTGGGGGCCGTGCTGGCGATGTCCGCCGTCCGAAACAACGACCGCGTCGGCATCATGCTCTTCACCGATCGCGTCGAGCACGTCGTCCCGCCCGCCAAGGGCCGTCGTCACGTACTGCGCGTCATCCGCGATCTGCTCGTGCACGAGCCCGTGGGACGCGGGACCGACATTGCCGGCGCGCTCGAGTACCTGCGCGGGATGCTGCGACAGAAGGCCATCATCTTTCTCGTCTCCGACTTCTTCAGTGAGCAGCTCGAGCGACCGCTGAAGTACGCCGCTCAACGGCACGACGTCGTCGCCGTGACCATCGAGGACCCCAGCGAGGAGTCGCTTCCCGACATTGGGCTGGCGCGACTCGTCGATCCCGAGACGGGTGCGACGATCGATGTGGACACGAGTGATCGACGGGTTCGCGAAGGGTACGCGCGCATGGTGAACGAACAGCGAGAGGCTCGGCGCCATCTCCTGCGGCGCCTCGCGATCGACGAGATCGTGATGCGCACCGACGGCGGATACGTGGAGCCGCTCATGCGCTTCTTCCGGTCTCGTGAAACGCGGACGCGACGGAAATGATGTTCGCCCTCGTGCCGTTCGTGCTCGCGCTGCAGCAGCGGCCGGCGCCATCGACGCCGGCGCCGCCGATCCCGCCGGCGACCGTGCAGATGGGCTACGCCATCGAGCCGGACACGGTGACGGTCGGTGACCCGTTCCGCCTAACGGTTCGCGTCCACGCGCCGAAGGGCGCGTCCGTCGAGTTCCCCGCGGGGCCCGATTCGGGCGCCGCCGTCGAGGCGCTCGATCCACGACAGGAGCGACAGGGACCCGACACCACGGCCCTGGACGTCACGGCGACGTGGCGCATCGCGGCATGGGATACGGGCAACCTGCCCCTGCGGTTCGGCGACATCGTGGTGAAGCTCGACAGTCGGGAGCGGCGCATTCCGCTGAGCGCACTGACGATTCACGTGAAAAGCGTGCTCCCGGCCGACACGGCCCAGCGCGTTCCGAAGCCGCAGCGCGCGCTCTTCGAGTTCGGACGACCGTGGTGGTATTGGCTGCTCGCTGCACTCGCGGCAATCGGGCTCATTGGGCTTTTCTGGTGGTGGTGGCACCGCCGTCGGAAGCGCGGGCAAGGTGAGGTAGACGATCCGTTCGCGGATGCGGAGGGCGAGTTCGAGCGCGTTGAGCGTCTCGGTCTCGTGGAAGCGGGCGAGCGTGGTCGCTACGTGGCGCTGATGGTTGAGATCCTGAGAACGTATCTCTCGCGAAGCATCCCCGGCGCGCATCCGTCGCTCACGACCAACGAGTTGTTGATCACCGTGCGAGACAACCGGCTGGTGCCGGTGAACCGTTTGGCGCTGGTGCTCGCGGACGCGGACCTCGTGAAGTTTGCGCGCCGCGCGACGACGGCCGAACGGGCGCGCGAGCTCGGCACCGAGGCACGAGGCATCGTGGCCGCCGTGCACGCCGCCGAGTTGAAGGCGGCCGAGGCGGCCAGGCTTGCGGCCGAGTCGATGCCGAAGGAGCGGGCGGCGTGAGACCGGCGCTCGATCACCCACTGCTGCTCGCCTTCGCGGTCCTGCTCCCGATCGCGGCCATCGCACTCATCATCGGCGGCTATCGTCGACGTCGCACGCGGCTCGCGCGTCTCGGCACGCCCGCGATGATCAACCGCCTCGTGCCGCCTAACGCCGCGGTCCCGCCGGGCTGGCGTGCCGCCCGGATCGCGCTCGCGGCTGCTCTCGCCGGCATCGCGATCGCCGGTCCGCGGTGGGGCATCGAGCGCACGGTGGTGCGGGGCGAAGGCGTGGACATCGTGCTGGCGGTCGATGCCTCACTCTCGATGATGGCCACCGACGAGCGCCCAAACCGCCTGGAGAAAGTGAAGCAGGAGATCCGCCGTCTTCGTGCGGCGTCGCCAAGCGATCGCTTCGCGCTTCTGGCCTTCGCCGGGCGAAGCTACATCCTCACGCCACTCACCGTCGACGACGCCGCGCTCGATCTCTTCCTCGACAACCTCGACCCGTCCGTGGTGGGCCAGGCCGGCAGTTCCCTCGCCCGCGCGATTCGCCAGGGTACCGACCTCCTCGTCGCGACCAAAGGCGGCAGCGACCGGGCGGTCGTGATCTTCAGCGATGGCGAAGCGTTCGAGCCACCCGAAGACGTCGTGGAAGCCTCCAAAGCGGCCGGCGAAGCCGGAGTGAGCGTGGTCACGGTCGGTTTTGGTACCGCAACGGGCGCGACCATTCCCATTCGTGAGGGAAACGCGGTCGTCGAAAAGCGTGATCCCGAAGGCAACATCGTGGTCACGAAGTATCATCCGGAAATGCTGCGCGCGGCCGCGGAAGCGGCGAACGGCACGTTCATCGACGCCGGCGAAAGCGACAAGGCGGCGAAAGTGAGGCGCGCGCTCGTGCAACTGCGTGGTGTCCAACGGGCGGTCGAGGCAGGCCGTACCCAAACACCACGCTTTCAACTCTTCCTGATTCCCGCCGTGCTCTTACTCCTGCTCGACACGGGTCTCGGAGAGCGTCGCGGACGACGACGGCGCTCGGCAGCGGCTGCCGCTACTGCCGCGAGCGTCCTGCTCGCCGGCGCGATGTCGCTCGCGCCGATCCGGGCCGTCCGTGCCGATGATGTCCGCGACGCTGCTCGTGAGTACGCGGCAAAACGATACATGCGCGCGGCGGCGCTGTACCGCCGTGCCCTCGAGCGCGGCGACAAGCGACCCGAGGTTCTCTACAACCTCGGCACGTCGCTGCTGGCGGCGGACTCACTCGCGTCGGCGATCGAGGTGCTCGAACGCGCCGCAAAGGCCACCGATCCGGAAGTGAAGTTTCGCTCGATGTTCAACCTCGGTCTGGCGCACCTCAAGCGTGGCCTGGCTGCAAAGGGTGACTCGGCAACGCCCTCGCTCGACGCGGCGCTCGAGACATACAAGCGGGCGCTGCTCATGCGCTCCAGTGACGGCGATGCGAAGTGGAACTACGAGCTCGCGCTCCGAAAGAAACAACAGCAGAGCGGTGGCGGTGGCGGCGGCGGAGGAGGAGGTGGTGGCGGAGGTGGCAGCCAGAACCAACCGAGTCCTCCGCGTCAACCGCAATCCGACAAGCCAAGCGGCGGCTTGGGCAACCAGCAGGCGGAGCAACTGCTGAACAGCGCCGAGCGCGAGGAGCGGAACGTCCAGGCGCGAAAACAGCAACAGAATCGTCCACAACCACCACCGGGCGGTAAGGACTGGTGATCGCGTCGATTGCAGGCATCGCACTGCAGATCATCGTCACCGTTGCGGCGCCGGACACGATCACCGTCCGGCAGCCTGCGACGCTGACGGTGCGAGCAGTCGTGCGTGGTCCGGTCGCGCCAACGATTCACCCACCGCGTTTCGCGCCGCTGAATGGGTTCCGCGTTGAGGAGTCCACGCGGGTAGACGGCGGATCGATCTCGCAGGCGATCGTTGAACATCGCTACCTCGTGGTCGCGGAGCGGGCCGGGGTCGTCGTGCTGCCGCCGATCGAGGCGAACGTCGGACCCATGATGGGGCGGTCCGCGCCGATACGCCTAACGATCATCAATGCCCCGCCGATTCAGGTACCGGCAGTCGTCTCCCGATCCCGGCTGGATCCCGAG
>Ga0207674_10002148_pt1 | contig 24932 bp, 24 predicted proteins | sample KBSCornC72_FD_184303 | JGI IMG/M metagenome (GOLD analysis project Ga0207674, IMG submission 184303) | Corn rhizosphere microbial communities from Kellogg Biological Station, Michigan, USA - KBS Corn C7-2 (SPAdes) (version 2) | ecosystem: Host-associated > Plants > Roots > Rhizosphere > Soil ...
CGACGAGCTTCTCCGCTTCGCGCAGGATCGCATCGGGGCGGCGGCTGACGAGGTCGCCGCGCAGGTGCGGGATGATGCAGAAGGCGCAGCGGTGATTGCAGCCCTCCGAGATCTTCAAATAGCTGTAGTGGCGCGGGGTGAGCTTGAGCCCGCCTTCGGGCACGAGGTTGAGGAAGGCGTTGGCCGGCATCGGCGCAGCCTCGTGAACCGCGCCGACGACCTGTTCATATTCGTGCGCGCCGGTGATTGCGAGCACGGCCGGGAAGCGCTCGCGGATGACCTCGGCTTCCTTGCCCATGCAGCCGGTGACGACGACGCGGCCGTTCTCGGCGATGGCCTCGCCGATCGCTTCGAGGCTCTCTTCCTTGGCGCTGTCGAGAAAGCCGCAGGTGTTGACCAGCACCACGTCGGCGCCGGCGTAGTCGGGCGACATGTCGTAGCCGTCGGAGCGCAGCTTGGTCATGATCCGCTCGCTGTCGACCAAATTCTTGGGACAGCCGAGTGAGACCAGCCCGACGCGCGGGGGCTTGGGGAGCGTTGTGACGTTCATCGGAAGGGCCGCGCCAATATAGGGATTTTGCGGCAAAAACTAGGCGCGAGTCCCTCTCACCTCTCCCCGCGGAGGGGACAGGGGTGGATGGAGCGGATTGCCGCCGCTATGGCGCGCCAAACTTCCAGGAGCTTTGAAACCACATGCGTATCGCGATGATCGGCACCGGCTATGTCGGCCTCGTCTCGGGCGCATGCCTCGCCGACTTCGGGCACAAGGTGACCTGCGTCGACAAGGACGCACGCAAGATCGAAGGCCTCGACGCCGGCGGCATGCCGATCTGGGAGCCGGGGCTCGAGGCTTTGGTCAAGGCCAATGTCGAGCGCGGGCGGCTGAGCTTCACGACCGACGTCTCCCGCGGCGTCGAGGGCGCCGAGGCGGTGTTCATCGCGGTTGGCACGCCCGCGCGGCGCGGTGATGGGCATGCCGACCTCACCTACGTGTTCGAGGCGGTGCGCGAGCTCGCGAAAATGGTGAAGCCGGGGACAGTTCTCGTCACCAAGTCGACGGTCCCGGTGGGGACTGGCGACAAGATCGTCGCGATCCTGGACGAGGAAGGCGCCGAGGGAATTTCCGTCGCGTCCAACCCGGAGTTCCTGCGGGAGGGCGCGGCGATCCGCGACTTCAAGATCCCCGACCGGATCGTCGTCGGCGCCGAGGACGAGCGGGCGCGCGAAGTGCTACGCGAAATCTACCGGCCTTTGTTCCTCAACCAGGCGCCGATCCTGTTCACCGGGCGGCGCACCGCCGAGCTCATCAAATATGCGGCGAACGCGTTCCTCGCGACCAAGATCAGCTTCATCAACGAGATCGCCAACCTGTGCGAGGCGGTCGATGCCGACGTCCAGGACGTCGCGCGCGGGATCGGCCTCGACAACCGCATCGGCCCGAAGTTCCTGCACGCCGGCCCGGGCTATGGCGGAAGCTGCTTCCCCAAGGACACGCTGGCGCTGCTCCAGACGGCCGAGCTGGTGGGTGTCGAGCAGCAGATCATTTCCGCGGTGGTCAAGGTCAACGATGAGCGCAAGGCCGCGATGGCCGACCGCGTCGCACGCGCGCTGGGCGGAAGTGTTGCCGGCAAGCGCATCGGGCTGCTCGGCCTCGCGTTCAAGCCGAACACCGACGACATGCGCGAGGCGCCGTCGATCCCGCTCGCCGCCACGCTGATCGAGCGCGGCGCTTCGGTGATCGCCTTCGATCCCGTCGCGCGCGAGCAGGCCGAGACAGTCCTGACCGGCGTCGACTATGCTGCCGACGCTTATTCAGCGGCGGATGGAGCCGACGCCGTCGTGATCGTCACCGAGTGGGACGAGTTCCGCGCGCTCGACCTCGAGACGCTTGCGTCGCGAATGCGCGGGCGGACGCTGGTCGACCTGCGCAACGTGTGGGACCCGCACGAGGCCGAGCGCGCCGGTTTTACTTATTTCGGAGTCGGCCGCGGAACCTTGCCCGCCTGACGCCGATTCAATCCGTAATGGATTGGATTGCATCCGAAACGGGATCCAGCGCTTATAGTCGGCCAATGAACGGCGCGTGGCGATTCGGATCAGCAGCGTGAAGCACGAAAGCCTGCCGCGCGTGAGCGACGGCTCGATCCTGACGCGCAAGCGCTTCCAGTTCGCCGGGGCGCTGATCATCGGCGCGCTCATCCCGTGGCTCGCGCGCGGTCCGATCCTCCCCGGAAAGATCGGTGAAGCGGCGAGCGTCAACACGTTCATCGCCAACATCCTGGCGATCGGGATCGCCTTCTGGATGCGGCTGTCGATCGAGACCTATCCCGGCATCCGGCGAAGCTATGTGATCTTCCCGTCGGCGCTGACCGGGCACGGCCTCACCATCCTCTATTTCGTGCTGACCCGCTTTCCCTACGACCGCGTGGCGCTGCTCGCCGGATTCCTGCTGCACGTCTGCTGGCTGTACATGCTCTACGTCTATGCCGAGCGGAACGTGCGGCGCCGCATCGCCGTGGTGCCGTTCGGTGCGATCAAGGGACTCGAAGCGATCGAGACGGTCGAGTGGAAGCGGATGACCCGGCCGCGGCTGCACGACGTGCGCGGGTGCGACGCGATCGTCGCCGACTTCGCGGTCGACCTGCCCGACGAATGGGAAGCATTCCTCGCCGACGCCGCGCTCGCCGGGCGGATGGTTTACCAGGTCAAGCAATTGTCGGAATCGCTGACCGGGCGGGTCGAAATCGAGCAATTGTCCGAGAACAGCTTTGGTTCGCTGCTTCCGGCGCGGGGCTATTTCTATTTGAAGAGCCTGATCGATTTCCTGTTCGCGGTCGCGGTGCTGCCGGCGGCGCTGCCGGTCATGGCGGTCTGCGCGCTCGCAATCCGGCTCGACAGCAAGGGGCCGGTGCTGTTCCGCCAGACCCGGGTCGGGCACGCCGGCCGGCAGTTCACGGTCTACAAGTTCCGCACCATGCGCGATGTCGCGATCGCCGACGAGCGCCAGGCCGCGATCACCCAGGACGATGACGGCCGCATCACCGGCGTCGGGCGGACGCTGCGCAGGCTGCGGCTCGACGAGCTTCCGCAGATCTTCAACATCCTCAAGTGGCAGATGAGCTGGATCGGGCCGCGCCCGGAGGCCGAGGTGCTGTCGGTGTGGTACACCAGGGAAATCCCCTTCTATCGCTACCGGCACGTGGTGAAGCCGGGCATTTCGGGCTGGGCGCAGGTCAACCAGGGCCACGTCGCCGAAGTCGACGAGGTGCTGCGCAAGCTCCACTACGACTTCTACTACATCAAATATTTCTCGCCGTGGCTCGACCTTTTGATCCTGCTGCGGACGATCAAGACAATGCTGACCGGCTGGGGCGCGCGCTAGCGCGGGGTGGCAGCGTGAGCACTCGCCCTGAAGGCAGCCTTGAACTCGTCGAGTTCGCCAGGGCCGATGTCCGACACCGCCGCGAAGTGCAGGCCGCCGTCGTTCCATTGGTCGATCGCGAAACCCTCCTCGGTTCGCCGACGGACCGGGCCGTCGCCCGGCCAGACGTAGAGGTTCACGGTGTGCAGGCGGCGACGATAAACGATCGCGGCAACCGTCTTGCCCTCGATCGAATCGAGCCGCCCGCCGGCGAGCGGGAAGCCTTGCGTGGCGAGCTCGGGCACTGGCGGGGCGAAGTCGATCCGGCCGTTGAACCACGGCTTGACGATGTGCTGGCTGGTCGTCTGGACGTCGGTCAGGTGCCCCGGTTGGAGCGAGCGGACGTGGCTCGAGACCAGCTGCTCGTCGACCACGGAGGCCGATGTGAGGGGTGTGATCGTGGCCAGTGCGAGCGATGCGGCGAGCGCACCAGCCGCTCCAGGGACGAGCCAGGAGGGCAGTGCGTGACGGCGAGGCGCCTGCTCCGAAAGTTCAGGCAACGCGGCGATGCGGCGGACGAGCGCGTCGGGCGCCGCCTGGCGGACACCGTCGGTGGCGAGCAGGTTGCGGATCGCCTGGAGCCGCTCGAGCTCCTCGCGGCAGCCGTCGCAGCGCGCGACATGGGCTTCGACCATCGCGGTATTGGCGGCGTCGAGCTCGCCGTCGACAACGCCGCCGAGCAGCAGTTCCTGGTCGGGGCACGCGGTCATTTGACGCTCCTTGAAGTTTCGCCGTCGGCCGTTTTGCCCGGCAGCAAAACGGCGGCGAGCATTCCGCGGCCGCGCGACAGGCGCGACATCACCGTTCCGACGGGCACGCCGGTGGTCTGCGCGATCTCTGCATAGGACAGGTCCTCGAGGTCGCGCAGCACGACTGCTTCGCGAAACGGTTCGGGGATCGCTTCGATCGCGGCGCGGACGCGGTCGATTTCGGAATTGCGCAGCGTCGTGTCTTCGGGTGTCGGACCGGGATCCGGTTGTCGGTTGATGAGCCCGGCCGAATCCTCGCCGAGGCTGCTTTCGCTGACCACCAGCGACAGCGATCCGGCAGCGCCCGCCTGCGCGGTTCGGGCGCAGTTGCGGACGATGGTCAGCAGCCACGCCTTGGCCGATCCGCCGCGGAACTGATCGAACGAACGGAACGCGCGGAGCACCGCATCCTGGACGACATCCTCGCTCAACGTCGGGTCGCGGGTCAGGTAGCGGGCCAGGTTATAGGCTGCGTCGATGTGCGGCAGGATCAACCGCCTGAATTCGTGGCCGGCGCCGGGCGTCGAGGGACCCGGCGCCGGACCTTTGCCGGCCGCGCGGATGAAGCGGAGGGGAGAAACTGTCTTCACGAGCGCTCGGCCGACCCCTGCTTCACGCCTTGACGACGACGGTGCCCGTCATGTGCGGGTGAAGCGAGCAGAAATAGCCGAACTGGCCGGCTTTGGCGAAGGTGAAGGAAAAGCGGTCGCGGGTATCGAGCACCTTCGACTTGAACAGGCCCGTCTTCGACACGACGGTGTGCGGGATATCGTCGGCGTTGGTCCAGGTGACGGTGGTTCCGACCTTCACCGTGACGACCGGGTTCTTGAAGGTGAAATTCTCGATCGAGACCGCCGCTGCGGCTGGAGCCGGAGTGGCCCTGGTCATCGCCGCCACGGTCGACATCATAAGTCCGGCCGCGACCAGTGTGGCCGCCTGCAGGGACAGAATTCGGACATTGCGAGTCATGCTTGCTCCTTGAGTTCAGGCGAGGGTGGAATCGATCAGCGCGATGCGCTCGCTGCCGCGGACGAAGGTCGCGTCGGTGATCCCGAGCATGTTGTGCAGTTGCTCGGGCGGCACCTTGAGCGGGCCGGGACCTGGTGCGGTGCCGGGTGCCGGCTGCGGGAAGGCGGTCGAGCGCGCGGTGTGGAAGGCGATGCGACCTTCGACCTTCTGCGTGATCTGGTGGATGTGGCCGTTGAGCACGGTCACCGAGCCGAAGCGAGCGAGCAGCTTCAGCGCCTGCGCCGCGTCGTCCGTGCCCCAGCCCCAATCGGCATAGACGGTCCACAGCGGGATATGGGCGAAGACGACGATCGGCGTCGATGACGACCGGCCGGCGAGGTCGGCCCTCAGCCATTTGAGCTGCTCAGCGCCAAGGTTGCCCATGCCGCCGGGCTTCAGGTCGGCGACGTTGACGAGCGCGACGAAATGCACGCCGCGGTGGTCGAAGCTGTACCAGCCGTCGCCGCGGCTATGCTTGCCGAAGCGCTTGAGGAACGCCTTGCCGTTCTCGGGGTCGAGCATGTCGTGTTCGCCGGGGACAAAGAACACCGGGAGCCCGGCTTCGCCGATGATCTGCTCGGCGTCGTCGAACTCGTCGTCGCGCGACAGCTGCGAGACGTCGCCGGTGTGAATGATGAAATCGGGACGGTCGGGCAGTGCTTTGACCTTGGCGATCGCCTCGCGGAAGGTCGCCCGGGCGTCGGCGTTGGGCGCCTTGTTGAAACCGATGTGGCTGTCGCTCACCTGGACGAAGGTGAACGGCGCTGCGCTGACGCGGCGGAGCGGTGCGGCGATCGCGCTGTCGAGCCCGATCGAGCTGCCGATGCCGCCGTTGAACGCAAACAGCGCGCCGGTTCCGGCCCACGCCATGCACTTCAGGAAATTGCGGCGGCTGTCGTCTGCGTCATCCAACATCGAAGCGTCCTTTGTTGCGGGCGTCGGTTGGAATGACTCAGCGGTAGGGGGCATTATTCCCGCGCCGACGAACTTTTTTGCGTGCTGCACGCGATGCTCTATGGTTCGGCGCTACTGGGCCAAGGGGGAATGCTGGTCATGGACGTGTCGTACGCCGCCGTGGGTGAGGCGCTGGTCGTCGCTCCGGTCGGCCGCGTCGATGAGGCCAGCTGGGAAGAGTTCGGCCGCCATCTTGCGAGCGGCATCGAACAGGCCGAGCAGCAGTCGCTCCCAACGCTGGTCATCGACCTGTCCAGCGTCGACTACATGTCCTCGCGCGGTCTTCGGGCGCTGACCATGGCCAAGCAGGAGGGGATCGGCGCCGGGGTTTCGATCCGGCTTGCCGCGCCCAACGACGTGATGCGCGAGATCCTGGCGATCAGCCGCTACGACCGCCTGTTCGCGGTCGATCCGACGGCTCCGGGGAACGGGGCTTGAGCGAGCCGACCATTGTCCGCTTCTGGGGCACGCGCGGCATCCTGCCGGTTGCAGCGACCGCGCAATCGGTCCGCGACAAGATCGCCAACGCGCTCGTGGTGGCTCGCGGACAAGGCATCGCCAGCTATGAAGATGCGATCCGGTTCATCGACAGCGAGCTCGATTTCGCCGCTGCTGCGACCTACGGCGGCGCCACGAGCTGCGTCGAAGTCGAATGCGGCGACGAGGCCTTTTACATCTGCGACATGGGCAGCGGGCTGCAGGAGCTTGGCCGCGAGGCCCTGCGCCTGGTCCGCCGCGACCGCGCGGGCAAGTTCAACTTCTTCCTGTCCCACCTCCACTGGGACCACATCATGGGCTTCCCTCATTTCGCCCCGGCGTTCGACGACAATTGCGAGATCGTGATCCACGCCTGCCATGCCGACGCCGAAGACGCCCTGCGCCGGCAGCAGGAGGAGATGTCCTACCCGGTGCCGTTCGATTCCTGGGCGGCGCGGATCCGCTTCGTGATCTTGACGCCGGGCGAGGAGATCGTCGTCGACGGCCTTCGCGTCACCGCCATGCTCCAGGATCACCCGCATGCGAGCTACGGCTACCGCTTCGTCGATCCTGTCGGGCGCCGCATCGTCTACAGCACCGACAGCGAGCACCGGATCGACAATATGGAGCGGGAGGACGCGTTCACCTTCTTCTTCCGCGACGCCGATCTGGTGATCTGCGACACGATGTATTCGCTCGCTGCGACCAATTCGACGCGAGAGGATTGGGGGCATTCGAGCAACCTCGTCGCGATCGACCTGTGCCGCCAGGCCGGCGCCAAGCGGCTGGCGCTGTTCCATCACGATCCGCTGCTCAACGACGAGGAGATCCAGCGGATGCACGAGGACAGCCTGCGCTACGAGAAGCTGACCCGCGCCGGGGCGCCGCTGGAGGTGCTGTGCGCCTATGACGGGCTCGAAGTCGCGCTTTAGCCCGAACCCGCGCCGGAGCACGGTGTGGCCCCTGTGGGCCCTGCTCGTCGCGCTCGCGGTGCTGCTGTCGCTGGCGACTGGCGAACGGACGCGGCAGATGCTGTTTGACGGGTGGCAACGGCTCAGCCCTAAGACGGTCGCGGCGCCGCAAGTGCGAGTGGTGCTGATCGACGGCAAAAGCCTCGACATGGTCGGGCCGTGGCCGTGGTCGCGCTATTACCTCGCCCGCCTAACCGAGGACATCGCCCGCGATGGCGCCAAGGTCATCGGCTACGACGTGCTGTTCCCGGAACCGGACCGCGCGACGCCGGCGCTGTTCGCGAAGCTCTATCCCGAGCTTGGGCCGACGGTCGCGAGCCAGGTCTCCGCCTTGCCGTCGATGGACCAGGTGTTCGGGCAGGTCGTCGGCCAGTCGCCGGTGGTCATTGCCCGCGCCGGCGCTTCGGACGGAACGCGCGACGGCAGCTCGCTGATCGTCGACGCCGACATCAAGGGAGCGCTGCCGAAACACGTCATCGAATGGCCAGCGGCGATCGTGGCCATTCCGGAGCTCGAGGACGTGGCGCTAGGCCATGGCCTGATCAACGGTCAGCCGGACTCCGATGGAACGGTGCGCGCGGTGCCGATGGTGATGAAGGTCGGCGGACGCCCGATGCCGGGCTTTGCGCTGGAGCTTGCGCGGCTGAAGCTGGACACGCCGGGCGTGCGCGTGTCGCCGTATCAGGTCGAGTTGTCGGGCCACCGCATCCCGATCGACGAGGAGGGGCGAATGCGCTTTCGCTTCGGCGAGTTCCCGAGCGGTAATATCGTCTCGGCCGCGACCGTGCTCGGCGGCGCTGCGCCCAAGGGCTATTTCGACGGCAAGATCGTCCTCGTCGGCCTTGCCGCCGAAGGCACGTCGGACATCGTCTCGACCCCGCTCGCGGCGGAGAATTTTGGAGTGATCGTCCAGGCGGAGGCGGTCGATACGATGCTCGGCGGCGGTTGGCTCGCGCGGCCGCCGTGGGCCGGGGTGGTCGAGTGGGTGTTGGGCGGCCTACTCGCGCTGCTGGCGCTGGTTGCGGGATGGCGGGGACGGGCGCCGAGGATCGCGTTCGCACTGGCTTTCGTCGCGGTGCCGATCGTCAGCTGGCTCGCCTTCGGACGCTGGTCGCTGCTGATCGATGCGGTTCGGCCCCTCGAAGTGGGGACCGGGGCGCTTGCCGGCGTGGTCGTCGGGTTGTTCGCGGATTCACGGCGGGAGCGTGAGCGGCTGCGCCAGGCGCTGGTCGACGAGCAGATGGCGGCAGCGCGGACCGAGGGCGAGCTGCAGGCGGCGCGCGAAATCCAGATGAGCATGGTGCCGCCGCGCGCCAAGCTCGGCAAGGTCGACCCGCGGCTCGACGCCGACGCCTTGCTCGAGCCGGCGCGATCGGTCGGCGGTGACCTCTACGACCTCGCGCGGCTCGACGAGGACCGCGTCGGTTTCTTGATCGGCGACGTTACGGGCAAAGGCGTGCCCGCCGCGCTGTTCATGGCGATGTCGAAAGCGCTAACCTCCTTCGTGCTCAACCACGACAATGTCGACCTCGGACGCGCCGCCGCGAGCGTGAACCAGGAGCTGTTGCGCGGCGGCGCCGATACGCTCAGCGTGACGATGATCATCGGCATCCTTGACCTGCGCAGCGGCGCCGTGTCGCTGGTCTGCGCCGGGCACGAGGACCCGATCACTTTGAGCGCTGACCGCAAGGTGCAAAGCCACCGTCTTGAAGGCGGCCCGCCACTCGGGCTGGTCGACTATTCCTATCCGGTGGAGAGCCTGGCGCTTGGCGCTGGCGACACGCTCCTGCTCGTCACTGACGGCATCACCGAAGCGCAGGACCGCGCCGGCAAGCTCTACGGCCGTCACGAGCTGCTCGGCGAAGTCGCGCGCAGGGCCGATGGCGCAACCAGGCTGTGCGAGGGCCTGCGGGATTCGGTGCGCGGGTTCGAAGGCGGGATCGAGCCGACCGACGATCTGACCGTGATGGCCCTGCGCTACCTCGGGCCGAAGCCCTAGCGGACGATCACCTCGACGCGGCGGTTGGCCGGGTTGCTGACATTGTCTGCGGTCGGCTGCTTGAGCTCGCGCTCGCCGCGGCCGACGGCGCTCATGATCGAACGGTCGAAGCCCTTGCTCGCCAACAGGTTGAGGATCTGCTCAGCGCGCTTCTGCGACAGGGCGTCATTATCGGCGTCGCTGCCGACCGTGTCGGTATGGCCGGTAACCTGGACCTCCGCGCCGGGCCGCTTGGCAATCTCGGCACGCAATTCTTCCAGCACCGGGGCGGACTCCGGCGTGATGTCGGTGGTGCCTTCCGGAAAATAGAGCGTGAAGCTCTTCGCCGGCGGCGGAAGGTCGCTGACCAGGGCCGCTTCGGCCGGTTTCAATGCGTCGATTGGACGAATCGAAGGATTGGCGGCGCCGAGCGTCGCGCGGCTGTTGGCTTCGGTGACGATCGCGTCGGTCGGCTTTCCGCCGGATTCGAGGATCGCGACCTTGCCGTGGCCGCCGTCTTCGTCGGGCAGCAGGACCATCGACGAATGGGCGCAACCGGCAAGCGCGACGGCCGCGGCCGCAGCGACGGCGCGCAGCTTCACTTGGGCACCTCGACGATGAAGCGCGTGCCGCGCACTCCGAGGAGCGAGTTGGGCGTGCGCACCTGCATCGCGTCGCGGCCGGACTTGGCGATCTTGCCTGAAACGACCGCGAGCGAGCCGCGGTCGACCTGAGTGATGAACGAGCCCTGCTGGCGCGTCCGGTCATATTCGAACTTGCTGACCGCGATCCGGCTGTTGGGGCCGACAGCGAAGCGGGTGTTGTCGATGAACGTCAGGCTGATGCGGCCGTTCTTGCCGGTCACGAGATAGTCGCCGGCCTGAAGCTCCCGCCCGGTGGTCGCTGGAAGGCTCGCGGCGCCGCGCTGGACCATCGCGATTCCGGTGCTCGATTTGACCCTGGCGATCTCGGCCGATGCCGCAGACGCGGCCAATGCGATCGACGCCGCCACAAGAACCAGCTTGCGGATCATGGTGATCTCCCCCCTGTTGCCCGTTCATGTCATACTGCTTGGCGTGGGGGCGCGCGAATCAAATCCTGTAAAGTTGCGCGTTCGCCTGTCCGGCCCGGACGCGATCCATGATGCGTTGATCGCAGCACATTCGTTCGCCGAGCGTGCGGCGCTTGATGGCGCTGACGCATCGCGGCTGGCGATCGTGGTCGAGGAGCTCGTGACCAATCTCTACGATCACGGCGGATTGAGCGATGCGGATGAGTTCGAGGTCGATCTGGTCCTCAACAGCGCGGACGTGATCGTGACCATCACCGATCCGGGCCGACCGTTCGACGCCCGGCGCATCGCCGACGATGTGCGGTTGCCGGACCGAGGCGGCGGCGCGGGGCTTCGGCTGGTCCGGTCGTGGGCGAGCACCATCGACTATCGGCGCATCGACGGACGCAACCGGTTGGTGGTCTGGCTACCGCTCGCCGGCGAGTAGCCGGGGCGCGGTCTCGCGCATGGCGAAGAAAATCGGAAGCACGGCGAGCGCGACCGCCGCGATCATCGCGCCCGGCGCCATCGCCCAGTGCGTCCGTTCGACCACGAGCTGGGCCACCCATGGCGTAAGGCCGCCGAACACCGCGGTCGCCATTGTCGCGCCGAGCGCAAGCCCGGTGACCCGGCCTTCGCCGGGGAATTGCTCGGCAGTGGCGACCGCCCCGACCGCGCTGACCCCTCCGGCGACTGCGGCGAGGAGGACCGCGCCGAGCAGTGCCTGGAGCTGCGATCCGCTCGCCATCAGCGCGAACATCGCGGTTGGCAGGAGCGCGCTTAGCAGCGCAAGCGCGATCAGCACGGGGCGGCGGCCGATCCGGTCCGACCAGAGCCCGACGAACGGGGTGACGAGGATCACCACTACCGCTGCGACCGTCGACAGCCACAAAGCGACACGTTCGGTCAGCGAGCCGGCGCTCGACAGGAAGGCGGGCACGTAGGTGATCCCGACATAATAAGTGATCGAGCCCAGCGCCGAGATCGAGAAAGCGCGGAGAATCCCGCCGAAATGGTGGGTGAGGGCATAGCGCAGCGGTTCGGCGGGCACGCTGCCCGCGGCGCGCTGGCGCACGAACTCCGGGGATTCGTGCATTGCCGAGCGCGCGACCCACACGGTCCCGGCGAGCGCTGCGCCGAACAGGAAGGGGATGCGCCAACCCCAGGCGTCGAGGCTCGAGTCGCTCATCAGGGTGGCGGTGAGCGCCGCAAGGCCGACCGCGAGCAGCGCTCCGATCTCGCTCGCGGCCGACGCCGAAGATGCGATCAGGCCGCGGCGATCCGGCCGTGCGCCTTCGAGCAGGTAGGCCACCACCCCGGTATATTCGCCGCCGACCGAGAACCCCATGACGCAGCGCAGCGCGAGCAGGAGCCAGCCCGCCGCGGGTCCGATCGCCGCCCGCGTCGGCAGCAGGCCGGTGGCGAGCATCGCCGCGGTCATCAGTGCAACCGAGATCAGCAGCATGTGGCGGCGGCCGTGGCGGTCGCCGATATGGCCGAAGAAAATCGCCCCGAGCGGCCGCATCAGATAGGCGATCGCAAAGCCGCCCAGCGTCAGCAGCAGCGATCCGCCACCGCCGCCGTAGAACACCCGGGCGAGGACCGTCGCAAAATAGAGGTAGAGCGTGAAATCGTACCATTCGACGATGGTCGAGAAGGCCGCGATTGCAAGCGAAGCGCGGGAGACGCGATGATCGCCGATGCCGGGGTTCGCTGCCATCGAACCGACGCCTAGCAGGTTCGCGATTTCGCGACAGGGTTTGCGCTGCGTGAGTTTAACCCGCCAACCTAACCGAATTTAAACCCGGTGCGATTATCCCCGCAGGCGCGACCGGAGGATCGCTCGAGTGGGAAGCATCGGACGTTTGTTGAGGAGCGGGGCCAATTCGGGCCAGGAAGACTCGCGTCCGCCCTCGGCGCGGGCCGAAGGGTTGATCGAGGAATTCGAGGCGAGCGGGAAGGGGTGGTTCTGGGAAACTAACCGCGACGGCAACCTCGCCTACATCAGCGACACCGTCGCCAACGCGCTCGGCCGTGAGCAGGCGGAGCTCATCGACCGGCCGTTCACCGACCTGATTTCTGCCGAGACCTCCGAGGCCGCGGCAACCTCGGAACGGACGCTCGGCTTCTATCTGTCGTCGCACGTCGCATTCCAGGACCTGATCGTCCGGGCCAAGACCAAGAACGAGGTCTGGTGGTCGATTTCCGGCCGCCCGATCCACGACGATATCGGGCGCTTCCACGGCTTCCGCGGCTTCGCGTCCGACCTGACCAAGATGCGGCAGTCTGAGGTCGAGCTCGACCGGCTGGCGCGGCAGGACTCGCTCACCGGCCTGCCCAACCGCGAGGTGCTGCGCCGGGCCCTCGACGATGCTTTGGTCAGCGCCGCGCGGCGCAAGAACCAATGCTCGGTGTTCCTGCTCGACCTCGACCGGTTCAAGGCGGTCAACGACACGCTTGGCCATCCGGCCGGAGACACGCTGCTTCGCCTCGTCTCGCTGCGACTGCGCGAGCAGGTCGGCGAGCTCGGCCAGGTCGGCCGTCTCGGCGGCGACGAGTTCGAGGTCGTCATCCCGACCGCCCCGACCAAGGACGAGCTGGCGAAGCTGGCGCAGGGCATCATAGACAGCCTGTCGCGTCCCTACACGATCAACGGTACCGCGGTGTCGATCGGCGCTTCGGTCGGAATCGTCACCTCGCTGTACGACGACCGCACGTCCGACGACCTGATGCGCGACGCCGACCTCGCGCTCTATGCGGCCAAGGCCGCGGGCAAGGGCTGCTACCGCTTCTTCGTCCCGGAGATGCACGAGGCGGCGCGCGAACGCTCGCGGATGGAATCGGACCTTCGCGTGGCGCTGGAGAAGAACCAGCTGCGCGTCGTCTATCAGCCGAGCGTCGACGCCACGACCGAAGCGGTCATGGGATTCGAGGCGCTGCTGCGCTGGGACCACCCGGAGCATGGGCCGATCAGCCCGGCCACCTTCATCCCGTTGGCCGAGGAAATCGGGCTGATCAACGAGATCGGCGAGTGGGTGCTGCGGACCGCCTGTGCCGAGGCCGCAAACTGGCCGTCGCACACCACCGTCGCGGTCAACCTGTCGCCGGTGCAGTTCAAGGTGCCGTCGCTGCCGGCGACGGTTCGGGCGATCCTCGCCGAAACCGACTTGCCGGCCAAGCGGCTCGAGCTCGAGATCACCGAGGGCGTGTTCCTCAGCAACGACGACCATGTCCACGACATGATCGGCAGCCTGAAGGGGATCGGCCTCAAGCTCGCGCTCGACGATTTCGGCACCGGCTATTCGTCGCTGAGCTATCTGCTCCGAGTCCCGTTCGACAAGATCAAGGTCGACCAGAGTTTCGTCCGCGGCGCATCCGACCCGACAAGCCGCAACGCAGCGCTGATCCGGGCGATGGTCGGGCTCGCCTCCGACCTCAAGATGCAGACTACGGCCGAAGGCGTCGAGACGCAGGAAGAGCTGATGCTCGTCCGAAGCCTCGGCTGCTCGCTGGTCCAAGGCTATTATTTCGCCAAGCCCATGCCGGTCGAAGAGGCGCGCGAGCTCGCCGCCAAGGGCTCGGCGAGCCGGCCCGACGCGCATTTGCCGCAGCGCGAGCAGCGGATCCGGATCATCCGCGCAGCGCTGCTCCACCACGACGGCCAGGTGAAGGGCGCGCGGCTGCGCAACATCTCGACCGGCGGAGCGCTGGTCGAGTGCCGCGAGGAAATGCCCCTCGGGGCGGAGATCGGGCTCGATTTCGCCGCAGGCGGAGTGATTCCGGGCACCGTCGTCTGGGCCAGCGGGTCGCAGTTCGGGGTCCAGTTCAAGGACAAGTTCAACCTCAAGCTGCTCCAGCCGGCAAAGCCGACGGCCAAGGCGGCGAGCGTGATGGCGTCGACCTATTTGCGCGGTGACGACAGCTCCCAGGCCAAGTGAGCGGCCGGCCTTCCTGCGGCTTCCGTTCAGGCGTATGATCGTCAAGGGGAGGGCCCGAGCGATGAAGCTGTTCGTCGGACTGGCGGTGTTCGTCTGGCTGCTGTGCGGGCTCGCCGGCACGTGGATGCTCGAAGGCAGCGGCGACCTCCAGTGGAAGATGATCGCCAGGGGCCCACTGACGCTGGTCAAGGCGTTCAACGACAAGCCGGTTAGCTATCCCGGGCCCTGAGCGGGCAAATCATCGAGCATGACGTCCGCCAGGCTGTAGCAATGGCTCGCCTGGTAAGCGTTGCGGCCGCGATTCATGTGGGTGAGGTTGAAGCTGCGGATCGCGCGGAGAGCGTGCGGGTGAGCGATGAAGCGGCGGATCGAGTCGGCGTCGCGCACCTTGGCGATGAGGATGCCCGGCGTTCGCCAGAAGGCGTGGGTCACGTCTTCGGGCCGGCCGGCGCATTGCTCGAGCAGGTCCAGGTTCAGCCGGTCGGGCTCGGGCGAGCCATCAGTCGTGAAATCGGATAGGTGGAGGATGAACCGGGCGCGGAGTGAGTCGCCCACCGCGTGCAGGGCGAACAGCTCCATCCACGCGGCGTTGACCCGCACCAGCGGCTTGTCGGGGCTAGTCGGCAGGCATGACACCGACCAGTAGAAGCGCTCGGTCGTGCGCGGGATTGGGAGGCAGGCCGCGGCGTAGCGGCGGAGGATGTCGAGGACGTCCGGGGCGTCGGGGCGCTGCCGCAGCCTGTCGAACCGCGCGGCATATTTGAAGCGCTGCTCGAGCGTTTCTTCAAGGTCCGCGCGATCGCCGTCGGTCAGGTCCACCTCGCCGTCGAGCCAGGCGCGCTGCTGCCCGACATCGAGGAACTGGCGCAGGCCTTTGACGGGCGGACTACTCACGGGAACGTGGTAGCAAAGCGCGGCAGCGCGAAAAGTCCCAAAGGTCGCAAGCCTACGCGCGCGCGAAGGTCGCGGCGGAGACCAGGATGCGGCGTGGGCCGCAAAGGCGGCGGCGGCGATCCCACGCGCGCTTCCCACGACTGCGCGACCGTGCCGACGCCGGCAAGTGTTTCGATGAAACCATATTGGTCCTCGTTGGTCCGCCGCGGCTGAGACGCTTAAACGGAACGGTGGAGTTGGGTTCGCTCATGTGGTTCTCCTGGAACCATATTGGAACATGGATGGGGGATGTAGGAAAGACTTATCTCACGCGAAGACGCGAAGACGCAAAGGCGGTAGGGACGCCCCGGGAGGGGCGCCGGTCTTAGCGGAAGGTCGCCCAGTGGATCGGTGCGGCGCAACAGTGGGCTGGCCGCGCACTGACTAGGTGCGCCCACAGGCGGCGGAGCGTGTCGGTGAGGGTCATCGGCTTGTCCTTTCGTCGGCAGTCTCCAGCCCCGCCAAACGATAAGCCTGATTTATATACCTGCCGCGCCCGTTCCACTCATTAGAAGAGCGATGGGGGTCATAAGTTGGTTTGTTTGGCTGGGCTCCCGCTTTCGCGGGATGATGACGGAGGCGCGGGCGTGGATCCCCTGCCTCAGCCGGCGCTGCAGATGTACTGGAGCTCCGCGGCTGAATCGGGGGCGTAAACGTAGTGGAGGCCGGTGAAGCCGTGTCCGCCGATGAACTGGTTCACCGCACCCTTTTGGCGGTCGAGCTGGAACAGCGACTCCTCAATCAGTTTCCCGGTTGCGGTCGAATAGACGTAGGTGATGAGAGTCCGGCCCTCGTAGCGGTCGTCGTTGTAGAGGACGCGGAAGCGGAAGGCTCCCGAGCTGACCGAGCGGTCGCCCGGCTGCGACAGCCTGATTGCCTCGAGCGGCCTCGGTTTGACGTAAACGCTCGGGCGGACCGAGGCTTGGCAGACGAACGTTTGCGGGACGGTGGGCGGCGCTGCAGCCGGGGGGCGCGGGGCGAACGCCGGTGGCGGCGCAGGCGCTGAGCAGAAGCGGGGCGATCAGGAGAAATCGTGTCATGTCAGACGGTAAAGCCGTCATCGACTGACTTGTGACTGAACGCCGGTGGCTTTGCGCGCGGCCGCCTCAGGCGTCGATCGCGTCCTCATCCACTGCCGCCGCGCTGTTCTGGATGAACTCGAAGCGCTGCGCCGGGTCGCGGCCCATCAGGCGCTCGACCAGGTCCTTGATCGGCTGGCGGTCTTCGTAGGCGGCGGGGAGCGTCACCTTGAGCATGGACCGGGTCTTCGGGTCCATGGTGGTTTCCTTGAGCTGGTTGGGGTTCATCTCGCCAAGGCCCTTGAAGCGGCTGACCTCGACGTTGCGGCCCTTGAACTCGGTCTTTTCGAGCTCGGCGCGGTGCGCGTCATCGCGGGCGTAGAGGGTCTTGGCCCCGGCGGTCAGACGGTAGAGCGGCGGCTGGGCGAGGTAGAGATGGCCGCGGCGGACGAGCTCGGGCATTTCCTGGAAGAAGAAGGTCATCAGCAGCGTCGCGATGTGGGCGCCGTCGACGTCGGCGTCGGTCATGATGACGATCCGCTCGTAACGCAGCGCATCCTCGTTGAACTTGTCGCGGGCGCCGCAGCCCAATGCGAGGTTGAGGTCGGCGATCTCGGCGTTGGCGCGGATCTTGTCCGCGGTGGCCGAGGCGACGTTGAGGATCTTGCCGCGGATCGGGAGGATCGCCTGGGTCTTGCGGTCGCGCGCCTGCTTGGCCGAGCCGCCGGCGCTGTCGCCCTCGACGATGAACAGCTCGGTACCCTCGGGGTCGTCCGAGGAGCAGTCAGTGAGCTTGCCGGGGAGGCGGAGCTTGCGCGCCGACGTGGCGGTCTTGCGCTGGACCTCGCGTTCGGCGCGGCGGCGCAGGCGCTCGTCCATGCGCTCGAGGATCGAGCCGAGCAGCGCGCGGCCGCGGTCCATGTTGTCGGCGAGATAATGGTCGAAATGGTCGCGCACCGCGGCCTCGACGAAGCGCGCGGCCTCGAGGCTGGTCAGGCGGTCCTTGGTCTGGCTCTGGAAATGCGGGTTGCGGATGAACACGCTCAGCATCAGCTCGACGCCGTTGAACACGTCGTCGGCGGTGATGTCCTTGGCCTTCTTGTTGCCGACGAGGTCGCCGAACGCGCGGATGCCCTTGGTGAGGGCGGCGCGCAGGCCGGCTTCGTGGGTGCCGCCGTCGGGCGTCGGGATGGTGTTGCAATAATAGCTTTCGGAGCCGTCGCTGTAGAGCGGCCAGGCGACCGCCCATTCGGCGCTGCCCTGGCTGTCGGGAAAGTCCTGGCGGCCGGTGAAGGGCTGGTTGGTGACGGCCGGGCGGTCGCCGAGCTGCTCGGCGAGATGGTCGGCGAGGCCGTTGGCGAACTGGAAGACGGCGGTCTCGGGGACGGATTCGGAGGCGAGGCTCGGGTCGCAGCGCCAGCGGATCTCGACCCCGGCGAAGAGATAGGCCTTGGAGCGGGCGAGCTTGTACAGCCGCTCGGGGCTGAAGGCGGCGTCGAGGCCGAAGATCTCGGGGTCGGGGACGAAGCTAGTGCTTGTGCCGCGGCGGTTGGGGGCCGCCCCGGCGGGCTCGAGCTTCGAGGTCGCGACCCCGCGCGAGAAGGTCTGGCGATAGAGCTGCTTGTCGCGTGCGACCTCGACGACGGTCTCGAGCGAGAGCGCGTTGACGACGCTGACCCCGACCCCGTGGAGGCCGCCCGAGGTCGAATAGGCCTTGCCCTCGAACTTCCCGCCCGAGTGGAGCGTGGTCATGATCACTTCGAGCGCCGACTTGCCGGGATATTTGGGATGCGGATCGACCGGGATCCCGCGGCCGTTGTCGGTGACGGTCAGGCGGTTGCCGAGGTCGAGCGTGACCTCGATCCGGGTGGCGAAGCCGGCGACCGCTTCGTCCATGCTGTTGTCGATGACCTCGGCGGCGAGGTGGTGGAGCGCGCGGTCGTCGGTCCCGCCGATGTACATGCCGGGCCGGCGGCGGACCGGCTCAAGGCCTTCGAGAACCTCGATCGAGGACGCATCGTAGCTATCGGGCGAAGCGGAAGCGGAAGACGAGAAAAGGTCGGACATCGGGCTATGCGTATATGCCCGCGATTCCGAGGCTGCCAAGGAAGGCGCGGGCGTTTATCCACAGATGAGGCCGTGGTAGTCGTTAGGTCGAGCAGGGGGGCTGAGATGCGGGCAGCGTTGGTTGCATTGGGAGCGCTGGTTCTGTCGGGGAGTGCAGCGGCCCAGCCGGCGGGCGATTTCGGCACCACGCCGGGCACGACTGCGACTCCGAAAGGAGGCGCCAACGAGTCCCTCGGCGCGGGCGCCGCGGCCTGGGCGAAGCGACCCAACGCGCAGGGCCAGATGCGCGAGCAGGACTATCTCGACGAACTCGCGCGGCAATATGCGGTTGCGCAGAAGCTGGTCGGAGCAGCGCTGACCGAGAAGGATCGCGGCCGCATCCGAAGCGCCATCAGCAGAGACCTGATCGCGTGGCGGACCCAATATGATCCGCGCCGTTCCGAGTATAGCAGGATGCGGGAAAACTGGCTGGTGGACGAGGGCGCGCTGTCGCCCGAGGGCTGGGCCAGGCAGCGGGTCGAGTGGCTTCGCGCCCAGCAGGAATGGATTCTCGCCCGGCACGGCGGATGAAGCATGGCGCGAGCCGTTTCGGCGGCTCTTGAAATCGAAAAACGCGGTTCCAAATTTTTCCCGCCGGGCGCTCAGCGAGGTCCGGTGACGGGGCCGCGGCCTCGCGCGAGGCCAGGTCCCGCCCTTGCTCGTAACGAGGAGGACTTTGACATGCGTAGTGCGTTTGACTTTGCGCCGTTCCGGCGCTCGACCGTCGGCTTCGACCGGCTGTTCGACATGCTCGAGAACAGCTCGATCGGGCAGACCCAGGAAAATTACCCGCCCTTCGACCTCGTCAAGGAAGGCGAGAACGAATATCGAATCCAGCTCGCGGTTGCAGGGTTCAGGCCCGACGAGATCGACATCACCGCGCAGCAGAACGTGCTGGTCGTCTCTGGCCGCAAGACCGACGAGAGCGACGAGAAGGGCACCGACTTCATCTATCGCGGGATCGCCAACCGCTCGTTCGAGCGGCGCTTCGCGCTCGCCGACCATATCCAGGTCAAGGGCGCGGACTTGAAGGACGGCATGCTGTCGATCGACCTCGTGCGCGAGATCCCCGAGGCGATGAAGCCGAAGAAGATCAGCATCGGCGGCGCTGCCCGCGAGGAGCGGTCGGCGATCGGCGGCGGCGACCAGCCGGCGTCGAAGCAGACCGTCGACGCCGAAGCCGAGCACGCCTGACGCGAGAACCCTCTCCTCACTGAGGAGAGGGCAGGGTGTGAGGGGGCGAGTTGCGGTCGCGATTAGCGGCTGACGCCGAACCCCCTCACCTCAATCCTCTCCCCGACGGGGAGAGGAGGCTTTGTTACCAGGCGCGCGTGGCGGCGATTTCGAGCTCGCCGGCGGAGATGACGAGTGCGTCGGTCAGCGCTTCGGGGCTGTCCGCCGCGGCCAAGCGGGCGATGAGGCGCGGGTCGAGCTCGTCATGGAGCCGGCCGTCGGGGCCGCGGGTGATCATCCACAGGCTGTCGCGCGAGTTCAGCTTTTCGAGTTTCATTGCTTTGATTTTCCCAGTTGAAAGGCCCCGGACGCGCGCGGTGGAGGGATCGCGCGCCCGGGGAACCCCGTCAGCCGACCGTCAGGGTCGCGTCGACCCGGATCGGGCGGCTGATGTTGAAGTAATTGGGCGAGGTCCTGAGCACGGTGTCGTGGATCTCCGCGAACTGCTCGGGCGTGCCGTCGCCCTTGATCTTCACCTCGTAGGCGATCGATTCGTAGCCCGGGATGACATCGTCGCTGAGGCCGAGGAAGCCGCGCAGGTCGAGCTGACCCGTGGTCTTGATCTCGACGTTGTCGAGCGTGATGCCCTTCAGGGACGAGCCGGCGACATAGCCGACCATGATGCAGGCGTTGAACGCCGCCATCAGCAGCTCCTGCGGGTTCGGCGCGCTGTCGGCGCCGAGCAGCTGGCACGGCTCGTCGGCGACGATCTTGTGCGTGCGGGTGATGCGCTCGCCGGCCATGGTGAAGCCGTCGACCGTGGTTTCGCTGCGCGTCTGGCCAGTCCAGCGGGTAGTGACGTCGAAGCCGACCAGGGCCTTGCCGGCGTCCTGCCCGATGCCCTCGACGACGGTTCCGAGCGCCTCGAGGTCGAGGCCGTTGACGCGATTCTTGACGGTATCCAACATTGTCATTCTCCTTTGGTGATTGAGGTCAGGCGAAGTGCGGGGCGGCTTCGGCGATGCGCTCGGCCGCGCGCGGCGAGAGCGATTCCAGGGTGGCGACGAAGCGTTCGTGGACCATGCCCGAGCCGATGTAGGTCCAGCGCGCCGCCTGGTGCTGTTGGGTGACGATCGCGCCGCGGTCTTCGAGCTTGCGGCCGATCACTTTCTCGAGCGCGTCGAGGTTGAAGTCGGCCTGGGTGGCGAGGCCGGCGTCGAGGAACGCGCCGATCTCGAAGAATTCGTCGATCGCCTGATCGATCTGGGCCTCGGTGCGGCCCTCGCCGAGCGCGTCGACGATCAGGGTGTCGAGCTTGGCGTGCTGCGCTTCCTCCATCCAGTGATGCTTGAGCAGGCTCTTGAACAGCGGATCGATGTCGCCGTCGTCGCGGATCGAGCCGAGGTAATGTTGCTGGCTCATCCACTCGATCATCAGGATGACGAGCCCGACCGCGAGCGGATCGTGCTTCAGCACCTCCGCGCCGATGTCCTTCGACGGGCCGATCACCTGGCATTCGACCGGGAAGCCGCGGACGAAGGCGCGGTGGAAGCGCTTGAACAGGTGGATGTGCTTGGCCTCCTCGCTGGCGAAGTTGAGGATCGCGCGCACCCGCCAGTCGTCGCCCAGCAGATGCGGACGCGCATGGTCGACCAGGAACGGCAGGATGAACTCTTCGACGATGCCGAAGATACTCAGATACTGATGTCCGCTGATCTGATTGAGGACGCGCTGCTCGAACGGGTTCAGCGCCGTCACCGCCGCAGTCCGCGCGAGGCTTTCCGGCATGAAGTTGCGCGAGAAGTCGAGGCTCTGGTCCTCGCGCAACACGTCGTCGAGTCTCCACTGCGCGCGAAGCGACGTCGCAAGCGCCCGTTCGTAGTTGAAGTCGTGATACATCGTCATTTCCCGTTGATTCTGGAATTAATGCAGAATTGCGGGCAGGACGGCCGTGGAAACGACAGAGAGGCCCGAGATGAACGCGAAGAATACGGCCAGAATCTGTCGCGTCTGCAGGTTGCTTTCATTGCCGAACATTTGATGCTCCCTTTCAACAATCGGATGCGAGTTCTCCTATCTCCGGAAACAGTGCTTGCTCCGGTCGAGGAATTGCCGCCCGATTTGATGGGAGCCAACTACGTCAGCAGCGGATTTGCCAAAATGTCCGGCGTGCCGGATAAATTGACCGAAACGCCGCATACGTATTCGCGTGGGGGGACGCGTTGGAAGCGCTCGAGCAGATCCTGAGCTCGCTTCGCCTGACCGGCGGAGTGGTGATCGACGCCGATTTGACGGGCGATTTCTGCCTGCTCGCGCAGTTCACGCGCGACCATTTCACGCCCTTCTTTCCCGAGCCGGAAACCCTGATCAGCTACCATTACGTCCGCTCTGGAAAGGCGATCATCGAGATCGACGGGCAGCCGCCGGTCGTCGTCGGCCCGGGATCGATCGCGATCCTGCCGCGCAACGACCGGCATCTGCTGTGCAGTCGCATCGGGCTGCCGCCGGCCGACGTCAGCGAGATCGGCTGGGTGACCGCCGACGGCGTGCATCGAGTCACGAGCGGGACCGAAGGGGAGAAAGCCGAAGTCTGGTGCGGCTTCCTCGGCACGGCCAAGAGCAATGCCCACCCGTTGCTCGACGCGCTTCCCGGTCTGCTGACCCTCGACGCGACGGGCACCGACGCCGAATGGCTGGAAAGCTCGATGCGCTTCCTGGCCGAGCAGAGCAGCTCGCCGGAAACAGTGGCGCGCCTGGCCGAGTTGTTCCTGACCCAGGCGATCCGCGACTATATCGAGCGGTTGCCGCCGGGATCGCGCGGCTGGCTGCGCGGCCTTGCCGATCCGGCCGTGTCCAAGGCGCTGTCGATCATCCACACGCGTTATGCCGAGGACCTCGACGTCGAGAGCCTGGCGCGCGAGGCCGGCGTATCGCGCACCATCCTTGGTGAGCGGTTCGTCGAGCTGATCGGGGAGCCGCCGATGCGCTATTGCGCCGGCTGGCGGATGCGGATCGCAGCCAACATGCTGCGCGACGGCCGGGATAGCATGGCCAACATCGCCTACGCGGTCGGCTTCCAGAGCGAGGCCGCGTTCAACCGGGCGTTCAAGCGCGAGTTCGGAGTGCCGCCGGCGACCTGGCGGCGGCGGATCGAGGCCGAGGAGCAGGCGCGGGTCAATGCTTCGCAGCGGCGCGAGCTGCCGCCGCAGCAGGTCCGCTACTGCACCGCGCGAGACGGGACCAGGCTGGCCTATTCGGTTACCGGCAGCGGGCCGCCTCTGGTCAAGACCGCGAACTGGCTGAACCATATCCAGCATGACTGGGACAGCCCGCTGTGGCGGCATTGGATCGAGGAGTTCACGCGCGGCCATTCGCTGATCCGCTACGATGAGCGCGGCAATGGGCTATCCGACTGGGACACGCCCGATCTGTCGTTCGGAGCGTTCGTCGAGGACCTCGAGACTGTCGCCGACACGCTTGAGCTGGAGCAGTTCGATCTGCTCGCGATCAGCCAGGGCGCCGCGGTTGCGGTCGAATATGCCGTGCGCCATCCGCAGCGGGTCCGGCGGCTGATCGTCGTCAACGGCTATGCGGCGGGGTGGATGGTCCGCGCCGATGCCGCGGAGGTCGCGCGGCGCGAGGCGATGCTGACCCTGACCGAGGTCGGCTGGGGCGCCGACAGCCCGGCCTATCGCCAGCTGTTCACCAACCACTATGTGCCCGAAGCGACGCCCAAGCAGATGGGCTGGTTCAACGACATGCAGCGCATGTCCGCTTCGCCCGAGAATGCGGTGCGGCTGCAGCGCGTGCTTGCCGCGATCGACGTCCGCGACCTCCTGCCGCAGGTCGAAGTGCCGACTCTGATCTTCCATTCGCGCAACGACCAGGCGGTGCCGTTCGCCCAGGGCGCGGAGCTTGCCGCGGGAATCCCCAACGCCGAGTTCGTCCCGCTGGAAAGCCGCAATCACATCCTGCTTGAGAGCGAGCCGGCGTGGACGGTGTTCGCCGAACGGAGCCGCGCGTTCCTGGAAGAGGGCGGGGAGCGCGCGCCGTATCAGGCCAAGCGGCCGAAGCCGGCGGAGGCGGTCGACCGCAAGGCCGAGATCGCGGGACCCGACGGCGCGCGGATATCTTATGCGGTAGCGGGGGAAGGCTTCCCGCTGGTCAAGGCGCCGACCTGGATGACGCATCTCGACCACGACTGGACGAGCCCGGTCTATGGTCACTGGCTGCGCGAGGCGCTGCGGACGCACAGGGTGATCCGTGGCGACATGCGCGGCTTTGGCCTGTCCGAATGGGAACCGGCGCAATTCGATTTCGAGGCGATGGTCGGCGACCTCGCGGCGGTCATTGACGCCGAGAATGTCGAGCGCTGCGACCTGCTTGGAATTTCACACGGCGCGGCGATCGCGATCGCCTATGCAGCACGGCATCCGGAACGGGTCCGCAAGCTGGTGCTGGTCAACAGCTTCGCGGCAGGGTGGCGGGTGCGAGCGGACCCGGAGGAAATCGCGTGGCGCGAATCGCTGCTCGAGATGAACCGTCGCCAGCAGAGCTTCCGGCGGAGCCTGCTCGGCGAGATGTTCATCACGCTCTATTTCCCATCGGCGAGCAGCGAACTGATCGAGTGGCACAACGCGCTGTTCCAGACGCTCGGGCCGGTGCCGAGCATGCAGAAAATGATCGAGGTCGCAGCGTGGATCGACGTGCGCGACGCGCTTGCGAAGGTGACGGCGCCGACCCTGGTGTGTCACGGGCGCAATGACGGCAACGCGCCGCTTGCCGCCGGGCGGCAGGTCGCGGACGGCATCGCCGGCGCGCGCTTCGTGGAGCTGGACAGCGCCAACCACGTGCTGCTCGGCGACGAGCCGGCCTGGCCAGTCTTCACCCGCGAGATGCGGGCTTTTCTGGCCTCAGATTAGCGAACCCGCGGGCCGCCGAACGGGAGCGGCGGGGGCGGGCGGCGGTCGCGGCGGGGGAGCTGCGCCTGATAGGCGACGCCGCAATGCTGGACGCAATAGGGGAAGCCGGGGTTGGCGGCTTCACCGCAGAAGTGGAAGTCGGGCTCCCCTGGGTGGCCGATCGGCCACTTGCAGATGCGATCGTTCAGATCGAGCAGGCTTGTCTTGTCGGCGACCTCGGGGCTCGGCTTGG
>Ga0207674_10002150_pt1 | contig 24923 bp, 21 predicted proteins | sample KBSCornC72_FD_184303 | JGI IMG/M metagenome (GOLD analysis project Ga0207674, IMG submission 184303) | Corn rhizosphere microbial communities from Kellogg Biological Station, Michigan, USA - KBS Corn C7-2 (SPAdes) (version 2) | ecosystem: Host-associated > Plants > Roots > Rhizosphere > Soil ...
TGTTATTTTGTAAAAGAGATCGGAAGGTGTGTTTGTAAACATGTATAGAGGTTGTTACTCAGGGCGTTCTGGCGGAGGCACCACGGCGACAAAATCCTGGACAAATCTACCGGCATAAGAGTTTAAAAGTTCATCAACTCGCTCTAATTTTGGCGAGCGAATAATCATTCCCGCATGGTGCTTCTTCTTAACTCGATAGACCACTTCCTGATCGTCATACGCGGAAGTGTCAGGCTGCTCCTGCCTGGCCAGCGAAAGAATGATTCCGGCATAGTCTTTACGCAAAGGCTTGATTCTCCTGGGCGTCGCACCGTTGGAGATCTCGATCCTGGCCCACTCTCTCCAGATATTTACACCTGTTGCCGCCTCTAACACGTCGGCGATGTAAGCTCCGCCCACCCGGGATGCGATCTCGAGAAAATAAAACTTGCCATCTTCATCACTCTTGATGAATTCGGCGTGAGTGGCGCCATGATCAAGGCCCAAAGCCTTAATCAATTTGCGATTAATCGTAGTTAAAGTCTTTTCGTCGGGCGAGCCACGGCGTACCGTTCGTGAAATATAGGCGCCGCCTTGATGGGCCACCTGCATGGGTGGTCGCCCGTATTGATTGACGCCTGCGAACAAAACATTACCGTCATTGACGATTGAATCGACGTGAAACACTTCCCCACCGATGAACTTTGCAAGCACATAGTACGACGCTCGCTCGCGAAGATTTTCTCGCTGGTTCATCTCGTCCACGATGGCCCTTACTTCAGCCGCATTATCTACCTTCTTAATTCCGATGGCTGAAACATCGGAGCGCGGTTTGATCACCCATGGACCAGGAACTCGTTCCATAAAGTCGTCGACCTCTGCTCCGTTCAGGAATGGCACGAAGGGAGGAACGTCGATTCCGGCCCGTTGACTATGGACCGCCATCGAGAGCTTGTCTCTAAAGACTTTTGCAGTGGAACTGCTGAGGCCGGGCAAACACAAGTGCTCGCGTACCAGTGCCGCTGTAACCACATCGAACTCTTCCAATGCCACCACTCGATCGACTGGCGTTTGCCGGGCCAAAAATGCAACCAGGTCGATCATCAGGGCAGGACCGGCATCGTTTGGAACCGCGATAACGTCATCAAGGCTCTCGCGCGGCCAGTCTTCATGCAGCATTTTTTCTTTTGTCACCAGGATTACCCGGCAACCGTGCGATTTGCATTCCCTCATGAAGTCTGCGCCTTTGAAATAGGTGGCGAGACAAACAATATGTAAAGGCGAGTGTTCAGATTGGGCCATCGGAGTTTTTCACCTGCCAGCGAGCATCGCAAGAAAGTCTGACTATAAACCTTTTACAGATTCGGGGTCACCTGATAAGGTACAACCGCATTTAAAGTGGCGTATCAGTTGATCAAATTGATTCGCATACTCCTTCCGACCGCGCGCGAAAAACAATGATAATTAAAGGTCCATATCCTGACGTCGAGATCCCTGAAATTGCCCTGACACCTTTTGTGTTGCAACGAGCAGCCGACTTTCCGGATAAACCAGCGCTGATCGATGGGCCCACGGGACGCACCCTTACCTATTCAGAGTTTGCAACTGCCATTTCCAATGTTGCAAGCAACCTAGCGAAACGCGGCTTTAAAAAGGGTGATGTTTTTGGAATTTACAGTCCCAACAACCCTGAGTACGCCATCGCCTTTCATGCAGTCGCCACGCTCGGAGGCATCGTTACTCCGATCAATCCTCTCTATACCCAACACGAAATAGCTTTTCAGTTGAAAGACGCCGGCGCGCGTTACCTTGTGACCACACCTGGGTGTTTCGAGAAAGCCGCAGCGGGCGCCGCTGAAGCCGGCGTTGACGAAATCTTTTCATTTGGCGCTGTTGAGGGCGCGCTACCATTCGCTACCTTACTCGCTGACAGTGGACCACCACCAGAAGTGACTATCGATCCTGCAAATGACCTCGTGGCTCTCCCATATTCGAGCGGGACGACAGGACTGCCGAAAGGCGTGATGCTCACGCACCGCAACCTGGTGGCAAATCTCAAGCAGATGGAGGGACTTGATTATTTCTTCGAAACCGACACATTGATCTGCGTATTGCCCCTCTTCCATATCTATGGCCTGATGGTGATCCTGAACATGGGACTCTACACAGGCGCAACGGTCGTGCTGCTGCCGCGGTTTGAGATGGAGTCCTTTTTGCAAGCGGCCCAGGATTACGATGTGAGTTTGGCCCACCTCGTTCCCCCGATCGTACTTGGCCTGGCAAAGCATCCAATCGTAGAAAAATTTCGCCTACCAAGACTGCGAACAATTTTTTCCGGCGCAGCTCCACTCGGCGCGGAGCTCACCAGGGCCTGCATGGAAAGACTCGGCTGTCAGATTCGACAGGGTTATGGAATGACTGAAACGAGTCCGGTGACGCACTCTTCGCCGGCACCCCCATTTGAAGTGAAATTCGGTTCGGTTGGAGTACCGGCGCCAAACACCGAATGCAAAATCGTTGATCTCGCCTCAGGAGAAATGTTGCCTGCCGGACAACGCGGCGAAGTGTGCGTTCGTGGACCTCAAATCATGAGAGGCTACTTGAATAATCCGGAGGCGACTGCTCAGACGATCGATCAGGATAGTTGGCTACACACCGGCGATATCGGGTACGTTGATGAAGACGGTCACTTTTTCATCGTTGATCGAGCGAAGGAGCTCATCAAGTATAAAGGCTTCCAGGTTCCACCCGCTGAACTTGAAGCGGTTTTGCTCACACACCCTTCTGTTGCCGACGCGGCGGTCATTCCCTTCCCTGATGACGAAGCGGGAGAGGTTCCAAAAGCAGTAATTGTCCTGAAGGAACCGACAGAAACCCAAGCTATCCTCGACTTTGTCGCCGTACGCGTCGCTCCACACAAGAAGATCCGACATATTGAAGTAGTCGACAAGATTCCAAAGTCTCCTTCGGGCAAAATACTCCGCCGCGTACTTGTCGATCTCGAACGCGCCCGGGTTGCCGGCTCCGTTAATTGAGATATCGGCCAGTTAGTTACTTCAATCCTTGACAGCAGCGGAAGTTGACGAATAGATTCCCTGTACAACCGCGGATTCACCCCGAGAACGTCAGTGAATCAGCAGCCCATCCGTTAACGCCACAAGTGAGGAGATACCGACATGCAATCGCGTGCTCTAAATCCGTTGTTCGTAACTCTTCTGGTAATCACCGTGTCGTTACCAGCATTGGCCCAGGCAAAGAAAGCGCCTGAATCGCCAAAACCTCAGGCCGCTCCGACCTGGTCGGAATGGGCAACAATGACTCCGGAAGGCGAAGAGTTCACCGTGTTGATGCCCAAGGGTCCTGCTACTGAAAGTGGCAAGTTCCCTTATCACAAGATGGAATTGAACGCTCGTTTCTATCTCTCATCTCTCAATAGTGGGCCGTTGCTTGCCATTGCATCCTTCAGCGGGATCAAATCAAATCCGGCTGCTTATTCCGATTTCCAACGATTCAATTCGTACGTCGACGCCTTTAAAGACTTTTTCGGAACGAAGGTAAAGCCAGGCACGCTCATAAAATTAAGCCCGACCGGAAACAAACCACTTCACGGGAATCCGGGACGTCAATTCAAGGTTACTTTCGGTGAGTTGAGTGGAACGATGCAGGCTTACATCACCAGGAAACGCTTTTACGCCGTAGTCTCACTCAATAACAAGAAAGACGAAGCCCTGGACGAGAAGTTCATGAGCTCGTTTGTTTTACCTGAGAGAATTGAAAAGACTGCCGCCACTGCCAGTGCAGAGCAAAACCAAAATAATGCGACGGATCCGAACGCCGCAAACCCAGCCGCCACGAATAACGAAGTTCGAAAAGAAGGCACACCCGCTGAAGGCGGAACACCGCCAGCACTCTCGGGAACAGAAGCAACATCCGACGCCAACAATCCAAATGCGACGGCGAACCAGGGCACGAGCCAAGGTGCGACAAATCAAAAACGCGGACCAATCGCAGGGGGAATGCTGAACGGTAAGGCGATCTATATGCCGCCACCGGAAGTTCCCAGCGGCGAAGCCAGTGGTGTGGTCATCGTACAGATACTCGTCGATGAACAGGGTGGGGTCGTTGACGCCAAGGCTGTTGCTGGACCACCAAATCTACACGCCCCAGCCGTAAACGCTGCTCGTTTGGCAAGATTCAATCCGACTTTCATGATGGGAGAACCGGTTCGGGTGAGTGGCACGCTCAGCTATAACTTCGTTCGTTCCAACTAACACGGCGTGCGCCGGCCCGGCGGCGCTTTGTTATAATCGCGCGCCTCCCCACATAACAAAGCGCCGCCGGGCCGTTTAAACTCGAAAATGAATCTCTCTCGACTTGACTCAATACACCGTCAACTTACAACGTATTTGAGTGAACTTAGCGATGACGTCTTTGTTCGCCGGGCGACTGAGGGAGAATGGAGCGTCGGCGAAGTCGTCGAACATCTCTGCCTCGTTGAAGCTCGCGTTCTTGCTTCGCTAAAAACGAATATCGCTCTGGATCCGGTTAAGATACCCTTTAGAAAAAGATTAATTCCAATGCGGATGATCTCTTATCGGTTTTTCAAGGTTGAGGCGCCAAAAGCCGTTAGACCCATGGAATCACTCTCGAAAAGCGAATTGCTAAACCAGTTCGAAACAGTCAGGGCTAGTACGAAGGAGTTTTGTTCACAGCATGACACCGGCCGTTTGAAACAGACTGCATTTACCCACCCCTTTCTCGGACTGATCGACGGCACCGCAGCTATCTCGATGGTCGCTTATCACGAACAGCGGCACTTTAAACAAATCCGCGAAATTGTCAGCAGACTGCCCCGTTTGTGAAGCGATTCCGAAAAGTTCATTCTCCCTTTTTTAGCAAGTGCTTGACCGCAAGGTCATCCCGGTCTATCTTCGCTCGCATTTTAAACTTGGAGTTTTGATGAATGTCTACTGAAACAGCAGCTATTTGTCCCGCATGGTCTATTCCGGGATACCTGGAAGTAAGCGATGGTCATTTGACCATCAATGGTGTCGACGCGATACAGCTCGTCAAGGAACATCAGTCTCCTTTGTTTGTCTTCTCGGAGTCACGAATCAGAGACAACATCGCGCGTTTGCAGCTTGCTCGAGGCGTCGTCGATCGTCCTATAAAGTTCTGTTACGCGTCAAAAGCCAATTCCAATATGGCTATCTTGAAAACGGTGCTTGACGCCGGCATCGATGTCGAGGTCAACAGTGGCGGCGAGCTTTTCAAGGCGCTGCGTGTCGGCTTCCGTCCCGATCAAATCATCTTCAATGGAACCAGTAAGACTGACGAAGAGATCGATGAAGCTGTTCGGGCCGGGATCTACGCCATTAACGTCGACTCGATTTACGAAATAGAATTGGTCGAACAGTCAGTTGAGCGACTACGCGCGAAAGGCGAAAAAATTGCTCCAGCTCGGATTACCCTACGCCTCGTACCAGAAATCGGCACGCGTTCACACCTCGGGTTACAGACTGCCCTGTTGACATCTAAGTTCGGCATCTCATCCTCGGAGGTTCTGGCTGCATTTAGACGTGGCCTGAAAAATCCTGACGCAATTCATGTCTGCGGTATTCACATTCACGTAGGGTCTCAAACACCCGATGTAGAACCGTTTGCTGAAGCTTTCAAGAGCATGTGGGAGCATCTCGTTACCATTCATACTGAGACAGGACACACGTTAGAGCACATAAATCTCGGTGGCGGTATTCCGGTAAATTACCTGCGCGATCGTTCGCAAGCCGATCAGCTGCCGGAACATGAGCGCGACATGTTAGGGGCAGAACTGGAACCCGCAGTCGTAATGAAAGAAGCGTTGAGAGTCGCGCGCGAGTCCGCACGTGGCGCAAACGCTGAACATCTCCTGGACCAGGTAACGATCTTGCTAGAACCGGGACGCAGTATTATTGCGGATGCGGGATTGGTACTGACGACAGTCCGAAATACTAAGGGACGTCCCGAAACCGGCGATATCTGGCTCCTTACAGATGCCGGATACAACATCATGCTTTCGATGAATAACTACAAGTGGTACTACCACTTAATCTCGGCGTCTCGTGCAGGCGAACCCTATCAACGTGACTACAAGGTCGCTGGTCCACTTTGCGATTCAGGCGACGTCTACTTTGATATCGAGCGAGAAGGTCGTTTGCCTGATTATCGACGCCTACCGAACAACGTCGAGCCGGGTGAGGTTTTGGCGCTTCTGAATTGCGGCGCCTATTCGTTGGCCCAGATGTTTCACTACAACGGGCGTCCACTCCCAGCGGCTGTGCTCATCAAGAAAGATGGCACACCGGAGCTAATTCGACGTCGCGACACGTACGAAGATCTTATTACTAACGATCTCGGTTATTAGCTGACCAATCGGCTCTATAAACACTCAGTCCCTTCATCTGCGACATCTGTGGATAAATAATGCAAACAGACAAAACTGAACTGGTGCGTGGGCTTGGGTTGATCGCTGCAATCTCGGTCAACGTTGCTAACATCATCGGCACCGGTGTCTTTCTAAAGGCGCGGGTAATGACGTGCAACGTCGAGACTCCAGGTAAAGCCTTGGCAGTCTGGATTTTTGCAGGACTCATGTCGCTCGCAGGCGCTCTGACCTATGCCGAGCTGCTTGCAATGATGCCGCGGGCCGCCGGCGAATACGGCATCGTACGTGACGCATATGGACGGCCTCTCGGTTTCATCTATGGCTGGACCCAGTTTCTGATTGCTCGAACCGCTTCAGCTGCGGCACTTGCCGTCGGTTTCGCAATTTTTCTAAACGATTTCCTCGGCGGGTCTCTTCGCCACGTTTACTTAACTTACACATTGCCAGGTGGTCATACACTCTCTTTCGGCCGGCTTCAGCTCGTCGCGTTAGGTGCAATTATCGTTACAACAGTCATTAATTGTGCGGCAGTAAGCTTCAGTGGCGGGGTTGCGAGTGTACTCACCGCAATGAAAGTTTTGCTGTTACTCGGGGTGGGCTTCGGAGCTTTTTTTTATAGTGGAGGCGACTGGTCCAATCTTGGAATGGCGAATGTCAACGGATCCTGCGAAGGAGTCACTGTTATTGGCGGCGTCGCTGGAATGGCGGCAGCAATGATTGGCGCGCTCTGGGCCTACGACGGATGGAACAACGTAACTTTCCTTGCGGGCGAAGTTAAGAACCCCGGCAAAAATCTCCCACTCGCATTAATCGGCGGCATGTTTGTAGTAATGGCACTTTATCTTTTTGTAAATGTTAGTTATTACCACGTTCTCACTCCGAGTCAGGTCGCTGACGTTCCGGCCTCGTCGTCTGTGGCTGCCGAAGTTATCAGACGGTTGCTCGGTTCGATAGCAGTCACGCTAATGGCAGCCGCAATGATGACATCGTCGTTCGGAGCTTTACACGCTTCGATATTAGCCACGGCGAGATTGCCATACGCGCTGGCGCTGGACGGACTGTCATTTAAAAGTCTCGCGAAAGTTTCTCCGCGCACGCACGTGCCAGTTAGATCATTGGTGGTCCAGGGATTCTGGTCCTGTGTTCTTGCGTTATCCGGGTCTTATGATCTGCTGACCGACTATGCAATCTTTGCTCTCACGCTTTTCTACGCGCTGGTTGCAGGCTCGGTCTTTATCTTTCGTCGTCGTTTACCGAATGCCGAGCGACCGTATCGAACATGGGGTTACCCTGTGGTACCCATCCTGTTTCTGATCGTCTCTGTTTGGCTGATCTTTATGACGATTTGGAATTCACCGAAGCAGTCAGGAATTGGGTTGGGATTAATATTGCTTGGCGTGCCCGTGTATCTCCTGATGCAACGAAACCAATCAAAAGCAAACTAATACGCCGTAGAGCACAGCACCGCATAGCGACCGATTCTCAATACGGTAACCTCGTAAACCAACCATAGCTTTGACCCAAAAGTCGATTTCGGTCGTAACGCGTTCGTGTTTAGTTCGGGTGACTTTGTGGATCGTTCCTGTCCAGAAAAACTAACGACGATCCACGAAGTCACACTAACCAACACGAACCAAGACACTCCTGCCTCGAGCCAGCTCCGACTTTAGGCAAAGCTACAAACAACCATCAAAAAGTTGGCTGTCGCATCTGGTCGCTGCGCTCGCGGTACTGTAACGTCAGGTCACTTCCGTACAACCATTACGATCGGCGACGACTTCCCTTCACTCGTTCCGAGCAAAGCCTTGCCATCGGACCGATATGTAATCGATTCTCCCTGCTTGCGTACACCCAGATCGAAACCGACCATTCTTTGGCTCCATATATCTGAGAAATTGTTCGAGCCTCCCGGCAAAACGAGTTCATAGCCCTGGAAGTAGTCACAGAGTGCGACTCTTGTTCCGTCCGGCGAAATGCTTCCACCCGTGATAACTCCCCGAAAAATACTCGGCACCTTAAGCTCACTGATCCGTCGCATCGTGGTGATTTGACTTGTCTGTAGGGGCGCCTTCGCTTCGTACACACCGGGATTTCCAAACAATGTTTTGGTCACAATAAACAAGTCGCCACTAACTGGATGAATCAGAAGACACTCTGCATCATGTTTACCGTCCGGATATCTCATTCGGAACGCTTCAGCTGGTTCAGTGTTGTCGGGGCGTTTTCTGGTTGAATTGAACGAGCTGGTGGATACCGTCGGTTCGGTCACGCGGTACACCACTACCTCGGGGCGCACGCTATCGTTGTCCCCAATGTCGCCGATATACAGGTAGGACCGACCTGATATTGGACCAGGTCCACTAGCGATATCTTCCCAGTCGCGTGCTTCCGCGTTCGTAACACGCCAGGTCCCACATGTCCGCCCATTGGTGTTTAAACAGTAGATGAATGGTCCATCTCCGGAATCATTGTGAGTCCAGTAAACTCCGGCTGAAACCCGTGATGCAGCCAGACCACTACTTTCAGTTATTTCCCTACTTTGAATTTGCCCGACTGTGGCAGGTGGACCATATGATCCAGGAGAGGTTCGAGTGCCTTGTACCGCGTCCCCGGTAACCGTTGTGCAGAAACAGACCAGAAAACTTAAGGTGAGGAACTTCATTAAGTCAGCATACTTTCTCTTCGATCGAGGGCTTTACGCGCGACCTCCTTGTCATCGAAGTGAAAGGTTTCGCGTCCAATTATTTGATAATCCTCGTGCCCTTTTCCTGCGATCAAAACCAGGTCCCCGGTACGCGCTTCGTTAATCGCTTTATGAATCGCCTCTGAGCGATCGGCAATTTTCGAATATGGCTTTGCCGTCTTTTTGATACCCAGCTCGGCATCGCTGAGTATTTGTTCCGGATCTTCTGTTCGTGGATTGTCGGAAGTGAGGATTACCACGTCGCTTAAACTGCCGGCCGCTTCACCCATCGGCGCGCGTTTGGACCGATCACGATCGCCGCCACAACCGAAGACCGTAATAATTCGACCATGGACCACATCTCGAGCTGTTCGAAGTACATTTAAAAGGGCATCGTCACTGTGAGCGTAATCAACCACTACTGCAAAATCACCACTGTGGTGAACTCTCTCAAATCTACCCGGGGCGCCAGTGCATTTCTCTAACGCGGAGGTGACGACATCAAGGCTGTATCCCAGCGCAAGCCCACTCGCAACGGCCGCTAGTGTGTTGTAAATATGAGGCGGGCCTACCAGCGGAGACCGAAATTCTCGCTCACCAGCCGGAGTGGTGAGCTGAAACGCCATCCCGTTTAAAGAGAACTCGGGGTTGTTGGCTTTAACGTCCGCATCAGCGTTTAGGGCGTAACGAATAACTTTCAAGCCGTCTCGATCCAGCGTTTCTGCCAACTCGACACCTTTGGGATCGTCTACGTTGATGACCGACACTTTGGGCCGCGTGCCTAACCTGCCATCGAACAAGCGAAGTTTCGCATACCAGTAGTTCTCCATCGTCTTGTGATAGTCGAGGTGATCCCGCGTAAGGTTTGTAAACACCGCTACGGCGTACTCCAGCTCGTCGCAACGATGAAAATCCATCGCCTGGGAAGAACATTCCATAACGGCCGAACGGCAACCCAGGTCAACAGCCTCACGCAATAGTCGCTGCATATCCGGAGCCTCCGGAGTAGTCCGATCAGCTTTTCTTCGTTCTTTTCCGAGCCGATATTCAACGGTCCCCGTCATCGCGACAGGTTCGCCCGCTTCTTCCGGGATCGACGCAACGAGATAGGCCGTCGTGGTTTTCCCATTGGTGCCTGTGATACCAACCAATTGAAGTTCGCGCGAGGGATGGTGTTGCACCTCGGCAGCAGCAAGCGCCATGGCCCGTCTGATATTACTGACCTGCAACCACACGCCGGGAAAACCTTCGGGTGCGCTGCGTTCAGACAACACCCCAGCTCCACCCTGGCTCATGACTTTCGGAACAAACTTATGAGCATCAAAGACTGCACCTGATACGGCCGCAAAAAGCGCCCCGGCGCCGACCCGACGAGAGTCGTGGCTGATATCAGTAATGACGGTAGAAGGCTCGCCTGTAAGATGGGCCTCAGTGAGGCGAGCGATTGTTCCCGCCGTAACATTTTCCTTGTTCACAAGTACTCCCTTTACTTCCAGATCCTACTCGTCGCTTCGGTGCTTGACCAATCCGGTCGCGGCGTTCGCTGAATCAGCGTGCCATGCTCGACCCACTATTAACTATTTACTACCTTCGGGCTTTACAACGACCGCCGGAATGTTCTGATCTCGAACCAGCTGATTGAATGCTGGAACGTCTTTTCGCATCAGTTGGCCCAACTTCTGCAACTGACTGTCTATCTGACCAACTACTTCATCATAGACAGCATAAGACTGAGCAGTAGGCGCCGCTTCCGCGCTACCTACGACCCCGCCGAGTGCTGCCAGTTTGTTATTGAGGCGAATCGGAAAGTTGAGAGGATCCTGGCTGCTTTGATTTTTAGTCTGGTACAGCGCTTCCTCAACCTCAGTTAAGTTCTTGTTGAGCGCTGTTCCGGAATCGTTTACAACCTTGAAATTGGGTTGGCCATTGAGCCGCTTCAAGAGATCTTCTATTTGTTTGCGAACGTCGCGAATCTGAACGATCGCATTGTTTGTCTCGGTGAGTTTGTCCCGAATTTTCAAGCCTAGTTCTAACTGCTTTGCATAATCCGCCTGGGTTGTGCTTAAACGAGGATCTGCCTTGATCTCAAAATTCTGAGTTAGAGCCTTACCATCCACCGTTAACTTCACCTGGTAATTCCCGGGTGCGACCTTTGGACCACGAGTTTCACCAGCCCAGAGAATCATTCCGGCAAACCTTGCAGCTTCCGGGTAGCGCGTGTCCCAGACAAACCGATTGAGCCCGATGTCCATCTGCAACGATGGTGTACCACCGCCACCGAAAAATCCACCTTCATCGGGAGGCGGTGCAGCCGGTGGCGCACCACCTGCGGCAGCGGCCCGCCCAACCCGGCCCGTGAATTTGCGAAGAGACTTACCAGCACTGTCGAGGAATTCAAGTTCTATGTTGTCAGTTGGTTTAGCTTTGAGGGAATAGTAAACCACCACACCAGCGGCCGGATTTCGTCCGACAGTTGCGTTTGGACCAACTGGAAAGCCTCCGCCCACCATTCGATAACTCTCCTTCGGCCTAAACAGTTGCGTTTCATTCACTGCTGACATTCCGCCCGAATCCATTAACTGATGTACCAGTGGCAGGTCGTCGAGTATCCAGAACGATCGTCCCTGGGTGGCGACTACAAGCTCCCGGTCTCTCTTTTGTATTGCCAGATCAGTGATTGGCACGATGGGCAGGTTCAACTGGAACGACTGCCAGTGTTCGCCATTGTCAAACGATACGTACATCCCGGTTTCAGTTCCGGCATACAACAGTCCGCGCTTGTTTGGATCCTCGCGAACGACCCGGGTGAAAGTCGTCTCCGGAATACCGTTGGTTATCTTTTTCCAGGTCTTGCCGTAATCCGTCGTGCGATAGAGATACGGACGATTGTCATCAAACTTGTACATCGTCGCCGCGACATAAGCGGCGCCGGGATCGATCGGAGACGCTTCAATTGAATTGATCTGGATCCATTCCGGCATGACACTGGTCGGAGGAGTTACGTTGGACCAGTTCTTACCTCCGTCTCGTGTCAGATAGATCATCCCATCGTCGCTTCCCGTCCAGATCGTTCCAGGCTGTAGAGGCGACTCCATCACAGTGAAAATCGTGCCGTAGTATTCAATACTTGTATTGTCTTTGGTGATTGGACCACCTGAAGATCCCTGCTTGGATTTATCATTTCGAGTCAGGTCGGGGCTGATGATTTCCCAACTTGATCCTTCGTCCTTCGACTTGAAGAGAACATTTGCCGCGCAATAAAGCGTATTCGGATCGTTTGGCGAGAACAGCAGGGGAAAATTCCATTGAAAGCGATACTTCAAAACATCTGCGCCCGAACCCATCGGGTTGTTAGGGTACGGATTGATATCCCTCATTTGTCCGGTGCGACGATCATATCGAGTCGTAAGACCCCCATACGAACCCGCAAAGACGACCTGTGAATCCTTTGGCGATGGCGCTACCCAACCTGATTCGCCCCCACCCACGTCATACCAGTCGCTGGTTCCTATACTGCCTTCAGCGGTGCGGCTCGCAATTCGCACAGTCGAGTTGTCTTGCTGAGCGCCATAGATGTTGTAAGGAAAATCATTGTCGAGGGCTACTCGATAGAACTGAGCTGTTGGCTGATCTTGCTCGGTCCAGCTTCGTCCTCCGTTGTAGGTTACATTCGAGCCTCCGTCGTTACTTTCAATCATGCGATTTGGATCATCGGCCGCGATCCAAAGATCGTGATTGTCTCCATGAGGAACCTGGATACCAGTATAGGTACGACCACCGTCGTTAGACTTGTAGAATCCCGTGTTGAGGACGTAAACAGTGTCTGCGCTCTTGGGATCGGCATATATTCGGGAGTAGTACCAGGCGCGTTGGCGCAAGCGCCGTTCTTCGTTTACCCTGGTCCATGTTCGTCCGGCATTGTCGGATCTAAACACACCACCGTCTTCAGCTTCGACGATGGCCCACACCCGCTCCGGATTTGCAGGTGAGACAGTAATACCAATTTTACCCACGACACCTCGAGGCAATCCGGGATTTCTGGTGAGCTCGCTCCAGGTGTCGCCCCCATCGGTGGATTTGAAAAGACCGCCACCCGAACCGCCGCTGTCGAGTGTCCAGGGTTTCCGGGACACTTCCCAGAAGCCGGCATACAGGACGGAAGGATTCGTCGGATCCATGCTCAAGTCGATAGCACCCGCTTTGTTTCCTCGAGTTAGGATCTTTTCCCAACTCTTGCCCCCATCTTTCGAACGGAAGACTCCGCGTTGCTCGTTTGGACCCCACACGTGTCCAAGCGCAGCCACGTATAGCAGATCGGGATTCTTCGGATGAACTCTAATTCTCGAAATCTGTCGCGTGTCATCCAGCCCGATTCGCTTCCAGGTTTTGCCGCTATCATTGGATTTGTACATGCCGTCGCCGTGCGACACGTTGCCGCGTATCGGCGACTCGCCCATACCGACATAGACCACATTGGGATCACTCTCAGAAACCGCGATCGCGCCGACCGATCCAGTGCCGAATACAGATCCATCGCTCACCGACTCCCAATTGATGCCTCCATCTGTGGTTTTCCAGACCCCGCCACCCGTTGCACCATAGTAAAAAACGAGAGGCTGCGAATTCACGCCGGCAACTGCGGCTGAGCGTCCACCACGATATGGTCCAATACTGCGATATTGAAGCGCTGCTAACTTGTCGCTCTCTTTTGGTGTTGGTGAAGGCGCAGGAGTTTGAGCTTGAGAACCAAAACACGTTACCAACACCATCAGCGCTAGAATGCAGACACGGTTTTTTACGGACGCGCTAAACCTCTTAGTCATCTAAATGGGGCTCCTTCAAAATAGGATAGGTGAGATGGGCAGCAGTCTGCCGTCATGAGTTCACAAACGATCGCTACAGAATTGCATTATGGATTAAAGATGCCGATTCAACGGAACTGCATAGTAACAATTTAGCTGTTGAACTGTCTTGTGGGCCAACCAGTGAGTGAGGTCCTAACTTGTCTCACTCTGTGCGACCTTTGTGTCTTTGTGCCTCGGTGGTGAGGAAAGTCCTGAGAAAAACATCACCAAGGAGAACACAAAGGCTGCCACAGCGCGGCTTAGGCCGCAACCAAACGATCAAGTTTCGAGACCGGTCAGTACCGATTCGCGGTAGCGTCGGGTGAGTTTCAAAATGCTGACAACTGCTTGATCATCGAGACTCACCCGACGCTACCGCGAATCGGTACTGACCGGTCTCGCATTGCCGATCTGCCTGCTGCCCCCTGAAATGTCCTCGCATAAAAACATCGTCAGAAAAACAAGAAGTTATTAGTTTGATTCACAGAGGATACGCGCTTTAAAGGTCAGAACTCGTCGCGTAATGGACGACTCATCAATGCGTTGACTGCATCTCGCACATCCTTGCCGTGATAAAGAACGTCATTCACTTCGTTAACAATTGGCATCTCGACAGCAGCTCGGTCCGCTAGAGTCTTTACTGCCCGTGTAGTTTTTATTCCTTCGGCGACTTCATTCATCTCCGTGGTAATCTCAGTTACACCTCTTCCGAGCGCAAGCTGTTCACCGACAAATCGATTGCGCGAGAGCGAGCCCGTGCAGGTCAATACAAGGTCTCCCAACCCCGCCAGGCCCATCATAGTTTCGAGTTGTCCGCCTTGAGATATTGCGAAACGAGTAATCTCGGCGAGTCCACGAGTAATAAGTGCAGCGAGGCTATTCGCTCCAAGTCCCAGGCCCGAGACCATGCCCGCGCCAATCGCCATGATATTTTTTACTGAGCCGCCTAACTCGGTTCCGATCACATCGCTGTTCGTATAGACACGCAAGTTCTTGTAGCTCAGAGCCGCTTGCACAAGTTTGGCCGCATTACTATTCAGGCTTGCAGCAACAATCGCAGTTGGATGATCCAGGATAACTTCTTTGGCAAAAGATGGACCAGACAAACAAACGTATGGCAATCCCGATGGACAAGTTTCCTCGACAATTTGTGAAATTCGTTTGCCGGTGTCGACCTCAATTCCTTTTGCTGTATTTACAAATACTGACTGCTCACCGATTTCATTTCTAATAGATTCGACTAGACTTCGAACCGCGTGTGACGGCGAGGCCATAATTATCAACTCGGCATTCCGTATGATGAAAGAAAGATCTCGGCTGACAGTCACACTTTCAGGCACCTCAATTCCTGCCAGATAAATCGAATTTGTTCGATCTCGCTCGATCGATGTAACAACACTCGCGTTTCTGGACCATAGTTTCACATCGTGCCCCGCCCTCGCTGCCAGGATTGCGAGCGCCGTGCCCCAACTTCCGGCACCAATCACTGAGACGTTTAAACGTGAATTTGTCTGATCGACCATCATCTAAACTTATTCTCAGTTCCCTGTATCAACCTCGAGATGTTCTGTCGGTGCGCAAAAATAATCAGCGCCGTGCAACAGATGGCCGCAACCGAAATACCATCGAAAACGATCGGATATCGTCCGAGGCCAACGACGATAGGAATAACTAACGAACCCACAATTGATCCGAGCGATACATACCGAGTCAACAAAACAATCATCAGAAAGACAATCCCGGCGAGTAGAACTGCCAGCGGCGCGAGCACCAGAAATACTCCAACGCCTGTGGCCACTCCTTTGCCACCACGAAAACCCAGCCAGATCGGAAAGATATGACCAACAATTACTGCAACCGCGGCAGCCATCACCGACCAATCCGCTGACCCTTTGGCAAACCAACCGGCTAACAATACTGCTGCCGCTCCTTTTGCCGCATCGAGCATTAGAGTTATAACTCCCGCCAACTTGCCGGCCCGTCGCGAAACATTGGTGGCGCCAGTTCCCCCAGAACCTGTTTGCCTGATATCGTCGCCTGCAAGAGCTCGCACAATCAGAAAGCCAAACGGAATCGAGCCCAGCAAGTATGCGAGAATGACGATAAACAAGAAACGCACTTTTCGTTACTCCGTCGAGAATTACAAGTTCGAGATTGAGACTACAACCACAGATGGGGAAATAATATGAGCCACTGGAGCCGGCTTCATCTAAACGAATCGATCAGGACACTGGCGACCCATGACACTCATCGATTTTTTATCCAACTTAAAGAACCTCCCGGAGAAGAACGAAATCCAATTGAGTTCTATCGCTGGACTTTGGAAGAGGCGAAGGATGCCGGTGACAGTCTGGTCCAAGCTTACTATCCTCATGATTGTGATGATTCAACTTGTGGAGTGTGGCGCAAAATAGATGAATAAGAAAAGACTGCCACAGTTCCTATTAAACGTTTCGCTGCTTGTCGCGATTCTCTGTGGAGTCTCAGCATGTGCGCTCGTTCCTCGTAAACAACAGAATAATAACCCACCGCCCGCAATCCAGGAGCCTGACAATTTCCCCAAGCGCCAGGGAATTTTGAACGACTTTGCAGACGTTCTGGATACCGCCTCTGAAGAACGCCTCACGAAACTGTTGCAAGAATTGAATCAGAGCAAGGGGATCGAGGCAGTTGTTGTTTTCGTCAAAGATACCAGCGGCGAGCCTATCTTTGACTACTCACTGAAACTGGCAAATCAGTGGAGAATCGGTTCAAACGGGCGCGGAGTTCTCTTTCTAATGTCCATCAATGACCGGAAGTGGCGGATTCAGGTCACGAGAGCACTTGAGAGCGTATTGACTAACGACGTGACTAAATCCATCGGAGACAAGTCAGCGGACTTTTTCAAGAGACAAGAATATGCCGCAGGAGTGGAGTCTTTCGTGAGAGACCTGGATGAAAAACTGGCAGGAAGCTAAAGAAGTCGTCTGCGAAGCAAATCCAGGGCTGCCTGTGATGCGCGCCAGCGTATAAGATTTCTGTCTCCTGGTAATTTCAGTTTTCGATGTTCGGTTCCTGCGGCATATGAAAGACCGATATACACCGTACCAACCGGTTTTTCTTCCGTTCCGCCTCCCGGACCGGCAACCCCTGTAATTGAAATTCCAAAATCTGTTTCGGCACGCTTTCGGATTCCTTCCGCCATAGCCTCGGCGACTTCTGCACTGACTGCGCCGTGTTCCAGCAACAGAATTGGCTCGACACCGACGGTACGAATCTTTGCTTCGTTAGCGTAAGCCACTACTCCTTCAATGAAGTATTTGGATGATCCGGGAATGGAGGTCAGTCGCTGGGCCAATAAACCTCCGGTACAACTTTCAGCTACTGAAACAGTGTAGTTACCAACAGATAACTTCAACCCGACTACTTCTTCCATCGTCTCACCGGCAAAAGAGAAAACCGCATCTCCCAGTGCTTCTTCGATTTCTCCGGCGAGCTTATCAATCAGACCTTCGGCTTCAGCGTCAGTTCTTCCCCGGGCCGTCAAATGAACTTCTATTTCACTCTGGTTAAAGAGAATTGTAGTGACAGGGTTGTCGTACTTTGTATAGATAGGCGCAATCTTTTCATCAACAGCTGACTCGCCCAGACCCGCAACTCGTAAAATTCTTCTTAGCACCCGCATGCTGCCGGCTCGACCCGCGAGACGATGAGCCACGTGGTTCTCAAACATCGGTTTCAGCTCGCGTGGTGGTCCCGGCAACAAGACAACTGCGGTTCCTGCGTGGTCTATAAACATGCCTGGCGCCGTGCCATTAGGATTTGGCAAAATCTCTGCATCCTCGATCACCATCGCCTGGCGCGAGTTTCTCTCGGGCATTGCAACGCCAAAGCCTTTAAACCGCGCACGAAGTTCTTCCAGGACCTTCTCGTCCAGCATCAAGCGACGTCCAAGTGCTCGCGCGGTAATCTTCCTGGTGATGTCATCTTCGGTTGGACCCAGGCCGCCCGTCGAAATAACGACTTTAGTACGACGTACTGCATCGCGAATCGTTTCTTCGAGACGCGCGTCGTCGTCGCCAACAATGGTTTTGAGCTTTACTTCGATGCCGAGGCGGTTTAGTTGTTCAGTGAGCCAGAGACTATTTGTGTCACTGCGATCGGGAGCGAGCATTTCCGACCCGATCGCAATGATTTCTGCTGTAAGGCTTTCAAACAAGCGCGACTCTTCTTGGATTAGTGACTGGTAGACTGCTCGTCATAAACGTTGTGCAAAACTTCCGATATTGGTGGTGGCGCCGAAAGAGGAGTCAAGCCTGATCGCTGTTCATTAAGGGCTGCTTCTGCGACCTTCGCATCCATTAACGCGGCGGCTAGCTCCTCAATTTGCTTGTCTCCTTCAAGCAAATTCCGATTCTCATCGAGCAGCTCGCGAGCATGTTTCCTACGGGCGCGCTCGAGATTCCTGACGGCTGCCAGAGCCTGTGGTGCGACTGATGGCTCGTCTTCAATTCTGCGCAACATTGAAACGTATCGGCGCAACTGCGGTGATGGGACGGCGCGGTGAAGCTCGTCGTAACGCTCATCCTCTACGAGTCGCGAAAGATAATCAACAGCGGACTTGTGATCCCCTAATCGATGATAGAGCGACGCAAGCGCAAAGAGATGGAGTGGCGGCGGATCGGCAATCGCCTCCAAACTGCGTTCGCCTTCTGAGATCACTTCGCTGATTTCAAACGCATACCAGCGACGCTCTTCCTCGCGCAAGATAGCATCGGCCGCAACGTAGAAATCAAATAGTTTTTCAACTTCACGAGATTGGGTATGACGAGAAAACAACCAGACGACAAGAACTGCGCCAGTTACCATCATCATGATTACCGGCGGAACTCCTACGGCGTCTAACATTGCGACAACGATCACTACAGCAATCGCTTTAGTCGCGAGTATCCTTGCTCCCGAAGCCATAAAACCTCCCCATAGCTAAGTCTTCCCTACTCGCGCAACGATCGCTTTGCCTGCTTCCTCCGTCGAGAGATTTCCCCCGAGATCTTTAGTCGTTTCGTTTGCAGAAACCGCAGCGCGAACTGCCTCTTCGATTTCTCTACTCTGTGCCGGGAAGCCCAGGTATTCTAACATCATCGCTGAAGTCAGAATAGCACCAATCGGATTGGCGATTCCCTTTCCGGCTAATGGAGGAGCACTACCATGAACCGGCTCGAACAATGAGACTCTTCCCGGATGAATATTGCCTGACGCCGCCAATCCCAATCCTCCCTGAACGGCAGCTCCAAGGTCCGTCAGAATGTCGCCAAACAAATTATTACTCACAATCACATCATATTGAGCAGGATCCAGGACCATGAACATCGCCATTGCATCGACATATTGGTGATTGGCCTGGATCTCCGGATAACCGGCAGCAACTTCCTTAAACACTCGTTGCCACAAGTCGCCTCCGAAGCGTTGGACGTTCGACTTGTCGGCCATCGTAACTTTCTTTCTTTTATTGGAACGGGCGTATTCAAACGCCGCTACGATGATTCGCTCGACACCGCGCCGCGTATTGATCTCCTCCTGCAACGCAATCTCGTCGACGGTTCCATGTTTGAGAAATCCACCTGCGCCGCAGTAAGCACCTTCGGTATTCTCTCGAAAGACTACGAAGTCGATCTCTTCAGCTTTGCGATTCGACAACGGTGTTAGGCGGGAATCAAGCAAGCGTACTGGCCGCAGGTTGATGTAGAGATCCAGCCCGCGGCGCATACCAAGGAGAATGTCTTCAGCGTGTTTATTCGAAGGGACTCGTGGATCACCAAAGGCGCCGGCAAGAATGGCGTCGAAGTCAGCGGACAGTTTTTCCAAACTTCCTTCAGGTAGCGTTATACCTTCTTTGAGAAACTTTTCGGCGCCCCAATCGAAATTCGTGAACGCTAATTCTAATCTGCGTGTTTCTCTTAAGTGTTGAAGGACGCGCAGAGCCTCAGCGATTACTTCTGGTCCAATACCATCCCCTGGAATGACAGCGATGCGTTTCATCTTTTTGGAGTGCGCCGACCTGGCGCACTTTTGATTCAATTGGATTTAACTCAGTACTCTCTTAAAACAAAGCGCCGCCAGGACGGCGCCAAGGGCGCACTCCAAGGTTAGAGTGGAACAAACAGTACCGGCACGCGAGTGCCGCGAAGTACTTTCTCGGCCGTTGATCCAAACAAGATTTCTTCTGGAGGCGTCGATCGTCCACGCACACCCATTACAACCATCGGCAGATCGAGATCGCGCGTAATCTTCAAAATCTCGACAAAGGGTGCGCCGACGACAATCATCTTCTCGACATCAATCTGGCCCGTATTCAGCTCCTCGAGCATCGAGGTAAAACTATTCTCAGCCTGCTCGCGCATACGAGTCCTGATGTCTTCCTCAGTACCAAGGCCGGTTGATACAGCTTCGTCGATGAACTGCTGATCGATGACATGCAGTAACGTCAGGTCACCATCAGGAGCAGCCATGCCCAGCGCTATTCTGAGCGCATTAACAGAACATGCTGAAAAATCTACCGGCACTAAAATTTCAGGTGACGTAAGCATAACTAACCTCTGCAATCACTTTGCGAATCGGGCCGCAATCTTGGGAAGACTCGCCAACACTGTGTCTCCGACAATTTTCATACTCTGAGCCGATATTTTGTCGACGCTGTCTTCGGGTGTATGCCAATACTGGTAATTGCTCAACTGGATCAGGTCAACCGAATCGATCCCGGCACGCAGGAAAGGTTCGTGATCGTCACCTCCAACTCCTTCGGGTCTGTCCACAAAGACGTTCGAGTGTCCCAGGTCGCGTCCAGTTTGCCAGATAATATCTTGAAGCCATTTCGTACTCATGTCATCGCGACCCAATTCCAGTTCGCGATAGCCCATCATATCGAGCAAGATCATGGCTTTGGTGTTGCTCAACTCATCTTTAGATCGAAGCGTACTTACATAGTGCCGACTACCATAAGTGTTGTCGGGTTTTTCCGGAGTGCCGCATTCATCCCACTGTTCACAGAACGCCTCTTCACCATCAAAGAATACGAGACGGTACGTAAGTCGGGGTTTTTCGTGCGCGCTGCCCAGCACTCTTCCAATTTCAAGTAACGTAGCAACTGAGGCTCCCGGATCATTCGCACCTACGAAATGCATATTTTTGAAATACTTTGTGTCGTAGTGACTGGTGATCAGGATCAGGTCCTTTGTCTCGCCTGGTATTTCGGCGACGATGTTCGCCATCTTCTTGTCGCCCTGCGGCGTGGAAGCAGTGAACTCATCAAGCGAGACACTTAAGTTATAAGACTTTAACTCGCTGACAATGTAGTTTCGCGTTTTGGTGAGCTCTGGGGAATCAGGAGGTCTTGGTCCAAAGTCGATCTGTTTCCGAACGTGGTCCATCGCGCGTTCGCCATTGAACGAAACTGGCAGTGGCGGCTGTGCTGGAGACGGCGAACTTTGCGAGACCGCTATTCGGGGGTTTGGAGGCGCTTCATTCTTAGGACAACCTGAAATGATTAGGGAGAGTGGCGCAAGCAATACTACAGCGCAGAGACGGCTGGTAATCACGCGAGCCTTTTTTGGTCTGGTCATTGTCTGGTCGTCAGATTGGTCAACTGCTCTTCTGGTTCACTTTCGCTTTTGCCGAACGAGCTTGCTCGACAATTTTGTCGAACGCCTTCGAGCCCATGGCTAAAGGTTTTTGTAAAGCTGAGTCGAATGCTTCTGACATTGTGATCGCTTCGAGCTGCATGAGGGTGGCAATCTTTTTTGTCAGGGAGAGATCGCCAAACTTTTTGAGCACCTCAGCATCCTGGTCCACTTTGGTTTCTGCTCGTGGTTGAAAAGTACTGATGGCGACAACAATTTCGCCCGGGCTCTCAATCTTTACCTGGCAAGCAAGCCTCAGCGCGTCGGTTGTGATGTTATCTCCGAGAACTTTTTCTTCGGCATTACTTGGAACGGAAAGGAATTCAGCACCTGATTTAATGGAAACGACGCAGAACGGACATTCACCTTTGCCAATGGTGCAACCTTGACCGAGTGAAACTCCCATGCGACGCGCTGCGTCAATCAGGTAAGTACCTTGTGCAACCACTCCGTTTATCCCGGAAGGCTCAAATGTAATTGAGACTGTCATTTTACCTCCCCAGCCAACTGCAATTTTTATTGAAAGTACACTGCCGACCCACTGGTTGGCAAAAGCGAAGACGGCCTTTGTACTTTGTCTTAGTACTTTGCGCTCCTCTAGCCACACTTAGCAATATTCAAGTGCCCAAGTTCACCACTCAACCTCTTCTGCCGGACCGCGCGCGTCCTCGCGGGCTCTTTCTCGCGCGATCACTCTTTCTGACAGGTAGGCCCGCGAGGACGCGCGCGGTCCGGCAGAAGAGGTTGAGTGGTGAACTTGTCGGCGGAAGCTTTGGTTGATTACCGTGAGGCGCGTCGCAACGCTGGGATTGCGGGTTCGAGATTTTCGTCCGATTTTTTAGCGCGCCTGCATTCGGCACAAATTCCGATAATCCTGAGCAGGTGCTGGGTGACCTCAAATTTATGTTTTGCCGCCATTTCATCCTGGATTGCTTCAAGCTCGGCGGAAAAGAATTCGATGATCTTCCCACACTCTGAACAGATCATGTGGTCGTGGTGTTGATGCTTGTAGTTATGTTCAAAGTGGGCGCGACCGTCACCGAATCTCACCTCGCGGGCCAGCCCGGCTTCGGTCAGGAGTTTTAGGGTCCGATAGACTGTCGTTTGGCCGACGGTGGGGTCCTGTTTCTTTACGAGCTGGTATAGATCTTCGTTCGAAAGGTGATCCTCAGTTTTAAGAAAAACGTCGAGGATGAGGTCGCGTTGAGCAGTACGTTTGAGTCCTTTCCTCTGAATATGCTTGAGAAAGACTTCCTGCTCTTCGGTGATTGGTTCTTCATTGGTCATTCGAGTAAATGGATTTTAACATCAGAGTCCCAATAATGATCAATTGTGATTTGATATTTCAGCATTACTAATCTGTTCTTGATGACTTTACTGACCCCCAATTAACCAATCGCCAGAATTAGAAAGCCGTCAGACCTGAGAACAATTAACTATTCTGAAAGATCAAATCACAATTGATCATTGGTTGGGACTCGTGCTCATTCCGGTTCACTGTTACTGCACGGCGATCTGGTACTGCTCCAACTTGCCATCCGGCCATTCATAGGTCCAGGCTCTCAAAGACTTAGTTGCAGTCTGTATCTGGTAAACACGCAATATCATTCCCCCGCGTAGTCCTTGTCGCACTTGCGTGAACCCCTTCGGAGCGCCCAGTGGACCAAGCCCTGCCGAAAAGTCTTTCAACGCCTCATCACTGAAGTAAAAATTTGCGTTATCTGTAAACAGTGAGCGGTCGATTGTGCCGTGCTGCAGTCCGTCAAAAATCTTTTTCGCTTGCTCAAGCTTTGGTCCCGTTGCGGGATCGGTGGGAGCGTCAAAGAGAAGTGGCAAAATACCGTGAGCGATGTCATCGGCTGCAGAAGCGGCGTCTTGATTTGTCAGCGCAATTACCGAGACTCGATCCAAAGGATAAATCACACTCTCAGACGTAAACCCTGATACTTCGCCGCCGTGAGAAACTGCGAGATGTCCATTTTCCATACCCAGGCTAACACCGAGGCCGTATCGGGTTCCCAACCCAGTATTGAGTTGGACTTCTCTTTCCAATTCTCGATATGACGCCGGCTGCAGGATTTTCTGGTCAATAATCGAGATGTTCCATTTGGCCAAATCCTCTGCCGTCATTGCCAACTCGCCTGCTGCGAACAACCATCCTGGTCCTTCTTTAGGAGCGAGGCGTAGTGGTCCAAGCGCAAATCTACGATAGCCGGTTGGATCGCTGTCGCCCAATTTCTTTTCATCGGTGTTGGTGACACTCTTCATGCCAAGCGGCGCGAAGATCTTTTCCGTCAAGAACTGGAGCATAGGTTTGCCGCTAACTTTTTCAATGATAACTCCGGCAATGACGTAGTTAGTGTTGCTGTACTGCCACTTTGAGCCCGGATCAAAGTCGAGCGGCTTGCGGGCCCAGCCATCCATGATCTTTGCGGCGGTGATTGGCTCCAGCATTCCCGGCATGACGTAATCCTGCGGCCAGTAATCCTGATAACCGGAGGTATGTGACAGCAGTTGGCGAATGGTCACTTCGTTGGCTCGGGTTAGTTCCGGGAGGTATTTGCCTACTTTGTCGTCGAGCGACAACTTTTTCTGTTCCTGAAGGAGGAGGATTGCCGCAGCAGTAAACTGTTTGCTGATCGAGCCAATGCTATAACGCATGGATGTAGCAGCCGGCGTCTTGGGTTCGAGCCGCGCATCACCGTAGGCTTTTAGATAGACGATTTGTCCATTCTTGACGACTGCGACTGATGCGCTGGGCACTCCTGATTCTTCCAGGGCCTTGGCGGCAATTCCGTCGATCTTCGCTTTTACTTCGGGCGAGAGTTCTGTTTGAGCTTGAATACTAAGAGTTGGGAAAATTGCGGTTGTTAGCAGAACCGTGAATAGAAAAGTCAGCGCTCGGCTGACGATCGTGTTTTGATTATGCATTAAACGGGGCTCCTTGTCTGGTCTCAGGCCCAACCATTCTATATCTCCGCGATCGGCGATCTCAAATTGAGCCCCAGTACAGCCCCGCGAGACCAGCCCCCGTCCGGTCCCCAATTCACAACTCCGAATTTACAGTACCGCGAGCGTAGCGACCGGATGGTTCACTCAACTCTGATACTCGGTTCCAATCTCGTCGCGTGTACCATCCGGTCGCTACGCTCGCGGTACTGTAATGGAAAGAATCTTGAGAACTAGGCGCTCCAGACCATGAGAGCTTCTTTCTTTCCCCTAAATTCGTCCTTCGATGTTTGCGGCTTACCGAGTTTTGGCGAATGCTCGACTGCATGCTATTTTGACAGCCGTGCCGGGGTGGCGGAATGGCAGACGCTGCGGACTTAAAATCCGTT
>Ga0207674_10002152_pt1 | contig 24921 bp, 25 predicted proteins | sample KBSCornC72_FD_184303 | JGI IMG/M metagenome (GOLD analysis project Ga0207674, IMG submission 184303) | Corn rhizosphere microbial communities from Kellogg Biological Station, Michigan, USA - KBS Corn C7-2 (SPAdes) (version 2) | ecosystem: Host-associated > Plants > Roots > Rhizosphere > Soil ...
CACAGCTCGAACGCTCAAGAAGCACCCGCCTCCGAGTCCGCTCCGCAAGCGAATTCAGCGGCCGCGGCTCCGCTAGCGGCATCCGCCCCGGTGGCTCAGAACACGGCGCCACCACCGCCTCCGGCTCCGGCAAAGGTTACCGTGCCGTCGGGAACGTCACTTCCTGTCCGCCTGGTGGATGCGATCGACAGCGCCACCGCCCAGACCGGCGACACATTCCACGCCACGCTGGATTCTCCGATCGCAGTGGAAGGTGAGGTTGTCGTACCGGCGCACTATGATGTCGAAGGACATATCGTGGCCGCGCAAGCGTCTGGCAAGTTTGCCGGTAAGGCGCTACTCGAGTTGCAGCTGGACAGAATCAAAGTTGGGGACCGCTGGTATAACGTCGAGACCGACCACTTCAAGCAGGAAACCGGATCGCGCGGCAAGAATACCGCTGCCAAAGTTGGCGGTGGAGCAGTGGCGGGCGCAATTCTTGGCGGAATTTTTGGCGGCGGCAAAGGCGCCGCCATTGGCAGCGTTGCCGGTGCGGGCGCGGGTGGCGGGGTTCAGGCGGCCAGCAAGAAACCCGACATCAAGCTCTCTTCCGAACGGATCCTGACCTTCGCACTGCAGCAGCCGGTTACTATAGTACCCACGACTAAGCCGGCGCGATCCGGTCAGAAATTGGAAGCAACCGATCAACCGCAACAAGAACAGCAGTGAGAGTACTTGCAGTAACACAAGCGCGGCATAAGCCGCGCTTTTTTGTTCTCAAGTGTGTAGCATCTCGCAAGATTCGTGCTAGAGTTTGTAAGCACAAACGACAGGTCCCGCCACTTCTTCTAAATTAGTAGCCTCGGTTGTCTGCGGATGATCAAGGGTCATATTTCGTTTTATAAATTTGAACCGCGCTGGTCCGATCGTGTGGCTTGGTATGCCTCGGCGATCGCGGCCACCGCGCTTTCCTGGTGCATCTGGCGACTGTGGCCCGTGATGCATCAAGATCCCTTCGTCATCTTCATTTTGGCAGTAGTATTTATCGCGCGATTTTATGGCTTTGGGCCGGCCGTGGTCTGTACGCTCAGCTCTGCACTTCTTCTTGATTACGCTATCTTCCGCCCAACGCTTTCCACTCCGATTACTGAACTCGAGTTACAGCGCCTCGGCGTATTCATGTTGATCGCGGTTATGGTAGCCGGACTGGCGCGGCAGCGCTCTCGCGCGGAAACGCAAGCCGACGAAATTCGCCAGCAGCTGGCGGCGATTGTTACTTCTTCGGAAGACGCCATCCTCAGCGTCACCGTAGACGGCGTCGTCACCAGTTGGAACCTGGGCGCGGAGATGTTATACGGCTACACCGCCAAGGAGATTCTTGGCAGGCCCCTGGCAGTCTTGGTTCCGGTCGAGCACATGGGCGAACTGGAGCACAATCTGGAACGCCTGAATCGTGAAGAGCGCGTCGGGAGTTACGAGACCGAGCGCATTCACAAGAACGGCTCGCGTTTGCGCGTTTTGCTCTCCGTGTCTCCCATTCGAAATGAAAAAGGTCAGCTCGTAGGGGCATCAGCCATTTCCCGCGATATCACTCAGCAGAAGCGGACAGAAGAAGCACTGCGCCGCAACGAGCGACTGGCAACCGCGGGCAGGCTTACGGCTGCAATCGCTCACGAGATCAGAAATCCGCTGGAGGCCCTGACCAACCTTGTCTACCTTGCGCGTCGAGATGCTGCCGGCCGAGACGAATACTTGCGGCTTGCCGAACAGGAGATCGGTCGCCTCGACTCCATCGCCCAGCAGGCGCTCGGCTTCGTTCGCGAGACCACGGCGCCCGAGCAACTCAACCCGGGAAAGTTGATCGACGAAGTGCTGCAACTCTATATGCGAAAGCTGCAGCAGAACCAGATCACGATCGAGAAGCACACGCAGGACGAGCTCGGAATTTTGGGATTCCCAGGCGAACTGCGTCAGCTTTTTTCTAACCTCATTTTGAACGCCATGGAAGCGATGAAAGATGGCGGTGGTCGGCTTCGCATCCGCGTCGTCCACACGCACGAATGGGCCGGAGACCGGCGCGAAGGCGTGCGAGTCACGGTCGCCGATACCGGCGGTGGTATCCCAGACCTCGCGCTGCCGCACATCTTCGAGCCGTTCTTCACAACCAAAAAAGAAACTGGCACGGGCCTGGGTCTATGGTTAGCCTACGGCATCGTGCAAAAACATTCTGGCTGGATGCGCGTCGCCAGCCGTACCGCTGCCGGCGCGAGCGGAACGGTGTTCATGGTGTTCTTGCCGGAATCACCCGCCATGGCCTCCACCCAGGCGGCCTAGCCTACAAACAAATTGTTCAAAAATAATGTGTCGCGAATTGCAACCTGGGTTGCGATGGAAGACAGTTGTCACCGCGATGTGAAAGCCGTTGCATACGCGCAACCTGCGTTACCGGAGTGAAGCCGCGATGAAACGGCGGTTGCACTGGAAATACGGCCTCAAGGCGCCTTCTTAATTTCCGCAGCGACGGAGAAACTTTGGCGCTTCAAGTGCTCGAAAAAATCTCCCCCCCGTGCCAAGCCTTCCGGCGCGAAAACCAACAATCCCAGGTGAATCGATGAAGCTCCTGCATGTGCCAGTTGCGGTCTTGTGCTCAGCCCTAATCCTTTCCGTGCCTCTCTGCTCCGCTGCCGAGCGCAGAACTCACGCATTCAAACAGACTCCGTCTGTGCTAGCGAGCATTGGTGGAATGAATACTCTGAACGACCCGGCTGTCTTTGTCAGTTCCAAGGGTGAGCTAAACATACTGATGATCGCGAAGCCCAAAGACATCAGTCTTGGCGGCTTTTCGCCGACGGCGTGGGTGTATGAGATCTGTTTGCGAAAGGACGCGATTGGCGATTCCTGTCCCGCTGACGGTCGCACGGCCAATCCTTATGGTGGAGTGCGATTGGCATTGCAGGCTGGGGACCATCTCCGGATTCGGTTCGTGAACCAACTGCCACCTGCTCCACCGGATGCGGAGCACGTATTTAACGATCCCATGGGCGCAATGCTCGCCGCAAATCCCACGAACCTGCACACCCACGGATTGATCGTCGAGCCACGTCGCGCGACGCCGGACGATCCTACTTATGGTGACTTCATATACGTACTTGGATATCCCCAGGGGAAGTTGCCTTCGATGCAGGATCCCGGTCTCGACTACACGGATCAACCCATCAACTACGACATTTACATTCCCAAGGATCACCCGTCAGGCCTGTTTTGGTTCCACCCGCATGCGCATGGATTGGCACTGAATCAAGTTTCCGAAGGGCTCGCGGGAATCATCACCGTTGGCATCCCAGCGACTACCTCTTGTATCACGGCAAAGGTGGGGTTCCTCCAGGCTCACGCATCCGCCACTTCATTCTCAAAGATATGCAGGTGCTGGCCGACAATACCGTTCTCGACCAGGAGGACCCTGATTTCTGCGAGCACGATCCATCATTCACAAATCGCAACGGATTTTGCCCGGGACAAACCTATACAACCGATGATGGCAATACGGTTGACTACGCAGGCGGCAAATGGATCTTCACAATTAACGGCCAAGTGTTTCCAACCATTCCAGTGACACACGGCAATGGTGAAGCATGGAGAATCACCAACACTTCGGGTAGCAGAGCATACGACCTGCAGTTGATCGACAATGGAAGCGGGAAAGCAATGCCAGTCCAAGTGCTCGCAATCGATGGCGTAAGCTTCGACGGAAATGCGCCGGCCAGCACGATGGCGGCGCGACTGAAGAACAAAATCAAGCCGGTTAACTGCGGAGATCCCTCGAACCCCGGCGCCGTTTGCGCTACGTCCATCAAAATGTATCCCAGCTCGCGAGTCGAGATTTGGGTGTCCTCTCGTCAGGCAGAGAAGACCACTAGCGCGACCCTGGTGAGCCAAATGGTCGTCACAGGCGAAGATGCCGATCACTGGCCGGCATCCAAGCTGGCTACGGTGCTCTTCAGTCGCGGGAAAGGCAACAAAGTGAGCATCGCCGAGACCCTCTCGACTGTCGGGGCTTCCTCAACCAAGAAAGGAATTCTGTCTGCACCAGTTCGGATAAGTGATCGCAACATCGGCGATGAAGTCGCGGTGCTTTCCTCACATCAAGGCAGCAAAGCATACCAGCATCATGTCGCGGCAGTAACAGGTAAATGGGCAGGACTAACACCGTCTTGTCCGGCCCTTCCGACAGGGCACCGCCGTCGGATCTTCTTCGGGGTGCCGGCGGACGATCCGGATGGTTTTGGGCTGGGTTATGAAGAGCTTGATCAAAACGGGAACCTTGTCCCTGGTACATTCCAGGACATCGTGCCTTTTGACCATTCCGTGGTTACCGTGTGTCTGCCGCTCGCGCCCGGCAATAACCCGGTAGAGGAGACCTGGGAACTCATCAACGTGGCGAGTGAAGACCACAACTTCCACATGCATCAGACGAAGTTCCGGGTCGTTCTGCCCTCTCCGCTGGACAGCAACGAGGCGGGAGCACTGGTGGACAATCTTCCGATTTACAATGGCGGGCCAACGTGCGACGGTTCAGTCACGAACTGGCGCAGCGGAGGATGCGCGGTTGCACCCGTGGTCGTCCGAATCCCATTTTCCCAGATCGGAGACTTCGTCTATCACTGCCATATCCTCGAACACGAGGACGGTGGAATGATGGCTCATATTCGAGTCGTACCGAACGACGCTCCGTAGTTGTCCACTCGGCTTGGCGAACGCCCAAGCCTATCGAGCAAGCTCTGAGAACGGCGGTGGCCGGAAGGCCACCCCGTCACGAGCTCTCAGGCGGCTGGTTGCATTCCGTCCCGACGCCGAGATTCTCCAAGGGCCGCAGGCAACGACTGTCCTCTCGTACAGTGACTTTGGTACCCCCCTGCAAGGTATTCCCAGAACTTATAATCAGGCCGGATTGGTTTGCATTGGGCTCGCAGGTCGCCCACTCAGGTCCGAGTGGCTTGAGCTGGGATATCGCGAGTGTTACCCGACTGAGGTGAAAGACACACTTTGGATCCGTTCATCGCAACAGGATTCTTCTTGTTCGGGCTGCTCTTCGGCAGCTTCCTGAACGTGTGCATCTACCGCCTGCCGCGTGGTTTGTCGGTGGTGTGGCCTGGCTCGGCCTGTCCGAACTGCGAAAAACCGATAGCCTTCTACGACAACATCCCCGTATTCAGTTGGCTGATTCTGGGCGGTCGTTGTCGCAACTGCAAACAAAAGATTACTCCGCGATATCTGATCGTTGAGCTAATTAATGCCCTGCTGTTCCTCGGCTGCTATTGGCACCTCGGCTTGACCCTTGCGACGTTGAAGTGCGCGGTGTTTGGATTTTTACTCCTCGGCCTCATTTTCACCGACGCCGAAACACACCTCTTGCCTGACAAGATGACCCTCCCCGGTCTGGCACTAGGGCTGATGTTTTCCTTCGTTGTTCCAGTCAATGACTTGCTTTCCATGCTGCTGCCTGGAGTTATCGAGTTGCCGGTGAGCTCGGACCTTTCCTGGCGTCTCCTTTCTTTTATGGACGCGGCCCTGGGCGCGCTTGTCGGCGCCTCATTTCTCTACGGTATCGGCGCCGCTTATTTCCGCTGGCGCGGCGTAGAAGGCATGGGCTTCGGCGATGTGAAGCTGATGGCGATGATGGGCGCATTCCTCGGCCTACGGCTCACGATTTTCACCATGATGACGGCTTCTCTTGCCGGCTCTGCGTATGGTTTGTGGACTGTGCTCGCCGTCTGGGTGAAACGGACCCAGCGTAGAAAGCGCAAATTCCACGAACCGGCCGCTGCCGCCCGAAAGAATGCCTGGGGATCTGCGCTCGTTGCCTTGCGGCGTCACCAAATGCCTTTCGGCGTCTTCCTCGGCAGCATGGGCTTGCTGGCATTTTTCTTCGGCCAGCAGTTCATACGCTGGTACTGGAGGAAATTATGAGATTTCTGGCCAATCCTCTAGTGGTCCGGATGGGAATCGGTCTTCTCATATCGATGGGTGCTTTCGCCACCGGCGTTCTGGGACTTCGTGCGCTGCGGCGCAAGCTGGTGGACAGTGAACCCACAGCCGATCCTCTCGGTGCCGACGACGCGAGCTATGCGTATTCGGCAGTAATTCAAAATCTGAAACAGCAGAAGTTCGAACTGCAAAGCGAGCACGCTGCACAAAAGCGTCGTGCCAAGACCTCGGAGCAGATCACGGCCTCGGTGATTGCAAATCTCCCCTGTGGAGTTTTATTCATAGGCCCGAACGGACTTGTGAAGCAGGCAAATGCGGCGGCGCGCCGACTGCTAAGCTTTGCCTCCCCGCTCGGCATGAGTCCCGAAGAGCTTTTCCGCGATGCCATCGCCATTCCCGAAGCGGGGGAACCTATGCCGCTCGCCCACGAAGTTAGGACCTGCTTGCGTGGCCGGGAGCGCACAACCCTCCAGAGCCGATATCAGACTACCTCCGGAGGGGAACGCATCCTGTCTCTGACTCTCATCCCTCTCACCATAGATGAGGCCTCGGGCGTGGCCTGCGTTCTGACCGATGAAACGGCCCTCTCGCAACTCAACCGCGAGAAGCTTCTGCAATCGGAGATTTCAGTCGAGATGGCATTGCAGCTTCGCACATCGCTTTCCGTGATTCGCGATTGTGCAAACAGGATCGGCAACGAGCAACAAAACGCGGCTCGTTTTGCCAACGACATCGCCGCCGAAAGCGATCGGCTGGAGAAAGTCGTGGGAGGTTTTCTGGCGGAACCCGCAGTCAAAAAGGCTGCCGCCGCTGGTGCATGATTTCGCGTCCTCAGGGACAGATGGGAGTTACTATGAACCGAGTACACAGATTGTCATGGACGGCAGTACTTCTCTTCACCGCCTGCGTGGCCTTCGCGCAGAGCCCGGCATCGCAGTCTCTCGGCGACTATGCGCGTGCCGTCAAGAAGACAAAGAATGCTCCCGCATCCGACCACAAAAAGGTCTACGACAATGACAACCTTCCGGCCAACAGCTCTATCAGCGTTGTCGGAAATACAACCAGCTCGCAGCAGCCATCGAGCGATCAGAGTCCCAGCTCCGCTGCCGCTGCCGATCAGTCCGGCTCCTCTCCTGATAAGAGCACAGAAAAGAAAGAGCCGGAATTAAAGGCTGGTCAGTCTCAGGATGATCGCAAGAAGGCTCTCGATGCTTGGAAAGAAAAGCTCGCTGCGCAAAACGAAAAAGTCTCAGGCCTGGCCCACGAAGTGGAACTCTTGCAACGCGAGTACACCGTGAAATCGGCGGAATTCTATTCCAATCCTGCGAACATGGCGCAACATCCCAAAGGCTTCTCTAAAGACGACACCGACTACAAGCAGAAGATCGCCGACAAGCAAAAGGAGCTCGGGGATGCCAAAACCAAGCTCGGCGATATGCAGGAGGAAGCGCGCAGGGCAGGAGCGCCAGCCGCAGCTACCGAGCAAAACTGATCACGGCGGGCTTTCCGACGACCGCGAGATTCAGCTTTGAGCAGCATCATCGCTGTTTAGTAGAATGTGGAAAGTTTGCATACCCAATGGGAAGGAGCCTAATGAAACGGCTCGCAATAGTTCTGCTTTCTCTAGCGATGATTTCGGGATGCACCTCGGAAGCGCCTCAACCCGCACCCAAAGCTCAGCCTCCCGATCCGCAAACCGGCCGGAGCGCCTTCCAACACATGTTCGTCGCCGCGCGCGGATGGGCGCCGGACATTCGCCCGTATCAATTGCAGTCTGGCGTGGTCGGCGACCAGAAGGGCCGCGACGGCAAAGCGGTGCTGTGGACCGCAGCATTCACTTCCGCCAACATGCACGCATCGAAGCCGTACACTTGGTCTGGGATTGACGCGCCCGATACGCCCTCGCGCGGCGTGAATCCAGGAACTCAGGATTCCTTCACTCCCGGCAATGACTTCGACGTACAGTTCTTGAAAGTCGATTCCGATAAGGCCTTCTCCGTGGCCCAGGACCATGGCGGAGACAAGATTCTGAAAGAAAAACCCGACACGCCGGTGACCTATCAGCTCGATTGGAACAAGAGCGGTGGAAACCTGGTTTGGCACGTGATTTACGGAACCAGCCGCAACCAAGCCGCGCTGGTTGCCGACGTCGACGCCACCACCGGCGCATTCCTCCGAAAAGAGAAGTAAAATAGCATTAGCTTCTTTGGGGACGCTACTCCGGTTCCTTTGCGTCCTTGCGCTTTCCTGTGCGCTTCTTTCGACGGCAAAGATCGCGCAGGCTCGCAAGCTTGCAAAGAAGCTCTCATTCCGTTCGTCCCTTTCAGTACGCGGGACGCAACTGCCCTTGTATCTGGAACCTGGCAACTAGCATCTAGGAACTAGCAACTAGCAACTACGGAGGAAGATTTCCAATGGCGCACGAACTACCCCCATTGCCGTATGACTATTCGGCACTCGAGCCCGTGATCGACGCGCAGACAATGAAGCTGCACCACGATATGCATCATGGCGCTTACGTGAAGAACCTGAATGCTGCTCTGGAGAAGCATCCTAACCTGCAGTCGAAAAGCGCAGAAGAGCTGATTCGCGACCTCAACGGCGTTCCTGAAGACGTCCGCACCGTCGTTCGCAACAACGGCGGCGGCCACGTGAACCACACCATGTTCTGGAAGATTATGAAGCCCCAGGGTGGCGGCGACCCGAGCGGAGCCATCGCCGAGGTAATCAGCAAGACTTTCGGCAGCTTCAACGACTTCAAAACCAACTTCAACGATGCCGGCACAAAGCAATTCGGGAGCGGGTGGGTTTGGCTCGCAGGTAAGAAGGGCGGCGAAGTCCAGATCCTTAGCACGCCGAATCAAGACAATCCCATCTCCCAGGGCTTATACCCAATCTTCGGCAACGACGTTTGGGAGCACGCTTACTACTTGAAGTACAACAATCGGCGTCCCGAGTACTTAGCGGCGTGGTGGAACGTCGTGAATTGGGACGAAGTCAATCGCCGTTACGAGGCGTTCAAATCAGGAAAGTGAAGCAACCTCATAGTCGATTTCGCCTTGTTGGTGGGCGCGGGCGTCCTCGCCCGCGCTTTTCTTTGTGAGGTCAACGCAAAGTAGAAAGTTCCGCTTTTAAGCCGGGATGGGGGTGGTGCGCGCAGGGGCAAGGGATGGCGTTCTGAATTCTCCTGAGTTCCACCCACAGGATTGCGAGCCCTTCTGTGAAGAGCCGCGACTCGCGTTCCGTGACTCTGTGCAGCCGCTTGACTCTAAGTTGTACCGACGTGGTTCGAGGCAGAAGAAGCAAGGCACGGAAGGGTCTGAGTCAAACGTCCCTCCTTTCAGACTTGGCGTTTCCTCTGGGCAGGAGCGAACTTCGAATCGCCTGCGCTTCCGTGCTGGCGAGCACGGAGGTACGGGAGTTCCGCGGCATCATACCTGTGTAGAGGGAAAATCGCGTTCATGTCGAAAGAATTCTGATTTCGATCCGGCATCGGCCTCTGAGGTCGTTACTCCCGAGGCGCAAAACCCCGCATCTAAATCGGCACAATGACTCCTGACATCGTTGTCATCGGCGCGGGTGTCTCCGGCCTCGCAGCCGCGATCGATCTCACACGCGCGGGAATGAATATTGAAATCCTCGAAGCCCGCGACCGAATTGGCGGACGCATCTGCACGCAGCAAGATCCCACGCTGCCACACCCCATTGAGCTCGGCGCCGAATTCGTCCATGGCCTGGCCCCGGAAATCTGGTTACCCGTCCAGCAGCACAATCTCAAGGTCACCGAGGTTGAGGGCGGTCTTTGGTGCTCTATTGATCAGAAGCTCGAGAAATGTGACTTCTTCTCGCAAGCCGACAAAATTCTTTCCGGAATGGACGACAAACACCCCGACGAATCGTTCCTCGATTTCCTAGCGCGCCGGTTCCCGGACGACCACCACTCCGAAGCCAAAGACTGGGCAACACGCTACGTAACCGGATTCAACGCAGCCAAACCTCAAGAACTGAGTGTGCACTGGCTCGTTCACAATCGCCAGGCAGAGGAGCAGATCGCCGGCGACCGCGCTTTTCGCATCGTCGGAGGATACCAGCGGCTTGTTGATTTATTCGCCCAAGAGCTCGCGGAGACTGGGGGAAGCACGGTCGGCGCCTCTGCGCCACTTCAATTGAGCACCATTGTCCGCGAACTCCAATGGCGTGAGGGTGAAGTCCGTATCGAAGCCCAAACGCCACGCGGCTCTCGAATCATTGAGTCGCCCCGGGTGTTGATAACTCTGCCGCTCGGAGTTCTTCAATCGCGCGAATTCATGCGATTTGATCCTGAACTGCCCAACGACAAACAACAAGCTCTCGATCACCTGGTGATGGGCAAGGTCATCCGCGTGACCTTATGTTTTCGCGAAGCTCCCTGGGAACATGCGAGCCGCGTGGATCCAACATCCTGGTCCGACACTGAACATGCAGCCTTTGCCGATTTGACCAATCTGAGCTTCCTGTTTTCTAACGACGACTACTTCCCTACCTGGTGGACGCAGATGCCCGAGCGCTTGCCGATCATCACCGGATGGTCTCCTGCGAAATGCGCGGAACGCATGGCGGGCATGACCGAGGGGCGCATCATCGATAAAGCGCTCGAATCTCTCGGCAATCTACTCGGTCTGGAAAAAGCGAGCCTCAATTCGCAGCTGAACGCTGCCTACCTCCACAACTGGGACACCGACCCGTTCTCCTGTGGCGCCTACAGCTACGTGAAAGCAGGAGGCGAAGGTTGCCAGGCAACACTCGCCTCCCCGGTCAGAAACACACTGTTTTTTGCAGGCGAGCACACTGACACAACGGGCCACAACGGCACCGTCCATGGCGCCATTGCCAGTGGCCGCCGCGCCGCAAAAGAGATTTTGGAGCTCACATAGTCGTCTCGTATTGGCGTCCACCTGGGCGCCGCTCCGGAAGCGACGCTCCTCTTGCCCCCCGAAAGTATTCGTCTGCTTCCCCTCTCTGGCAGTACTGCCGATTGGGTGGACCTGAGGGCCCCGGAGCGGATCTCGCATTTGCGGTCAACTTGGGCGAAGTTCTCTCTGCATTTCCTGTGCTTGACATGTGGATAATGCGTCCCGGTCATCGCTGGGTGTCCGGCCATCGTCCGCCCTGCCACTCGAAAGGCGCTCAAAACCCGCTCCCGTCGCGGCATTTCGGATTGTGCGCTCAATCAGCAGTCTGATCCGTGTTTCGCACAAGAAAATTGCTTTGCACTGCTCTTTGAGAATTGACCCCGTCCTCTTCGGCGCGTAGATTCACAATCACTTCATCATAGTTTCTGGCCGGCGGATTCCCACGAGAACCTGCCGGTGCGGATCTCTCGGAAACAAAGTCGTGCGTTCCAGGATGTGCTGCGTCGGTTCCCGAAATGTGAGACGTGTCGCACCGCCGACGAAAGGGGATCGACGACCAATGTCTCGGCGCGAAACGACCAGCGACCAACGACTAACAACTTTTGGGGAGTAGCAGTATGCCGGACGATTGGAAGACCTACCGCACGCGCTTCGTGGTTCGTGCGAAGCAGTTGACTCAGCCATTCACATTCACCGACATCAACGGGCGCGAGCATTTCGGCAGGCCTGGCGATTACCTGATTGAGTCTCGCGACGGCCTCCGCATCTCTCGGCGCGAGATCTTCGAAGACGTCTACATCGCAATGGAAGGTTGCGATAGCATCCCCGGCCGCTCTCTGGACCGCGTACAACCAGCTGGGCAGCCGTTGAATCTTGCTGTCTAGGCACCCGAAGCGGGGTTGAGTTTCGCCAAGTGTGTGGAAAAACAGGATTTAACCTGGCGTTCATACAGTAGATTCAAGGCGATACAATATATTGTGATTAGTTGTTGACACGCACAACATACAGCAGTACTGTTGTCATCCCAGAGGCACCAGAATTTCGCCGATTCAGTCCCGTCAGCCAGGTTCAAACAGGTAGCGAAACGGCGTAATTGTGACGAAGAGGTGGGACGGCGCCTGGGTCGGAGGTGATTCTTGGCCGTCCTACAACTTTAGATGTATCAGTGACTTAGCCGCGTTGGAGCGCTAAGAGTCCTGAGTCCCGTCCGGGACCCAACTAAGACGGACGCCAGATCCGTCAGTCGCAGTTACACCAGCTCCAGGAGAGACAGAAATGGCCGAAGTTCAAACCCAGATTGCAGCCGCCACAACCGTCGCTTCATCGTCAAAACCCAGCAAAACTTACGGGCTTAGCTTCCGCCGACTTTTTACCAAGGCGGGCATTTCTCCCTATGACGAAGTCGAATGGGAAAAGCGCACAGCCACGATCGTCGACTCAAAGGGCAACATCATCTTCGAACAGAAAGAAGTCGAGGTTCCCAAAGACTGGTCGATGACCGCGACGAACATCGTTGCCAGCAAGTACCTTCACGGCCAGCTCGGCACGCCCGAGCGTGAGACCGGTGTCCGCCAGCTGGTTGGCCGCGTCGCCGAAACCATTCGCGACTGGGGACTCGCCCAGGGCTACTTCCGGACTTCTGAAGACGGCGCCACATTCCACGACGAGCTCGTACATCTTCTTATTCGCCAGTACGCGGCCTTCAACTCCCCGGTCTGGTTCAACGTTGGATGCGACCGCATCGAGCCCAACTCTGATGGCCAGAACTGGCACTGGAACGCCACTCTCGGCCGCGTCGAATTTGGTATCACCGGCTACAAAAAACCGCAGTGCTCTGCTTGTTTCATCAACTCCGTGCACGATTCGCTCGACTCCATCCTCACCTTGGCCAAGACCGAAGGCATGCTCTTTAAGTGGGGATCGGGGACGGGCACGAATCTTTCTCCGCTGCGTTCGTCGAATGAGACGCTCAGCGGCGGTGGCACTGCCAGCGGCCCACTCAGCTTCATGCGTGGATTTGACGCGTTCGCCGGGGTAATTAAGTCCGGTGGCAAGACCCGTCGTGCGGCCAAGATGGTGATCCTCAACATTGAGCATCCCGACATCGTCGACTTCATCGAGTGCAAGTCGAAGGAGGAAGCTAAGGCGCACGCGCTGGTTTCGTTGGGTTATGACGGCTCCTCGCCCGACGCCGAAGCTTACAGCTCCGTCTTCTTCCAGAACGCCAACAACTCCGTGCGCGTGACCGACGATTTCATGTACGCCGTTCTGCGCGACACCGACTTCTCCACTCGCGCGGTCAAAGACGGCCGCCCGGTTCAGACCTTCAAAGCCAAGGACCTCCTCTTCAAGATTTCAGACGCTACCTGGCGCTGCGGCGATCCTGGCATGCAGTACGACACGACAGTCAACCGTTGGCACACTTCGAAGAACACGGCGCGCATCAATGCTTCGAATCCGTGCTCGGAGTACATGTTCCTCGACGACTCCGCCTGCAACCTGGCCAGCTTGAACCTCCTGAAGTTCGCGCCCAACGGGACGTTCGACGTGGAAGCCTATCGCCATGCAGTCGATATCTTGATCACCGCACAGGAGATCATCGTTGACAATGCCGGCTATCCGACCGAGATGATCATGAAGAACTCGCATGATTATCGTCCGCTCGGGCTTGGCTACGCGAACCTCGGCGCGCTGCTCATGGCTTGCGGCCTGCCTTACGACTCCGATGCTGGTCGCGACTATGCCGCCTGTGTCACTGCGATTATGTGCGGTCAGGCATACCTGCAATCGAGCCGGATCGCCGATACTTGCCCTCCGCTGGTTCCCGCAACCGAACCCACGAAAAAGGGCCTGGCGGACACGAATCTTGGAAATGCGGTTGGAGCGACGGGCGCCTCTCCCGTCATGCCTGGCGGCGCTTGCCCCGGCTTCTACATCAATCGCGAGCCGTTCCTCGACGTAATCCGCATGCACCGGGCTTCGGTGAATAACATCAACAAGACCAACGTTCCCGCTGCGCTCTACGAGGGATCCAAAGCTTGCTGGGACGAAGCTCTGGCTCACGGCGAGAAGTTTGGTTACCGCAACTCTCAGGTCACCGTTCTCGCGCCCACCGGTACGATCGGCTTCTTCATGGATTGCGACACCACCGGCATCGAGCCCGATCTCGCGCTCGTGAAGTACAAGAAGCTGGTTGGCGGCGGGATGATCAAGATCGTAAACAACACCGTTCCGACGGCCCTGTTCAAGCTCGGCTACAACCATGAGCAGGCCGACGCCATCGTCAGCTACATCGATGCCACCGGCACCATCGAAGGGGCGCCACACATCAAGGACGATCACCTCGCCGTCTTCGATTGCTCCTTCAAGCCAGCCAAGGGCACGCGCAGCATCGCTTACATGGGACACCTCAAGATGATGGCCGCCGCTCAGCCATTCATCTCCGGTGCCATTTCGAAGACCGTAAACCTCCCCGAAGCGGCCACGGTCGAAGATATCTCGGAAGCCTACCTCCAGGCCTGGAAACTCGGCCTGAAGGCAGTGGCGATCTATCGCGACGGATGCAAGAAGTCGCAGCCGCTATCGGCTGCAGGGACCAAAACCGCAGAAGCGGCGAATACTCGCGCCGAGCGGGGGCCCTTGCCGGCGATTGAAGAACAAGATCTGAACGCTCCGCCGAAGGCTGTCCGCCACAAGCTACCCGAAGAACGGATGTCCATCACCCACAAATTCAACATCGGCGGACACGAGGGGTACATCACAGTCGGCCTGTATCCAAACGGCAGCCCCGGCGAAATCTTTATCACCATGGCGAAGGAAGGCTCGACCGTCAGCGGCCTGATGGACAGCTTCTCCTGCGCCACATCGCTCGCGCTGCAACACGGCGTGCCATTGAAGATGCTGTGCGAGAAATTCGCGCACACGCGTTTCGAGCCGAGCGGCTGGACCAACAATCCCGACATCGGCTTCGCCAAGTCGATTATGGACTACATCTTCCGCTGGCTGCAGCTGCGCTTCCTGACCGGACAGCAGCAATTGCTGTTTGAGAATCTCAGACCACGGCTGTCGGTCGCGAGCTCGCAGCCCTCAGTAGAAGAGGTGCCGCCGACGACAGACGAGGCAAGACGCACCACAGGCGTGCCGACAACCAACGGTCAAGAATCGACGACCCGCCGCGTTCACGCAGCCGACGCGCTCGCCGAAATGATCGACCTCGGCGATGCACCTAGTTGTCACGTTTGCGGATCGATCATGGTGCGCAACGGCAGTTGCTATAAGTGCATGAGCTGCGGGTCCACGTCGGGGTGCAGCTAGGAAGGGGGGTTGGACGGACTGCATATACCCCCCTTTGCGATCCGTCCAACCTCCGAATGGCAGCCCTGCGTTTTCTAAAGAGCAAGGCAAGCGGAATACCGCTCTGGCTTCTTCATTCGCCAACTTAAGATTCCGACGGCCGCAGTAGTCGAGGCTTACGTCGCAGACCTTAGGTCGTCGTGGCAGCCAGCTTTTCGTAAGGAGTGAAATCCAGTGCGAGATCTTGCGGCCCACTCCTGATATGCGCGCGAGCTAGACATGGGCTTGCGCCGGAGATTGCGAAGCCGGCTTGTACAGCTCGTCACTGCCTACGTCAAACACACGGTTCAGTCGTGCACGAAAGTTTTCGAATGCGATCTGTGCGGACAATGCCATTAATTGCTCGTCGGAAAATTGGGCGCGCAAACGCGAGTACAGCTCATCGGAGATGTTGGAAGGCGTTGCTGCCATGGCATCTGCGAGCTCGATAACAAGTCGCTCGATGTCGTTGAAAATTCGGAGATCGTTGCCACGCAGCGCCAGTAACTTTTCGTCGCTAAGACCAGCTTTTCTGCCTACGGCAGAATTGATATCAACTCAAAACGGACATCCGATCAACGACGCAGTTCGGACTTTGGCAAGTTGCGAATAGCGGAATGAAATGCGGCGCTTGCGTGAAAGGCCTGCCTCCATGGCGATGCTGCCCCACATGAGGCCCGGCAAACGCATCTGCATCTTGGCCGGCGTAAGATCTTTGCCAAACATCTTTCGCATCACGCTATAGAACCATCGTAAGTGCCAGGGCGCCTGATTTCTCTCGATAGGGGTAAGACGTGTCACGGTTCAACCTCGCGTCGAGAAATGTGACCCCAACACATATGAGATGAATAGACGACTGACTAAGAAGCAACAATCGAGAAAAGAGCGTTTGCAACCTTCTTACCGCTGAGGCCTTCCAACAACCATGAAAACAATGACATGCAAACAACTCGGCGGCCCTTGCGATGCAAAGCTCTCCGCCGAATCGTGGGACGAAATGGTGCAGAACATGGTGAAGCACGTTTACGCGAACCATCCGCAAACAGCGGAAGAAATGAAGAAGATGCATGACGCCGATCCCCAGAGATGGGGAAGAGAAACCAAGCCCAAATGGGATGCCGCACCTGCGGCTTAGGGCAGCAAATCTCGCACCCCCCGCGAAGCAATCAGATCGCACATATCAGGCGGCGACTAGTCGCGAACGCCGCTCGAATCTCGCTTTTCTTTGAGCTTTCGCCTCTCCAGGGGTCCCTTGGAGTTAATTGCTCGTTCCCTGTAGGCCTTTGACGGTCAGGAGTAGGACTTTGGAAAGTCAGGCGGATGGCTGCGGTATCCTGGGCGCATGAGTACCATCAAGATTCGTGAGATTCGCGGCGAAGACTTGGCAAGAGTATTGGAACTTTATCGTGAAGGCGAGATTGGGGCTCAGGAATCCTTCTCTCTGGAAGAGGCTCGGTCGCAGTTGGCGACTTTCCGCAAGTACCCTAGCTATCGCGTATTTGTGGCGGAGTTCGAAGACGAGATCGCCGGCACTTACGAACTGCTAATCATGGACAATCTTGCAAAACGAGGACAACGGTCGGCGATTGTAGAAGACGTTGCGGTTAGTAAGCAGCATCGTGGGCGTGGAATCGGCCGAGCCATGATGCGACATGCCATCGAGCTCGCCAAAGATGCGAGATGCTACAAGCTCACTCTGTCAAGCAATTTGAACCGTGATGATGCCCATGCGTTCTATGGTGCTCTTGGTTTCGAGAAACACGGCTACAGTTTTCGGGTAGAAATCGCGTAGCAGGTCCCCTCTCTGACAACCACAACCCAAGAAGGACTTGCTATTCTGAAACGAAACCGCAAACCGATTCACCATCTGCAGAGGAAGTTCTATGCCCACCGGACTCGACAAACTCCAGCACATTGTGGTCCTGATGATGGAGAACCGCTCGTTTGACCACATGCTGGGATCGTTGCAAGTGGTCGACAACCGCATTGATGGAGTGACAGACCAGCTCCGCAATCCCGACACAACAGGTGCCGAGGTCAAGCCACAACCGTTGGCGGAATTTCAGGGCCAGCTCAATCCCGACCCGGACCATCACTTCCCGGCCGTTGATTTGCAGATCTTCGGAGGGAACACGGCGCCCGGCCGCCAACCCAATATGCAGGGATTCGTGAAAAGTTACTTTAACCAGCGGGGCGACGTTAAGCATTCCCAGAAAATCATGTACTACTTCCAACAGCAAGACCTGCCGGTGCTGACGACATTGGCCCTGGAGTTTGCTGTTTTCAATCGGTGGTTCGCATCAATTCCAGGCCCAACCATTTGCAATCGCGCTTTTGCTCACTATGGCACTTCTTTCGGGCGGGTTGACATGAGTCCGTTCGACATCCTCGAACCTTATAAGAGCATCTACACGCGATTGGTCAACGCGACTCCGAAGCGGACGGCGAAGGTCTACTACTACGACACCACCAGCTCGACCATGGAGGTCGTGAACCTGCTACAGAACCAGCCGGAGTTGTTTGGAACCTATGAGCAATTCTTAAGGGATTGCGATCAAGGAATTCTGCCCGACTATTCCTTCATTGAACCAAATTACAACGACCACGAAACCGACGGTGGCGAGCAGTTGGCGAATGATCAGCATCCTGATCATGACGTCCAAGCCGGAGAGTTGTTCATCGCTGAAGTGTATATGCGAATCAAGCGCAACCCGAAGTTGTGGGCCAGCACAGCCTTGCTGATCGTGTATGACGAGCATGGCGGAATCTACGACCACGTCGTACCACCCGCATGCCCACCGGACAACTTCACGGCCTCGGCAAATAACACGGGCACGGGAATGGAATTTAAGTTCGACCGGCTGGGCGTACGGGTCCCCGCGATTCTAGTATCTCCGTGGATTTCCAAAGGCACGGTGGTGAATCGAGTCTTCGATCACGCTTCAATTCCCGGGACTGTGACAAAGTTCTTTTTGGGAGATTATGCCGCGCGATCGCCGAGGGAGCTCAATGCTGATGTGTTCATTGAACCGCCCTCTTCGCCTAGGGCAGATTGCAATCTTCTTTCGCTCGACTCCATGCGAACGGACTGCCCGGAATTTGACGTTTAGACGTAAAGGAGAGATCGAATGGCAGTAATCCACGTGCCCCGGCCCTCGCGAAAGGCGATGAATCCGCATCGACCGATATCGTCGCTGTTGCTCACGCAGATTGGGCACCTGCAGCACGCAGAACGGCGCTTGCCGCTTCGCTATCGAACGAAAATCTACACCCATGCCATTAGGACCGAAGCAGAGGCTGCGGCCTACATTTACGAAGTAACCGAGGCTATTCATCAGGCCCATGCGGATGCGGCGGATAGGCGAGCCGCAAGACCCAAAGGAAAGGGTGGACGGAAACCCGTAGCTCAGGCAAGAAAGCCGAAGCGCAAAGGCGGAAAGAAGGTCGCCACATCCAAAAAGAAGAAGAGAAGCACGAAGAAGAAGTAGAGGCGGTGGAGGCGAGATGCGTACGAGTTTAGCGGTGGTCGTTCTACTTCTGGCGGGATCGGCATGGGCCCAGGAGAGTCCGTTGCACGCAGAGTTGCGACGTGAGGGCGAGCGCGTCTCGGACGCATGCCGCAGCCTCAAGTCGATTGGGAGCTGCTCCTACACACTGTTTACTGATCATCCTCTGCACATTGCCGCTGGCAGCATGCCTCCAGAGAACGGATTCGGAGTCGGCGGGGCGTTTGTCTGGTCAAAGAACACGAAGAACTGGCGGCTAAGTTGGGATGTGGATTCGGTAGGCGCGTTCAATGGGTCGTGGCGGGCGGGCGGATACATGAAAATGGTGCACAACCCCCATTCCGCCATCAATCCGATCAAGGTTACGATCCCCGGTGAGAGCGGCGACAACTCAAAGAAATCGGCAAAGAACCGCAGTTTTACCCACCCTTACACGGTGTTCAACATCTACGCACAAACCATCTCGCTGAACAACCTGAACTATTTCGGGGTAGGAAATGACACGATTCCTGCCGACAAGTCTCTTTTCGGAATGAGCGAGACCATTGTTGGAGCAAACGTCATCAAGCCGGTGTTCGAGCTCTCGGCGATTCGCTGGTTGAATCTCGCATTGGTTGGCGAGGCCAACGGACGTTTTGTGAGTATTCGGGGAGAGCACGGACACTCGGTCCCATCGATCGAAATGCTATATGACAACGCGACTGCTCCAGGGCTATCTACCCAGCCCGCGTTTGCGCAGTTCGGGCAAGGCATTCGCATCAAGCCGGAAATCGGAAATTTGCAGTTGAACTATTTGGGAAAACTGCAGGAATTCGTGGCGTCGAACTCGATCTACTCGTTCCTGCGCTGGACAGTAGATTTGGACCATACTTATTCGTTGTATAGGAGGTCGGTATCGGGAACTTCGGAAACCCTTGGTCCAGACTCCTGTGCGCCGCGGGGGGAGTTGTGCCCGCCGGTTTCGCGGACGCGGAATCTGAATGGCAGCATTAACGTGCACTTGTTGTTGTCGGAATCGATCACCTCTGGAGCAAGCGTTGTTCCCTTCTACTTTCAACAGACACTGGGTGGGAAGGACCTGGACGGCATGCTGTCGCTCGGCAGTTATGATAATTACCGATTCCGTGCACCAAATCTTCTGCTCCTGCAGGAAAGCATCGAACACTCTGTTTGGGGACCGTTCGGATTGAAGTTCATGGCGGAGCAAGGGCGAGTCGCTTCGACACGGGGCGATATCGGGTTTGGCGATCTGAAACGCAGCTTTGCGGCGGGGATTACCCTGCGCGCGGGTGCGTTTCCGATGGTCTCACTGATGTTTGCGTGGGGCGGGTCTGAAGGACGCCACACCCTTTTCAACATGAACACGTCATTACTAGGCAGTTCCGGCCGACCGCCGTTGGATTAAGGTCAAAACAAAAGCTGATGCGCCACGGCACCAGCACCCCCGGCGCTCGTCTTCGCTCTTGTTCCCGGCACCTTCTCCCCGGCTTAGTCGGTCAGTACCGCAGTGAACCTTCGCCTGGGTGCGGCATGCTTAACTGAGAAGTTGCCAGCGTGATCGTGCCGGTTAAGTGCGCTCGCGTTGGCAAATGGCGATTCGCTACCAAACGCGCCGGAAAATCCACAAAGTGCGCGAGAAACCCTAACGACGCTGTGGCGTTTTAGCTAATTCTTGACAACTTCGACCGTGCACCCGGTGGGTTTCGCATCTTATAGCGGGATTGAAATGCCACTTGTTCATAAAGCCCTGAGCTCGCTGACCATCATCACCGTTCTATGTGCGCCCGCTAGCAAAGTCGCAGCAGACCCAGTTCCAGTGCGACACCTGGAAGGCGTGACTTTCGGGTTCCTGGTGTTGAAAAACCTCGAGGGGGAGCTACTGGCGCACGGCGAATTGAAGCAAGTCGTTAAACCAGACGATCCGGTGATCTTGGCCGATCTGCAGTTTCGCTTCAAGGACGGGTCCTCTTATCGTGAGATCACAAAATTCACGCAGAAGGGCGTGTTCCGACTGATAAGCGATCAGGTTGTGCAGAGGGGGCCGTCATTCAAGCAAGACAGCGAGAGTTGGATTGATGCCGAAACCGGAAAAATCACAGTACGCACGACAAAAAAAGGCAAGGAGAAGACGGTCACGAAACGGCTCGATCTACCGAATGATGTGGCGAATGGGCTTCTGTTCACGATCGCGAAAAATCTGGAACCAACAGCCTCGGAAACGGTCCTATCAATGGTTGCTCCCTCAGCTAACCCCCGCGTCGTAAAACTCCGCATCACGCCAACGGAAGAAAAGACATTTCACCAAGGCCCGCTCACCTATAAGGCGCAGCACTATATAGTCCACATCAAAATCCCGGGAGTAGCGGGGGCGATCGCACCGGTGATCGGCAAGAAACCCTCCGATATTCATCTGTGGATTTTGAAAAGTGAGGCCCCAACTTTTCTTGAGTTTGAAGGACCCCTGTCCGATGCCGGGCCCTTGTGGCGGATCGAACTCTCGGCCCCGGAATCGGAGAAGGCGCATTAGGAAGCCGCCCCCGCCCGCTCGAAATCGGCACAGCCCCGGTGGGCCCGCAGGACGACGTGAGTTGGCTACGGCGCCTGAACTGCTGCCGGCTGAACGATTTTAGGGTCCCACCACTGCCCTCAGTGGTTCGCTAAAGGACCAGACCTGCCTGGGGGAAGTTCCTGCGCCGGTTGAAGTTGGGGGGGCAAACCCGCAACTCTGAACCATCTAGGTAAACCTACGGATTAGGCTCTTCCTGAATCTTAGGAATGGCTCATGCTGAGTGCAAGAAACCACGTGTTTGCAGTCTCCATCGCGGCCGTGACCAGTCTTTGACAATCTGCCCGCAAGTTCATGTACCTCAAGAACTTACACCTCGAAGGCCAATGACTTCGGTAACTTTCGGGCGCCCATTTTCACGTGTAGTCTGGCCCTTGATGTCCAACGATTCCATAACAGGTGCAGCGAAGGCTATGAAGTCACGCTATACCGAAGTGCAAGGCGCGGCGCGTTTTCCCGTAAAGCTACCAATTCACATCAAGTCGCAAGCCGGCGAGAGTGATGCGGAAACCGCAAACATGTCCGCGAACGGATTGCTGTTTCATCACGACGTGGATATGCCGGTGGGATCAAAGGTGGAATTCACGATCTCCTTACCGGCGGAAGTAGTTGGCGCGACAGCCGACGTGAAGGTGCAGTGTCAGGGACGCGTGGCTCGCATCTCGCAAGATGGTGAGCGGCGAGGCGTTGGCGTCGTGATCGACGAGTACCATTTCGAGCGCCGTTAGGGGCGGATGAGCTGATGGCAAGCCCAGCAATGAGCACGGGAGAACCGAGGTTGGCCCCTCCATCTATGGAGAACCGCGAGCAATTTATCCGGGTCATCGTGGCCGACTCACAGGCGATTTTCCGCGCCGGGTTGCGCAAGATCTTCGCCGTCGAAGACGATATCCGGGTTGTCGGGCAGGCTGAAACTCTTGAGCAGGCCGTAACTGCTGCGAAGAAATTCAGTGCTGAGATCCTGATCTTTGAAGCCGCATTGGCGGAGCGTCCCGCTGATGCCGTGCAGGACATGATGAAGCAGGCTTCCGGCCTGCGAGTGGTTGCGGTCACTGAAACGCCCGACCAGGAACTCACGCTCGAGCTTTTACGGCGTGGTGCCCATGCGGTGGTATCGCGCGAAGTCGATTCCGAGCTGTTTGTTGAGTGCCTGCGCAAGGTGGCGGTCGGTGAAGCCTGGGTCGAACCTCACGCTATGAAGTGGGTTCTGGATGCATATCGGACGCAAGGTGCTCGCCCTCAGACTTCGCGCACAAAAGTTCAGCTGACGCCGAAGGAAGCTCTGATCGTTTCCTGCGTGACGCAGGGAATGAAAAACAAAGAAATTGCTCAGCGGGTCGGAACTACTGAGCAGGTGGTGAAGAACTATCTGCGCAAGGTATACGACAAGCTGGGCGTTGCCGACCGACTTGAGCTCGCACTCTACTGCCTCAACAGCCGCGTCCTGCAAGATGCGAAGCAGGCCGTTCCAGCAGAGCCACAGAGTGCAGCCACTCCGGCCACGCAAACGAAGGATCAGACGACCACAACGGACGTGTCCGATCCGATGGCGGAGCAGAAAAAGACTTCGTAGGACGTTCCGAGCCTCCAGTTCTCAGTTCAAAGTTAGAGACGCCAATCTCTCGGCGCACTGGCATTCCCTTCCGTCCTTCAAAATCTCAGGGCCTGCTGAATGTAAACTAGGATCCGGGATTTCCTATGAAGATTGGATTTGCTCTTCCTAACATCGGGCTGGTCGGCAATGTGGACGGGGTATCGCAGGTTGCAATACGTGCTGAAGCTCTCGGCTATGACAGCCTCTGGACGATCGAGCGGCTGCTTTGGCCAGTCAAGCCTCAAACACCTTATCCCGCGACGCGAGACGGATTACTTCCAGAACCATACAAGTACATCCTTGATCCGATCGACACTCTGACGTTTGTTGCTGCTCAAACCAGAACGATCGGTCTTGGAACAAGCGTCCTTGACATTCCTTACTACAACCCGGTGATGCTAGCGCGGCGCCTCACTACTCTCGACCGGCTCTCCAATGGTCGGCTGCAACTCGGACTCGGGCTTGGCTGGTCCAAAGATGAGATGGATGCCACTGGAGCGAGCATGCAACAGAGGGGAGCGCAGGCAGACGAGTTTTTGCAAGTCCTGAAGGCAATCTGGACAACAAACCCGGCGGAGTTTCATGGGAAGTTCTATCAGCTGCCGAAATCGTGCATAAATCACAAACCCGTGCAGAAGCCGCACCCACCTATTTATATGGCCGCCTTTGCACCGGCAGCGTTGAAGCGTGTGGCAACTATGGCGGATGGGTGGAATCCAGTGGCTATTCCCCCCGACGGAATGGCCCAGATGTTTGGATCGATCCAGCAGATGGCGAAAGAAGCGGGCCGAGATCCCTCCTCTTTGCGAATGGTCGTGCGGGCGAATTTGGAAATCAGTGATAAACCACTGAGCAAAGAACGGATGATTTTCACGGGCACACTCGAACAGATTGAAGAAGACGTCCTAGCTTGCAAACGGATTGGCGCACATGAATTGTTCTTTGACCCAACTTTCTATGAGGGCGCACAAACCCTCCAAGGCTGGCTCGCCTTAATGGAACAAATGCGTAGACTCGCATGACCTCCCATCACTCGAGTGAGTGAGAGGAGTCGGGCGATGGTTGCGGTCACACGCTCACCGCCATAGAATCGAAGGGACGGAGCTTGCACTTCCGCAGTTGCCTTGCTCCCCTGTTGGGGGCATAGCTTCCCAAAAGCACCGGAGAGATGGCCGAGTGGCTGAAGGCGCACGCTTGGAAAGCGTGTTTAGGGGAAACTCTAACGTGGGTTCGAATCCCACTCTCTCCGCCAGACCTTTTATTTTGTTGTGCTTGCCTGGCCTCCATACTACAATCCATACGACTTTGAGGCGGTGTGGAGGCTGGTATGCCATTGGTGAAGCCGATAACAACCGGACGCGGAATGAACTTCACTGCCGAGCCCATACCGGTAACGCCAAGAATAACTAGCAGCACGCCAGCCATCATTGTGCACATGAATAGGCCATCGACCCCGTGAGTCGCAACAATTCCTGCTACGACGACCACGAATGCGCCCGTCGGTCCGCCGATCTGCGTCTTTGATCCGCCCAGCACTGAAATCAGGAATCCGGTGATCATGGCGCAATAGATGCCCGCCTGCGGTGTCAGTCCCGATGCGATGCTGAATGCCATCGCCGGGGAAGCGCCACCAGTCCCACAGTGATACCTGCGATTACGTCTTTCGTGAATTTGTTGAGGTTGTAGTCACGCAGGCACAGAACCGACTTCGGCAGCCAGCGATCATCAATGGAAAAGGGCACAACGCGAGAAGACATAGCTTCCGCTCATTATGACAGAGTCTCCGGAAAAGACCGCAGTAGTCTGCGCCGATCTCAGGAGATCTACTGCTCAATTTGTTGATAACAGGCGTGCTTGTTAAAAAACTCTTTCACGACAAAATCGCAAAACCCAAATTGCGTCAGAATGCGCTATAAGCGACCTTCTCGAATTTCAAGGCATTTTGTATGTCTCAAATTCCGAGCGTTTTCGGCGAAACGCCTTTTTTCAACAGCCACAGGCGTTGCTACTCATTGACCCGGCCCGGCATCCCTTTTTCATCGAGAAGCCTCAGGCCGAAGTACCATG
>Ga0207674_10002156_pt1 | contig 24894 bp, 19 predicted proteins | sample KBSCornC72_FD_184303 | JGI IMG/M metagenome (GOLD analysis project Ga0207674, IMG submission 184303) | Corn rhizosphere microbial communities from Kellogg Biological Station, Michigan, USA - KBS Corn C7-2 (SPAdes) (version 2) | ecosystem: Host-associated > Plants > Roots > Rhizosphere > Soil ...
GGCGTCGGGGGTGATGTACTTGCGCAGCGCCTCGTTGGCCTCGGGGAGCGTCACCGCCTCGATCGCCTTGTCCACGCGCGCGGTATCGCTCCAGTCGCGCCCGAGGTAGTCCTGCGACACGAGCATGCCTGCGAGCTCGCCATCCTGTGCGCGCGCGAGACGTCGCTCCTCGAGCAGCGCCTTCTTGGCCGTATCGATCTCCTGCTGCATGTAGCCGCCCTGGCGCGTGCGCGTGATCTCGTCGCTGAACGCAGCCTTGACCTTGTCGAGGTTCTGCGGCGCGAAGATGGCATAGAACAGCAGCTGGCTGTTGCGATCGATGCGCGCGGGCGTGAGCTGCGTGCCCACGCCATACGACAGGCCTTCGCGAACGCGGATGCGCTCGAACAGGCGCGAGTCGACGTCACCGCCAAGCGCGCGGTTGGCGATGGCGAGCGGCGGGAATTCGGGCGCCAGGTCGTTCAGCGGCACGGCGAGCTTCGAGATCACGATCGCATTGGGCTTGTCCGGGGTCTCGAATGTCTGGCTCGACGCAACGGTCCGCACGTACGGATCGGGGACGCGCGCGTACGGCGTCGAATTGTCGTAGCTCGCGAACAGCTCCGTGACGAGCGCCTTGATGGCAGGCGCGTCGAAGTCGCCCACGATGGCGAGCTCGGCATGGTTGCCGCCATAGAACCGGTCGTGGAACGTGCGCACCGCGTCGACGGTTGCCTTGTCGAGCAGCGCAACCTCTTCCTCGAGGGTCGGGACGTAGCGGATGTCGCCCGGCGGATAGGGATTGCCCTGACGGGCGATGGCTCGGCGCGCGATGGCGGTCGGATCGGTGCGGCCCTGCTCGAGGCGCGTCCGCCGCTCGCGCTTGACCTGCTCGAACTCCTCCGGCTTGAGCGCCGGCGTCGCGATCGCCTCCTTCGCGAGGCGCAGCACGTCGGCGAGGTTCGCGTTGACGGTCTGCCCGCTCGCGATCAGCGTGCCCGCGCTGCCGGCGAAATCGAGCGAGGCCTTGCGCTGGTCGAGCGCGTCCTCGAAGGCCTGCCGATCCAGGCGTTGCGTGCCGCGCTTCAACATCGCCGCCGTGAGCGACGGCAGCGGATTGGCATCGCGCAACGAATTCTCGTCGCCGTAGTCCATGCGGAACTCGAAGTTCACCGTCGAGCCGCGCGTCTTCTTCGGCAGCAGCGCGATTTTCATGCCATTCGGCAGCTTGAACCGCTGCGTGCGCGCCGCGAGGTTGGCGGGCGTGGGATCGAACGCCTCGCCCGGCTGTACCGCCGGATCGCCCTTGTAGTCGCGCACCATCGACGCGACATCGACGGACGCGACGACCGGTGCGCGGTCGGGCTTGTCTTCGGGAAGGAACTCGCCGATGGTCGCGTTGGCGGGCTTCAGGTATTCCTCGGCCACGCGCGTCACGTCCGCCGCCTTGACGGTGCGCCAGCGATCGCGCTGGATGAAGAACAGCCGCCAGTCGCCGAGCGCGACGGCTTCCGCGATCGCGACGGCGAAGCGCTGCGGATCGTTGACCGTGTCGTCGAAGTCCTTCAGCGCCTTCGTGCGCACGCGCGTCAGCTCGTCGTCGGTGATCGGGTGCGCCTTCACGTCGAACAGCGTGGCGAGCATCGCGGACCTCGCGTCGTCGATGCTGCGACCCGGCTGGAGATGCGCGAAGAAGATGACGAAGCCGGGATCGTGCTGCTCGAAGTAGTAGTTCGACACGGCCGACGCCTTGCCGCTGTCGACGAGCGCCTTGTACAGCCGGCCCGCGGGCTGCACGGTCATGATCTCGGCGAGCGCCTGGCCCGCCGTGTCGTCGGGGTGGGGGCCGGGTGGCATGTGAAAGAGCGCCGCCACGTACTGCGTGCTCGCGACACGGCGTACGATCACCTCGCGCATGCCGTCCTGCGCCGGCTCGACGGTGTAGAGCTTGGGCAGCACGCGCGTCGGCTTGGGCAGCGGGCCGAAGTACTTGGCGACCAGCGCAAGCACGTGGTCGGGATCGAACCGGCCCGCCACCGTGAGGACGGCGTTGTCGGGCTGGTAGTAGCGCGCGTAGAACGCACGCAGCCGCTCGAATGGGACGTTCTCGATGTCGGAGCGCGCGCCGATCGTCGGCTTGCCGTAGTTGTGCCAGTCGAACGCGGTCGCGGCCATCCGCTTCCACAGCACGTCCTGCGGCCGGTTCTCGCCGCTCTCGTACTCGTTGCGCACCACGGTCATCTCGGAATCGAGCTCGGCCTTGGTGAACGTCGCGTGCGTCATGCGCTCCGACTCCATGCGCAGCGTCCAGTCGAGGTTCGGCTCCGACGCGGTGAACGTCTCGAAGTACGTGGTGCGGTCGTACGACGTGTTGCCGTTGAACTCGGCGCCGCGGCGCGACAGCTCGGCGAACACGCTCTTGATCGTCGGCGTGCCCTTGAACAGCATGTGCTCGAGCAGGTGCGCCATGCCGGTCTCGCCGTAGTCCTCCATGCGCGAGCCGACCTTGTAGGTGACGTCGACCGTGGTGGTCGGCTTGGTCTGGTCGGGATAGAGGATCACCTTGAGGCCGTTGGCGAGGCGGTATTCGCTCACACCCTCAACGACCGGGCCGGCGGTCATCCCCGCGGGCAGCGCGGCCAGCGCCGCGAGCGGCACGAGCAGGAGCCAGGCGAGGAGCAGGGGGGCGAGGGTGCGCTTCATCGTCGTCGCAATCGAGGTGGAGTGCGCGAATGGACCGGCGCGCGCGCCAAAAGTGCCGGGAGCGTTCCCGCCGCGCGATTGACGTTTACGTAAACGTCAAGTAGGCTCGGGATCGCGTCGCGCGGCCTTGGTCCGGGCAAGGCGTAAGGCTGCGCTAAGCTGGCGGCTCACGCGGCGGCGTGCCGCGACGGTTAGTTTAGTCCTCAAGCATCTGCTGCGGCCCGCGCGCAGGCCGCGAGGTAGCCATGACCGATCTGTCCCTGTCCAAGCAGCCGCTGGTCTACAAGCCGGTGCACAAGGTGCGGTTCGTCACCGCCGCCAGTCTCTTCGATGGTCACGATGCGTCCATCAACATCATGCGGCGCATCCTGCAGTCCTCCGGCTGCGAGGTGGTGCACCTCGGCCACAACCGCTCGGTCGAGGAGATCGTCAACTGCGCGATCCAGGAGGATGCGCACGCGATCGCCGTGTCGTCGTACCAGGGCGGGCACGTGGAATTCTTCCGCTACATGATCGACCTCCTGCGCGAGCGCGGCGCCGGCCACGTCAAGGTGTTCGGCGGCGGCGGGGGCGTGATCGTGCCCGAGGAGATCGCGGAGCTGCACGCGTATGGCGTGACGCGCATCTTCTCGCCCGAGGACGGCCAGAAGCTCGGGCTGCAAGGGATGATCAACGAGATCGTCGCCGCGAGCGACGTCGACCTCACGCAGACGCTTCCGGGTTCGCTGCAAGCGTTGCGCGAAGGCGATCGGTTCGCGCGAACACGCGCGCTCGCGCGCATCATCAGCGGGCTCGAGAACGGTGTGGCGCCGCCGCAGCTGCGCGACGATCTCCATCGCGCGGCCGAGGCGAGCGTGACGCCCGTGATCGGCATCACGGGCACGGGCGGCGCCGGCAAGAGCTCGCTCACCGATGAGCTCGTGCGCCGCTTTCGCCTGGACCGGCGCGACGCGCTGAAGATCGCGATCATCTCGATCGATCCATCGCGCCGCAAATCCGGCGGCGCGCTCCTCGGCGATCGCATCCGCATGAACGCGATCGAGCATCCCAACGTGTACATGCGCTCGCTCGCCACGCGGGAGGCAGGCACCGAGATCAGCAACGCGCTGCCGGACGCCATCGCCGCGTGCAAGGCCGCCGGTTTCGACCTGGTGCTCGTCGAGACGTCCGGCATCGGCCAGGGCGACGCCGCCATCGTGCCGCACGTCGACGTCTCGCTCTACGTCATGACGCCCGAGTTCGGCGCCGCTTCCCAGCTCGAGAAGATCGACATGCTGGACTTCGCCGACTTCGTGGCGATCAACAAGTTCGACCGCAAGGGCGCGCAGGACGCGCTGCGCGACGTGCGCAAGCAGTACCAGCGCAACCGCGAGCTGTGGAAGACGCCGACCGAGGACATGCCCGTCTTCGGCACGATTGCGTCGCGCTTCAACGACGACGGTGTTACCGCACTCTACCAGGCGCTCGTGGCGCGCCTGCGCGAGCGCGGCGTGGCCCTCGACCACGGCGTGCTGCCGGCCGTCCCGGCCAAGACATCCTCGGTGCGCAACAGCATCGTGCCGGCGCCGCGTGCGCGCTACCTGGCCGAGATCGCGGAAACGGTGCGTGGCTATCACGCCTTCGCGGACGACCAGGGGCGCATCGCGCGCGAGCGCCAGCAGCTCGCGGCGTCGAAGACGCTCGTCGGCGACGTCCACGATCGCTTCGACGCGCTCATCGCCGAGCGCGACGCGAAGCTCGATCCGCGCGCCCGCAAGCTGCTCGACATGTGGCCGAAGACCCGCAGCGCGTACGCCGGCGACGAATACGTGGTCAGGATCCGCGGCCAGGAGCTGCGCACCGCGCTCAACACCACGTCGCTCTCCGGAACCAAGGTGCCGAAAGTTGCGCTGCCGCGCTACGAGGACCACGGCGAGATCCTCCGCTGGCAGATGATGGAGAACGTTCCCGGCAGCTTTCCCTTCACCGCCGGCGTGTTCGCCTTCAAGCGCGAAGGCGAGGATCCGACGCGCATGTTCGCCGGCGAGGGCGACCCGTTCCGGACCAACAAGCGCTTCCATCTGCTCGCCGACGGCATGCCGGCGCAGCGGCTGTCGACGGCGTTCGACTCGGTGACGCTATACGGCAACGACCCCGACCGGCGGCCGGACATCTACGGCAAGGTCGGCAACTCCGGCGTGTCCATCGCCACGCTCGACGACATGAAGGTGCTCTACTCGGGCTTCGACCTGTGCTCGCCGAACACTTCGGTGTCGATGACCATCAACGGTCCCGCGCCAACGATCCTCGCCATGTTCCTCAACACGGCAGTCGACCAGCAGCTCGACAGGTTCCGCGATGAGAACGGACGCGAGCCCACCGACGACGAGGTGGCGAAGATCCGCGCGTGGACGCTCGCCACCGTGCGGGGCACCGTCCAGGCCGATATCCTGAAGGAGGACCAGGGCCAGAACACGTGCATCTTCTCCACCGAGTTCAGCCTCAAGGTGATGGGCGACATCCAGCAGTACTTCGTCCATCACAACGTCAAGAATTTCTATTCGGTGTCGATCTCGGGCTACCACATCGCCGAGGCGGGCGCGAACCCGATCTCGCAGCTCGCGTTCACGCTCGCCAACGGGTTCACGTTCGTCGAGGCGTACCTCGCGCGAGGCATGCACATCGACGATTTCGCGCCCAACCTGTCGTTCTTCTTCAGCTACGGGATGGACCCGGAGTACGCGGTGATCGGCCGCGTCGCGCGCCGCATCTGGGCGGTGGCGATGCGCGAGCGCTACGGCGCCAACGAGCGCTCGCAGAAGCTCAAGTTCCACTCGCAGACCTCGGGCCGCAGCCTGCATGCGCAGGAGATCGCGTTCAACGACATCCGCACGACGCTGCAGGCGCTGATCTCGACGTACGACAACACCAATTCGCTGCATACCAACGCCTACGACGAGGCGATCACCACGCCGACCGAGGAGAGCGTGCGTCGCGCCATGGCGATCCAGCTCATCATCAACCGCGAATGGGGGCTCGCGAAGAACGAGAATCCCAACCAGGGCTCGTTCGTGATCGAAGCGCTGACCGACCTCGTCGAGGAGGCGGTGCTGAAGGAATTCGAGGCGATCTCCGAGCGTGGCGGCGTGCTGGGCGCGATGGAAACCGGGTATCAGCGCGGCAAGATCCAGGAGGAGTCGCTCTACTACGAGCACCGCAAGCACGACGGCAGCTATCCGATCGTCGGCGTCAACATGTTCCGCAATCCGCACGGCGACGCAACGCCGAAGACGGTTGCGCTCGCGCGCTCGACGGAGGAGGAGAAGGAGTCGCAGCTGCGGCGGCTCGGCGCGTTCCACGAGCAACATGCCGGCGAAGCGCCGCGCGCGCTCGATCGCCTGAAGCAGGTCGTGATCGCCAATGGCAATGTCTTCGAGGAGCTGATGAAGACCGTGTGCGTCTGCTCGCTCGGCCAGATCACGAACGCGCTCTTCGAGGTAGGCGGGCAATACCGGCGTAGCATGTAGCGCTTAAACGTCTTGAAATCGCCTTAAGGCGCGCTGTGCACGCGTCGCGATCCTGCTAAGCTGGGTCGCTGTGTCAGTTCCCGCCATGCCACAGAGCTCCGTTAGCGAATACCGGTTCGAGCGCTTTCGCCTCGTGCCCCCCGAGCGCAAGCTGTACGAGCGCGAGCGGCCGGTGAAGCTCGGCGCGCGCGCGTTCGACACGCTCCTCGCGCTCGTCGAGGAGCATGCGAGGCCCGTTTCCAAAGTCGAGCTCATGGCGCGCGCCTGGCCCGGTCGCATCGTCGAGGAGAACAATCTGCAGGTGCAGATCTCGACGTTGCGCAAGGTGCTCGGTCAGCACGCCATCGCGACCATTCCCGGCTGCGGCTACCAGTTCGCGCTCGTGCTCGAGGCGGCGCCGGCCGACGCGGGCGCGCCCGCGCGAGCGCGCAGCAACATCCCCAAGCCGTTGACGAGCTTCATCGGCCGCGAGAGCGATCTCACCGAGCTCGCGCGGTTGCTCGGCGAGACGCGGCTGCTCACGCTGACCGGCATCGGCGGCTGCGGCAAGACGCGCCTCGCCATTCGACTCGCGGAAAGCGTGCGCGAGTCGTTCGCCGACGGCGTGTGCTTCGTGGACCTCGCGGCCGTTGCCGAGCCGCAGCGCGTGGCCCTGTCCATCGCCGGTGCGCTCGAATTGCGCGAGGAGGCCGACAAGCCCATCGAGGACACGCTGATACGCCACCTGTCGACGCGCGCGACGTTGCTCGTGCTCGACAACTGCGAGCATCTGCTGGCGGTGTGCGCCACGCTGGCCGAGCGGCTCCTGAAGGCGGCGGCGGCATTGCGCGTGCTCGTCACGAGCCGCGAAGGTCTCGGTATCGCCGGCGAGCGTCTCGTGCCCGTGCGATCGCTGTCGTTGCCGGCGCACGTCGACGACGTTCACGCCGTGGCGGAGTCGGAGGCGGTGCGCCTGTTCGTGGCGCGCGCGGCCGACGTCGCCCCGGGATTCGTGCTCACCGGCGGCAACGCGGGCACGGTGACCGACATCTGTACGCGCCTCGACGGCATTCCGCTCGCGATCGAGCTCGCCGCGGCGCGCATCAAGCTGCTCTCGGTCGAGCAGATTCGCGAGCGCCTGAACGACCGCTTTCGCCTCCTGACCGGAAGCGCGCGCATGGTGTCGAGGCACCAGACGCTGCTCGCCACGCTCCAGTGGAGCTACGAGCACCTCGCTGCCGCCGAGCAGGTGTGGCTGCGGCGTCTTTCCGTGTTCGCGGGAGGCTGGACGCTGGAGGCCGCGACTGCCGTCGCGAGCGACGATCGCAACGAAGCCGAAGCGCTCGATCGCCTGGGGCGCCTGGTCGATCAATCGCTGGTGCTCGTGAACCGCGACGACGCGAGCTCCCCGCGCTACAGCATGCTCGAGTCCGTTCGCCAGTACGCGCAGGACCGCCTGAACGAGTGTGGCGAGAGCGAGGCGCTGCGCGACCGGCATCTCGACTACTTCGGCGCGCTCGCCGCGCGAGCGCACCCGCAGCTCTTCACCGCGGAAGCGCATCGCTGGTATCGGCGACTCGATCAGGAGCTCTCCAACGTGCTCGCCGCGCACGCGTGGTGCGACCAGGCTGCCGGGGGCGCCGCGAAAGGGCTCGATCTTGCCGCCGACCTGCGCATCTACTGGATCAACCGCGGATCGTTCGCGCTCGGCGAGCAGGTCTACCGCGAGGCGCTGGGCCGCCCGGGGGCCGAGCGCCCGTCTTCGCGCCGCGCGCTCGCGCTCTTCGCACTCGGTCAGCACCTCAACTTCCGTGGGCGCTTCGCCGACGCGCTCGGCCCGCTCGGCGAATCGCTCGCGGTCGCTCGCGCAGAGGGCGATGATGCATGCGCCGCCAACGCGCTCGACAAGCTCGCCTATGCGCGCGCATTCGTGGGCGACGCGGCCGGCGGCCTCGCGTGCGTCGAAGAGGAGATCGGGCTGCGCACCCGCATCGGACAGCTGCCACGCGAGCAGTGCGGCGCGCTCATCACGCGGGCCGCGATTCATCGCATAAAGGGCGATTTCGACGCCGCCGCGGCCGACCTCGACGAGGCGCTCGCCACGAGCACGCGCGACAATCTCGAGGAGCTGCACGTCATCCTGAGCGATCGCGCGCGCGTCGCAATCGCGCGCGGCCACCTGGACGCGGGTCGCGCATCGCTCGTCGAAGCGGTGCGCCTGCTCGGCGACATGGACTCGCGCTACCGCAAGATGGTGGCGCTGGACGTAGCGTCGCTGCTCGCGGCCGCGTGTGGCGAATGGCCGCGCGCGGCGCTGCTACAGGCGAGCTTCGACACCACGCTGAGCGAGATGGGCGCCTTCCAGAACCCGTACGACGACCGCGTGCTCGGGGAGCTGCGCAAGGAAACGCGAGCAGCCCTCGGCGCGCCGGCTTACGCGGCCCTGTACGAATCGGGGCGGCGCGTGTCGCTCGAGCGCGCGCTGCGCGACACGCTCGCCTGGATGGAGCGCGATGGCTCACGATCCGCGCTCCGGCGCGTCGGCAGCGCGCTCGTCGAAGCACACGGCCAATGATCGAGGGCATCGCGTCCATGCGCCTGCCCTTGGACCGCCGCCGCGCGTGACGCAGGCCCGCCGCCATGCACATCCACGGTAGCGCGATCACGTGGTTGTGGATCGCATGGATCGCCTACTGGTGGATTTCCGCGCGATGGACCAAAGCGGATCAGCGCCGCGAATCGGCGCCGTCGCGCGCGGCGCACATGGTTCCGCTGATGGTCGCGTTCGTGCTGCTCTCGCAGCCGTCGTTCCCTGTCGCAGTGCTGTCGAAGCGCGTGCTGCCGTACTCCGTGGTTGCGTATGGCATCGGAACGGCGATCGTTGCGGCGGGGCTGCTCTTCAGCGTCTGGGCAAGGGTCCATCTCGGGCGCAACTGGAGCGCCACGGTCACCGTCAAGCATGATCACGAGCTGGTACAGAGCGGACCCTATCGCATCGTGCGCCATCCGATCTACACCGGCCTGTTGCTCGGCCTCCTCGGCACCGCGATTGCCCGCGGCGACGTGCAGGGATTCGTGGGCGTCGCGATCGCGGCGGTCGCGCTCTGGCGCAAGCTCCGCATCGAGGAGCAATGGATGCAGGAGACGTTCGGCGAAACGTATGCCGGCTATCGTGCGCGCGTGGCGGCGCTGATTCCTTACCTGCTGTAGCGCGTCGCCCTGCGAGCACGGAGGCGAGTGTTACGCGCTGTCGCGCGGCACGAACTCGAATCCCGTATCGACCACGGCCTGTGCGATGGCGACTTTCGCCAGTCGTGCGCGGATCATCTCGCCCGCGCGCTGCCCGATCTCGTAGCGCGGCACGCGCAGCGTCGTCAGCGCGGGCACGACCTGGCGCGCGATGGGAACGTCGTCGAAGCCCGCGATCGCGATGCGGCTCGGAATGGAAAGACCGCGCCTCTGGCATTCGAACAGCGCGCCGACCGCCATCGCGTCCGCGGAGCAGAACACGCCGCGCACGTCGGGCCGGCGCTCGAGCAGCGCGCCCATGGCGTGAGCGCCGGCGTCGATGTCGAGCGTGGTCTCGACGCAGAGTGTGCGGTCGGGCCTCACGCCGGCGTCCCGCAGGGCGAGCTCATAGCCGCGGCGACGGTCGCGCGCGCGGTCGTTATCCGTTGGATGCGCACCGATGTACCCGACGGGCGCATAGCTGCGCGCCAGCAGGTATCGCGTGACCTCCCGCCCGGCGTCGACGTTCGAGTAGCCCACCATCATGTCGATGGGGCGCGTGCCGAGGTTGCCCCCCTCGACGACCGGGATCGCCGCCTGCTTCAGCATGCGCACGGTCGCGGGCGTGTGAATGCCGCCCGTCAGATAGAGCGCGTCGACGCGCCGCGACAGGAACGCGCGCACGAGCGCTTCCTCTTCCGCGGACGAGAAGCCGCTCGCGCCCAGTACGAGATGGAGGCCGTCGACCGCAATGGCGTCGCTCAAGCCCTGCATGATCTCCGCGATCAGCGAGTTGGTGAGCAGCGGCACGACCGCGCCGATCAGGCCCGAGCGCTTCGATGCGAGGCCGCGCGCGACGAGATCCGGCGTGTAGCCGGTCTTGCGCAGCACGCGCTCGACCCGTGCGCGGGTATCCGCAGCCACCTTGGCAGGGTCTCGCAGCACGCGCACCACCGTCATCGTCGACACGCCGGCGGCCTCCGCCACGTCGATCAGCCGCGGCCGCTGTGCGGGCGCGGCAGCGGCGCGGCGTCGGGACGGCGTGCGGACGGGCATGGCGCGGCGGGGGTTTGACAGGCGCGACGGAAACGCTAACATGTAAGCGCTTACATAACAACGCCCGCGCGCGATCCTCAGCGATTTCCGCGCGCGGCTCCTGGCCGTCGATGCAACTGCGCCCCGCGCTGGTCTATGTCCGCACCATGGCCGTGTTCGTGGCCGTGTGGTGGCTCGTGTCCGCGTGGACGGCGAACACGGTGCTCCTTCCGTCGCCACGCGTGGTGTTCGAGGCGCTCGTCGATCTCGCGCGCGACCTCGAGCTCTTCCAGCACGCCGGCATCAGCCTCGGGCGCATGATCGTGAGCCTCGTCGTCGCGTGCGCGCTGGCGCTGCCGCTCGGCTTTGCGATGGGATTGCGCCGCGGCTTCGACGAGGTGGTCGACCCGACCCTCGAGCTGCTGCGGCCCATCTCGGGCATCGCGTGGATCCCGCTCGCGCTCTTCATCTTCGGCGTCGGCAACGCGCTGCCGGTGTTCATCATGACGTACGCGGCGTTCTTTCCGATCCTGCTCGGCACGGTGGCGGGCGTGCGCGGCGTCGATCGGCGGCTCGTCGATGCGGCGCGCACGATGGGCGTGCCGCGGCGCACGATCGTCATGCGGGTCGTCCTGCCGAGCGCGCTGCCGGCCCTGCTCGTCGCGCTGCGCCTCGGTGTCGCGTCGTCGTGGACCGCGGTCATCGCGGCCGAGCTCATCGGCGCGCCGAGCGGACTCGGCTATGCCGTGGAGTGGTACCGCGAGCTCCTCATGACGCCGCAGGTGATGTCGTTCATCGCCATGATCGGCGTGCTCGGTTACGCCTGCGACCGTACGGTGCGCGCGGTCGCGCAGCGCTTCACGCCGTGGGCGGCGGACGAATGGGCACGATGAGCGACGGCACCGGGCGGATCGCGCGTGGCCTCGCGCTGCCCGTTGCGTTGCTCGTCGTGTGGCAGGCCTGGGGGGTTGCTTCGGCCAGTCCGCGCACACCGGTGCCGACCCACATCGTGCGCGCCGCGATCGACCTGATCGGCTCGGGCGACCTGCCGCTCGCCATCGCGCAGAGTCTCGGGCGGGTCTTTGCCGGATTCGCGGTGGCTGCCGTCATCGCGATCCCGCTGGGTCTCGCGATGGGCGCGTCGCGCGCGGTCGAGCGCAACGTCGATCCCGTCGTCGAAAGCTTTCGCCCCATCGCGGCGATCGCGATCCTGCCGCTGGCGATCCTGTGGCTCGGCACCGGCACGCCGGCCGCCGTGCTGATCGTCGCCTATGCGGCCTTCTTTCCGATCGTGGTCAACACCGTCGCGGGTGCCAAGCGGATCAGTCCCACGCTCCTGCGCGCGGCGGCCACGATGGGCCTGTCGCGCTTCGCCACGATGCGCACCGTCATCGTGCCAGGCGCGCTGCCCGCGATCGGCGTGGGACTGCGCATCGGCATGGGGGTCGCGTGGACCGCCATCGTCGCTGCCGAGCTCGCTGTCGGCGCCAAGGCCGGCGGCGGCGGCTCCGGCGGCATCGGCGCGATGATGTTCATCTTCTATGCGTACAGCATCGAGCTCAACCGCATCGTCGTGTGCATGATCGCGGTGGGCCTCGTGGCGCTGGTGCTCGATCGCGGGCTGCGTGCAATGATGCGCAGGCTGATGCCGTGGAGCGCACCGTGAGCGCGGCCGCTTCGGCGCGAGGCGACGCGCAGCGTCGCATCGACGAGCAACACACGAGCAGCGCGAAGCTTCGCCTGCAGCACATCGCCAAGCGATTCGGCGTGCAAGGCGTGGCGCAAACGGTCGCCGTGGAGGACTTCACGCTCGACGTCGCGCCGGGCGAGTTCCTCGTGATCGTGGGTCCTTCCGGTTGCGGCAAGACGACGATCCTCAACGTGCTGGCCGGCCTCGAGCAACCCAGCGCGGGACGGGCGCTCATCGACGAGCGACCCATCGCCGGTCCCGGGCCCGAGCGCGGCGTCATGTTCCAGGATTACGCGCTCTTTCCGTGGCAGACGGTATGGGGCAACGTCGAGTTCGGCTTGCGCCATGGCCCCGCCGGCGACGGGCTCGATGCCGCGGCGCGATCCGACCGCGTGCGCAGCACGATCGAGCTGGTGGGCCTCACCGGGTCCGAGCAGAAGTACCCTCACCAGCTTTCGGGCGGGATGCGCCAGCGCGTGGCGCTCGCGCGCCTCATCGCCAACGAGCCGCAGGTGCTGCTGATGGACGAGCCGCTCGCCGCGCTCGATGCGCAGACGCGCCTCATCCTGCAGGACGAGCTGCTGCGCATCTGGGGCCAGGATCGCAGCGCCGCCGAGCGCCGCACCGTCGTGTTCATCACGCACGCCATCGACGAGGCGGTGTTCCTCGCCGATCGTGTCGCGGTGATGACGGCGCATCCGGGCCGCCTGAAAGCCATCATCGATGTCGCGCTGCCGCGTCCGCGCAACGACGCGACGCGCGCCGATCCGCAGTTCCAGGCTCTGTGCCAGCACATCTGGAGCCTCATTCGCGACGAAGCCTATCGAGCGACCGTCGCATAGCCATTCCACACGAGGAGGAGACCATGAGCAATCGTCACGATCCGCATCGCGCGTCGCGCCGCCGCTTCATGACGGCGGCCGCGGCGATCGGCCTGGCAGCGCCCGCCATCGTCCGGGGACAGGGCCGCAAGGCCGCGAAGGTGTCCGTCGGCCGTCAGCCGTGGGCCGCCGGCAATTCGCCGGTCACGCAGTACATGATCGCCAACAAGACGTTCGAGCGTTTCGCCGCCGACGCGGGCTACGACCTCACCGTCGATTACCGCGACTATCCGTCGGCATTGCCCATGGTCGAGGCATTCGTCTCCGGCAACCTCGACTTCGGAATGTGGGGCAACACCCCGATCGACCGGCTGATCGCCCAGAATCAGCCCATCCAGCTCATCACCGTCGGCGAGGGGCATTTCCGCTTCGTGCTGGCGACGCGCAAGGATTCGCCGATCCGCAACATCGGCGACCTGAAGGGCAAGACGGTCGGCGCGCTGCTGGGCGGCGATCCGTACAACGTGCTCACGCAGATGCTGCGCTACGAGCTCGGCAACGCCGATCCGCGCGCCTTCAACATCACCGTCGTGAACACGCCCACGCAGGCGCAGGCGGCGACGATCCCGAGCGGCATGGACGCTGCGATGCTGATCTATCCCGCGTTCCTCAAGGCGAGCACCGAGATCGGCACGGTGGGGATCATGAATTCGTTCGGCTACACCGAAAGTCACTACAAGGGCCCGGCGGGCGAGGGCGCGGGTCATCTGCTCGAATCGGTGAAGAAGTCGGCGTTCTATCCCGACGGGTACTACCTGCACCGCTCGTTCTGGATCGGCAGCCCCAAGGTCATGCAGGGCGATCCGGCGATCGTCACCGCCTTCGTCCAGGCGCAGCAGGATGCCGTGGCGAAGCTCTCGAAGATGAACGCCGGCGACGTGTCGCAGCTCTCGAAGAAATACTGGGAGCTCCCGCCCGAGCTCGGCGCGAAGGTCGTCGAGGACGACGTGCTGTTCAAGCGCGGCTGGTGCTGGCCCACCGAGGGCGACGCGATCGCGTTGCTCGAGACGTCGAAGTACATGGTCGATGGACGCCTCATTCCGAAGCCGCTCGCCTGGTCGCAGGTCAAGGGCGGCTTCGCGCAGGCCGCGCCGCTGGTCAAGGCCGCATACGACAAGACCGGCCAGGTCCCGCCCGAAGGCCAGTTCAACGATAAGAGCGCGCAGGACCTGCGCGGCGCGCCGGTGTGGGAGCTCGATCGCTGGAAGGAGCGCACCTGATGAACGTCGGTTTCATTGGCCTCGGCACCATGGGCGGGCCCATGGCCCGCAACCTCGCTCGCAAGGGCCACGCGCTCACGGTGCTCGACATGAATCCCCGCGCGGTCCAGTCCCTCGTCGAAGCCGGCGCGAAGGCGGCAAAGACGCCGAAGGACGTCGCGGCGGCGAGCGAGATCGTGATCACCATGCTGCCCGATGCGCCGGACGTGGAGCGCGTGGCACTCGGCGCCGACGGCATCGCGGCCGGCATTCGTGCCGGATCGGTGTACATCGACATGAGCACGATCGATCCGGCAACGACGCGGCGCGTGGGCGACGCGATTGCCGCCCGGGGCGCGTCGATGATCGACAGCCCCGTCGGCAAGACCGCGGATGCGGCGGTCGCGGGGACGCTCACGCTCATGGTGGGCGGTGCGCCGGACGTCGTCGCGCGGTGCAGGCCGGTGCTCGACTGCATGGGCACCGACTTCTTCCATTGCGGCGCGCTCGGTGCCGGGCAGACGATGAAGCTCATCAACAACCTGCTCGCCACGGCGATCAACGAGGCGTGCGTCGAAGCGCTCGTCACCGGCACCAAGGCCGGGCTGACGCTCGACACGATGGTCTCGGTGCTGCGAACGACCGTGGCCTGGAACCGCCAGCTCGAGATGAACATGCCGAAGCGCTCGCTGCTCGGCGATTTCCAGCCGGGGTTCATGATGAAGCTCGCGCACAAGGACTGCCGGCTCGCCTTGCAGATGACCGAATCGCTCGGCGTTCCGGCGCCGGTGGGTCGCGCGGCGCTCGCGAGCCTGACCGAGGGGATCGATCATGGCTTGCAGGACCATGACGTCGGTGCGCTCCTCAAGCTGCGCGAGGAGGCGGCAGGAGTCGAGGTGAGGCTGAAGCGCTAGGCGGTCCTGCGCTCGCGCGACTTGCGATCGCGCCCCAGCAGCGTGGCGATCCGCGAGCCCATCCGCAGGAGCCGCGCGAGCGTTCCCTGGTCGAGCTGCAGCATGTCGTCGGTCCACCGGGAGACACTTTCCATCAGTTGGAGGGTGGCCCGGATGCGCGCCTGGACGTCCGGCTCCTGGCGCGCGAAGTCGGGGTCCGCGACGCAACCGCGCAGCGCGGCGATCGTGGGCTCGAATTCGCGCGCGCGCCGCTCGCGCACGATGATGCGCAGCAGCTCCCACGGATCGCGCGCGGTCTCGTAATGGTCGCGTCGGTCGTCGAGCCGGTGCACGACGTGCACGAGGTTCCAGCTCGTGAGCTCGCGCAGGCTGGTGCTGACGTTCGAGCGGGCGATGCCGAGGAGCTCGCTGATCGCTTCGGCGTGGAAGGGCCGGCCGTGCAGGTAGAGGAGCGCGTGGATCTGCGCCACCGTGCGGTTGACGCCCCAGCGCGTGCCCATCTCCCCCCAATGCAGCACGAACCGCAGGGCGAGCGGAGAAAGCCGCGCCTGCCCTTCGTCGCCGTCACGTGCCGGATGCGGCGCCATCGCTCATCGAGTCCCGATGCCCCTTGACGGCACTGTAGGCTTTGACATAAATTTCTGTCAAGACAGAAAATAACGAAGGAGCGGGATGCGCATCCTGGTGCTGGGAGGCTTCGGTTTCCTGGGGCGCCATGTCGTCGCCGCGCTCGTAGCCCGCAATCACACCGTCGTCGTCGGGTCGCGCTACGGCGCCCCGCACCCCTACGACGATCCCGCTGACGATCCTCACGAGCGCCGCGAAGCGCGCTTCGAGCGGCTCACCTCGCCCGACGCCTGGGCGCCGCTGCTGGGCGACGTCGACGCCGTCGTCAACTGCGTCGGCATCCTGCGCGAGTACGGTCGCGCGACGTACGAGCGGGTGCATCTCGTCGCGCCCGCGGCGCTCGCGATGGCGTGCGCCGAAGCCGGCATACGCCGACTGGTTCACGTCTCGGCGCTCGGCCTGTCGCGCGGCGCGCGAAGCCGTTTCATCCTGTCGAAACTGCGCGGCGAAATCGCGCTGAAGCGCAGCCCCGTGCCGTGCTCGATCGTGCGTCCTTCGCTGCTCGAGGGGCCCTCGGGATACGGCTCGCGCTGGCTTCGCCGCGTTGCCTCGTGGCCGGTGCACTTCGTGCCGGTCGACGCCGCGGGTCGCATCGCGGTGATCGACGTGCGCGATGTCGCCGACGCGATCGCAGTGTTGTGCCTGCGGGCGCCGCCACGACGATCGCAGGTGATGGAGCTCGGTGGCCGCAGCAATTTCAGGATCGACGAATACCTCGCCATGCTGCGGCAGATCCAGGGTAACGGCCGCCGCGCGCGCAAGGTCGCCGTTCCGGCGGTCGTCGCGCGAATCGTGGCGCACGCGTGCGACCTGCTGCACGTGACGCCGTTCTCCTCAGGGCATCTCGAGCTGATGCGCCACGACAACGTGCCGGCGTTCAACATGCTGCCGCGGCTGCTCGAGCGCGCGCCGCACGGCCTCGGCAGCACGCTGATCACGCCGACGGGCTGGGACACCGTGCGACAGGCGATGTGGAGCGTGGAGTCGCAGGAATACTGATGCCGCACGTCGGCCGAGGCCGCGCGCCGGCCGCCGGCTATGCTAATGTCATGGGACGGACTCGCTTGTGGGAGGGCGCGCCGTGAAGGCCATGACGCTGTACAGCAAGCGCCTGTATTTCGGCGTCGACGCGCTCCGCCTGCGCGACGCCGCGGAGCGCGTGCTGCTTCGCGTGCAGGGGCTGCCGCCCGAGCGGGCGCGCGTGAATATCGATGCGCTCGAGCACGACTTCGGCTGGAACCCCAGCGCGAGCCCCGCGATGGTCGAGCAGCTGGTGCAGAGCGGCATGCTGCAGCGGCTCGGCACGAATTCGCGCGAGTTCCACCTCACCGAGAAGTTCTGGCGGTGCGCGCGAGCGCGCATCGTGGAGCCCCTGCCGCGCGACAAGGCGCAGATGATCCTCACGCATCTCGGCGACGTCGCCGCGCGCTTCAATCGCGACGAGAGCCGCAACAAGTACGAGATCGACAGCATGGCGGTGTTCGGCCAATACATGACCACCGACCAGGAGCTCTCGGAGCTTTCGATCGGCGTGACGGGCCGCAAGCGGCTCGCGCCCGCGCGTGCGCTGTTCGGCCGCGCCACGGTGCCGAACGAGGGGACCGACCAGATCCGCTCGATGCTCGCCGCGCACAATGCGTTCATCACGGTGAGCTTCGTGCGGCAGCTCAACGAGCTGCCGCGGCCGTTCAGCGTGTTCTTCAAGGCCGAAGCGTAGGCGCGTCTCCAGGGCGCGCGTCGGCGCGCGTGCCCGCCGCGTCTCCCGGTCTCGTTGCCCCGTCACCACGCGCATCACGCGCGTCGCCCCCGGCCGCCGTTTGACAGGGCGACGCGGCTCGCGAATCATGCGCCGATTCCCGTGAGGAGGAGGCGATGATGTCGCGAGCGGTCTTGCGCGCCCTGTGGGCGCTGTTGGCATTTGCATGCGCAGGCTCGGTGCTGGCGGACGTTCCGGTGCCCGCGCCGGGCACGAGCCCGCGGATCGATGCGATCAAGAAGGCGGGTGTGCTGCGCGTCGGCGTTCTCGCCAATGCGCCGTGGCTTGTCGAGAACACCAGCGGCCAGGGCGAGGCCTGGAGCGGTCCCGCGTGGCTGCTCGCCCAGGAATACGCCAAGCGCCTGGGCGTGAAGCTGCAGGCGGTGCCCGTGAGTCACGAGACGAAGGTGCCCGTGCTGGCGTCGAACCAGGTCGACATCTCGGTGACGCCGCTCGCGGAGACGCCGGAGCGCCTGAAGGTCGTCGACTTCGTGATCTATTCGAGCACGAGCGTGTGCATGTTCGGGCTCAAGTCGAATCCGAAGTTCGCGAATGCGAAGAGCGTCGACGATCTCAACAAGCCCGACATCACGATCGCTTACTACACGGGCGGCGGCGAGGAAGGATGGGTCAAGGAGCGCTTTCCCAAGGCGCAGTTGCGCGGCGTGGCGGGATCCGGCGTTGCGCCCGTTGAGGAAGTGATGGCGCATCGCGCGGACGCCGTGCCGATCAACCGTGTGCCGTGGGTGGCGATGGGACGCAAGCTGAAGCAGCTCGAGGCGCTCCCGAGGCAGAACAACTGCCAGGACAGCACCGAGAAGGCCGCGCCCGTCGGCATGGCCGTCGACAAGAACCAGACGGCGTTCCTGCAGTGGGCGCGTGCGGTCGAGAAGGAAATGGAGCCCAAGCTGAAGCAGGACGAGGCGCGTGTCGTCGACACGATGAAGTGACGCAGCGTCGGGCCGCGCCCTCGGCGCGCCATGCGCGCAGGGGGTGAGCGCAATGAACTTCGACTTCGGCGTCATCGCCGACAACGGGCGATTCCTCGGCTACGGGGTCGGCATCACCGTCGTGCTCTCGCTCGTCTCCGGCTTGACGAGCCTGGTCCTCGGGCTCGTGGTGGCGCTCGCGCGCCTCTATGGTCCGCGCGGACTGCGGTCGCTGATCGTGCTGTACGTGGATTCGATGCGCGCAATTCCCGTGCTCGTCGTGCTGGTGTGGACGTTCTTCGCGCTGCCGATCGTCGCGGGCGTCACCATGTCGCCGTTCGCAGCCGCGCTGATCGGCCTCACCGTGCACCTCGCCGCGTACGCCGCGGAGATCGTGCGCGCGGGCATCGAATCGGTGCGCCCCGGACAGACGCGCGCCGCGCTTGCGCTCGGCATGTCGCGCGCGCAGATCCTTCGGCGCATCGTGCTGCCGCAGGCGATCGTGCGCATGCTTCCCGCGTTCGGCTCGCTGCTCTCGGTGACGATCAAGGACACGGCGATCGCGTCGGTCATCGCCGTGCCGGAGCTGATGCGCCAATCCGAGACCGTCGCCGGGCAGAGCTTCCAGCCCATCGAGGTTTTCACCTTCGCGATGCTGCTCTACTTCCTGATGCTCTATCCCGTCACGCGCGGCGTCGATCGCGTCTACCGGCGCGTGGCGCATCTCGGGCGATCGTGACCCTCGACTGGTCCGTCGTCTGGCAGCACCGCGATGCGCTGGCGCAGGGCACGGCGACGACTTTCCTGCTCACCGTGGCCACCATGGCGATCGCGGTGCCCTGCGGCATCGTCGTCGCGGTGCTGCGGCTCTATGGCTGGTCGCCGCTGCGATCGCTCGCCACCGCCTACGTCGAGCTCTTTCGCAACCTGCCGCTCATCCTCGTGGTGTACTGGGCGTTCTACGTGTTGCCGATCCTGACCGGGCTCGGCCTGTCTCCGCTCGCAACCGGCCTTGCCGCGCTGTCGCTCAACGTGACGGCGTACAACGCCGAGACGTTCCGCGCCGGGATCAACTCGATACGCCGCGGACAGGTCGAGGCGGCGATGGCGCTCGGCATGACGCGGCTGCAGGCGCTGCGCCGCGTCGTCGTTCCGCAGGCGCTGCGACGCGTGCTGCCCGTGCTGGCCAGCACGTGGGTGTCGCTGTTCAAGGACACGTCGCTGGTGTCGGTGATCGCGGTGACCGAGCTCGCGTATGTGTCGATGCAGATCCGTGCACAGACGTTCCGCGTGCTGGAGATGCTGACGGCCATGGCGGCGCTGTACTGGCTGCTCGGATACCCTCAGGCCAAGATCGTGGACTGGATCCAGCGTCGATGGTCGGTCACCGAATGACAGAGCGCACCAAAGCCGGCGGCTCGACGATCATTCGCTACCTCGACGTGGTGAAGCGCTACGGCGCGTTCACGGCGTTGCGCGGCGTGTCCCTCGACGTTCACGCGGGCGAGGTCGTGTGCCTGATCGGCCCGTCGGGCTCGGGCAAGTCCACGCTCCTGCGCTGCACGAACGGACTCGAGACCATCGACGGCGGGGACATCGAGTTCGAGGGAACGCGCCTCGCGCGCGACGACCGCGGCTTGCGCGCGATGCGCCAGCGCATGGGCATGGTGTTCCAGAACTTCGAGCTGTTCCCCCACCTCACCGCGTTGCAGAACGTCGCCGAGGGTCCGCGCACCGTGCTGCGCATGCCGCTCGACGAGGCGGAGCGGCGCGCGCTCGCCATGCTCGACAAGGTCGGGCTGGCCGACAAGGCGCCCAACTATCCGTCCGCGCTTTCCGGAGGCCAGCAGCAGCGCGTGGCGATCGCGCGCGCGCTCGCGATGCAGCCGGATGTGATGCTCTTCGACGAGCCCACGTCCGCGCTCGACCCGGAAACCATCGGCGAGGTGCTGAACGTGATGAAAGCGCTGGCCGAGGAGGGCATGACCATGGTCGTGGTCACGCACGAGATGACGTTCGCGCGGCGGGTCGGTGACTGGATCGCCGTGTTCGATGCAGGCCGCATCGTCGAGCAGGGACCGCCGCGGCAGATCTTCGACGCACCGACGACGGAGCGTACGCGCGACTTCCTCGGTCACCTCGGGTGGACGGGCTGAGCCGGTGCCCCGGCTGGCCCGCTCCGGGATGACGCTTTCGTCATCCCGGGCGTAGCGAGGAAGTGCTGCTTCGACCTCCGTTACTGCTGGCTGCCGTAGTAGCCGGGCGTGTCAGGCGAAACGCGTGACGCAGCGTTCGTTCCCGGACGTCCCGTGGGCAGGCCGGTGCGGCTGTCGTAGTGCCCTTCACGGTTGTCCGAGCGGTTTTCGCGGCCGCGGTTGTCGTTGCGGTTGTTGTCGTGCCAGTCGTTGCGGTGATCGTTCCGATTGTCGTGCCAGTCGTTGCGGTGGTCGTTGCGATCGCCGTGCCAGTCGTTGCGATGCTCGTTGCGCCAACGGTCGTCGTTGTAGTGGCGTGCCCAGTCGGAGCGCTCGTGATACCAGGGCCGGCCGCGATAGTAGTGGTCCCAATAGTTGCCGAGCGAGAACGAGATGACCGGCAGTCCAAGCCGCGGGCCATATTCGACGATCGGCACGCGACCGCTGCGATACGGGTAGGCGAGCTCGCCGGCGTAGACCCATCCGCGATTGCCGGAGAAGGTGACATCGCACCACGAGTAGTCGGACAGGCAGCCCTGGACGTTCACGCGCACGCCCGGCGCGAGGCTCGCGACCAACGGATAGTCGTTGCCCGGGCCGGCGAAGATGTTCACCGGATTGGTCACGTAAGCGGACGCCGCGCTGGCGACTGCGGGCGCCGCCGCGATAACGGCTGTGAAACAGAGTAACAGCGATGTGCGACGCATGCCTTCCCCTTCTTCAGCGAATATTCACCTTTCATTTGAGCGTCGGCCCGTGGCCGAGGTTCAGCCTGAAAGAATTGGAAACTTTGAAAAATGTACAAACGCGCTCGCTGCCCGGCGGCGCGGGTCGGCGGTAACATAGGCGACTGCGCGTATCCGTCCGCGCATCCTTCCAGCATGCCCGAGCTCGCGAACTGGGCATTCCCGCCCGAACTCCAGCCCACACCCGACGACGTTCGCTTCGATCTCGGGCGCGCGCTGGATGCGGTCGTGCTGGTGCACACGGAGATTCCGGACGAGGCTTTCACCGCGAGCATTCTCGGCACCGAGCGCGTCGGCAACGGCGTCGTGATCGGCAGCGACGGGCTCGTGCTGACGATCGGCTACCTCGTCACCGAAGCGCGCAGCGTATGGCTGACGAACAGCGCGGGCATCGCCGTGCCCGCGCATCCGCTCGCGTATGACCAGATCACCGGGTTCGGCCTGGTGCTGCCGCTCGGCTCGCTCGACGCACCCGCGCTGCCGCGCGGTCGCAGCGCGACGCCCGCGGTCGGCAGCGAGGTCTACGTGATCGGCCATGGCGGCCGCGCGCATGCGCTCAAGGCGCGGCTCGTTTCGCGACGCGAATTCGCGGGCTACTGGGAGTACGTGCTCGACGAGGCGCTCTTCACGGCGCCCGCGCATCCGCAATGGGGCGGCGCGGCATTGCTCGACAGCAACGGCGAGCTCATCGGCATCGGGTCGCTGCTCGTGCAGGAGTCCGTGGAGGACGAGGAGGTGCAGGGCAACATGTTCGTGCCGATCGACCTCCTCGATCCCATCCTCGACGAGCTCACGCGGCACGGCCGGCGTGCGGGTCCGCCGCGGGCGTGGCTCGGCATGTACGTCGCCGAGCTCGCGTCGCATCTCGTCGTCAACGCGCTCGCCGACGACGGGCCCGCGGCGCAGGCGGGTGTGCACGTCGGCGATGTCGTGCTCGAGATCGCGGGCGAGAAGCCCGCGAGCCTCGCGGACCTGTTTCGGCGGGTATGGAGGCTCGGACGCGCCGGCACCGAGGTGCCGCTCGTACTGTCGCGGCGCGGACAAGCGCTGCGTGTGACGGTGCGCTCCGCCGATCGCAACGATTTCCTGTGGAAGCCTTCGCTGCAGTAGGCGGCAACGGCGTTCCGCAACCTCTCTCTTTGCCGACGGCGGCGGGGCCCGGGACGAGTCCTACCGCGCCGACAGCTCCGTCGTGTAATCCCAGCCCCCGCCGAGCGCCTTGGCGAGATCGACGATGGCGATGCGGGCGTCGCGCGCGGCGACGATCTCGAGGGTCTGCGCCTGCAAGAGCTGGCGTTGCACGTCCAGCACTTCGAGATAGGGTGAGTACCCCGCCTTGTAGCGCAGGTCCGACAGTTCCAGGGCACGCGCCAGACGCTCGCGGCGCTGGCCTTGCGCGGTCAGCGCGTCGCGCGCGGTCGAGTTCTCGACCAGCGCATCGTGCGTGTCGCGGAAGGCGTTCTGCACCGAGCGCTCGTAGTCGATCACCGCCTCCTGCCGTCGCGCCGTGGCAGCATCGACGTTGGCCTCGATCGCCTTCAGGCCGATCAGCGGCTGCAGCAATCCGGCACCGATGCTCCAGATGCCGGCCGGGCCCTTGAAGAGATTGCTGAGCGCGTCCGATTCGCGACCGAACGACCCGGTCAGCGTGAGCGACGGGAAGTAATCCGCGCGCGCGCGATCGATGCGCAGGCTCGCGGCGGCGAGCTGGCTCTCGGACTGGCGGATGTCGGGGCGACGCTCGAGCATGTTGGACGGCAGGTCGGTGGGGACCGTCGGCACTGCGATGAGCTGATCGGCGGTGGCATCGTGCGCGAGCTGCGGCTGGAATACTTCGCGCGGCGAGCGCCCGAGCAGCACGGCCAGAGCGCCCTCGAGCTCGCCGACCGCGCGCCGGGTCGTCGCGATGTCGGCTGCGACGGCGGCGCGCTCGGCTTCGGCTTGCGCGAAGTCGTATTCGCCGATCACGCCGGACTGGTAGCGGTCGCGCTGCAGGTTCACCGTCTCCTCGCGCGACTTCAGCGTGTCGTAGAGGAGCCGAAGCTGCGCGTCGGCAGCGAGCAGCTGGAAGTACGTGCGCGCGACGTCGGCGGCGACGATCGTCTGCACCGTCTCGCGCGCGTACTGCGTGGCGAGGAGGTCTTCCTGCGCCGCGCGCGTGGCCGTGCGGTACTTGCCCCACAGGTCGACCTCGTACGACGCATCGATCGCGACGCGGTAGTTGTTGGTCACCAGATTGTTGAAGCCGGGCACGAACTGCCGCGAACGGTTGGCGTCCACGCCGAGGTTGACGCTCGGATACAGGTCGGCACTGGCGAGCTTGACCTGCGCGCGGGCCGTCTCGATACGCGCAAGCGCCGCGGCGAGGTCCAGGTTGTGCGCCAGCGCTTCGTCGACGTACGCCGTGAGCGTCGGGTCGTTGAACTTGGTCCACCAGCGCTCGAGTGCGAGATTGTCGGCGGCAGCGTTGCCCGCCGGTACGTCGAGTGTCGGCGGCTCCGTCGGCGTGGTCTTGCAGCCGGCCAGGGCCAGCGACGCGGCAATGGCGATCCATGCCGCCTTGCGCATGAGTCGATCAGTCATCGCTCGCTCCCTGCGGGGCAATGGGCGGGTGGCCCGGTGTGTGCGGCCGGTGGTGCTTGACGTCGCGCAGGTGCCGCACTTCGTCGACGATCTCGTCGTGGCTGCGCTTCTCGATGATGCGGCGCTCGACGATCGCGTGGTAGAACGTCGGCACGAAGAAGATGGCGAGGAAGGTCGCCGCCATCATGCCGCCCATCACGCCGGTGCCGACCGAATGGCGTCCGCCCGCGCCCGCGCCGGTGGAGATCGCGAGCGGAAGCACGCCGAGGATGAACGCCATCGACGTCATCAGGATCGGGCGGAAGCGCAGGCGCGCCGCCTCGATCGCCGCGGCGGACGGCGACAGTCCTTCCTCGTGCTTCAGCACCGCGTATTCCACGATCAGGATCGCGTTCTTCGCCGCGAGGCCGAGCAGCGTCACGAGGCCGATCTGGAAGTACACGTCGTTGGTGAGGCGCTGCGCGCCGATGAACGGCCCGAGCCAGTTCTTGACCCAGATCGCGGCGAGCGCGCCGAACATGCCGAACGGCAGCGCCATCAGCACCGACAGCGGCAAGGCGAGCTTCTCGTACTGGGCGGCGAGGATGAGGAACACCATCACCACCGCGAGCCCGAGGGCGAAGCCGGCGGCGCCGCTGCTGCGCTTCTCCTGGTACGAGGTGCCGCCCCAGTCGAAGCTGAAGCCCGGCGGCAGCGTCTCCTTCGCGATCTGCTCGACGCGCTGGATCGCCTGACCGGAGCTGTAGCCCGGCGCGGCCTGGCCGATGATCTTCACCGCCGGCACGTTGTTGAAGCGATCGAGCGAGTCGGGTCCGGCCGCGTAGTGCACCGACGCGAGCGAGGAGAGCGGGATCATCTCGCCCTTCAACGAGCGCACGTACACCGCGCCGATGTCGTCGGGCCGTCGCCGATAGTCCGGCTCCGCCGACATGAGCACCTGCCAC
>Ga0207674_10002157_pt1 | contig 24884 bp, 22 predicted proteins | sample KBSCornC72_FD_184303 | JGI IMG/M metagenome (GOLD analysis project Ga0207674, IMG submission 184303) | Corn rhizosphere microbial communities from Kellogg Biological Station, Michigan, USA - KBS Corn C7-2 (SPAdes) (version 2) | ecosystem: Host-associated > Plants > Roots > Rhizosphere > Soil ...
CGCGCCTTCAATACGCTGCGGCAAAAGCTCGACCCCGAGGGCGCTTTCATGAATGCGTTTCTTGAGAATCAGGACTTGTTTCGGGGTTGAGGGGTTGTTGTCGTGGCGTGAGGGCGGGGCGAGGCAGGGAGGGGCGAAATACAGGGGTCTCTCCACTTCGCTTCGCTTGCACCCCAGCGAGTAGAGTGCACTCGCCGGGGACCCCGCGGCTCCGGTCGAGATGACGTGCTTTTAGTTGGGTGTGGGCCTGTGGTCGAGATGACGTGCTTTTTTAGTTGGGTGCGGGCCTGTGGTCGAGTGACGTGCTTCGAGGGGTGTGCCGTTTGGTCGAAATGACGGGAGGCAAGCAGTAAGCCGCCCTCCATCCACGTCATCTCGACCGAAGGCGTGCGGCCTCATCGCACGACGCAGTGGAGAGACCCCTGTATTTCGTCTTTGTCGCTTTTCGCTCGCTCTGTTAAGTTGTCGTTTTCGCTCACTCTATTAACAGGTTGCGGGCCGGAACCGGCGTGCTCCATCCGCGCGTATTCTCTCTGGTAGTCTGGTCGACGGAACAGAAAGAACGAAGACCAGATGACGAAAACGGAGATCGTCGATCGACTGGCGGAGCATAAGACGCTGAGCGGGGCGCCGCGCGAGGAGCTGGCGTGGCTGGCCGCGCATGGCTCGGTCCGGCAACTGGCGGCGGGCGACGTGCTCAGTTCGAAGGGCGCGACGGTCGAAGGCATGTTCATCGTGCTGTCGGGGCACATCGCGATCTTTGTCGACCGCGGCGCGGGGCGGCACAAGATGATGGAGTGGCGCGGGGGCGAGATCGCCGGGCTGCTGCCGTACTCGCGGCTGGTGAGCCCGCCGGCCGATTCGGTGGCGCAGGAGCCGTCGACGATCCTGGCTATCAGTCGCGACCGGATGCAGGAGATGATCGGCGAGTGCCACGCGATTACATCGCTGCTGGTGCACACCATGCTGGACCGCGCGCGCGCGTTTACCTCGAGCGATCTGCACGACGAGAAGATGGTCTCGCTGGGAAAACTTTCGGCGGGACTGGCCCACGAGCTGAACAATCCCGCGTCTGCGATTGAACGCGGCGCCGCGCTGATGGAGAGCCGGTTGCAGGAGACCGAGCGGGCGACGCGGGCGCTGGGCGCGGCCCGGCTGAGCGACGAGCAACTGGCCGCGGTCGACGCCATTCGCGCGGCGTGCCTGTCGAAGCAGGCGCAGGGCGTGCGGTCGCCGATCGAGCAGGCCGACCGGGAGGACGCAATCGCCGACTGGCTGGCGGATCACGGGCTGGACGTCGCGAGTGCCGACGCTCTGGCAGAGAACCTGGCCCAGACCAAGGTGACCTTCGAGGCGCTCGACGCGCTGGCCGAAGCGGTGAGCGGGCCGGCGCTCGATGCGGTGCTGCGCTGGGCAGCGGCGGGATGCGCGGTGCGGGACCTGGCGGCGGAGATTCAAGAGGCGGCGACGCGCATCTCCGGTCTGGTGGCCGCGATCAAGGGTTTTACGCATATGGATCAGGCCATAGCCGCCGCGCCGGTGGATCTGGGCCAGAGCCTGAGCAACACGATTGCCGTGCTGGGCGCGAAGGCGCGGGGAAAGTCGGTCGCGGTGGCGCTGCGCGTGGAGCCGGGGTTGCCCCGGGCGCTCGGGCTCGGAGGCGAGCTGAATCAGGTGTGGGCGAACCTGATCGACAATGCGCTGGACGCGGTCGCCGATGGTGGCCGCGTGGAGGTGCTGGCAGGTCACGCGAAGGATCGCGCGGTCGTGCGCATCGTCGACAACGGGCCGGGGATTCCGGCGGAGGTTCGCGCGCGCATGTTTGATCCGTTCTTTACCACCAAGCCGATGGGCCAGGGCACGGGGCTGGGGCTCGACATCGTTCGGCGGCTGGTGCAGCATAACGACGGCGAGATCGCGGTGGAGACGGAGCCGGGGCGGACGGAGTTTCGCGTCACGCTGCCGCTGGTCATCGAGGACGAGCCGGGCGGTGCGCAATGAACAAGCCTGTGCTTCTGATCGTGGACGACGATCCGCAGGTGCTGGCGGCGGTTCGCCGCGACCTGCGCTCGCGCTATCGGGAGGGCTACACGATCGTCAGCGCGGCCTCGGGCGAAGAGGCGCTGACGGCGGCGCGGGAGCTGAAGAGCCGCGGCGATGCGCTGGCCATGGTCATCAGCGATCAGCGCATGCCGGGGATGCCGGGCAGCGAGGTGCTGGCGCGGTCGCGCGAGGTGTATCCGCTGGCGCGGCGCGTGCTGCTGACGGCGTACTCGGATATTCAGGCGGCGGTGCGGGCGATCAACGATGCGCACCTGGACCACTATCTCTCGAAGCCGTGGGATCCGCCGGAGGAGTGCCTGTTCCCGGTGATCGACGATCTGCTGGACGCGTGGCAGGCGGAGTCGCTGCCGGAGGCGAAGGGGCTGCGGCTGGTGGGACATCAGTGGTCGCCCGAGTCGCACGCGATCAAGGATTTTCTGGCGGGCAACCTGATTCCCTATCGCTGGCTCGACGTGGCGCGAGACGCGGACGCGCGCGCTCTGCTGGACGCGGCCTGCGTCTGCGAAGACGAGCTGCCGGCGCTGTTCTTCGACGATGGATCACCGGTGATGCGCAACCCGTCGCCGCGGCAGGTGGCCGAGCGGCTGGGCAGCCCGCTCTCGGCAGCCTTCGAGGTGTACGACCTGGTGATCGTGGGCGCGGGGCCGGCAGGATTGGCGGCGGCGGTCTACGGCGCGTCGGAGGGGCTGCGAACGCTGCTGCTCGATCGTCATGCGCCGGGCGGGCAGGCGGGCACCAGCTCCCGCATCGAGAACTATCTTGGATTTCCGACGGGCGTGAGCGGAAGCGAGCTGACGCGGCGCGCGATGATGCAGGCGCAGCGGCTGGGCGCGGAGTTTCTGGCGCCGCTCGAGGTGACCGGCGTCGCGATCGACGGAGGATACAAGCGGCTGGCGCTGGCCGATGGCCGCGAGATCGTGACCCGCGCGATGCTGGCGACGACCGGCATGTTCTACCGCGAGCATCCGGCGGCGGGCATCAAGGAGCATACCGGCGCGGGGGTGTACTACGGCGCGGCGGCCACGGAGGCGTCGGCGGTGCGCGACCGGCGCGTGATCGTGGTGGGCGGCGGCAACTCGGCGGGGCAGGGCGCGATCTACCTGGCGCGGTATGCGAAAGAGGTGCAGATCGTCGTTCGGCGCGAGTCGCTGGACTGCTTGATGTCGCGCTACCTGATCGAACAGATCGAGAAGACGCCGAACATCCGGGTGCGCCCGTTGACCGCGATTACGCGCGTCGAGGGCGAGGGACGCGTGGAACGGGTGGAGCTGGCGTCGCTCGTCGATGGATTGGGCAATAGATCAGGCAATGCATCGGGCGACGGATCGGGCGACGGGGCGTGCGGGATAGAGGAGATCGACGCGCTGTTCGTGTTTATCGGCACGCGGCCGTGCAGCGAGTGGCTGCCGCCGAACGTGCTGCGCGACGACAAGGGATTCGTCCTGACCGGCCGCGACCTGATGGCCGCCGAAGACTATGCGCGCACCTGGAAGGAGCAGCGCGAGCCGCTGCCGCTCGAGACCAGCGTGCCCGGAGTCTTCGCCGCGGGCGACCTGCGCGCGGGCGCGATGAACCGCGTGGCCTCGGCGGTGGGCGAGGGATCGATGGTGGTGCGGCTGACGCACGAGTACCTGGCTTTGACCTGAGGGCTTGACGCAAGGGCGATAGAGATGCGGTAGGCTCCCAACCTGTGGGCAAGTAGCTTTACCGGGACGCAACGATTGTCTATCGTTGTTTGCGCGGGTCCTTCTACTTATGAATCGACGTCAATTCCTTTGGACTTCTCTGGCCGTGACTGCCGCCGGCTCCCTGGACGCTGCCGAAGCTCCGGCTTTGGCGCTCGAACGCGATGCAGCAGGCGAACCGCAGGTGGCTGTGCTGCTGATTGATACGGACCGTGCTTCCGCGCCGATCAACAAACGCATCTATGGGCAATTTCTGGAGCACATCAACCATTCCATCGAAGATGGCCTCTTTGCCGAGCAGATTCGTGGCGCGGGCTTCGAAGGGGATGATTTCAAGACATACTGGAAGCCATTCGCCACCGAGGGCGAGGTGGAGCTTGCTGACGTGGCATTCCACAAGGGCAGTCGCTGTGTGCAGCTCCATGTCACCGGCGGCCAAGCGGGGATTCGACAGGGGCGCGTGTTCCTGGATGAGAGCGTGAGCTACGACGGTTGGGTGTGGATGAAGCCCGAGAGCGGCTCGCCCCACATCGCGCTTCGCGTCGCAGGCTCGACAGGCGAATCGATCGCATCCGTTCCATTGAAGCCCTCCGGCCACGACTGGCAGGAAGTTCAGTTCAGCTTCACCAGCAAGGTACGCGACGAGCAGGCAACGGTGGAGATCGTTGCGGAAGGAAAAGGCACGTTGCTGGTCGACTTCGTCTCCTTGATGCGTGCGGACGCGCGGCGGGATGGCATGTTGAGGCCGGACCTGTTGCAGGCATTACAGAACCTTCAGCCCTCGTTTATCCGATGGCCGGGCGGGTCCTACGCGTCGACTTACAAATGGAAAGAGTGCATTGGCCCGTATGCTTCGCGGGGGTATCACCCAAACATGTACTGGGGAGGATACTCGGGCTATGGCGGCTTCGGTACCGATGAATTTCTGGGACTGTGCCGCAAGCTGAAGTGCGAGCCGCTGATTGTGCTGGCGTGTCCGGATACGAAGCCGGAGAGCGTGCAGTATGCGATGGACTGGGTGAGGTACCTGAACGATCCCCCAACCACGGAGATGGGAAAGATACGCGCGGCGAATGGGCATGTTGAGCCTTATGCCGTGAAGCTGTTCCAGATCGACAACGAGCCGATGAACAACGGCTTCACACCCGAGGCGTACGCCGAGATCGTAAATGTTTACGGCAGCGAGTTACGGAAGATCGCGCCCGATGCCAAAATCGTGGCCTGCGGACAGAAGCGCTCCAGCGACATGGACTGGAGCGAGAAGGTCATCGACCTTGCCGGCAGCAACTTCGACGTTCTCGGCTGCCATAACTATGAGTACGAGCCGGAAAACTTTGAAACCGGATTGCCTCGTCTGAGGAATTACCTGACCAAGCTGCGCGACTATGTGCGGATCTCGAAGCATCCTCGCATCGAAGTTGCCGTATTGGAGTGGAGCCTGCAGCACACGTACGACTGGCGCGCGGGACTGCACGCGGCGGGCAGCTTGATGATGTACGAGGAACTGAGTCCAGAGCTGACCATGACGTGTCCGGCGCTGCTGATGCGCAATACGACCGACGATCCCAAGTGGGCGGGGTCAATCTATCACAACCATGTGACGTGGTTTCCCGGCGGCAGCTACCCGGTCCAGAAGCTGTTCCGGGAGCACTATGCCGAGCGCTACCTCGCGTCGGCGATGGGCACCGTCCAGGACATCCCCGAGCGAAGCCAGTTCTTCGATAAGATCGCAACGCAAATACCGACCGAATGGAAGCAGGGGTCGATGGATGCGATTGCAACGGCGAGCGCGGACGGAAGGCGCGTCGTCATCAAAGCCGTGAACTACAGTGCCGGGCGCAATACGCTGCTGGTGCGACTGCAAGGTGAGAGCCTGCCGCAGCGAGCCAAGGTGAAGCTGCACACGATCGCGGCAAAGGAGAACGCCATGGCTTCGCTGGAACATCCCGACGCCTTTGCGCCCGCGAGCAGATCCATGGAGTATGCCAGGAGTTTCTCTGTCGCGATGGATCCGTATTCAGTGGCCGTGGTGGAGATTCGCGCGGAGTAACCCGCAGCTACACCCGTCTCTTCTGCCTGTGCGACGCATGGTGCTGCGCCGGAGTTGCGGTTTCTCCCGATTTTCCCAAACAAATCCGGCATCCTTCGGTGATGGACAACTGACGAGGCGCGTCGTTCTCATTACCAACTTGCGCGAGTTGCCGAAAAGGATGATTTGAAGCGAAGATGAAGTGGGTCGAAAAGCGCTGAATCGGCGTCGGCCGAATTTCCCATCGAAGCGAGCAGTCCCCTCAGGAGATTTACATGCGTCCGATAGCCGTCTTGTTTCTGGCAACATTCTCTGTCGTCTCGATTGCACAGCAGCCGGCCACCGCGCCTGCTCCCGCGCCGCGCCGCGCCCCGGCTCTGCTGCAGGTGCCCAATCCGCATTACGTGAGCTTCGAGTTGACCCAGGACGTCAACGCACCCGCCGACAAGGTCTGGGCGCGCGTGGGCAAATACTGCGACATCAGTAAATGGGCGTTTCCCGATTGCAAGCTGCTTGCCGGCGACGGCGGGTACGCGTCGGTGCGGAACATCGTGAACGAAGTGCTGGTGGGCGAAACCGCCCACAGCTATACCTACACCCAGCCCGTGCGCAAGGACGCGAAGTACAACCTCTATCACGGCACGCTGGAAGTGGTGCCGGTCAGCGCCAGGACCTCGCGCCTCGTCTACAGCTTCTTCTACGACAACAGCATGCTCGCCGACGATGCCGCGCGCGATGCCGAAATCGCCGCACGCAGGAAGCGATTCGGCGTATTCATGCAGAACATGAAGACGCTGGGCGAAGGCGGAAAGTTATCGGCCTCGGCGAAGGAGGCCGTGCAGCCACCGAGTCCCGCGCCCGATCAGTTGCAGACTCCGAATCCCCACTACGTCGCGTTGCCGATGAGCGTCACCGTCAATGCGCCCGTCGACGCAGTCTGGGCGCGCGTGGGCAAATACTGCGACATTGGCGAGTGGGGTTTCCCGAACTGCACCCTGCTCGCAGGCGATGGCGGCCTGGGCACGGTGCGCTCCATCGGGCATGAGGTGCTGGTAGGAAAGACAAGGTACAGCTACACCTATACCCAGCCGGTTCGCGAGGGCGTGACTTACAACCTGTATCACGGCACGCTCGAGGCGGTGCCTCTCACGGACAAGACCACGCGCCTGAACTACACCCTAGTGTTCGACAACAGCAACCTCGCCGACGATGCCGCGCGCGAGAAGGACATCGACAACCGGCGCACACGCTTCAGCAAGATGCTCGACAACATGAAGATCCTGGCTGAAGGAGGATCGCTGCCGCCGGGCGCTTTGGGTGGACGCGGCGCCGCCGCTCGCCCCGCCGCTCGGTGACAGCTCGCGCGGCCTAAATCCAGCGTGAAGACCGCGCGGTTCGGCCTCGGTTGCGGTGATCTTTTCAAGTGGAGGACGACAGTGACACCAGACGACGCGCGGAAGCTGGCGAACGATTGGGTCGCGGCCTGGAACGCTCATGACCTGGAGGCGATCCTCGGCCACTATGAGGATGACGTCGAGCTGATCTCGCCGACGGCGGCGCAACTGCTGGGGACCTCCGATGGGAGGGTCGCCGGAAAGACGGCGCTGAGAGCGTACTTCGAACGCGGGCTGGCGGCCTATCCGGAGCTGCGCTTTGAGCTTCAGGACGTGCTGTGCGGCGTCAACAGCGTGGTGCTCTACTACACCAACCAGAAGGGCACGCATACGGGAGAGTTCATGGAGCTGTCAGAGGCGGGGAAGGTGGCACGGGTGGTCGCGCACTACAGCGCCTGACTTGCGTCGATGGACGAACTCCGGACTTTGCACGTATCCGGAAACTCAATGCTTCGAAGCCTGTTAGAAATGGCTCAACGCGGGTGTGTGAGTGGGGATACACTTTGCGGCTGCGCTTTCGTCCGGGATTCGGCACTGTCTTGACGAGGCGGCGGCGTTTTGCCCTCCGCCCTTAATGCGTTATCGACCATATCGAATACGAAGGCGATCGGAACAGCTCCATCGATCTTTGCTCCATTCACGAAGATCGTAGGGGTCTTCGTCACTCCGAGGTGTTCTCCTAAAATCAACCCGGCTCTCTCGGCCGACGTATCCTGCTTCTGGATACAACGAACAACCAGCGACATTCCCTGATCCCGGCACTCAAATTTTTCTCGTTCTGCGTCTTGACATATTCCCAATTAGGAATATATTGACTCCATGGCACGGAAAGCACACCCGACGGACGTTTTCAGCGCGATTGCCGAACCACGGCGGCGCGAGGTCATCCTCGTGCTGTCCGATGGCCGGGAGTACGCCGTCAACGAGATCGTCCTGCGCATGAAGATGGCCCAGCCTGCCGTCTCCAAGCACCTGGGCGCGCTGCGCAAGGCCGGCGTCGTGACGGTGATCAAACGCGGGCAGCATCGCATGTATCGCCTGAACGCGGAGGGCCTGAAGCCGGTGCGCGACTGGATGAAGATCTTCGAACGCTACTGGACGCTCCAGGTCGACCAGATCAAGCAGCGCGCCGAGAAGAAGGCGCTGGAACGAATGATTCGCCTGGACGACAACTCAAACCCAAAGCGCTAACTCAAATCCGAAAGCGACAACGCAAACCGGAAGTCGAACCGAAAGAAGGAGGAATCATGGCAGCCACCATCATGGAAGGCGTACTGCAGGCCTTCGAGATCATCAAGGAAGAGGAGATCGCGGCACCCATCGAGATCGTCTTCGAGACCATCCTCGAACAGATGGGACCGTTGAACTCGACACCCGAAAAGCCGATGCCGATGGTGTTGGAAGCGTGGCCCGGCGGGCGGTGGTATCGCGACCTGGGCGAAAATACCGGGCACTTCTGGGGTACGGTGCAGGCCATCCGGGCACCCTCGCTGCTCGAAATTTCGGGGCCGCTCTTTATGTCGACGCCCGCGGTTTCGAACCTTCAATATCGCCTCACGGAAGAGAACGGCGCAACCCGCATGCGCTTCGTGCACCGGGCGATGGGCTGGGTGGGGGAGCAGGAGCGCGCCGTGGATGGAGGCTGGGGCCAGATGATCGAACGTATCCGCACGGCAGCCGCGGAGCGGGCGGGGAGGTAGCGATGTGTCCCTTTTGCATGGCGACCGCGGCATGGATTGCGGCGGGTGTCGTCTCGACGGGCGGCGTCTCCGCGCTCGCCGTCACGAAGTTATGGAACAGAAAAGCGCGCGAGCGCGAACAGGGAGGAAACGACAATGAGCAACACGCAGGGCAATGAGCAGATCGCAACGATGAAGAAGCCTCCGGTCGTGTCGGCGGAGCAATGGCAGAAGGCGTGGCAGGAGATGCTGGTCAAAGAGAAGGAGCACACCCGTTTGCGCGACGCGCTGGCGGCGGCGCGGCGGCGGATGCCGTGGCTCGCGGTCGAGAAAGAGTATGTCTTCGAAGGCCCGCAAGGGAAGGTCTCGCTGCTCGATCTCTTCGAAGGGCGGCGGCAGCTTGTGCTCTATCGCGCCTTCTACGATCCGAACGTCTATGGCTGGCCCGACCACGCCTGCGTCGGCTGCTCGCTGGGCGCGGACCAGGTCTCGCACCTCTCGCACCTGCACGCGCGGGATACCACGCTGGCGTATGCTTCGCGTGGATCGCAGGAGAACATTGCCCGCCTGAAACAGCGCATGGGCTGGGAAAAAATTCCCTGGTACACCATCACCGACGACTTCGATAAAGACTTCGGCGTCGACGAGTGGCACGGGCACAATGTCTTCTTCCGCGACGAGAACGACAGGATCTTCCGCACCTACTACATCAACAACCGCGGCGATGAAGCCATGGGCAGCGTGTGGGACTACCTGGACATCACGCCGCTGGGACGGCAGGAGGAGTGGGAGGATTCGCCCGAGGGCTATCCGCAGACGCCACCCTACAAGTGGTGGCGCTGGCACGACGCCTACGGCAACGAGGATGCCAGGTGGGCTAAGGTGGTCGATAACGCCGTAGTGACGCTGAATCTGTAACTCCACTGGGTGCCATTCAGCCCACAATTCTCCGTCGCCAATGGGGGTTGCGGGCTGAAGCAGTTTTCCGGCAGGTGCCATGCGGGGAAGTTCTAAGATATCAACATGCCGTCGGAGCACGCCCCCAACGTCAGCAGTCTGGACAGCGCCACAACGGTGTTCCTCGACTCGCGTCCGCGACTATTCGGCGTTGCGTATCGAATGCTCGGCACCGCGGCAGAGGCCGAAGACGTGGTGCAGGAGACCTGGTTGCGGTGGCAGGCCGTCGATCGGTCGGCCGTGCTCGAACCTGTAGCGTACCTCGTCTCCGTGGCGGCCAGAATAGCGATCAACATCGCTCAGTCCGCGCGCTCCCGGCGTGAGACCTACATCGGACCATGGCTTCCGGAGCCGGTCGATACCGGCGCCGACCCGACGCTTGGAGCGGAACGCGGAGAAGCTCTTGAACTTGCCGTCCTTCTATTGCTGGAAAAATTGCGGCCGACGGAGCGGGCTGCCTATGTGCTCCGGGAGGCTTTCGAGTACACCCACCGCCAGATTGCCGAAGTGCTCGACATGACCGAGAGCAACGTTCGCCAGATCGTGACGCGCGCGCGCAAACACATCGCGGGCGAACGGAGAGCGCCGGTCAGAAAAGCCGAGCAGGAACGGCTGCTGCGCGCGTTCCTCGCCGCAGCCCGGCAGGGAGAACTGTCCGAGCTGGAACAGCTTCTCGGTTTGGATGCGGTGTCGACCTCCGACGGAGGCGGGGCGGTGCGGGCCGCGCTGGCGCCCATCCGCGGCCGTACCAAGGTGGCAAAGTTCATTGCATCGTTTGCCTCGCATTGGTGGACGGGCGCGACGATCACCTGGGTCGAGGCGAACGGAAGTGCCGCCGCGCTCGTCTCCCGGGAAGGCCGAGCGTATGCGCTCGTCTCCGCAGAGGTTTCGGCTGCGGGGATCGAGCAGATCCTGTGGGTGATGAACCCGGCCAAGCTGGCTTCGATCTCGGCTCGGATTGCGCCGTCACTGTAAGTTGCCGAGTGCGGGCTTCCGGCGTTCGTTCCAGACGAAACAGGAGCATGGCCGTGTCACAGATCGTGTCCCCATCTTGTCCTTGCTGATACCAGCGGCTGACGTCACGGACTGACGCATGCCAAACCATTCGCCACGGCGAACAGACGAAAGGATACAGACCATGAAGATCGTAGTGTTAGGCGGTACCGGACTTATCGGAAGCAAAGTTGTTCGTATCCTCAAGGAACAGGATCATGACGTGCTCGCAGCCTCGGCCAAAACGGTTGACCTGCTGACCGGACGCGGACTGAGCGAAGCTCTGCAAGGCGCCCAGGTCGTCGTCGATCTCACCAACTCCCCATCCTTTGAAGACGCCGCGGTGCTGAACTTCTTTAAGACCTCCGCGCGCAATATCTTTCCCGCGGAGACTGCGGCCGGCGTTCGGCATCACGTTGCGCTTTCCATCGTCGGCGCGGACCGTATGGGAAACGTCGGATATATGCGAGCCAAGGTCGCACAGGAAAACGCGATCAAAGCTTCGGGCGTTCCGTACACCATTGTGCGCGCAACGCAGTTCTTCGAGTTCATCGGCAGCCTGGCCGAGGCGGGGGCCGCGGACGGAACCGTTCGCCTCTCGAATGTGCTCATGCAGCCAATTGCAGCGGAGGACATTGCAGGCGCGGTGGCGAAGGTTGCTCTGCAGGCGCCCAAAAACGGTTACATCAACGTGGCCGGGCCGGACCGGCGGCGGCTGGATGAGCTGGCAAGAGAGCTCTTCAAAGCGAAAAACGATCCGCGCGAGATCGTGACCGATCCGAGTCTGGGCTACTTCGGAGGACAGATACCCGAGAATGCGCTTGTCCCCGATCACGACGAGGTGTTGGGAACAGAACACTTCTCCGATTGGCTGGCTCGCTCCCAGGCGGGGGCTCATCCGCTTCGCTGAAACGGCGTGTTATGCATCCGGTGTTGTGCACCTATGGATGCGAGCCGGAAGGCCCGGCGAAGAGGCCGATTCCTGATGGTAACTGTCGTCGCAGTCCAAGCGGCTGCGGCGACAGCGCTGCGTCACGGATGACACCCGCACAGGAGCAGGCTTCTCAAATCAGTACCAACACCTCTGCCGGTGTTGAGCGACCTGACGGTGCGGATTGGGTTGGCGAGAACGGGGCACCGCTCTTTTTGGAGTCTCGCGGCTTTGAGATATGCATCGGTGAACTCCTCGAGAATCGGCGATGGCTTTGCGCGGGTTGAATGACGGGAAGCGCGTTTTCCGTTACCGATTTGAATTGAGCGCCCACTTAGTGCACTAGCACATCTGTGAGCAGGACGGCTGCAAGGACGAGAGCGGCGATGCGCACGCGATGTCTCCTGTCCCATATCCGATGAATCCTCTGCCAGTCGGCAGCACCTTCTGAAACGCGGCTATTCAGTGGAACCAGCAAAAAGATCGATGCGACGGAAACAGCAACCCAGATCGCATCCGCTGCAAGCAGGAGTCTGCGTCCCGAGGCGTGCCAATGAAGCCAGGTCTGAATACCGAGCAGCACGGTGCAAACCGGGTACCAGACCGGCATCACTCTTCCAAGCACGAAAGCGAAACGGCTAAGCATCTTCAACTGCGGTCCGGCATCGAGTCGCCACGCGGCGGGGTTTACAAAGGCAGATACAGAAAACTCCACGCCTACCAGCGTGACAACGATGAAGAGGGTCGTCATGTTGAACAAGTGCATAAGGGACTCCTATTGACTCTTCACTAAAGATGCTTTCGAATGGAGCACTGCTGCAAAAAGCAGAACTGACAAAATTGTCAGCTGGGTTAATCTATGGGCGTCTCCAAGAAAGAGATCTCACCATGCCCCATCGATGTGACGCTAAGCGTCATCGACGGACGATGGAAGGGCACAATCCTCTGGCGACTGTTGGACGGGCCGATGAGGACGAACGAATTGCGGAAGAGTATTCCTGGAATTACAGAGCGGATGCTTCTCCGTCATCTACGGGATATGACAGGGGCTGGGATTCTGGAACGTCATCAGGAGCAAGGCTTGCCCCTGCGAGTGCGGTACTCGCTAACGCCGTACGGACGGACGTTGGTCCCGGTATTGGATGTTCTCTGTTCGTGGGGCAGAGAACATTTGAAACGAGATCCCTCTACCTGATTCTTGCCGAGAAGCTGTTCATTCTTCCTGCGGCAAACAAGATTTTTCTGCTGTCGGTCCTGTTCGCAGGCAAGTTCCGAGAAGTCGGCGTGTATCGAGCGACCCGACGGTGTGGGTTGCGGCTACCAGTTCATCTGGGCCATGCGGCGGAGGATGACGGCGCTGTAGCTGTTCATGCGCTCGGGGTGGCGATGGAGCGGGGCTGGCAGAATCGCAGCCAGTCGCGCTGCCTGTTGCCGGCCGATGCCGCGTGCCGAGGTTCGGTAGTAGGAGCGGCACGCCGGCTCGGCGCCGTAGATGCCGGGGCCCCATTCGACCAGGTTGAGATAAAGCTCGAGAATGCGCTGCTTGCCGAGGACCACCTCAGCCACCGGCACCAAGGTGAACTCCGCACCCTTGCGCAGGAAAGATCCGCCGGTTCCGAAGAAGAGATTCTTGACGAGTTGCTGCGTGAGGGTAGAACCTCCGCGGCGGCGGCCGCCTTCCATGTCCTGCTGCGCGGCGAGGTGGATCTGGTGCCAGTCGAAGCCGTGATGCTGGTAGAAGCGAGCATCCTCGGCTGCGATGACCGCGTGCTGGAGGTTGGGCGAGATCTGGCGGAGGGGAACAAAGCGATAGCGCTTCCGGTAGGGCGTGCCGTCGATCAGCGACTCGACGCGGCGCTGGACGTGCATCGCGGTCGTCGGCGGATCGACCCAACGTGCGGCGACGAGCAGCAGCACGGCAAGCGACCAGAGCGCGAGGAGGCCGAGAAAAAATAGTTTAAAAAAAGATTTAACAAAAGATTGGGATGATGGTCGGAAAAAAGATCGGGCTGTCCGAAGCAGATTCCCGGAGGAGATGGTTGGAGTTGCCGTCACACCTCAGTATAGGCCGCGGCTGCGGTGCGGCCTGCGGCTGATCGGGATGGTCTGGATGCGTGCTATCGCAGCGAGTCCATGAATTTGTTCATCTCGGCGAGCACCTGGCCCTGGTTGGAGAGGAAGATGTAGTGATGCGCGTTGGCGATGCGGACGACGCGCGCGGTCGGCTGGCCTCTCTCGAAGGCGTCGATCTGGCGGGCCTGATCAGCGTCGGCCGCCGCCGCCGCCGCGATGTTCTTCGGCGTGTCCGGATGAAAGCCGGGGCCTTTCGATTCCGGATAGCTCATGATGGCGAGAATCGGCAGAGGGATGGGCGAGGTGAAGTGCTCGCCGTCCTTGAAGATGGCGGCCCTCGCTTCGGGCGCGACGTTGGGAGCGCCGACGCTGCCGTCCGGGTTTGCGAGAAGGCTCTCATGCGGCTCGGCCTCGGGCGGAACGCCGCCGATGACGAGCGCCATCTTTTTGGCGAAGGCGGCGAAGCTGGCCTTGTCCGCAGCGGTAAAGGGAGCAAAGGGCGGAAGCGGGTTTTCGAGGCTGTTCGCCTTGCGCGTTAAATTTTCTTCGAACTGCGGCAGCGCGGCTTTTACCTGGTTGATGAGCGTAATGTCTTCGGGCTTGGCGGCGAGCGCGTCGATCTTCTGCTGGAGGTCCTTGAGTCCGGCCTGGTAGTCGCCGGCCGCGTCGTAAAAGGCATAGGGATAGGCGGCATCGAGATAGATGAGCGCGGCGACGCGGTCGGGGTGGCGCGTTCCCATGGCGCTCAGCTCTTCGCCGGCAATGGAGTGGCCGACAAGCACGGCCTTGTCGATACCGAGCCGATCCATGACGGCCACGATGTCTTCGGCGAGGCGCTCCGGACTGTAGCCTGTCGCGGCATGCGTGGACCTGCCGAATCCGCGGCGCGTGATGGCGTAGACGTGATGGCTGCCGATGAATCGGAGCGCGAAGTCGTCCCAGATATGCGCGGTGTTGCCCAGCCCGGAGAGAAAGATCATGGGCTGCCCGGTGCCGCCCCAGTCCAGCACTTCGAGCTGGACACCCGGCTCGACGGGGATCATCTCGCGATGGTGCGGCGAGGGATCGCGCCAGGTGTTTGTTGAAGCGGCTCGTGTTGAAGAAGCCTGGGCCGCGCTGATGGGGCGGGAGCAGAGAAGGGATACGAGCAGCAGGCAGATCGCGCTTGCAAGATTCACTGGGGGACTCCGGGCATGATTCTGCGGGCAGGAAGATCGTATCATCGGACGGCTCGAGGCTCGAGGCTCACGACGATGCGGTGAGAGGCCGCGTAGGATTTGATGATAGAGATGATGGAAAGGATAGAGGCGATATGGAGCGACCTGCGGCGGGCCTCGGGCAGCGCGTCTTTGCGTGGGCGATGGCGCGCAACCATCGCTATGAGCGGTTCGTAGCGGGCCTGAAGCAGCGGCTGTTCGCGGGGCTCGAGGGCACGGTGGTCGAGCTGGGGCCGGGGACGGGCGCGAATCTGCGCTACCTCGACCGCGAGCGGGTACGTTGGATCGGCATCGATCCCAATCCTTTTATGCGGCCGTATCTGCTGCGCGAAGCGGAGAGGCTGGGGATGTCGGCGGACTGCCGGATAGGCACGGCGTATGAGCTGCCGGTCGAGGACGCGAGCGTCGATGCAGTGATCTGCACGCTGGTGCTGTGCTCGATCGACGATCCGCAGCGCGCGCTGGGCGAGGTGCTGCGGGTGCTGAAGCCGGGTGGGGGGCTGGTCTTCATCGAACACGTCGCCGCGCCCGAGGGGAGCCGGTTGCGCAGGATTCAGAGTCTGGTGACGCCGCTGTGGAAGCGCATGGGCGACGGGTGCCATCCCAATCGGGCGACCGGGCGGGAGCTGGAACGGGCCGGATTTTCGGCGGTGGAGTACGAGCGGATCACCGCGCCGCTGCCGGTAGTCAGCCCGCAGATTGCGGGTGTGGCGAGGAAGGCGTGCCCCAGGGGCTGAAGCCTCGATTGTGTTGCAGTACGTTTGAAGTAGCACGGCGTTCGGTCGAGAGGACGTACAATCGGCGATTGTTCTTGCAGCTTTTTCGCGACTCAATCCGTCCTACCATCATTACGCAGCTACATGAGTAACTTCGCGGAGGTTGTATGTTACGCACGTCCTCACTGGTACTGGTCAGTGTGCTCGCACTGGCCGGTGTTTCCATGAATGCTCAGAATCAAGGGCCCAGGCCGGGAAACCAGCCGCCGCCTCCGCCACCGACTGCCGGCGCGAAGCTCGTCATCGCTGACGGCTCCTCCGCAACCTATCGCGTCACGGAACAGTTCGTCGGCGTCGCCTTCACCAACGAAGCGGAAGGCACCACGAATCTGGTGAGCGGCACGTTGACGATCAACGCCGACGGAACCGTCGCGCCCGGCTCGAAGCTGACCGTCGATCTACGCGGATTGAAGAGCGACCAGGACCAGCGCGACGGCTTCATCCAGAACCGCACCCTCGAGACTGCCAAGTTCCCCTACGCCGAGTTTGTGCCCACCAGGGTCACCGGGCTCGACAAGATGATCCCTTCCACGGGACAGGCGGGTATCTCGCTGACCGGCAACCTCACTATTCATGGCGTCACCAAGGAAGCGACCTTTCAGGGCATCGCAACCTTCAACCCGCGGACCAACGCGGTGGCCGGCCGCGCCAGGACCTCGCTGACCTTCGACGAGTTTGGCCTGACCCAGCCCAAGATCGGCCGTCTGGCGAGCGTGGCCAATAAGATCGACCTCGAACTCGTCTACCGCTTCAAGCGCAGCATGCCTTAGGGTTGTCGCTTCGGTCGAGATGACGTGATTTTGAGTTGGGCTTTGGTCGAGATGGCCTGCGTTACATTGCTGCGGCACTGTGGTCGAGATGACGCGGGTTCATCGTTTCCGGACAGGTTCTAAGGGAAGGTCTGATTGAGTCTCGAACGTTCGCTCAGGGCTAAAGCATTCTTTCCTGTAGGCGGCGTGCAGGTCCACGACTTCCATGGGCGTATCTGGGCGTAGAATGCAGTGCACTCTACGCCCAGATATTTTCAACCGGCTGCTTATTTCGCTGCTTATTTTACCGAGGGGCTGTCGTCCGCCTTCAGGTCGCCGAGCGCGTATTGAATCCCGGCTCGAATGTGTTCCAGCATCGGCGTCATGGCATACACGCGATCGCTGTGGCCGTGGCCTTCGTAGAACACGCGCCCCTTGCCCTCGCGGCGAATATAGCTCAAGGCATAATCGCCATCGGTTCGCGGATTCACTTCCTTTGCTTTATCCGCGGCGCTCATCTTGCCGTAGTCGATGCTCGTCAGTACATGCACGTTCTTCCGCGAGAACGAGTCCTGCTCAAAGGTATAGGTCTCGTCATGGATCTCGAACTCCTTGCCATGGAACATGGCCGTCAAAGGACTCTTCGGATCATCAATCTTGACCGTAATCAGTTGCGGATCGGGCCAGTGAAATTTGAAGTAACCGCCAATGAGCTTGTTGAACTCCGGCCATTGCTGCACAGGCTTCGATTCCAGATGCAGGCTATGCATGTCCGGCGCCGGTAACAAGGAATTGAAATGCGCCACGAAATCGGCGCGTGTGACCTTGCCCGTATTGCCGGTATCCAGCTTCTGGAACCAATTATCGGCAAGCGCGGTCCACTCCTGCCGGCTGACCGTCTCTCCGTGATTCTTGTCGGCTCCCGCAACGAACCGGGATGCTAAAACCAGCGCCCCCAGATTCCGTCCGGGAACGCCGCTCTTTATAGCAGCCTCACTTGCCAGGCAATCGGTGTGATACGAGTCAGTCGCCGCGTGGATTCCGGCAACGCCCTTTCCACCTCTCACGAAACTCAGGAACGCCGCTCGCCGCGCGGCCGTCACTGCGGGATTCGGATCGTCAAGAAAACACGCCGTTGTGCTGTCGAGGAAGATGGCGTCGTATTTCTTGAGATTCTCGGTGTTGATATCCGCCGCGTTGTAGGTGACGGTTGTGGTCCATAAATTTCCCCGGTTCCCCAGCGCTTCCACCGCCTTCGCAGCCAGCGGGATGGAGGCATGGACGAACCCTCCCGCGCCCGTATGGGCCAGCACCAGCACCCTGCGCGGGTGCATCGGCCTGGCGCCGGGAGTAGTCGGCAAGGCTGCCATCATGGCGTCCACGGCAGTCTGCGATACCGGGATCGGCGTCGAGTTGCCCGCCGGATTGAACGTGTTGGCTTGCCCGGGCTTCACGGCGGGCGGCGCAGGCAGCACCTTGCTGACCCCGGCCTCAATCTGAGACTGGTTGAGAGTTCCGCTCTTTGTGTTGTTCCAGGCCGTAAACCAGGAGTTGAAGCCGGACTCCAGCTCGGACCGCGTCAGCGTTCCAGCCTTATGGGTATCGAGAGCCGTAAAGAGCGCCTCCGCTGTTTGGCTGCCGCCCCGTCTCTGCGCGTGTAAGCCTGCGATACCGAATGCAAGCAGTACAGCAGCGCCAGTCGAGATACAAGTCGTTGCGATAAATCGATTATGTCTCATAATTTTCGTCGGAATGAGTCTACATGGAATGCGATCTTGTCGCGTCAAAAATGTTTAAACGATTTTGACGCAGCTTGGAGAAGATCTCGCGAAAAATTAAAAATCTGTTCGATTAGCGTCATGCCAGATGGAGCTACACTCGTATCGTGATGCCACACCCACCCTGGAATGAGAGCTACGCCTCCGGACAGCTACCCTGGGACACCGGGCAGCCGGAGCCTCTGCTCGTCGAGTTCGTCGCTTCAGGCAGCATCAAGCCATCTCCAACGCTTGAGATCGGCGCGGGGACGGGCACGAATGCAATTTGGATGGCCGAACGCGGCTTCGACGTTCTCGGCGTCGATCTCTCACCGCTTGCCGTCGAAAGAGCACGCGCCAAGATGGAGGGACGCGCTCTGCCTTGCCGCTTTGCCGCATTGGACTTTCTCGCCGCAACACCGCCCGGCGGACCGTTCCAGTTCGTGTTCGACCGCGGCTGTTTTCATGTGTTCGATGAAACGGGGGAAAGAGAGCAATTCGTGTCGCAAGTCGCTGCTCTCCTCGAACCGGGCGGCCTGTGGCTGAGCTTAATCGGCAGCACGGAAGGTCCGCCGCGAGAGATCGGCCCGCCGCGCCGTTCGGCACGCGAAGTCACCCTCGCCATCGAGCCTGCGCTGGAGATCGTCGAGTTGCGATCAGCTGAGTTCAGCGGCATCAACGCCAGGGCGTGGTTCTGTCTCTCGCGTCGGCGCACAACACCGGCGCAACCCTCCACGCGGCATTAAGACCCGGAGAATCCCTTCCTGTTCTCGACAAGCGCAAAATCGCCAAGCCACTCCTATCAGTGAGCTCGATGAATGCGTTGCCCTGCTCTTCGTCAGATAAAAATCTGGCGTCCGATTCCCTCGCTTCTCCCGCCGGTCCAACAGCAGACAAGCAGCCTCAATAACCCAAGTGCCGAAGGGCCATTTGAGCGGTTCGTTTGAGTTCCGCCTTTGTCGAACCGTTCGCTGCCTGGATCGACAAACCGGCGAGGATCGACGAGAGATACCGGGTATAGTCGTCTACGTTAAGGTCCTTCGACAACTCTCCGCTCTTTCTCGCCTGTAGAAAGCGTTCTTTCATGGCGACTTCGTTCTGTCTGCGTATTTCCGTCATGAGATCTCTGGCCGGCGCTGCGTCTACGCTGCAGCCCATCGCTCCTGCCAGTGTCATACAACTCGGCGGATGGCCGGGCATGGTCAGGAACGCAACGGTGTTATCAAAGAGCGCACGAATCACCTTTTCGAGAGTCAGCTGCTCCAGCGCATCCGTTGCGTACTGCGCCCGAGTATCCAGATAGCGTTTCACTGTAAGTGAAAACAAGGCTTGCTTGTCACCGAAGGCCGCATAGATGCTCGAAGGACTGAGACCCATTGCCTGGGTAAGATCGGCCATCGAAGTTCCCTCGAAGCCTCGTTCCCAAAAAAGCAGCATCGCGGCTTCCAGCGCCGCGTCTTTATCGAAACTGATCGGTCGTCCCGTCTTTCCGTTCCCGGTTCTCATAGCTTTTGTTCTGCACTCTCAATATTAGAGCGCAGAATTGTGAATCCGATGCGTCTCCCACCACATCTGTAATGGTTGTTCCGTATGTATGCGAACGATAGAAAGTCAAAGGAGATAAAAATGGGCGTACTCGAAGGGAAAGTTGCGGTAATCACAGGCGGCAATAGCGGGATCGGTCTGGCTACGGCCAAGCGGTTTGTTGAAGAGGGCGCCTATGTCTTCATCACGGGACGGAGAAAGCCGGAGTTGGACAAGGCCGTTGCGTACATCGGAAAGAACGTCACTGCAATTCCGGGAGATCTCTCAAAGCTCGAAGATATCGATGGGGTCGCTGCGGCGACAAAGGCCGGGAAAGGAGTCGTGGACATTATCGTGTCCAATGCGGGCTTCACGGAGCAGGCCCCGCTCGCCACTCTCACGCCGGAGCATTTTGATAAGACGTTCAATCTGATGGCGCGCGCGCCGGTCTTTCTGGTGCAGAAACTGCTGCCTCTGATGAACCGCAATGGATCGATCATTCTCGTCAGCTCCGCGATACACCTCATGGGCATCCCGAATCATACGGCCTACGCGGCAACCAAAGCGGCAACGCGCTCCTACGCTCGCACGTGGGCGGCGGAGTTCAAGGACCGCGGCATCCGGGTCAACACCCTTAGCCCGGGCGTGACCAACACCCCGATCCTTGACTCTCAATCGGAAACGGAAGGCCGGGACAAGATCGTGGAGATGTACCTGAACATGATTCCAATCGGCCGTCTCGCGGAAGCCGTGGAAATCGCGAATGCCGCCGTCTTTCTTGGGTCTGACCAGAGTTCCTATATGACGGGCGCAGACCTCATGGCCGATGGCGGCGTCGGTCAGGTCTGAAGTTAGCTCGGCTGATTGCAGCGGTTGCCTGACCGAGAATAGTAGATCGTCATGAAAGTAGGTTTACAGGCGCAGGCACCGCAACTGACACATTTGGTCGTTACTTGGTAACCGATCTCGGTGAGCGCACGATCAATGCGCTCGCCGAGATTCGACTGCTGCCGACGAGTCGCGTTGCCCGAAGCAATTGCCTTCCTCCGGTGAGCGTGGCCGACGGTATTTAGAAGAGTGGTCGGCGGGGTTTGGGGGCGAGGGGGGCGTTGAGCAGGGCGACGATGGGCGCGGCGAGGCGGAAGTGTTCGACGATGTCCCTGACCAGCGTGGTGCGGGTGGCGAAGTCAGCGGGCAGCGTGGTCTCGACGCCCCATTGCTTGCATAGCAGCAGGTCCAGTGCAGGGTCGTCGGCGGAGAAGCCCTTGGGCGGGCGCGTCAGGCGTTGACCGTCGATCGGCTGCATGAGCTTCGCTAATTTCTTTGCGGCGAGCAACCGGCGCATCTCGGCGTGGTGCTCGACCAAGTGGCGGCGAATGGCCAGCAACTGCTCGCGCTGAGGCATGAAGACGCCGGCGGCGAGGGTGACCGCGGTGCCGCTGACGTCGAAGTAGAAGCCGCCGCCCGAGGTCTTCTCCAACCCATGCCGCGCCCACCACGCGGCTTGATGGATCTTGTACGGGCGCTTGTCTTTGCTGAAGCGGATGTCGCGGTAGATGCGCAGGATCGCCTTCTGCGGGGCGCGGACGTTGTCCGGGGCGAACTCCAGCATGGCGTCGTTGACTTCGCGGATGATGGCCAGCATCGGCTCCTTCAACTCGCGCTCGTAGGTGGGCTTGTGGGCGGCGAACCAGTCGCGGTCGTTGTTGCGCTTCAAGGCGCGGAGAAACTTCAGGGCCTCGCTGGAAAAATGAGTCGCCATAACTTCCATCGTAACGCCGGCCTGCTGACGGCTGTTGTCAGCAGGGTGCGCAAGCGGGCAGCAAAGCGGCAATAAATCATCTTCCGGCGAGAGCGTCTCCTGTATGCTCGCTTGCGAGGCATTTTTTCTGTGAGGGTTTCTTTATGGACGCGTTGAATACCTTTCTGCTGGTCCTGCTCGTCTTCGCCGCCATCGTGGTGCTGGTGACTGTTCTGAAAACTCTCTTTACCGTGCGCACCTATACGGCGGGCGTGGTCGAGCGTTTCGGCAAGTTCAACCGCATCGTGCGGCCCGGCCTGCATCTGCTGATTCCCTACGCCGAGCGCGTCTTCTTCGTGGACCTCCAGGTGAAGCAGGCGCAGTTCTCGGTCGAGACCAAGACGCACGATAACGTCTTCGTCCAGATTCCGGTCTCGGTGCAGTACCAGGTGCTCGACGACAAGATCTACGACGCCTTCTACAAGCTGAGCGCGCCGCAGAAGCAGATCGAGTCGTTCGTCTTCAACAGCATCCTCGGCCACGTGCCCAAGCTAACGCTCGACGAGACCTTCGAGCAGCAGTCGGGCATCTCCATCAACGTGAAGACGGAGTTGGACTCGATCATGTCGGGCTTCGGCTTCAACATCCTGACGGCGCTGGTCACCGACATCATCCCCGACGTCAAAGTGAAGACGGCGATGAACGATATCAACGCGGCGCAGCGGGCGCAGGTGGCGGCGCAGGCGCGCGGCGAGGCGGAGAAGATTCTGAAGGTCAAGCAGGCCGAGGCGGAGGCCGAATCGAAGGCGCTGCAGGGCAAGGGCATCGCCGCCGAACGGCAGGCCATCATCGACGGTCTGCGGGCCTCGATCGAGAACTTCCGCGAGTCCGTTCCCGGCTCGACGGCCGAAGACGTGATGGCGCTGGTGCTGCTGACGCAGTACTTCGACACGCTGCGCGACATCGGCACGCGGGGCGGCAGCAACACCATCTTTCTGCCCAACAGCCCCGGCGCGGCCAACGACTTCATGACGCAGATCCTCGCCGGGCTGCGAGCGAACGTGGTTCCCGTGCAGACGTAAACCGGAGAGTTGCGGCGGCGCAATCGGTCCCGGAGCCCAAAGCTACGTCATCTCGACCACCCTCAAAACCACGTCATCTCGACCGAAGGCGGCGCACTTTTGCCGCCGCAGTGGAGAGACCCTGTATTTCGCCCTCCCGGCAGGGTTGCGACGCTGCCTCATCGCAGGCATCTAAAGATGGAAAGATAAATTATAGATAGACAGATAAATCGCGCCTCGACCCATCGAGATCGAATTCCTGTTCAATAAGGAAGATGGAATCGCCGCTCGCACCCTCGATAAGCCGAGAATAGAGTCAGCTGCGAGGCGTCGGATTCGATTGCACGGGCTGTGGTTGCGATATTCGCCCGCACAAGGGCCGTTCCGGCGGGCAAAGCGTTGTTCGGGAAGGATAAGATAAAGTGTTTGGCAACGAACAGGAACAGGAAATGGAGCAGAATCTTGGCAGATACGATTTTTGACCTGGTAGTGATCGGGGGCGGACCGGCGGGCTATACCTGCGCCATCCGTGCTGCGCAGTATGGACTGAAGGCCGCCGTGGTGGAGTCGACCGACCGGCTGGGCGGAACCTGCCTGCACGTCGGCTGCATTCCGACCAAGGCGATGCTCTTTTCGGCCGAGGTGTGGGACCACCTGAAGCACGCCGACAAGTACGGCATCGACGGCGTCAGCCAGCCCAAACTCAACTGGAAGAACCTGCTGGCGCGCAAGAACGAGATCATCACCAAACACACCAAGGGCCTCGACTTTCTGATGAAGAAGAACAAGATCACGGTCGTCAACGGCTATGGCCGCCTCACCGGCCCGGCGAAGGAAGGCGTCTTCTCCATCGAGGTCGACAAGGCGGGCAAGAAGGAGACGGTAAAAGCGAAGAAGGTGGTGCTCGCGACCGGCTCGGACGCGCGCATGCTGCCCGGCTACAAGGCCGATTCGACGATCCTGACCAACATCGAGATTTTGTCGCTCGACAAGCTGCCGAAGTCGCTGGTGGTGATCGGCTCGGGCGCGGTGGGCGTGGAGTTTGCGTCGGTCTTCAAGAGCTTCGGCACGGATGTAACGGTGATCGAGGCGCTGCCGCGCGCGGTTCCCGCGGAAGACGAGGACGTCAGCAAGGAGCTGCTGCGGCTCTTCAAGAAGCGCGGCATCGACATGCACGTCTCGGCAAAGGTGACCAAGATCGAGAAGACCAAGGACGGGGTGAACGTGCACTTCACCAAGTCCGACGGCAAGGACGAGGTGAAGTCGGCGGAGAAGGTGCTGGTGGCCGTGGGCCGCGCGCCGCGCACGTCGGATGTAGGCCTCGACAAGACGAAGATCACGCCCGATCGCGGCTTCATCACCACCAACGAATGGATGGAGACGGCCGAGCCGGGTGTCTATGCGGTGGGCGATATCGTCGCCGGGCTGCCGCAACTGGCGCACGTCGGCTCCATGTCCGGGCTGGTGGTCGCAGCCAGGCTGGCGGGAAAGTACGCTCGCCCCGTGCGTCGCGACCGCGTTCCGGGTTGCACCTACTGCGACCCGCAGATCGGCAGCGTCGGCCTGACCGAGGCCAAGGCGAAGGAGGCGGGCTACCAGGTCAAGGTCGGCAAGTTCCCGTTCGTGGGCAACTCGAAGGCGACGATCCTCGACTCGCACGACGGTTTTGTGAAGGTGGTCGCGGACGCGAAGTACGGCGAGATTCTCGGCGTCCACATCATCGGGCCGAACGCCACGGAGCTGATCGCCGAGTGCGTGACGGCGATGGAGCTGGAGGCGACGGTCGAGGAGATGATGTTCACCATCCACGCGCATCCGACGCTGTCGGAGAGCCTGCTCGACGGCTTCTCCAGCGTCGAGGGCATGGCGGTCAACGTCTGAGGTTTGCTGCAATATCAAACAATAGCCCGGTCAATCGACCGGGCTATTGTTTTGCAGGAGGGCGCTTTGCAGGGGCTCTGGCGCTTGAGGCGTCAGTCCTTACCTTCCATCCATGGTCGGTTGGAAGCATTCTCTGGTGAAGGACCCTGCTGATGAAGACGCCATCGTTGTCCGGCTTATAAAAGATGACGTGCTTTCCTTGTTCGATGCGCCGAAAGCCGGGATGAACGGAATCGCAGGAACGACCTAGTTCCGGCGTCTTTGCGATGCGAACGAAACAATCGACGAGACTATCGAGATATACCTCGGCTTGTTTGCCGCCCCACATATCCGTCGTGTAGTCGGCGATATCCGCGAGATCAAGTTCTGCCAG
>Ga0207674_10002158_pt1 | contig 24881 bp, 21 predicted proteins | sample KBSCornC72_FD_184303 | JGI IMG/M metagenome (GOLD analysis project Ga0207674, IMG submission 184303) | Corn rhizosphere microbial communities from Kellogg Biological Station, Michigan, USA - KBS Corn C7-2 (SPAdes) (version 2) | ecosystem: Host-associated > Plants > Roots > Rhizosphere > Soil ...
TGAAGCCGGGGTACTGGAAGACCTTCGGCACTCCGTTTGAATCTTTCTGGTGCTGCACAGGCACAGGCGTCGAAGAGTACTCGAAGGCAAACGACGCCATCTATTCGCACGATGCGGACAGCCTGTATGTCAATCTGTTCATCGGATCGGAGCTGCAATGGCCGCAGAAGAAACTGAGCGTCGTGCAGGAGACAAACTTTCCGCAGGAAGAGGGGACAACGCTGACGCTTAATCCACAGAAGCCCACAGAGATGGTGTTGAAGATTCGAATTCCTTACTGGGCTACGAAGAACGTCGTCATTAAAGTGAATGGGAAGACGCAGAATATTGCCACGGAGCCAAGCACCTATGCCGAGATCAAGCGGCGATGGGTGAAGGGCGACAAGGTCGAGGTCTCACTTCCTATGAGCCTGCATTCGTCGCCGCTTCCCGATGACCATACCGTTCAGGCCGCGATGTACGGGCCGCTGGTGCTGGCCGCGCAGATGGGCCGCGAAGGTCTGACCCATGAGCGGATTTATGGGCCCAATGGGCCGCGTGGACGCGATATGAAGCAGCTTCCGATGCCCGAGGTCAGTTCTACCGATGGGAATGCGTCATCTTCTGTCGAAGCCGTTCCCGGCCAGAAGCTGAAGTTCCGCACCATAGGACAGCCTGAAGGAATGCACCTGATCCCGCTCTATCAATTGATGGATGAACGCTACTCCGTCTATTGGAAGGTCAATCGGAAGACGGTGTAGTCTTTCCCAGTCCGGGTTTCTGTCAATAGCGGAATCCCGGACTGGGCCGATGTATCGACCAAACGAAGTGAACGCTTGAGAGGGCTATGCCGGCAGAGATAACGGAAGAGATCGGACCCTCGACGCAAGGGTTCAAGCGCGGTCTGGGGCTGTTCGACTCCGTGATGGTGGTGGTCGGCATCATGGTCGGCTCGGGCATCTTCATCGTGTCGGCCGAGATGTCACGCCAGATCGGCAGCCCTGGCTGGTTGCTGGTGGCTTGGGGCATTACCGGCGTGCTCACTGTTGCGGGCGCACTCTCCTACGGCGAACTGGCCGCGATGATGCCTTACGCAGGCGGCATGTACGTCTATCTGCGCGAGGCGTTCTCGCCCATCTGGGGCTTCCTCTATGGGTGGACGCTCTGGACCGTGATTCAGACTGGAACGATCGCGGCCGTCGCAATCGCCTTTGCTCGATTTACCGGAGTGCTCTTTCCGCAGATATCCGAACAGCATTACCTCATCGCTCCAATTCATATGGGCAGCCGCTATGCCGTCTCGCTCTCGACCGCGCAATTGCTCGCGATCGGCGTGATCGTGCTGCTGGCGGCTGGCAACAGCCTTGGTCTCCAGTACGGAAAGATCATTCAGAATGTCTTTACGGTGGCGAAGCTGGGCGGGCTGGGGGCGCTGATCGTGCTGGGCCTGACCGTTTGCGCCAACAGCACGGCTCTGCACGCGAATTTTACTCACCCCTGGGCAGTGCACAACGTATCGCCGCTGGCGCAGGGACTGGATGCGGCCAGCGGATTCGGATTGATCGTCGCTCTTTGCATCTCGCAGACAGGCTCACTCTTCTCGGCGGACTCTTGGCATGACATTACCTTTGTCGCGGGAGAGGTTAAAAATCCGCATCGGAACCTGCCGCTGTCTCTGCTCATTGGCACATCGACGGTGATCGTGCTGTACCTGCTCTGCAACGTTGCTTACCTGGCGAGCCTTCCGCTCAGCACCATACAAGGTGCGCCCAGCGACCGCGTGGCAACCGCGGTTTTGCAGAACATCTTCCCTCGAACCGGACCTGCGCTGATGGCGGCGGCCATCATGATCTCGACCTTCGGAACCGTCAATGCGCTTACGCTGGCCGGGGCGCGCGCCTGCTACGCCATTGCCAAGGATGGCTTGTTTTTTCCGGCGGCGAAGAGGTTGAACCGAGCCAAGGTGCCGGGGTGGGGGCTGTGGATTCAGGGGCTGTGGTCGGTGGTGCTGGTGTTGCCGCGAACGATTAATCCGCTGACGCATGAGTATGGCAACCTCTATAGCAACCTGCTCGACTACGTCATCTCGGCAGCGCTATTCTTCTATATCCTGACGATTCTCGGCCTCTTCCGCCTGCGCCGCACCCGGCCCGACGCGCCGCGTCCCTACCGCGCCTGGGGATATCCGTGGCTGCCCGGTATTTACATCGCAGGCGCTTCTGTGATCCTGCTGGCGCTCTTTGTCTACCGTCCTGGGACGACGTGGCCGGGCATCGCCATCGTCGCGGCGGGTGTGCCGGTTTACTTCCTTCTTCGGCGAAGCGCACAGACCGAGGCTCTACCACCTCTCTAAGCGGCTCTATATCGTCGGAACTTCCGCTGCTGCGCTTGGGTTGCCCGAATCTTTATACTGGTCTAAGGCGGAACCTCATGGGGACACTCAGGTTTTTATGGAACGCGACTCGCGGCGACAGGCTGCGACCCTGGCGAAGCGCCTATCTACGCTGGCGGCTGGAGACGTACTCCGGGCAAAGGGCGGATACGGTTCGCGCAGGGGATTTCTGGAATCTCTTCTGGAAAGAGAAGAAACAGCTGCTTCGCTTCCTGCGCTGGACCGGCGAGATGGGGCACTATGCGGAAGATCCTATGGACAGCGAGCGCTGATTTTGCATCTACCTGTCTAAAGCTTGCGTTGCACTACCAATCGAGGTGGAAGATATGAGCGAGTGGGTGAAGTTACGGACGGCCGATGGCCATGATTTGAGCGCATATGTCACTCGTCCTGCCGGAGAGCCAATAGGGGCGCTGATCCTGGTGCAGGAGATCTTTGGAGTCAATGCTCATATCCGCGGCGTGGCGGATGGATACGCGAAGGACGGTTTTGTCGTGATCGCGCCGGCGCTGTTCGACCGATTTGGGCATGGGATCGAATTGAAGTACGAAGGAGAAGACGCGAAGCGGGCCGGAGAGCTATGGAAGAGGCTGGATCCTGACAAGGCGCTGCTGGACATCGCCGCTGCCTACGAAGTCGCAAAGGCGACAGGGAAGGGCATCGGCGTCATCGGGTTTTGCTTTGGCGGGCTGATGAGCTGGCTGACGGCGACGCGGGGCGAGAGGTTGAAGATGCAGCCCTCCTGTTGCGTCGGCTACTATCCCGGCGGAATCGGGAAGGTTGCCGCGGAAGAGCCGAGTTGTCCGGTCATGCTGCATATCGGCAGTGCCGATTCGCATATCGGGAGCGATCAGATCGACGCGGTTCGCAGAGCGCATCCGGAGGTGGAGATCTTTGTTTACGAGGGGGCAGGTCATGCGTTCAACCGCGATGCAGATCCCAATGCCTACCACGCGCCGTCGGCGGCGCTGGCTCGTGAGAGAACGCTGGCATTTTTGAAGACGCACGTCGCCTGATCTGCGTTTATGCTTGATCCACGCTTTATAGGTACGCAAAATACAAGAATTGGCGGAGACAGGCTTATCCGATGAAGATGAAATCCGGATTTTCCGTCCTGGTGCTGGCGGCTTTTTTCTCGCTGCCAGCCCATGCGAAACATGCCTCCTTTTCGCAAATAGACATTTTTCATCAGGGTGAGGATGGCGTAAACACTTACCGCATTCCGGCATTGATAGAGACTGTTAAAGGAACGTTGATTGCCGTGGTCGACGCCCGCAGGGACAGTTCCCGCGATTTACCCGCTCACATCTCACTGGTGATGCGACGTAGTTTCAACGGGGGTAAAGACTGGGAGCCCATGCGGACCATTGTTGCGGTGGAAGAGGGAGGCGTTGGTGACGCATCTCTTCTGCTGGACCGATCGAACGGTCGCGTGTGGTGTTTTCATTCTTATGGGCCACCGGGAATAGGATTTCACACAGCGAAGCCGGGTGCGAGAACAGGAGCTACTACGTTCCAGTTTCACGCAATATACAGTGACGACGACGGAGCCACCTGGTCCAGCCCCGTCGACCTGACGCCTCAGGTCAAAGAGCCGCCGTGGCAAGCGATGTTTGCCGCCTCCGGGACCGATATTCAGTCGAGCAGCGGGCGCTTGCTTGTACCCCTTGTGGTGCGAGACGAGCGAGGCATTGTGCATTCGTTCAACGCCTATAGCGACGATCACGGAAAGACCTGGAGACATGGCGAGGCGATTGGCGACGGTACGGACGAGAGCCATAACGTGGAATTGAATAACGGCGTTATTCTGCAAAACATGCGGAATGGGAAGACGCGCGCCATTGCCCGGTCCTTCGATGGGGGCATTTCATTTGGTCCCGTGAGCCACGATGCCGCGCTGATCGATCCGGGATGCAATGGCTCGATTACACGGTACCGCCGGGGAAAGACGGATGTATTGATCTTCACCAATGCGGCGAGCACACGGCGCGAGAACCTGAGTGTGAAGGTAAGCTACGACGAAGGCCGGACCTGGCCGGTGGCGCGCACGCTTCATGCCGGGCCGTCCGCCTACTCCACTGTGATTCCGCTGCGTGACGGCAGTATCGGGGTTCTCTACGAGGAAGGAACGACAAGCCCATACGAACGCATTGCCTTTGCGCGTTTCAATCTAGCGTGGATCGCTCAGCGCGGAGACAAGCTGCGCTCAGAAGGGCGATGAGCTTGAACGATATCGAGGAAGAGTTGGTGGACTCGTAAGTCGGCCCCCAACTCAGGGTGGAACGTAGCAGCGAGCAGGTGTCCTTCGTGAACCAACACCGGGAACCCATCGCGGCTGGCGAGAACTTCGACGCCAGGGCCGGTGCGGGTGATGCGAGGCGCGCGGATGAAGACCATCTCCAGTGGATTGCCGGGAAGATTGGTCGGCGCGGTAAGAATAGTGGAATCGATCTGTCGCCCATAGGCATTCCGCTCGACAGTGATGTCTAGAGCGGCGAGCGATCTCTGTCTGGGGTTTTCTACGTCTTTGGCCAGCAGGATGCAGCCTGCGCAAGTTCCAAAAACGGGAGTGTTTTCAACAAATACTTTAAGAATATTGAAGAAGTCATTCTTCTCTAAAAACTTAAGCATGGTCGTCGATTCCCCCCCGGGCATGACCAGCCCGTCGAGATCGGCCAGTTCTGCCGGAGTACGGACGAGTTTTGCGGTGATGCCGAGAGATTCGAGGGCTTTGACGTGGGCTTCAAACGCGCCTTGCAGGGCAAGTACGCCGATGGTAAGAGATTCTTGTGACATGCCGTTGATTCAATTGTAGTGAAGTTGAAGACTTGCGGCGCGAGAGGACTACCAGCCCCGTGTCTGCATAAGCTGAGCCTCTTCGATTGCCGCGGCAGCGAGACCTTTCATCGTTCCGGTGACCGCCTCGGAGGCTTCGGCGACGATCTTCGGATCGTTGAAGTGCGTGGTCGCGATGACGATTGCCTTGGCACGTGAGACGGCCTCGGCGCGCTCCTTGGGGTCGCTCTCCACATCCAGCGGAGTGGCCCGCTCCTTCATGAAGATGCCTGAACCGACGAAGATGGACTCTGCGCCAAGCTGCATCATCAGTGCCGCGTCGGCAGGCGTTGCGATACCTCCGGCGGAGAAGTTGGGAACCGGAAGCTTTCCGGCCTTAGCTACCATGCGGATGAGTTCGTAAGGCGCGCCGTGGACTTTGGCGGCGTTGTAGAGTTCAGCATCGTCGAGGACCGTGAGAGCTTTGATCTCGCGGACGATCTGGCGCATGTGCTGGACGGCGTGGACGACGTCTCCGGTGCCGGGCTCGCCCTTGGTGCGGATCATAGCCGCGCCTTCGGCGATGCGGCGCAGAGCCTCGCCGAGGTTGCGCGCTCCGCAGACAAAGGGTGTGGTGAAGGCGTGCTTGTCGATGTGGAAATGCTGATCGGCGGGGGTGAGGACCTCGGACTCGTCGATAAAGTCGACGCCGAGCGTCTGGAGCACCTGGGCCTCGGCGAAGTGGCCGATGCGCGCCTTGGCCATGACCGGGATGGAGACAGCGTTGATGATCTCTTTGATGAGCTTGGGGTTGGCCATGCGGGCCACGCCGCCTTCGGCGCGGATCATGGCGGGGACGCGCTCGAGGGCCATCACCGAGATGGCGCCGGCCTCTTCGGCGATACGGGCCTGCTCAACGTTCATGACGTCCATGATGACGCCGCCCTTGAGCATCTCTGCCAGGCCGGTTTTGAGCCGAAGGGAGGGAGAGCCGAAGTTGCCGTTGGTGGTGTGGTCTGCCATGACGATATCTCCTTGGGAGCCGCGAGGTGCGCTCTGAGAGGTTGATTCAGGCTGTTCGCGGGAAAGTCCAGTTTATCAGTTTTGCGCCGACTCGATGCGAGAGATGGCAATCGGCGGTGGAAGTGCGCCCGACCCCGGATTCCCACTCAATAATCAAAGGCGTTCATCGCCTCATTGTTCTTTCCAGAAGGAAGAGCGTACAGAGATGATGGCAAAGTGACTTGCGGCTGGAGAATGTGCGAATATGGCGGGCGGAGGATGAGGAATACAAACGATGCAAATGGAAAGATTTCGTAGCTGGAAGATTGCAGTTCAGGGCATGGTGGTGCTGACGCTGGCGACGGCCACGATGGCGCAGAGCGGAGCCACGCAGGCGGAAGCCTCGAAGAACGCTCATGTCATCCTGGTGATGACCGATGGGCTGCGCTGGCAGGAGGTCTTTCGCGGAGCCGACGAGAGTCTCCTGGTCCCGGCACGCTACTATGACGGGCGCAGCGTCACCGGACTGAAACAGGAGTACCTGGCCGCGACTCCGGAGCAGCGCCGGGAGAAGCTGATGCCGTTCCTGTGGAGCACGTTCATTCCCCAGGGCCAGATCTACGGAGATCGCGATAAGGGGTCGGACGCTTTTGTGACGAATGGGTTCGATTTTTCGTACCCGGGCTATAGCGAGACGCTGACCGGGCACGGCGATCCCCGCATCGATTCCAACGACAATAAACCGAATCCCAATATGACAGTACTGGGGTGGCTGAATAAGCAGCCTGGATTAGAGGGCAAGGTGGCCGCATTCGGAGCCTGGGATGTAATCTCGGCGGTGGTGAATCCGGAGCAATGCGGTTGCGTGGCCAACGCCGGGTATGAGCCGCTGAAGATCACGCCGAGCACGCCCCGGCTTGATCTGTTGAACGCGATCAAGGCGGAGACTCCGAGGATGTGGGAGGATGAGGCATTCGATACGGTGACCTTCCATACGGCGATGGAGTATATCCGGGTGAAGAAGCCTCGGGTGCTGTTTCTATCGCTGGGAGACACGGACGAGTGGGCCCACGCTGGCAATTATGGAGAGTATCTGAATTCGGCGCATCGGACGGATGCCTACATGAAGCAGCTGTGGGACGAATTGCAGAGCATGCCTGAGTATCGGGGAAACACCACCATGATCTTCCTGACCGACCACGGAAGAGGAAGCGCGCCGGAAGGGTGGAAGACGCACGGCCAGAAGACGCCTGAATCGAAGTACATCTTTATGGGCTTCATCGGCCGAGGTGTTCCGAGCAGAGGTGTTCGGACGAATGTCGGGGTGGTGACGCAGAGCCAAGTCGCCGCGACGCTGGCGGCTTACCTGGGGCTGGACTGGAATGCGGTGGAGGAGAAAGCGGGCAAGCCTGTTGCGGACGCGTTGCCATAGCGGCCGGCGATAGCCATTCGAAGGTTATGCGTTGCAGATCTCGCAGATGCTGGCGCCATACTTCTCCACCTTTTCCGGGGCGAGACCGGCAATCGAACGGAGTTGCGCGATGTTGCGCGGCTGTGTAAGCACGATGCTGCGAAGAGTAGAAGACCCGAGGATAAAGAACTGCGGGATGCCCATTTTTTCGGAGGCGTCCTTGCGCCAGTCGCGGAGTCGCTGATCGAGTTGACGCTGTTCGGCGGTGAGTATCTCGCTGGGAGCGGAGCCCGCAGGCCGTTGACGATGGAAGGTTTCGCTCGAAGAGAGGGCTGTGCCTTCGGTGGCGGTTGCGCGGAGAGGTGATCTTATCGGCGGTTTGGATTGAGTTGCTGCAGGAGGACTCGCTGCGGGTGTTCCATATTCTCCTGGCGCGGTTCGCGAGTCGCAGATGGCACAGATGGCTGCTCCAAAGCGATCCGCCTTTTCCTGCCCGATTCCGGATACATCGAGGAGTTGGGCGATGCTTGTGGGGCGAGCGAGCACAACGTTGCCAAGGGTGGCGTCGGTGAGAACAAGAAACGCGGGACGGCCATTGCCTGCTGCTTCGGCTTTTCTCCACTCGCGGAGCCGGGCATCGAGGTCTTTCTGCTCCGGCGTGTAGGCTGCCGGAGAACCTGTCTTCTGGGTGGCGATCTTCTTCTGGGACCTGCGCGGCTTGCCTGTGCCGCGGATGGGCCTTTGCGCTTCTGTGTCTTTTACGTCTTTGAGCAGCGCGTTGAGACTATCGGATTTGGAGAGAGTACGACCTTCGTGGGTGAGGGAGGCTCGCTTGAAATGAATCAAGGTGCCCTCGGAGTTAGTGAAGGCGTCGGTGGTAACGGCGATGAGTCCGGCGCGAGTCAGGGCGTCGAGGTAGCTATCAAACTGTTTGCGGTCGATGCCGAGAGCCAGGTCGCCGTGGAGCTTTCCGATCGCCTTGGCCATACCGCCATCAAGGGCTTCGAGGATTACGCGAAGCTGGCGATCTTCCTGTGCGGTAGGTGCGCGAAAGGTCTGCGCGGTGGCCCGTTCGGGTGAGCAGAAGTCGCACTGGCCGCAGGGACGAAGGCCGTCGGCGGTATCGCCAAAGTGCTGGACCAGCGCCGACATGCGGCACTGCGGCGTCTCGGCGAAAGCGACCATGCGGTCGATCTGGCTGCGGCGAAAGGCGAGTTGTGTGTCGTAGCCGCTGCGCCAGTCGGTCTGGCCGGTTGAGCGGATATTGCCCGCCATATCGAACGCCGCCGCGCCCTGGGAGGCGAGCTTTTCGGCGGTGCGGTCGAAGGTTTCTGCATCCATTCTGAGGTGCTGACGCAGCAGGTCTGGCATCTGAAATTCGCCGTTGAGGGCTGCGGCCAGCCGCGCCAGTTCGGTAGGAGCGGGGTAGTCGCGCTCCAGGAAAAAGTCATGCATCTTGCGGTCGGCGTAGGAGTGCAGGAGCACCGTTCTCGATGGCTTCCCATCGCGTCCGGCGCGGCCTATCTCCTGGTAGTAGGCTTCTACGCTGCCGGGCAGCGCGGTGTGGACGACGGTGCGGACGTCGGCCTTGTCGATGCCCATGCCGAAGGCGATGGTGGCGACAACGACATCGAGCTTGCCCGAGAGAAAGTGGCGTTGAACGCGCTCGCGGACGCTCGGTTCAAGACCCGCGTGATAAGCGGCGGCGCTTCCTCCAAGCACGGAGGCCAACTCTTCGGCTGCCTTGCGGCTGGGCGCGTAGACGATGGCAGGCCGGTTGGCGGGGGATTTAAGAAGCTTGGCGGTGAACTCGTTACGGCGCGGCTTCGACATCTCAACCACTTCGATGGCGAGGTTGTGACGGCGGAAGCCGTGGATGAAGAGTGCCGGCTGCGAGAGATGAAGCTGCGCGACGATGTCTTTCTGAACGGTGGGCGTGGCCGTCGCGGTCAGGGCGATGATCGGTGCCGGACGCAAGGCGGGGAGATAGTCGCCGAGGGTGCGGTAGTCGGGGCGGAAGTCATGCCCCCATTGCGAGATGCAGTGGGCCTCGTCGATGGCGATCAGGGCGGGCTTCTTCTTGGCCAGCATCTCGGGGAAGCCGGGGACGCGCATCCGCTCGGGAGCGATGAAGAGGAACTGGAGCGTGCCGTCGAGGTAGTCGCGGCAGGCCTGGCGGGATTCGTCGCGGCTGAGCCCGGAGTGGATGCGGGCCACGCGCAGGCCGAGCGCGGAGAGCTTGGCTGCCTGGTCGTCCATCAGGGCGATCAGCGGGCTGATGACGAGGGCGGTGCCCCCCCGGGCAAGCGCCGGGAGTTGGTAGCAGAGGCTCTTGCCCGCGCCGGTAGGCATCACCAGCAGCACATCGCGGCCGTCGGTCGCGGCACGGCATACCGCCTCCTGATTGGTCCGAAAGGCGGGGAAGCCGAAGGTCTTATGAAGGAGAGCAGCGAGGTTGACAGAGTCTGCGGAATCGGAATCCATGTGCTTGGCTATCTTCGCATATTGTTTGCCCTGAACGTAACTGTGAAACCCACGTCCCGTTTCTGGCGGGGGTTTTGTTCAGCCAGATATCTATGGAAGAAGCGGTTGTCTCGCTATATGGCATCGAGCACGGCACGCTGTGTGGCAAGCAATTCGTGGATCCCTTTTTCCGCGTAGTCGAGCATCTGACCTAGCTGCTGCCGGGTATAGGAGTTCTTTTCGGCGGTAGCTTGAGTTTCGACCAGCCCTCCGTCCGCAAGCATGACGACGTTCATATCGACTTCGGCGCGCGAGTCTTCTTCGTATGCCAGATCGAGCAGGACGTGGCCGTCGACGATGCCGACCGAGGTTGCTGCAAGCATCTGACGCAGCGGCGAGGCCTTGAGCGTCCCGGCGGCGACCAGTTTTTTGAGCGCTAGCGCGAGAGCGACGCAGGCTCCGGTGATGGCGGCGGTGCGGGTGCCCCCATCGGCCTGGAGGACGTCACAGTCGAGGATGATGGTGCGCTCGCCTAGAGCCTTCATGTCGACTACGCTTCTCAAGGAACGCCCGATGAGGCGCTGAATCTCGTGGGTGCGCCCACCAATCTTGCCCCGTTCGCTCTCGCGAGCGGTGCGGGTGAGGGTAGCGCGGGGGAGCATGCCGTACTCGGCCGTCACCCAGCCGCGCCCGGAGTTGCGCATCCAGCCGGGAACGCCCTGTTCGACCGTCGCATTGCACAGGACGCGGGTGTTGCCGGATTCGATCAGCACGGAGCCTTCTGGCATAACGATATAGCCGGGAGTCATGCGGATAGGACGGAGCGTGTCGGCGGCACGGTTGTCGGGCCGGAAGAGCTGTGATGGGTTTTGAGACATGGGGGGATTATAGTTGTGTGAAATTTTTAATGAGTGAGCGTGCAGTAGAGCGTGCTTTTGATGACATTCGACTGGAGTTCCCAAGATAGGACGCTGTCCCGTAATGGAAATGGAGAAAAATCGGAAATATAGGGGATCTTTTGGAGAGGTAGTGGAAAGGAGGTTCCGATTTGGGAAAATGCGAGGTTCCAGGAATTATGTGGATTATGATGGCGGTGTATCACGGTTCGCTTTCTAAGCAATGACTTAGAGAGCGAGTTCCAGTTTGGCACTTGAAGTGATTACAGGAGTGTACCGGCGGCGATAAAGCGAGCAGGAGACAATTGGAGTTACTACATGCAGGCAATGCAGAGCAGGACAGCCTCAGAGTCGATTGGACAGCCGATAGGATTTGCGGTGTGGAACCGTGGCGATCGTGGCAACGCGAGGGAGCGTAAGCGCCGTTACGACGCGACGGGGGGAGTCGCGGAAGGCGCCGGTTTGGCACACGACGCGGGAAATCTGCTGGGGGCGTTGAGCCTCTATTCAGAGTTGCTGGCGATGCCGGGAGTGTTGCATGACGAGCATCGCGGGTATGCGAAGGAGTTGCAACTTCTGAGCGATCGCAGCTGGGCGATGATCGGCCGGCTGGTACAGCATACCCGGACGAGCCTGGCTACGCGCCCTGCGGAATGGACGGTTTTGCCGGAAGTCGTGGAACGGTGCCGTGGGGTTTTGAGCCGGGTTGCAGAGCGGACCGTCGATATTGCCTGCGGGTCAGGCTCCGAAATCCCGGTCAATGTACGTCCGGAGGCGATGGAGCGGATTCTCACTAATCTGGTCAAGAACGCCGCGGAGTCGATGCAGGGAGAAGGGGGCGTCTCGGTGAGGGCCGATTGCGTTTTGGACGGTCGGCGGCGGCGGATCGTCCTGACGGTCGAGGACTCCGGCTGCGGCATGAGCGGGGCTGCAGTGAGGCGATTGATGCAGTCTGGCGCACATTCCTCACGGGATGGACACGGCCTCGGCTTTCGCGTTGTGCGGGAGCTGGTGGCGATGTCAGGCGGCTGCCTGGATATCGAAAGCCGTGTTGGAGTGGGGACAAAGATCTCCGTCGCGTGGGAAGCCGCGGACTTGAGAGTAGCCGAGAATCGAACATATCGTGCACCGGTCGTGGATCGTCGCAGGGTAGGCCGGGGCGACAAAATAGCTCGCGCAGAATGCCGATAAGAGGGTTTCGCTTCCGGTGATGATCTATCGAGAGAGGGCTTTGGAATAAGACAGAGAAGAATCGACGAGATGGAGGAATGGATGGCGGGAATTGCAGGCTGGGATGAAGAGACACCGTCGGGCGTACTGATTGGCCTGACGCCATTGGGCGGCAATGCAACTGATGCAGAGACGCAGATAGATCCCGCGGGGCGCATGGATCTATTACACGTCATGGTAGTTGACGATGACGAAATGGTGCGAAAGTCCTGCTGTGAGATTGCGGCGCGGTTAGGATGTGCCGGGGTCGTTGGAGCGGGTAACGCGACAGCGGCACAGGCGATTTTGAAGGACCACCAAATCGACCTGATCCTGCTCGATCTGAAGTTGCCTGGCGGCGGTGGCATGGCGCTGCTGGAGCAGGTGAAGATGCTCCATCCCGAGACTGCGGTAGTAGTGATGACCGCGTTTGCGACGGTATCGTCGGCGGTGGAGGCGATGCGGATTGGCGCCAGCGATTATCTAACCAAGCCGTTCGCTCTGGAAGAACTGACCCGAGTGCTGGAGCGAGCGGGGCAGCGCCACCACATGGACGTCCAGAGCCGGCAACTCCGCGAGCGATTGAGAACACAAGCCGGGATGGGGGGCATGATCGGGCGTTCCCCCGAGATGGAGAAGCTGTACCGGATTCTGTCGAAGGTGGCTTTTTCGACGCATCCTGTGTTGATACTCGGTGAGAGCGGCACGGGCAAGGAACTGGTGGCGCGATCCATCCATTTCAATGGCACCAACGCGGCTAAGCCGTTCATTCCGGTAGACTGCGGATCGCTGGTTCCAACGCTGATTGAGAGCGAGCTGTTCGGGCATGTAAAGGGAGCCTTTACCGGGGCCGACCGCGCGAAGGATGGGCTGCTCGTCTCCTCCGACGGAGGCACAGTGTTTCTGGACGAGATTGGCGAGCTTCCGCTGGATCTCCAGGCGAAGCTGTTGCGGGCGTTGCAGGAGAAGGAGGTGCGCCCTGTCGGGGCGACTCAAACGAGGCCGATCTCGGCCCGGGTGTTGGCGGCGACCAATCGCGACCTGTCTGCCATGGTGGAGCAGGGAAGGTTTCGCAAGGATCTTTACTTTCGCCTGAATGTGGTCAACCTGCGAATTCCGCCCTTGCGCAACCGGCGCGACGATATCGCTCCTCTGGCGATGCACTTTCTGGCGCGGATGCAGCAGGAGACCGGGATGGAGCGGGTGTTCTCCGACGAGACGCTGCGGATGATGACCGAGTACGACTGGCCGGGCAATGTGCGCGAGTTGGAGAATGCGATTGAACGAGCCTGTGCGCTGTCGTCGGGGCCAGTGTTGCATATGGGAGATCTTCCAACGCAGTTGCAGGACTTCCGTATGCAACGGCATACCGCGGCTATGGATGAAGGCGATGCAGCAGACGCGGTGGACAGGGCGATGCCCAGGCCGGGGATTGTCTCCATCGCAGAGATGGAAAAACAGGCCATTCTGGAGACGATCCGGCAGCTGAATGGAGATAAGTTGATGGCGGCCCGTTTATTGGGAATCGGCAAGACGACGCTCTATCGGAAGTTGAAAGAGTATGGCATCGCAGAGGTCTGAGACGGTTTTCCTCGGGCAGAATCTTCTCTCTTTACGGCCGTAGATGATTTTGCATCTAATGGCTAGAGCTTGAAGCGGAGAGGAAGAGATGGTGGGGAAACGATGATTGCTGAACGGTTGTCGGGAGTTCTGCTGCATGTAACGTCCCTGCCATCCTATGGCGGGGTGGGGGATCTGGGGCCGGCGGCCTATGCGTTTGTCGATTTTCTGGCGTCAGCAAAGCAGAGGCTTTGGCAGGTTTTACCGCTTAGTCCGACCGGATATGGCAGTTCTCCTTACTCGGCGTTATCGGCATTTGCCGGAAATCCGCTGTTCCTCAGCCTGGAGCGGCTGGTCGAGGATGGGTGGATTGGAGCGGAGCGGATTGAGGGGCTCCCAGGGCATAACGGATCTGTGGATTTCGTGGAAGCGGTACGGCTGAAGCTGCCTCTGGTCGAGGAGGCCGCTGCCAACTTTCTCGATCGTGCGCCAGACGATCTGCGGCTTCGCTTTCAAAAGTTCTGTACGGACAATATCTCCTGGCTGCCCGACTATGCGATGTTTACCGTGCTGCGTCGACTGCACGGCTACGTCAGTTGGAATGAATGGCCGGCAGAGTACGCATGCCGGAAGAACGATGCTTTGACCGCCATGCTGAACTCCCATGGGCGAGAACTGGCGGTAGAGCAGGCGGTCCAGTTCCTGTTCAACGAGCAGTGGTGTGCGCTGCGCGGATACTGTACTGAGCGCGGGATTCGCGTTATGGGCGATGTCGCCATCTTTGTGAACTACGACAGTGCCGATGTATGGACACATCCGGAGATCTTCGAACTGGATGAAGATCTGAAGCCGATTCGGGTGTCGGGTGTGCCGCCGGATTATTTTTCGACCACGGGCCAGCGCTGGGGCAATCCTCTGTACAAGTGGGGCTTGATGCGGGAGCGCGGCTTCGACTGGTGGGTGGCGCGGATTCGGCGCGCCCTGACTCTGTACGACTCGATTCGGCTGGATCACTTTCGCGGGTTTGAGGCGTTCTGGTCGATTCCGGCAGATGAGGAGACGGCGATTAACGGGCAGTGGGTGAAGGCTCCCGGGCATGAACTATTTCAGCGGCTGCGCGAGGTCTTTGGAGAGCTTCCCTTTATTGCCGAGGATCTCGGGCTGATCACGCCGGAGGTAGACGAGTTGCGTGAGCACTTCGGGATGCCGGGGATGCGGATTTTGCAATTCGGCTTTTCTGAGCGAGGAAGTCATCTCTATCTTCCGCATCGCTTTGTGCCGAACACCGTGGTCTATACCGGAACCCATGACAACAACACTACGCTCGGCTGGTGGCGCGAGAATACCGGCGAGATGGAGCGGGCGAACGCGCAGACCTATCTTCAGACTATCGAGCATGAAGGCGACATCGTGTGGGCGATGATGCGCGCGGCGGAGCGCTCGGTTGCCAATGTTTGCATCCTGCCGATGCAGGACGTCCTGCATCTGGGCAGCGAAGCGCGCATGAATACCCCGGCGGCGGGAGCAGGGAACTGGACGTGGCGCTATGACCTTGATGCGCTGCACCCGGACTTTGCGATGAAGCTTGCCGCGCTGATGGAGATGACGGATCGTGACGGCTATGAGGCTCCGAAGGAAGGCGAGGAAGCCGGTAAGCCGACCGAGGGAGCTCACAAACGGGCAGAACTGGGCTCCAGCATTTAGACTGAGAAGAAGCACAACCAAAATTCTCAGGAGCACACATGCCTCTCTCCGGCGAAGCTATTCGCACCATGAACTATGTTGACGATATCTCGGTTACTCTCCGCCGCATCCTTGCGGTGCTGCCCTCACTGACGGAGGAGGAGCGGCAGCGCGTTGCGGATCACATCCGGCATGCGGAGCCGAGCTATGAATCCGTGATTACCGCTGTGTCGAGCAAGCAGTGACCCAGACGGCCGTGCCGCCGCTCAAGATTCAAACAGTTGCCGTGATTGGTGCGGGGCAGGCAGGCCGCAGCTTCGCATTCACCTGTGCAGCAGTGGGTTTTCATGTTGTGCTGGAAGATGTGATGCCGGCGAATCTTCGCCGGGCCAAGGCAGACTTTGTCGATCTGCAGGCCGGATTGGCGAGGGGACACCTCGATCTTGTGTCCACGGTGGAGGACGCGGTGCGCGGTGCAGATATTGCCGTCGATTTTGTTCCCGATGAACTTGAGTCGAAGTTGGAGATCTTCAGCATGATCGACCGCATGGCTCCGCCTAAGACGATTCTGTGCACGCCGAGCGATGCGCTGAGCATTACCGACTTGGCTTCGTGCGTCTACCGTCCGGAGCGGTGTGTGGCCGTGCGGGGGGCGCTCGCGAGCGGCGCGACGGCACGACTGCTTTATCCGGCGGCAGCGGATGAACAAATTCTGTCCGCCGTGACCGCTTTCCTGTGCTCGCTTGGGATCAATGCGCAGAGAGAGGCTGATCCGGACCTGCCGATGCTGGTGAAGAACGCAGTTCGCTAAACGGCAGATTCCCGCACAATCCGGCTTATTTCCCGTGTCTGCGCGCTCTGTGCTGAGATGTTCGGTGGGAGACGTAGTCGTATTCGCGTCCGGAAGCTGTTAGAATCTATAAAATCCACTCCTCTGGAGAGGCAATGCAAGCAATACTGGCGCTTGAAGACGGGCGCATCTTTCGTGGTAAGAGTTTTGGCGCAGGAGTGGAATGCTCCGGCGAGGTGGTTTTCAATACATCACTGACCGGCTATCAGGAGATCTTTACCGATCCCTCTTACGCGGGACAGATTGTGGTTCTGACAAATCCGCATATTGGAAACTATGGCACGACACCGCACGATGCGGAGGCGAAGCGGCCTTACATCGAAGGCCTGGTGACGCGGGAGTTCTCGCCGATGAGTTCGAACTGGCGTTCGACCCAGGTGGCGGATGAATATCTCGAACGCTATGGCGTGCCGGTGATCGCGGAGATCGATACACGAGCTGTGGTGCGGCACCTGCGGGCCAATGGCGTGATGCGCGGCGTGATTGCAAGCGGCGACAATCTGGATTCGGAGGCGCTGGTAGCCAAGGCGCGGGCGATCAAGAAGATGGAAGGCACCGATCTCGCGAGCGTGGTCACCACGAAGACAGCTTATGAGTGGGATGCAAACGAGCCCAAGAATCAGACCGGCGATGCGCTGTTGACGGCTGCACGTCAGAGCGATAAGGAGCCGTTGCATGTGGTCGCTTATGACTTTGGCATCAAGGAGAACATCCTTCGCATGTTGACGCGCGAGGGATGCCGGGTAACGGTGGTTCCGGCAACCACGCCGGCCGAAGAGGTGCTGGCGATGAAGCCGGATGGCGTCTTCTTCTCGAATGGACCGGGCGATCCGGAGCCACTGGAGTATGCGGTCGAAAATGTGAAGAAGTTACAGGGCAAGGTTCCAATCTTTGGAATCTGTCTGGGACACCAGTTATTCGGGTTGGCGCTCGGCGGCAAGACCTACAAGCTGAAGTTCGGTCATCATGGCGGAAATCATCCGATCATGAACCACCAGACCGGCAAGGTGGAGATTACAGCTCAGAACCATAACTTCAACGTCGATCCGGATTCTCTGCCGGCGGATGTGGAGCGGACGCACACGAACCTGAACGACCATACGCTGGCCGGGTTGAAGCACAAGACCGACCCCATGTTCAGCGTGCAGTACCATCCGGAGGCCAGTCCCGGACCGCATGACTCGCATTACCTCTTCAGGGATTTCCGGAAGATGATGGAAGAGTGGAAGAAATAAAAGCTAAAGAGCGCGGCTTTGGTCGCGCATTTTTACGGCACACAGAAAAATTAGTTGAGAAAGAGAAGATAGATGCCACGCAGGAATGACATCGCGAAGATTCTGGTGATCGGCTCGGGGCCGATTGTGATCGGTCAGTCGGCGGAGTTTGACTACTCCGGCACACAGGCGTGCAAGGCGCTGAAGGCGGAGAACTATGAGGTGGTGCTGGTGAACTCGAACCCGGCGTCCATCATGACCGATCCCGAGGTCGCCGACCGCACCTATATCGAGCCGTTGAATGCCGCTTATCTGGAAGAGATTATTCGTGTAGAGACTGAGATGATGGTTGACGGCTCCGGCAAATTTGCCGTGTTGCCGACAGTGGGCGGCCAGACGGCGTTGAATCTTGCGGTGGACCTGGCTGATTCCGGCGTGCTTGAAAGGTATGGCGTCGAACTGATTGGCGCGAAGCTGGAGGCGATCAAGAAAGCCGAAGATCGTTTGTTGTTCAAAGACGCCATGAACAAGATCGGGCTGGATATGCCTCGTTCGCAACTGGTAAACAACATACGCGATGGCCTGGAGTTTGCCTCGAAGATCGGCTTTCCGATCATTATCCGGCCCTCGTTTACGTTGGGTGGTTCAGGCGGCGGTCTGGCCTACAATCGCGAGGAGATGATGGAGATTTTGTCTCGCGGCCTCGATCTCTCGCCTGTGCATGAGTGCCTGATTGAAGAGAACGTGCTGGGATGGAAAGAGTACGAGCTTGAGGTGGTTCGCGACCTCAAGGACAACGTCATTATCATCTGTTCTATTGAGAATTTCGATCCGATGGGTGTGCACACCGGCGATTCGATTACGGTAGCACCGGCGCAGACGCTAACCGACCGCGAGTATCAGGCGATGCGGGATGCGGCGATTCGTGTGATGCGCGAGATCGGAGTCGAGACCGGCGGCAGCAATGTGCAGTTCGCGGTCAATCCACTGAACGGCCGGATGACGGTGATCGAGATGAATCCGCGCGTGTCGCGCTCGTCGGCACTGGCTTCGAAGGCTACGGGCTTTCCGATTGCGAAGATTGCGGCGCGGCTGGCAGTCGGCTACACGCTCGATGAGATCCAGAACGATATTACGAAGGCGACACCCGCGTGCTTTGAACCGACGCTCGACTACGTTGTTGTGAAGATCCCGAAGTGGCAGTTCGAGAAATTTCCTGGAGCCGATGAGGGCCTGGCGCCGCAGATGAAGTCGGTCGGCGAGGTCATGGCGATTGGGAGAACCTTCAAGGAAGCGCTTATGAAGGCGGTTCGATCGCTCGAAACGGGCAAGAAGGCTACTGCGGACGATATCGAGCCGCGCAGGCTGACACAGCGTCTGGTGACGCCGCATCCTGATCGGCTCGCTTATATCCGCTATGCGTTCGAACGCGGAATGAGTGTCCGTGAAGTCGCGCGGATGACCTCGATGGACCCGTGGTTTCTCTACCAGATCAAGCAGATTACTGACGAGATCAAGGCTATTGGCGGAGTGTCGATCGACGATGTTACGGCAGACCAGCTTCGCACAGCTAAACGGATGGGTATCTCGGACGAGAGGCTGGCTGCGAGTTGGGGGCTGACCGGCGCGGAGGGAACGGCAAGGGTTCGCGCACTGCGCAAAAAATTGGGCGTGCTGCCGGTGTACAAGATGGTCGACACGTGTGCCGGAGAGTTTGAAAGCTACACGCCGTATCTCTATAGCTCCTATGACGAGGAAGATGAGGCACCGCCGACCGACCGCAAGAAGATTGTGATCCTGGGTAGCGGTCCCAACCGGATTGGGCAGGGTATCGAGTTCGATTACTGCTGCTGCCACGCTGCGTTTGCACTGCGCGAGGACGGCTACGAGACTATCATGGTCAACTGCAATCCCGAGACGGTATCGACCGATTACGATACCAGCGATCGGTTGTACTTCGAACCGCTGACGCTGGAGGACGTGCTCGCTGTCTACGAGCATGAGGCGACGTCAGGCGCAGAGATTGGGATGATTGTGCAGTTTGGCGGACAGACTCCGCTTAACCTGAGCCTCCCGCTCAAAAAGTCAGGCGTGCCGATCATCGGAACTTCGCCTGAGTCGATTGATCTGGCGGAGGATCGGAAGCGGTTTGGAAAGCTGATTGAAGAGTTGAAGATTCCACAGCCCGAAGGGGCGATGGCTACCAGCGTGGCGGAGGCCGTTGCAGGTGCAAATCGCGTCGGATATCCAGTGCTGGTGCGGCCTTCCTATGTGTTGGGCGGGCGAGCGATGGTCATCGCCTACGACGATGAGGCTGTCGTTCGATACATGACTACCGCGATCGAGTACTCGCACGAACGGCCGGTTCTGATCGACCATTTCCTGGAGGAGGCAATCGAATGCGATGTCGATGCGCTATGCGACGGCGAGGACGTTGTGATCGCCGGGATCATGCAGCACATCGAGGAAGCCGGCATTCATTCAGGAGACTCATCGTGCGTTCTACCTGCGGTCGATCTCAGCGATGAGGTGCTGGGCACGATTCGTGAGTATACGCGGAAGCTGGCGATGGCTCTGGATGTAAAGGGGCTGGTGAATATTCAGTTCGCTATCCAGCGCGGCAAGGTCTATGTAATCGAGGTTAATCCCAGGGCTTCGCGGACGGTGCCCTATGTCTCCAAGGCGGTCGGTGTGCCGCTGGCCAAGATTGCCTCCCGCCTGATGGTGGGCCGGAAGCTGAAGGAGTTACTGCCTGAGGCGGTGGCAAGCGGCAAGGACCTGGGAACCGGCTCGCATTATTTTGTGAAGTCGCCGGTCTTTCCATGGGGCAAGTTCCCCGGCGTAGACACGGTGCTTGGCCCGGAGATGAAGTCGACGGGCGAGGTGATGGGTGTCGCCGACAACTTCGGCGAGGCCTTTGCCAAGGCACAGATCGCCGCAGGACAGGTGCTGCCGCTGGAAGGAACGATCTTCCTGAGTGTGAATGACCACGACAAGGATGGGGTTGTTTCGCTGGCACGGCAGTTTGTTGAGATGGGCTTCCATCTAGTGGCGACACATGGAACGGCTGCGGTTCTGGAGCGCGCAGGCCTTCAACCGGAGCGCGTCTATAAGGTAAAAGAAGGCCGTCCCAACGTCGTCGATCTCATTAAAGGCGGCCGTATTCAACTGATTGTGAATACGCCCCGGGGCCAGGACACTTTCTTTGACGAGCAGGCGATCCGACGGGCGGCCGTGCTGGCGCGGATTCCGACGATTACGACGCTGGCTGCCGCGCGGGCGGCTGTCGAGGGCATCTCGGCGCTACAGCAGGGAACGTTGAGTGTGATCGCGTTGCAGACGTTGCATGCAGATCGAGTTGAGGCTACGGTCTGAAAGGACGGGAATAAGCTCAGGCCGGACTGAGCATTCTCAGCAGACAGAACACCACGACGCCAGTAAAGAAAATCAGCGCCATTTTGATTCCCGGTTCATGATTGACTTCGGGAACAAGATCGGTTGCTGCGACGTAAATAGTTACGCCAGCCGATAGCGGCAGCCCGACGCACACTAGAGTCGGTTGCAGGTTGATGACCAGTACGCCCAGTACCGTGGTTGCACCGAGAAAGATGGCGGAGTTCAATGCCGCTCTTCTGCTCTGCCCGCCTGCCATCATTACGCTGGCGACGGTAAATCCTTCCGGAAGTTTATGCAGGAATACCGCGAAAAAGAGCACCCATCCGAGCCACTCGGAGACGACAAAGCCGGAGCCGATGGCAACGCCGTCGAAGAAGGTGTGAGCCGCCAGTCCAAGCAATACGGAATAGCTGGTCTTGGCCGATAGAAACTCGTGATGGTGAGTTTCTTCTCCGAAGTGAAAATGGGGAACAAGTGAATGCTCCAGCAGGTGCACGGCACAGTATCCAATCAGGATCAGCATGGCACCCCATTTGGGATTCACCGCCATCCCTTCAGGCACCATTTCCAGCAGGGCGGCGGCCAGCATGAAGCCTGCGCCCAGCGCGACGAAATACCGCAACGATTTTGCGGATGGAGAGCGCCGAACCAGAAGAACGCCGCCCAGATAGTCCGCCAGACCGGCAACCAATCCCAGGCCGAGGCTCAACCATAGCTTCGACATCGCTAATTGCCATGGCGATGCAGCACATCGCCATCCTCTACCGAATCTATCGGCAGACCGATCATTTCAATTTTCATATTAACTTGATTTTACCCGTCTCCGGCCATTGCGACTCTCGTGCCAGGAAGAGCACTACCCCAAGGCCGCAGAAAAAGACGATACCCTCAAGCCGTTCCGACAATGTATGCAGCCGCTCGAAGTCCTGTCGCGCGGGATTTGTCATGGATGCTGTCTCGATCTCGCCGCCTGCCAGCGCGCGATCCTGCTCCATCGCCGGCAGAATGCTGAATTGCGAGTAAGCGGTGACCGCGAGCATTACAAGGGTCAATGCCGTCTCGGCGGCGAATCCCGCTCGTGCCGGAACCTCGGCCCGCAGCCAAAGCAGCGCGGTGGCCACACAGAATACGCCGCCACCGATCAGCCCGATCCAATGGAGGATGCGCAGGGTTCCGCCGACGACAAGGCCAGCCTCGTGCGGGCTGGAAAGCCGCTGAAAGGCGATGGGCGCAAGCACAAACGCAAAGAAGGCCAGGCCGCCTACCCAGGCGACCATGGCCAGAAGCCGCAAAGCTCTCAGTATCTTCTCCATCATCAGACGTGATCCCGTCCAATCAATCGCCGAATCCGCTCCGGAATTGGCGGATGCGTCGAAAAAAGTTGTCCGAACCCTCCGCCGCCCAGCAGAGGAGCCACGATGAACAGGTGCGCTGTGGATGGCGAAGCCTGCATAGGAATCCTTCGCGAATAGTCGTCGAGCTTCTGCAGGGCTCGTGCCAGAGCATAAGGATTGCCGGTTACGTGAGCGCCGGTAGCATCCGCTTCGTACTCGCGCGACCGCGAGATCGCCAGTTGGATTAGTGTAGCCGCGATGGGGGCAAGAATGAGCATGAACAGGCTACTGAAGCCGCCTCCGCGCTCCCGGCTGTCACGGCTTCCGCCATATCCGCCAAAGAGAGAGGCCCAGTAGCCCATGCGCGCAATCATTGTGATAGCTCCGGCAAGTGTCGCGGCGATGGAACTGGTGAGGATGTCGCGATTGCGCACGTGCCCTAGCTCATGCGCCAGGACGCCCTCCAACTCCTCGTCGTCGAGCAGTTCCAGAATGCCATGGGTTACCGCGACGGAGGCGTGTTGCGGATTCCGACCAGTGGCGAAGGCGTTGGGTGACTCCGTGGGCAGGATGAAGATCTTTGGCATGGGGAGACCCTGTTTCGCTGTCAGCCGCTCCACCGCCGCATACGCCCGTGGCAACTGTTCCCGCGTTACCGGTTGTGCCCTGTACATGGCCAAGGCAATCTTATCCGAGTAAAAGTAGGTGCCGAAGTTGAACGCGACCGATAGCACAAACGCTAAAAGCATTCCGTTGCGACCGCCGATTCGTTCTCCAATAAACAGGAGAAAGAGTGTGAGGACAACGAGCAGAAGCGTCGATTTGAACGTGTTCATTGGTCAGTCCCTCATGCTACAGGTCCTGTCATGTTAGACGCTTCGGCAGCAGGTTCGCTCCGCTGAAGGGCGCGACGGAGGACGACTTCCAGCGCCGCCTTCTGCTCCGTGTATTCGGCATCGGTTACCCGCCCTTGCAACTTATCTGCTTCAAGTGAGAACAGTTCTTCCTTCAGGGCGGCGAGGGCCGTGTTCGGTCCCGGCGGCATAGTCGCGGCTGCCCGCGTAGAGGCGGCTCTTGCGGGAGTGCCCTTCAACATGATTCCCGCTCCGGCAGCCATGGCAAGTCCCAGCGCGCCGAGGATCCACCACTTGTACTTTGCCCAGGGATCATCGTTTCCGGTGGGATCGATGGGATTGCCCAGGCCGCCGCCGGGACGCGTGTCCGCTGCCGTAGAGGACTCCGGGCCTCCCGCAGTCTGACCCTGGCCCGAAGTTGCCGCGGCCTGCGTATCTCGCGGCAGTTGCCCGCTGCCCGATAGGGTAAAGTCCAGTTGCTGAGATGGAGCTACGTTGCGCGCCACATAGGTTTGCGCCGTCATCTCTTCAGTGACGGGCGAATAGTCTGTCGAGGGGCCGGCCGCGAAGGTCATGCTCTTGGGCATCATGATAGCGACAGTATCCGTCGGCATGGTCATGCGCGGAGTAAATTTGAAGCTGCCGCTATAGGGCAGGTGGTAGGTCACCTGAAAGCGCGTCTCTCCAGGGCGGATAGGGAAGACGAAGGCGTAGTGGTTCGGGTCGCCCAACGGCATCGGCGAGGCCTTGACCGGCATGCTTCCGGGAGCGAGCGCCGCCGATCCCTCGATGACCGCTCCGGCCGGTAGAAAAAATTCGAACGACTTCGGGCTGAACTGCGTCTTCGGCGGATTCGAGTCGTTCTTGATAAAAAAGTTTTCAACCACATTCAGTCGCTTGCCGCTCTCGTCGGTCTGCACGCGCATCACGTCAGCTTCCGCTGTGACTCCGGCTACTTTTTCCGCGGCGTTGTAGACATCTACTTCGACCGATTCCGTTCCCGGAGGCGCAGGACGGAAATAGGCGGCCTTGTCATGCGTCACGCGCACCAGATGCATCCCCGCATCGGGAACGTCCAGGGTGAAGCGTCCGCGCGAGTCGGTCTTGGTCCGCGAAGCCTCCTGCATTCCCTGCGCCAGGCGGATGAGCACCACGTCGTCGCCGGCGGCGGGCTTGTTGGTCGTCTTGTTGGTCACGGTTCCGGTGATGGACTCAGCGAGGGCAAGACCGGTAAACGCCACGAAGAGCGTGGCAATTCCTGCAATACGTCGGAGGTTTCGAAAGGAAAGGGTCACGCGTTAATCTTACGTCAAACCCGCCTCGTCTGGCCGGTTCGCGATAAGGTTACGGAGCGCGTGGATTAGATTCGGCTGCGACGCCCGGTTTCGCCGCGGGCATTCAGCCGGTCGATCTCCGCGAGTACACGGGCGGCTTCGTCTTCGAGGCCGACTCGCTGCTCCGTGTAATCTTGCTCGGGATACTTTCCGGCCAGATACTCGAAGTTCAGGTCGCGCAGGTTCTCGTAGATGACGTCTTTGCGCTCGCGCAGATAGTCGACCCGCGTCTTGTCGGCCTGGAAGAACGGGTTGCGCTCCGGCCAGAAGATGTATACGAAGATTCCAATCGTCAGTGCGACTCCGGCTATTGCGCCCATCAGTACTCCGTCTCCCGGCGAATGCGCTCGCGCATCGCCTCGTTGTCCGCGCTCGACAGGCCAGTGGTGCTGGCCGGTGGCGGATCCATCAATGACCGCCGCTTCCAGAAGTAGACCAATGTGCCGGTGCCTATCGTGGCCAGCAGAAAGACGGCAAATGGTGCGATCCAGGCGACGTTGTCGAATCCGCCGCGGATGGGAGCGGCGAG